>Ga0126383_10003698_pt1 | contig 10189 bp, 6 predicted proteins | sample PanSoiMetPlot_35_FD_96882 | JGI IMG/M metagenome (GOLD analysis project Ga0126383, IMG submission 96882) | Tropical forest soil microbial communities from Panama - MetaG Plot_35 | ecosystem: Environmental > Terrestrial > Soil > Tropical forest > Bulk soil | place: Panama | collected 2016-02-17
CAACCCGCCGCGCGTGGCGTCACTTACGTCGATACTGCAGGCGAGGAAACCTTTCAGCCTGCGTCTCTCGTCTTCCTCGCCTCCTGGACGTTCAACAACACGCGCCTTCTGCTGCTCTCCGGCATCGGCGAACCGTACGATCTCTCCACTGGCCGCGGCGCGGTCGGCAGCAATCTCACCCACCAAGTTAGTGTCTCTTCTGCAACTGCCTTTTTCGATCAACCGCTCAACCGCTTCATGGGCTCGGGCTCAGCAGGAATTCTCTTCAGCGATTTCGACCGCGATGATCTTGATCGCTCGTCGCTCAATTTCATTCGTGGTGGCTATTTCGCTGCGCGCGGTTACGGTTTTCAGCCCATCTCCAATTTCGGTGCCTTGCCGAATTCCATCAAAGCCACATGGGGCTCAGAGTGGAAGAAAGCTGCGGTCTCTTATTATGACCGCACCGCAACGATCGGCTTCTCTGGGGAACATCTCGCTTACAAAACCAATTTCATGGATCTCGATCCCGTTTATAAGGACAAGCTCGGAGACCCGCTCCTGCGCCTTACGCTTGATTGGCACGACAACGAGCGCAAAATGGCCGAGTTTGCTGCGCCTAAAGCCGTCGAAGTCGCCCGCGCCATGGGCGCCCACGAAATCAATCCTTTCCCCGGCCTCCGCTCCTACGATGCCACCCGTTACAACTCTACGCACATCCAAGGTGGCACCATCATGGGAGATTCACCCGCCCACTCCGTCGTCTCTCCCTATCTCCAGCACTGGCAGCTTTCTAATCTCTTCATCCTCGGTGGCTCGACGTTTCCGCAAAACGCTTCCGCCAATCCCACGCCCACCATCCTTGCCTTCGTCTATCGCACTGCCGACGCCATCATCGACCGCTACCTCAGGCACCCCGGTCCCCTCGCGTAAGGCTCCTCACCAACCGACGGGATAGCCTTTCGCCTTGTTCTGCTCGTCCAGCCACGTTTTCAGCGGCGCAAAATAATCCGCTAGCGCGGTCGCATCCATCTGCTTCTGCCCTGTCAACGCCTCCAACGCTTCCTGCCACGGCCTGCTTTGCCCCATCGATAGCATGTGGTTCAACTTTTCTCCTGCGCCATTGTTTTCGTAAATGGAGCAGCGATGCAGTGGCCCGCTCACCCCTGCTTCCTTGCACAGACCCCGATGGAACTGAAACTGCAGTATCCGCGCCAAAAAATACCGCGCGTACGGCGTGTTCGAAGGGATGTGATACTTCGCTCCCGGATCAAAATCCGCTTCAGTCCTCTCCACCGGTGGCGCAACACCTTGATATTTCCTCCGCAGTTCCCACCACGCCTTGTTGTATTCCCCGGGCTTCACTTGCCCTGAAAACACTTCCCAGCGCCATTTGTCTACCAGCAAGCCAAACGGCAGAAACGCCACTTTCTCCAGCGCCTGCTGCAGCAAATAGTCAATGTCTCCCGAGGCCGGCGGCACCGTTTCAATCAGGCCGATCTTTTTCAAATACTCCGGAGTCACCGAGAGCGCGATGGTGTCGCCTACTGCTTCGTGAAACCCATCGTTGGCGCTGCTCTGAAACAGCGGTGGTTGATTCATATACGCGCGCTGATAAAAGTTGTGGCCCAATTCGTGGTGAATGACGCGAAAGTCTTCTTCACGGATCTGGATGCACATCTTGATTCGCAGATCTTCTTTGAAATCCACGTCCCACGCGCTGGCATGGCACACCACGTCCCGGTCAGCCGGTTTAGTAAAGAGGGATCGCTCCCAAAACGTCGGCGGCAAGGGCGCAAATCCCAAGGAAGTAAAGAACTTCTCGCCGTACTTTACCATCCCCTTTGCGTCTGTCTTGCGGTCCTGCAGAATCTTCGTCAGGTCGTAGCTCTGCGGCGGTTTTGGAGAGTCCATCAACGAATAAACGTTGTTCCACTCCTGGCTCCAGATGTTTCCCAGCAAATGCGCTGGAATGGGCCCGTTCGCCGGAACCAAATCGTTTCCATATTTCTTTCGCAGTTGCCCACGCACATACGCATGCAGGGACAAATACAGCGGCTTCAACTGCTCCCACAGACGGTCCTCTTCTCTCGCAAACCCGTCCGGAGGCATGTCGTAATTCGAACGCCATAGGGCTCCCACGTCTGCGTATCCGAGCTCACGAGCGCCCGCGTTTCCTAGTTCCACCATCCGCGCATACCGCTGCCGCATCGGCGCACCAATCGCGTGCCATCCCACCCAGGCGTGCTTTAACTCGTTTGCGTCGCGGCTCTCTGCCATCAGTTTCTCGACCGCCGTCACGTCAAGGCATTTCCCCTTTTCGCCTTCCGGACACCACTTCCCTTTTCCATAATCGCCGTCGAGCGACGCCAGAATCTGCGCCAGCTCTTTTTGCGCCTTCGGATCATCGGGGGCGGGAAATCCTGCTGCCAATTCAAGCAGGAGCCGTTTCCTCGCCAATTCAGGGGAAAGTTTCAATCCGTCAAAATGGTGCGCTTCCTTGGCGTATTTCGCTGCTGCCGTGTTAGCTACCTCGCTCGCGTCCGCGGCAATTTGTTCGGTGTCCTCGGTGATGAAGTTCTCCTGTACCCAGCCAGCCCGCTGCGCCTTCAGTGCCAGGTCGAATAGGTCCTTCTCCGCATTCTCGATGTACTTCTTAGCTTCGTCAGCTGTAGGCGCGGGTTTGCTAACCTCATTCTTTGCAGGAGGCGCCTGCCCCCAACTCACACTCGGTACGACAGCGCAACACGCCATTACCCTGCAAACAATCCACACCCGCCTCACGTTCATGCCCCCGCCTTTCTCTTCTTCATCACCACTTCTTTCAATACAGACAATGCGCGCTCGCATCCCGCACGGTCCACATCGCAATGTGTCACCACCCGTACTGAATACAGCGCCGTGTCCTGCGCCCACACGCCGTGCGCGTGCACGGCATCGCAAAATTCCACGGCCGTCATGCCCGTCTTCGCGCAATCAAAAATCACGATGTTCGAACGCACTTTCTTAAGGTCAATGGTCAATCCCGGAATCTCCGCGATTCCTTCCGCAAGGAGCTTCGCGTTCTCGTGGTCGATGTGCAGCCGCGCTGGCGACTTCTCCAGAGCAATCAGCCCTGCCGCGGCAATCACTCCAGCTTGTCGCATTCCGCCACCAAACATCTTTCGATAAACCCGCGCCTTCTCGATGAACGCTTTCGAGCCCGCCACCATCGAGCCCACCGGCGCGCCCAGCCCTTTCGACAGGCAAAACATCATCGAATCTACTTTTTTCGTCATCACCGCGACGTGATCTCCCAACGCCGTCGCCGCGTTGAAGATCCGCGCCCCGTCCAGATGCACCTTCAGCCCGAGTTTATGCGCCTCGTCGCAAATCTCATTGACGCGATCGGTCGGATACACCGTTCCGCCTGCCATATTGCTCGTGTTTTCAAGGCAAATCAGAGCGGTCTGCGAGTCGTAATAAATCTTTGGCCGTATGACCGCCTTGATTTCTTCCCACGTCAGGATTCCATCTTCCCCCCGCGCAACGCGCGGCATGCATCCCGCAATCGCTGACATGGACGCTAGTTCGTACAAATTTACGTGGCTGCGTTCTTCGCAAATCACTTCGCTGCCATGATGTGTCCAAATCTTGATGGAAATCAGGTTCCCCATGCAGCCGGTCGGCACGAACAGTGCTGCTTCTTTCCCAAAAATCTCGGCCGCACGCTTTTCCAGCTTGTTGACCGTTGGATCCTCTCCGTACACGTCGTCCCCGACTTCGGCTGCCGCCATCGCGCTCCGCATCTCCGCCGTCGGCCGCGTCACCGTATCGCTGCGCAAATCCACCACGCCTTCCAGCGTCTTCCCACTCACTTTCAATTCATCGGGATCCACTCTCTGGTTCCCCTTCGCCACCGTGTAACTCATGTTTCCCTCTTCCCTGCGACCTCTGCGTCCTCTGTGTTGAGAAAACAGCGAGCTTCAGTTCCGACCTGCTCAGAATGCTACTCACTTCATCAGCTCGACAAATACTTCGTTCGATACGCTCAGCTTTTCTTCCGCCAGCCGCACGACGTCTCCTTCGCGTTCCACCAATCCCGCCGTTGTCAGTGGCTCGAACCGTCCCGCCAACGCTACTCCGTATTTTCTCTCAATCCTTCCCACATCAACTCCGTCCAACTGTCGCAACCCAAGGAACAATTCCTCTTCCAGCGCTTGTTCCGCGGTCACCGTCTCTAATTGTTCGACCGGCAATCGTCCACTCTCGATCGCGCCCACGTACGCCAACGCGTCGTGCACATTCGCCCACCGTTGCCTCACAGAAAACGAATGCGCCCCTGCTCCAAATCCCAGATACGGCTCGCGCCGCCAATACTTCAAGTTGTGCTTCGACTCAAACCCCGGCTTCGCCCAGTTCGAGATTTCGTAATGCCGGTATCCTGCCGTCCCCAACTTTGCTTGCGCCATTTCGTAAAACTCGGCCATCTCATCTTCGCCTGGCACCGCCCCAGCGCTGTACCGCGTTCCCCCCGCCAGCAACTCCTTTCCCAGCCGGCTCTCTTCGTCCACCTCCAGCAAATACACCGACACGTGCTCCGGCCCGAGCGCAATCAACTCTTCCAGCGAGTGCTTCCAACTTTCCTTCGTCTGGTGTGGCAATCCCGCTATCAAATCAAAGCTGATATTTTGAATCCCCGCCGCTCGTAAAATAGGCACCGCTCGGTAAACGTCCCCGCGGCGATGCATCCGCCCTGCGGCTTTCAACTCTTCGTCCGAAAACGATTGCAGCCCAAAACTTACGCGGTTAATCCCCGCCCTCGCCCACGCATCGGCCTTCTCCCTCTCAACCGTCTCCGGATCCGCCTCCAGCGTCACCTCTTGAAACTCGTTGGCAAGCGCCTCCCGAATCGCCTCCAGGATCTTTGCTAGCTGCCCCGCCTCCAGCAAACTCGGTGTCCCGCCGCCGAAATACACCGTGTCCACCAAATACTTGGTCTCCTCATTCTCACCACTCTCCACTCGTTTACCGCGAGTTTCCAGGGGCCGCTCGCCACTTGTCCATATCACCCTTGCCGCTTTCAACAACTCCCTGTGCTCCCGGATCTCCTTGCACACCGCGTCCACATACGGCGCAAACCGCTCCTTCGCCACCACTCCCGTATGAAAATTGCAGTAGGTGCATTTCGTCTGGCAGAACGGCACCTGCACGTAAATCCCAAGCCTTTTCATCGCACAAAAACTCTAGCACATCGAGCATTCGAAGGAGGATAATCGCAGGGTCGGCCGGATTGTCCTTTGCAGCGTGAACTCGCATATTCGCTGTGGGAGCAAACATGAAGTTGTCTCTCTTCGTCCTCCCGGTCCTGTTCGTCCTCTCAAGCGCTTTTTCGCAGCAAGTAACCACTTACAGGCAGCAAGCAACCGTCACTTCGACTGCTCAACTATCCGCGGAGCAGCGCGCCCGGATCGAGCATGACCGCCAGCTCACGGCCGAAATCAGTGACCTTGCCGGCCGCATCCACTCTGAAGCCGATGCGAACGCGCTCGTGGACAAAATCGCAGAGCTCTTTGCCGACACCTTTCCTCCCGCCTGGGTCACGCGAGGCATTCGCCAACGGCTGGCACACGCCGAATACGCCGCAGCTTCCTACCCTTCGCGCTTGATTCCCGAACAGCGCATTGTTGACGTCTGGAACGAATATGTTCGGGAGATTGGCGCCCCGGACGAAGCTCTTGCTACCGTGGCGGAGCTTCACAATTTGCGCGACGCAGATCTTGCCACGGGTGAGTTCTTGCACCACCAGGGATTGAACCAATCGATTTGGACTATCTCTGCCATTTACGCCATGGATTCGGACGGAAAACTGGCCGACGGTTGCCGCGCTTTAGAAACACTTCGCATCTTCTACGATCTCGACATGAGGTTTGACAACCTCCGCAGTGCGCGCGAGCGCGTCCACAAGGGCCTTCTCGTTTCTGATGAACTGAGAAAGCGTCTGGAAAACCCGCCCCGGCCGCAAAAAACCGCCGCACGCCTGGAGGTTCACGTCGGCAACAACCCTGTCCGCATCGCCGAAGCTCGCTACGTCCAGCAACACGGCCCCTACATCTTGAACGGTGTGATGGAAAAACTCTTTGACGAACTCTTCCCGCCAACCGACTAGGCTCGCAGTTGTAGGGGCGCGCTTTAGCGCGTCCCATTGATGGCTTTCTTTCTTCAGATACAGCGAGCCGCCGTCCCTGAGCCAGGATGAAAAACCTTCCAATTCCAGCCATATGGAACAAATGCGTGTAGAATCCCGTCTTCCTTCCGGGGTGCCAAGTGATAAAGAACCGAGCTAAGTCCATAGCTGTGGCCGCTTTCCTTCTAGCTGCTTGCGCCGTCCTCGCATGGACGGCTTGGCCGTCAGACACAGGTACCTCTGATAGCGACTCCTGGCCCTACTATGGCCACGACGCCGGCGGCATGCGCTTTTCCCCCTTAACCCAAATCAATCGCGACAATGTTGCGCAACTCAAAGTCGCGTGGGCGTTCCACACCGGCGACATCTCCGAGGCGGGCGACCGTAGAAAGCGCAGTGGCTTCGAGACCACGCCCCTTCTTGTTGACGGCACCCTCTTTCTCACCACCGCTTTCAACCGCATCATCGCCCTCGATCCCGAAATCGGAACGCAGCGCTGGGCCTACGACCCCAAAATCGATCTCGACGGCGACTACGGCGACGGCCTTATCAATCGTGGCGTTGCTACTTGGCTGGACAGCACGCGCGCCAAAGACAAGCCCTGTCATCGCCGAATCTTCGAATCTATGCAAGACGCCCGCCTCGTCGCTGTGGATGCGGCCACAGGATCGCCCTGCGCCGATTTCGGCAAAGATGGAGTAATCAGCCTTCGTGACGTGCTCCAGTACGACCCTGGCTGGTACCACATGACTTCCCCGCCCGCCATCATTGATGATCTCGTCGTCGTTGGCTCAGCCATCGACGACAATCATCGCTCCGACATGGCCCGCGGCGTCGTCCGTGCCTACGACGTTCGTTCAGGCGCCTTGCGTTGGACCTGGGATCCTCTTCCTCCAAATCCCGTCGCAGCAGCAGCCGCAGGCAAGAGTCCCACCTGGCGCAGCGGTGCCGGCAATGCCTGGTCCATCATGGCAGTGGATGCGCAACGCGACTTGCTCTTCGTCCCCACGGGCAGCGCCAGCCCCGATTACTTCGGCGGCCTTCGCCCCGGCGATGACAAGTGGTCCAACTCCGTCGTAGCACTTCGCGGCAAGACCGGCGAACTCGCCTGGGGATTTCAGCTTGTCCATCACGATCTTTGGGATTTCGACAGCGCGTCACCCCCTTTGCTCACTACGCTTCATCCCGATGGCAAGGACGTCCCTGTCGTCATTCAAGGCAACAAGTCTGGCCTTCTCTTTGTCCTCAACCGCGACACCGGTAAGCCCGTCTTTCCAGTCGAAGATCGCCCCGTCCCCAAAAGCGACGTCCCCGGCGAAGCCGCATCCCCCACCCAGCCTTTTCCTGTAAAGCCTCCGCCGCTCGCTCCACAAACCATGTCCGCCGACCAGGCCTGGGGCCCAACTCCTGAAGATCGCGATTGGTGCCGCAATTACATCAGCAAGCTCCGCAACGAAGGCATCTACACTCCGCCCAGCTTGCAAGGAACCTTGATGGTGCCCGGAAACCTCGGCGGTATGACCTGGAGCGGTTACGCCTTCGACCCGACGCGCGGCATCCTCGTCACCAATACCAACAATATCGCCGCCATCGCACGTCTTATCCCGCGCGAAAAATACAATGATCGCAGCTCACGCACGGAAGACGGCGATTATGGCGACCAGCTCGGCACACCCTACGGCCTCTACCGGCGCTTTATTCAGTCTCCTTCGGATTTGCCTTGCAGCCCGCCGCCTTGGGGTTATCTCACCGGCCTGGACATGACGGAAGGAAAAATTCGCTGGCAGGTTCCGCTCGGCTCGCTGCAGGATTTTGGCGGCGCGCATTCGCAGCAAATTCCCGGCGGCTCCATCAGCCTTGGCGGTCCTATCGTCACGGCTGGCGGACTCGTCTTCATCGCAGGCACAACGGATTGCCACTTCCGCGCTTTCGACATCGAAACCGGCAAGGAATTGTGGAAGGCCCAGCTTCCCGCCTGCGGTAACGCCACCCCTATGACTTACCGCCTCAGCGCCAGCGGCAAGCAATATCTCGTTATCGCCGCCGGCGGCCATCCCAAAATCACTGAAGAAAAACTCGGCGACTCCCTCGTCGCCTTCACCTTGCCCTAACGCGGCGGCAACGCCGCTGTGCCTGACGGCTGTCATCCCGAGCCCTGTCCCGCGCATTTTCGGGAATGGAGGCGAGGGATCTGCTTAGCCGCATTTGTAGCGGCGACTTATCTCGCCATTACATTTCTGTGCTTTCCCCGACCCTGTCATTCCGAACGGAGCGAAGCGAAGTGAGGAATCTCTCTTCGCTCTTTCTACGCTGGCATTTGCCTTGCTCCTTGCTGTTCAACGGTAAAGCCAGGTTCCGCGCTAACGATTGCAACCTTGCACATGTCCAATACACAGATCTAGAAAGGAACTCACATGTATAGCCGACGTTACTCTTCTCGGCTGCTGCTTTCCGGCCTTTTGGCTTCACTTTGCCTTGCTGCGACAGCTTTGGCTCAGCAATCTAGCCAGTCAACCACAGAGACCGGCTACGTCACCGCAAGCGACGGCGTCCGCCTTCATTACACAAAGGTCGGCCGTGGCGCTAAGACAGTCATCATTGTCCCAGGCAGGCTATTTCTCTTTCGCGACTTTCGACGCCTCGCAAACGGTCGCACGCTCATCTTTTACGATATGCGCAATCGTGGCCTTTCAGATGCGGTCTCCGACCCTTCCAAGATTAGCTTGCAGCACGATGCGGACGACCTGGAAGCTGTTCGCGAGCACTTCCAAGTCGAGAAGCCCGATCTAATCGGTTTTTCTTATTTGGGCAAAATCGTCATCCTGTACGCCACTCAACGTCCAGATCACGTCAACCGCATCGTCCAACTCGGGCCCGTCGCGCGCAAACTTGGGACGCAGTTTCCGAAAGCTCTAACAGCAGGAGACGAAGACAAAGTTCCAGATCCGGCGGACGAGAAGAGACTCGACGAGCTTTTCAAGAGCGGGTTCGCCAAGGACCACCCCAAGGAATACTGCGAGATGGAGTGGAAAATCGAGCAGCAAAGAATGGTTGGCAATCCCGCCAACGCAACTGGTATTCCCAGCCCCTGCGAAATGGAAAATGAATGGCCCATTCACCTCTTCGCGCATTTTGACCCGCTGCTTGCATCGGACAAAGCCCTGGACATTCCCAAAGCAGCTATTGCGAAAGTGACTGCTCCTGTTCTAACGATTCACGGCAGGAAAGATCGCAACGCTCCCTACGGCGGCGGAAGGGAGTGGGACATGCTTCTGCCGAACGCGCGTCTCATCACCATTGTTGGCGCGGCCCACATGTCCTGGGTCGAATTCCCCGAAGTCGTATTCCCTGCTATCGATCAGTTTTTGAATGGCCAATGGCCGACGCAGGCCGAAGTCGTAAAGACTTTGGAACTAGCGCCGGGCAAGCCCACACATCACTGAGGACTCGCTCGGCGACCCGCTCGCCTCTAGCCTGCGACAGTTTGGTTCGATTCCAGGATTGCCCCCCGGCGCGTAGAACCAGTTTGTTCTAGTCAGAACGGGCAGTTTCCCGGACTTGGAACGTCAATCCGGCGCTGCGTGCCTGCTGGAATGAGCTGGACAGCGATTGTTGATGCTGGGACAGTGCCTTCATTCCTGACGAGGTGAGCGTGATTGCCGCCGGGGTCGACGAAAATCGGCGCAGGTTGTCCCGCGACGAATGTGTACACATGAGGCGTGCAACTGGGATCATCTCCTTCATAGTTCGTCACCGACCCCGCCGTGACGATGATCAAGCTGTGGCCGGGATGCGAGTGCCACCCGGTGCTTCCTCCTGGCTGCCACATACTGCTTTGCACGATAAGGTCGGACAGCCCCTTCGTTTTCTGCAACGACAGCCAAACGTTGCCGTTGTTTCCCGGGTCTTGGGCGAACGGTGGATCGACCAGTTGGTTGAAGACGTCCATTTGCCCAAGCCTGCCCTGCGCCAGCGTTTTTGACATGAATCCGCTGGGCGATGTCGCTCGGACAGTTCCAACGTGATAGAGCGCCGTGACCGCGA
>Ga0126383_10003699_pt1 | contig 10189 bp, 4 predicted proteins | sample PanSoiMetPlot_35_FD_96882 | JGI IMG/M metagenome (GOLD analysis project Ga0126383, IMG submission 96882) | Tropical forest soil microbial communities from Panama - MetaG Plot_35 | ecosystem: Environmental > Terrestrial > Soil > Tropical forest > Bulk soil | place: Panama | collected 2016-02-17
AGTCAGAAGTCAGAAGTCAGAAGTCAGAAGTCAGAAGTCAGAAGTCAGAAGTCAGAAGTCAGAAGTCAGAAGTCAGAAGTCAGAAGTCAGAAACATAACTCGGTCAATGTTCTTTCGCGCTACACTTTTTGTGCTTCTCGTACTGCCTTTGGCGGTCGGTTATTCGCAGACCAACGATCAGGATTATTCAAAATTTCTACACACCAGTTCGAAGCATGCATCGCTTGCTTGTTCGAGCTGTCATCATCGAACGGACAACACGGTGCGGCCGAGCTTTCCTGGTCACAAAGACTGCACCGGGTGCCATTTGACGCAGTTCACGACACCAAATATTCCCATGTGCTCGATCTGCCACGAAACTGTGAATGGCAGCGATCCGCCGCGCAAGACCTTTCCCGACCGCTTTAAAGAAAACTTCAACGTCAGTTTCGATCACGCGCAACATATGAGCGGCAACGCCAAACCGAAGAACGGTTGCGTGGCTTGTCACAGTTCGTCTTTACGCCGCGGCGCTGCGCTGTCGATACCCGCCGGCCTGAATGCGCATGCGGGCTGTTACACCTGTCATACACCCGATTCCCAGGCGAATGGGCGCGACCTCGGTGCCTGCAGTGCATGTCATTCCACCAAGGCCTACACTCGGACACCGACTGACGCGCCGGCTTACCGGATCGGATTCAGTCATCAGCAACATGGCGCAGGCCAGCGGCTCAATTGTGCGACTTGTCACAGCTACACCAGCGGTCTACCGCAGCGGCGGCAAGTGAGTTCGCCGCGGCCACAGGAACACTTTCCGTCGGACAGCAATTCATGCGCGACGTGTCATAACGGGAGTCGCACTTTCGGGGGCGACCTGGATTTCAAGAATTGCCGTCGTTGTCACACGGGATCGAGTTTTCGTATGGGGGCTCGTTGACAACCGCCGGAGCCCATCCATAACATGCGATTAGTTCCAGGATTCGGGGGGATTTACTAATGAAGCGACTGCTGTTTGGACTCGTGATGGCCTCGGGCCTGACGGCCATCTTGATTGTGAGCCAGGCCACCCTCTCGTCAACTTCGCTAACTCAGCAAATTCCGAAGGAGAGCAAAGAGCAACCCACCAAGGTCAAGCTCGATACCGACAGCCTCGATGACAAGTGGGGTGAAGTCGCATTCGATCACGAGACGCATTCAGTCAGGAAATATAATCCTGATGGCGCGTCAGTGACGCCGTGTACCTTCTGTCATCACACCGATCAACCGAAAGATCAGTTAAAGCCCCCGCTCACCACCTCAGAACGCAACGTGGTGCTGACTGCAGACGTGCTTAAGGATGCTGCTGCGGGTCCCGTCAAGACTTGCCGGCAGTGTCACCTGCAGGCCGGCGACGAGAGCAAACAGCTGCCGGTGGTCACCAAAGACGGGAAGCAGTTGAAAATGGACAACGAACACGCCTATCACATCAATTGCTTTGAGTGCCACGATGCGGCCCTCAAAGCGAAACCAGAGTTGGCGCAAAAAATCTCCGGCTCAGATCCTAAAGGCTGCGCGAAGTGCCACGTCGCGAAGTAGCTGACAGCAGAAAGGATTAAGAGATTGCAAACTGAAAATTGAAAAATGCAAATTGCAAATTGTGACTTCCCACGAGGCCGGCTACAACAGACGGATTGAACATCACGACACCATGCGTGACGAACAATTTGAAATTTTCATTTTGCAATTTTCAATTTTCAATCTCCCGTTCTTCCCCTTTGCCTGTTGCAGTTACCGCTACTGGCCACTCAGCAAACCTGGATTCCAATGCCGCTTGTCCTGGTTGTGTTGCACATGACACGAAGTGCAATTGGGTTTGTCTGAGGCAATCACCTGGTGGCCGGCGCGCGCGTCGGGTTGGCCGTTATGACATTTTCCACAGGTCGTTCGCGGCGTCGTCAGGTCGATCGGATCGCGAGTCGCGTGACAGCTCGAACAACTTAACTGGCCTTCCTTGTTCCCGGGTAATCCGGCCACGGTCCGCACCCGATAAAGGTGCACCGCATGAAACTGCTTACTGCGCCACTGATCGTCCGTGTCGCTCGGCAAGCGCGCGAGTTGTAACGTCGCCTGGCGCTGCCGCATCTCTTCCGCGTCCAGTCCAGCCCACTGCCAGTGCCCATTTACCACCGGATAACCAAAGGTGCCGCCGTGCGGAGTAGCGACGCTCCTGCCGCTGTATGTCTTCCGATTCTGATCGTTGTGACATTGAAAGCATGAGAGCAACGCGCCATCAATCGGATTGAACGCTGCCCCACGATGTTCTGCATGACAATCAGCGCAACCAATGCCGGCGTTTGTGTGCGGAGCAATTACCGTCGGCGCGAAGGCGTCGGTGGTGTGACATGAAGCGCACTTCGTGGCCATGCTCGCGCCGAGAGTGTGACATGAGGCACAGCTGCCGGCACTCGCTGATCGGGCTATCGGTGGCGACAGACTCATCGTTACGCGCGCGTGCACCTCGGCGATCGAAGCAGGCGCAAACGCCGGCGCATAGAACCATGCGCCAGCCGCGGCGAGCAATCCGATGGGAATCGCGCCCCACCAAAGCATCGATGCCGGCCAACGCCTTTTCAAGTCAGTGGTCGCGGTCCAAATCAATTGTGCTTTTCCGCTGGGCCTGCCGGTCCGTGGAAAAAGCGGTGAAGAGCTGACGGCTTTCGTGGCGGCGGTTATCCTTTTGTCCCAGAAGACATCGAGCGCGCGCGAGCTGGTGGCCGTCGGCTTGCGCTCTCGCCCGGGCTGCAGCGTACTTTGCAGGGCCGCGTCGGTGCTGTCGGATGACGAGTCGAAGCCGCCGGTGGGCGGCAATTGGTAGACACCTGAAAGTTCGCGGCGCCGGACCGAATCCGCTGGGGTCGCTGCGATCTGCAGCGATACCGTGATGACCAGCACACCTGCTTCGAAATCTATGTCGAGAGTAAACGGACCAATCCCCAGAACATCTCCGGGCGCCAGCGCTTCATAATCAGCCAGCTTCGTGCCGTTCAGCAGAACGGGGTTACTCTGTCTGAGGCTGCGGATGAGGTAATAACCGTCAGTGTATGAGATGCCCGCATGGAGACGTGAGACAGACGGGTGATTAAGCAGCAACTCGCAGGTGGGCAGCCTGCCAAGGAGCATCCCTTCCGCGACAATCCTTGCGGGATCGAGCTGCAAGTCTTCTCGCACGATGATGAAGGTTCCGGCCATAGGAACGGAGATCGGTGGTCAGTGGTCAGTGGTCAGTGGTCAGTGGTCAGTGGTCAGTGGTCAGTGGTCAGAAGGCTACTACTGGCCACTGGCCACCGACCACTGGCCACTATCTTTCCGCTCACCGCGGGTGAAACCAAACTACCTGCCCGATATGCACGAACATGAGCGCCAGCATCACGGACGTCGCGATTACATGCGGCACTACCCACACCTTTAACAGTCGGTGCAGATAAATCAGCGCTTCCACGCGACGCAGCATCGCTGACCGCTCAACGGCTTTCAGAATTTGATTACGTTTCTCGCCGGGGGCCAGAATCTCCGCCTTGAATCGCAGTCGCGCCTTAGCCAAAGCTGTCGTCAGCTCTTCACGGCGCAGGTATTCCCTCAGCAAATATGAAATTGAGAAGAAGTGCTTCTTTATCTTCTGGTCAATCAACGTCTGCGTTTCGGCGTCACAAGCGCTCTTGATCTTTTCGAGATCGGCGATTAGTTCCCTGCGGCGCGCTTCGAGATCTTCGATCAGCAGCGGCTCTCCTTCAATGCTGGTCATGATGCGCGGCACGATTACGTAACAGGCGATCCCAAACAGACCGGTGATGATCGTCGCATCAAACCAAAGCATGAGGACCAACGTCAGCAAGCCGCCGCCGTGACTGCCACCATGAACCAGCAACACCATCGCGGCGGTGATGCCCAAATACAAATGCGCGAGCAGCCAATAACGCAAGGCACCCGCGCGGCGCCGATAGATACTCTTCCGCGCCGGATAAGTCATGACGCCCGCGATGCCGGCAAAACCGAGAAGGCCCGTCAACCAGCGCAGCGTCAACCACGTCCCGTGCCACGGCTGATTGAAACCGTAATGCCGCGCTGCCCAAATCATCAGCACCGTCAGGACGACGGTCGCCGCTATGCCGCCCACATGCCACACGCGCGCCAGCGGATCGCTCTTATGGATATTGCGACCGATTGCGTGGTTCTGATCGCGAAACACGAGGCCGAGTGTTTTTTCAATCTCGCCGAAATACTTCTGGGGATCGACCCGCACCAGGGCGCCGGTCGGGCAATTCTCTTCACATGAATAAGCCGGCCGCTTCGCGTTTGCCGGGTTTAGCGGTGTGTCTGCGCAGAGGTTGCACTTGATCGCGATCATGTCCTCCGTTTCCGTCACCGGCGGCGGCGGGGAGGTCGAGAAACTGAACAGTTGCTGCAGGCGTGCCGCCCAGGTGCTCGCCGGTCCGCTCACGCCGCCGCGCGGCGCCATGCTGATTGCGTTATAAGGACACTGAGTAGCGCAATCGAAACAGCCAATGCACGTCGGCTCATGGATGTCGACATGACCTTTCGGATCCCGAAAAATTGCACCCGTGGGACATCCGGTCAGGCACTCAGGGTCTTTGCAGTGCATGCACACCGACGGCGACAGTACATGCTGACGTGTGGCGCTATTGAGTTGCACCGGCCTTTCGATATGAATTCCGCGGCGTAAGAGGCGTGACTCTCCATGAACCTTATGGCAGGCCAGCGAACAATTGCCGCAGCGCACGCATAAATCCATGTCCATTACCAGCAGGTTGACGGCGTCGACAATTCCCGTCGAGATCTCTTTCTCGGCCGCCGCCAGCGACCTCTTGTTGACGGTTTCACTGAGTTCGGTGTCATCATCGGCCAGCGAAAACGCCGCCAAGGCGTCCACAATCCGCCGGCAAAGATCAGGATTAGCCCGTAAGTCAGACAGCGGAACTTCCAACACTTCAGAACGGACCATCAGCTCAGCTGAATAGGCCCACTCTTTCTGGCCATCGAGCGCCTCCAGTCCCAGACAGTTTCCGGAACCCAAAAAATCTTCGCGGATCAATTCGCTGGCAGCAGCGCCGGTACCCTCGGTCACTTCCTGATAGATCGGCACACCCTTCACGCGCCGCACCCAACCGTTGTGAATCAGAAACAGGCGATCAATGGGCGCACCTTCTCTCACCAACTGGTGATGCTTCGAGTAGACCGAGAATTGCGAAATGTTTCCGAGCGAGACGAGCTCAACGCCGGTGAGATCGCCGGCCACGCCACTCTGCAGCTGGGCTATCACTCTACCCAGTCCGTGACTGCGATAGGTCGCGTCAATTCGCTCGGCAAATTTTTTCAGCGATCTCAGCAGCCGCAAAGCGGGACGCACTACTTCGAGAACGGTGGCATCAGGGCCGTTAGCAGAAGGGAAGATGGTCGCGTTGCGCGGGACGCCGGCGAGAATCGACCGCTCGCCGAAGCAAGTTCCGGGAGGAAGTACACCGACCGTCTGCGGCTGTCCGACTTCGTCTCTGGCTTGAACTTCCAGTTCTGAGTCGAGCGAGAAATAGAACGTGTTGCCGCCCCACTCGCCCTCGCGCATGATCACTTCGCCCGGCGAAAATGTGAGCAGGCGGGCGTATGGGCCAATCTGTTTGCCGCCGGCAATCTTACCTTCGGCGATAAGTTTCAGATTGTTCTTGCTCTTATCGTCGAGCAGTTCGGACAGTATGTCGATCTTCCTGATTGCTTCAAGAATCGCGTCCGGGCTGGTGTTTACTTTCGGCATGTTGTTGAGCTGCCGAGGGATTTAATGCTCTTGAAAAACTTCTCGCGGCCTATGCGCAGCTCCAGTCGGGGTGAACGTGCGCAGCTTAACATGCCCATCCAGCACTGAGGAAATCCACATTACGCCTGAGCGTACCAACGTGAACATTGTAGTGGTTGACCTGACTGACTCGTGATAGCATCCGCGTTCTCCGGAAACTTCTCCAACGTAATACTAGGCGGCAATGCTAGAACCCCTGCAAATGCGTGCCCCTTCGAAACGCTGGTTAGCGCTGGCGGGCATCCTCTTCGTCTCGACCGGATCGCTCGCCTGGAGTTTCACCCGACTTCGTCGCACCGCCAAGATCGAGGGGGCACCCGCCTTAGAAAAGCAGCGGGCAGTAGTCAGAAGTCAGAAGTCAGAATTTGGTTCGGCATCTGAAACGGCGCCCCGGGCTGAACTCGTGGACTCTGATAATGACGGGATTCCGGATATCGAGGAGCTGCGAACTTACCAGGATCGTGACGCTTTTCGCCGCTGGTTTACATCGATTGCCGAAAACCAGTTCTATCGCCTCAGCGATCAATGGAAAGAAGAGCAGCGCGATTGCGCCGGACTGACGCGTTTTGCGATTCGCGAAGCTCTGCGTCGTCATGATCGGCCATGGTTTCAAAAGATGGGCCCTGGTTATGACACGGTCGCGTCAGATGTCGCTGAATTCGACCTCGATCATAATCCGCTGGGCGAAAAAATCTTTCGCACCGATTTTGGATCTTTCAGCGAAAGCGATCTGCGCAACGGCCGCTTTTCGGAATTCGCCGATGGACGATCGCTCAAGAATTTCAATTCGGTTTTTATTTCGCGCGATCGGCGCGAAGCCCAACCAGGCGATCTGCTTTTCTTCTATCAGCCGTGGGTGCAGAAGTTTCCTTATCACGTGATGATTTTTCTCGGGCCCGCCCGGATAACTCCTAACGGCGCGAACGACTGGGTTGTCTATCACACCGGTTCGTCACCAACTGACAAAGGAACCGTGAAGAAGGTCGAGCTGTCAGTGCTCGATCACCACCCTGATCCGCGCTGGCGGCCGGTTGAGAGCAACAGGAATTTTTTGGGTTTTTATCGCCTGAAAATTTTGCAGTGATGCGCGAATCGCGATTATCCATCAGCAATTATTTAGAGCGCGGAGTGATCCGCGCCGGCGGCAAACGTGCCGCTGCTAAACGTAATCCTTTCTGTTTTGCCCCGGAGGCAATCCATGTCCAACTCTAAGGCGCGGCGCTACATCGCGACTGCGATCATCTACCTTGCCCTGGTAGCTTCAGTATTCGGCTTCAACGTCATTCGTTCACGCTCAACGCCGGTGACCGCCACGGCGGCAACCGCCACACCAGAGACGCCGAAAGTCGTCAGCGACAGTCCATATTTCTCGCTGACCACGAACAAGACCTACTCGCCCAGCGAATCAGCACGCCTGTGGGCCAGTTACCGGAACATCGACTATCTCGATTTCCGCGTCTATCGCATTAAAGACCCCAACAAGTTCTTCAAGCAACTCGACGATCCGCATGAGATGGGCGAGAAAGAGAAAGAGCAGATCGCGCAGGGATATGCGCGCGTCTCGCTGCTCGAGCGCACACACCGCCTGAAAGCCTCGCTGTTCGGCTGGGTCAAAGATTATGTGCGGCTGCACCTGGAAAGAGACCATCGCGTCGCCTTCAATGAAAAATATCGTAAGGAGCCCGAGGCCACCCGCACGCCTTTGAATTTAGCCGACTACGCGCGCGTCCCACTGCTGAATCCCGATCAGAAAGTAAAGGACTGGCGCGAAAAGTTGCCCGCCCTGGAGAATGAATATGACAGCCGCATGATCTCGCTTGGCAAGATCGATCCCGGCGTTTACCTGATCGAAGCAGTAAACGGCGGCCAGCGCGCGTATTCGCTGGCGATCGTCACCAACCTCACGATGATCGAGAAAACAAACAAGCATGGCCAGGTGGTGGTCTACGTCGTTGATCGGAAGACGGGGGCGCCGCACGAAGGAGTGAACGTCGAAGTTACCAACGCGAAGAATACGCTGGCCACAGGCGCCACCGACAAAACCGGAATCTTCAAAACGGACGTTAAGGTTCCCGAATCGCCCCAGACACCGCCCGAAGACGTCGATACCGAAAAAGAGCAGAAGAACCCATTTCTGATCATGGCGCATGAGCGCGACAACTTTGTTATTTCAGATCTCGACAGCTTCTACTTCGGGGGATACGGCGGTGAAGACGACGCGCTCACCGGCGAAGATCTTACCAGCTACATCTACACCGATCGGCCCATCTACCGGCCGGCGCAATCGGTCTTCTTCAAAGGCATCCTGCGTCAATGGACCACCGGCGGCTACAAGCTGCTGGACAGCAAGACGGTTAATGTGGTCGTCGAAGATCCGAGCAACGGAAAATTGTTTGAAAAGCAGTTGCCGCTTTCGGATCGCGGCACTTTCAGCGGGCAAATCGATTTGGGCGACGAAGCGCCGCTCGGCAACTACAACATCACCGCGGCAGTCGGCGATGCCAAATCAAGCGGCTACTTCGAGGTACAGGAATATAAGAAGCCTGAATTCAAAGTGACGGTGAAAGGTCCGAAGGAATTTGCGGCCGTGGGCGAAAAGGTGCGCTTCAACATCGGCGCCAATTATTTCTTTGGCGCGCCGGTGACCAACGCCGAGGTTCACTACTATATCTACAAGCAGCGCTATTACCACTGGTGGTGGGGAGACGAATCAAGCGATGAATTCGATGACGCCGCGGGTCCGGAGAGTGAGGGCGGCGACGATGAAGACTACGGCTACTACGGCAATGATCTGGTTACCGAAGGCGACGCTGAAATCAATTCACAGGGACAAGCCTCAGTTGAATTCATCGTCCCGGCGCCTGAAGACAAAGAGGAATGGGACTACTCTTACCGGCTCGAAGCCCAGGTCACTGATGCCTCGCGTCGCGAGATGCAGGGCGCAGCTTCGTTCATCGGCACCCGCGGCAAGAGTGTCGCCGACGCTTATCCCGAACGCTACATTTACTACCAGGGGGACTCAGCAAAGATTCGCGTGAAGACGGCTGAATATTCGGGTAAGCCGGTGTCGGAAAAAGTGACGCTCAAATTCATTGAACAGAAATGGGAAAAGATCGTCACGCCCAAAGAGGAAAACGGCTACAAGTACGAGGACGTTGATTACAAACTCCATGAAACTGAACTGGCCTCGGCCGACGTGAACACCGACAGCCAGGGCAACGGCAGCTATGACTTCACCGTTCCTTCGCCGGGCAGCATCTACGTCAAAGCGATTGTCTACGAGAACGGAAAAGCAATCGTGAATCGCGGCGGCTCATTCTGGGCGCCGGATAAAAAAGGCGAATGGTCCGACTTTGAATATCGCAATTACGATGAGAAAGCGATCAAGTTGGTGCCCGACAAAAAATCTTACAAAGCCGGAGAGACGGCCCACGTGCTGGCCATGCTGCCCACGGATAAGGCGCACCTGCTGGTGACCACGGAACTGTCGGAAGTGATCACGGTCCGGCAACTCGATTCTTCCGGCCGCAGCCTGGTCATCGACGTTCCCATCGATCACAAATATGAACCTAACGTCTATCTCGACGTCTCGTACGTGAAAGATAGCGATATGTACAACCAGAGTCAGGTGCTGGCCGTGCCCGCGGTCGACAAGATGCTGAAGCTCGACATTGTCCCGAACAAGACTGAGTTCAAGCCACGGGACGTTGCCTCATATACGATTCTGGCGCGCAATGAAGACGGTTCGCCCGCCGCGAATACCGAGGTCAGTCTCGGCATCGTCGATGAAGCGATCTACAGCATCCAGCCCGACACGGCCGGCAACATCAAGCGCGAGTTCTACGGCAAGCGCTATGACGAAATTCAGACGAGTCTGGCGATTCATTACACCTTCACCGGATATGCCGGGGAAAAACCGGCGGACCTCGCGAAGAATAAATCGAGTTATCAACTTGCCGATTTCAAAAATGAAAGTTCCTATGCTGAGCCGACGGTGCGCAAGGAATTCAAGGACACGGCCTACTGGCAACCTGACGTGGTCACCGGCGGTGACGGCAAAGCCACGGTCAGTTTCAAACTACCGGACAACTTAACGACGTGGCGGGCGACGGCCCGCGGCGTGACGGCGGACACCCGTGTCGGTTCCGCAGTGCAAAAAACCATCGCCCGCAAGGACGTGATCATGCGCCTCGAGATGCCGCGCTTCTTAACTGAAGGCGACACGGTCACCATCTCCGGCGTGGTGCACAACTTCCTGAAGAACGATAAGTCGACGAAGATTTCGCTCGATCTCAACGGCGCGCAGTTGCTTGATTCCCCGTCTGAGACGGTCACCATCAAACAAAACGGCGAGCATCGCGTCGATTG
>Ga0126383_10003701_pt1 | contig 10187 bp, 9 predicted proteins | sample PanSoiMetPlot_35_FD_96882 | JGI IMG/M metagenome (GOLD analysis project Ga0126383, IMG submission 96882) | Tropical forest soil microbial communities from Panama - MetaG Plot_35 | ecosystem: Environmental > Terrestrial > Soil > Tropical forest > Bulk soil | place: Panama | collected 2016-02-17
CTCGCACAGCGGCAGCTTGGTGACGAATTCCCGGCCGGCTAGGCCGATGGTCGAGGGATCACTGAAAATGAACAGCGATTGGAGTGCATCGTCGGTGCCGAGGCCGGTGACGATCGAAAGACCGGTCACGTAGGTGCGAAACTTGTACCGCGAGAGCCCGGAGATGGGATCGACTTTCACCAAGAATTGATAGACCGTGCCGCCGATCGGGCCCGTATACATATATTTGCCGTGGCTGATCAAGGCGTTCGGTTGCGTAATGAGCGCCGACGTGAATGCGAAATTCGGTTGCGCGCTGCCGCAGCCGTTCTGAAAGATGCTCTGGTCCGACAAGGCAAAAGCATTGGCCAGCGAGCCTGCCCCATTGGTTTGCCAGATACAGTTGGGCCATGCGCTGGCTACAGGATTAAAGTCGCTGGAACCGGGTACCGAATTGAAGCTGTTGATGACTATCCGCCCACCGAAATAGGGCTGGTTGTCGGGGCCGAAGGCCGTGGTCAGATCCGCCGCAAGATTATTGCTGCCGACCGGCATGCAATTGACCTCGCTTCCGGGCGGGACAAAGAAAAACGGATTGATCGGCTGGCCCGGATCACCGGGGTCGCCCAGCGGATTGAGGCACCCCCAGACCCGCAAATCCTGTTGTCGCGACGTTGCAATCGCGAACTGTCCATCCTTACTCACCGCCGCGCTGGTCAGCAGCGATCCGCTCGGGATTTGCGAGTAGTAGTTTTGGTCTGTGATTGTTTTGCCGGCCTCGCCCCCGACCACCTGGTTGTCGACATTGTCGAGCGGGATGGAAAACATGCCGCTTTTGATGCCGGCCACGAACAAGAACGTGGTGGCGGTCTGTGGCGTGGTGGCAATCCCGTGCGAGATCGAACAGCCGAGATGGTTGAAATAGGTATTGGTGGGCAGGCCGGCACCGTTAGTCGGGTCACCTCCGACATATTGGGTCGGATCGCAGGTCGGCGTGATGGCATCGCCCTGGAAAGGAATATCGCCCACGTTGGTCACAATTCCCCGCAGATCGATAACCGGCAATAGAACGCAGAAGGTCGGGAAGTTTGGTTCAATCTTCCATCCGGTCGGCAGGGAACCGGCAGGTCCGGTATCGGTCTCTTTGCACAGCGACGAGCCTTGGTCGAACACCCAATTGTGGCCGCCTCCGGTGAGCGGTTGGGTAGGATCATTGCGCTCGTACACCGATGTATCGGGCACCCAGATGGACCCGGTTGTGCCCGTGAAGACGCCCGGTGACCAATTGTTTGCATTCACAGCCGGCGCCTGACCGATGACGAAGCCTCCGGCCGGGAGGGTTGTGCCGTCGGCGCACACCGCCCAGGCAAAATTCTGACTCAGAAACGTCGCGGCAATTACCAGGGCGGTGACCCGTCGAATTCGCTCGATGATGCGGCGCCGCACTCTCATCTCATCCCTCATGGCCTATATCTGATGCAAAGCTCCGGAACGAAACCGTCACATGAGGAGCACTATGGCAGCGGCGTCACTATGCTCATGAACGTCTGCTGCAGTGCGCCGAACAATTCCCCGGTGTTCGGGAAGCAGGTCGAGAGGCCGCGTCTTCCGACGGCCGGGAGGAGCACTTTGATATCCGCGGATTTGACGCTGCCCGGAGCGGCCGGCACGGGATTTTGACCCAGGAAGAGCACCAACTCCGGATGATCAAATATGCCCGAGTGACACGCGACGCGGGGGTCGGTCAGGGAGAGCAGGAAATTCACGACGTCGTCGATGTCCCGCTGCGACAGGCCAAGTCCCTGGCCTCCGCCTCCGCCCCCTCCGCCATTCTGCGCCAGGGTCGGAACATTCCCATTATTGCCTTTTTGGCCGCCGCCTCCACCGGAGCCTCCGCCGCCACCACGGCCGCCGCCACCACCGCGGCCGCCGCCGCCGCCACCACCGCGACCGCTGCCGCCGCCATTGCCGCTGGAGTTGAGGCCAACGAGAGTTCCGCCAATTAGCCCGCCATTGCCGGCATCTCCGTTGCCGCTGGACCCGCCGCCGCCGGAGTCTTTGCCGATATTCGGATCGAGGTTGGTCGGATTGGTTTGCCCAAACGAGTTTGGAGTCTGTAGCAAATTGGCTGGCACTTCGGCGCCGCTAAGCAAAACCGCGATCGCCTGACTCGACAACGGATAGCCAGACGTGTCGGCATTCGGCGCCCCGCGGCGGTCGCCGCCGCGATTGTAGAAATGAAGCACGTCGTGCAGCGTCGCTTGGCCGCCATTATGGAAGTAAGGCGGCGTGAGGCCCACGTTTCGCAGGATCGGGACCTTGAAGGATCCGTCTACGGCATCACGTGGTGAGGTTGCCGTTGAGGAGGCGGTCAATATCGGCTGGCCTGAGCAATTGCGAGAATTGAACGTTGTCGCAAACAGGCACGGATTCACCAGGAATTTGTCGGTCACGCGGTCGCGGCGTCCGAGCAACTGCCATTTGTATTGGCGCGCGAACGAGAGGTCGAAGGCGCCAGGGCTACCGTCAAGTCCGCCAATGCCGACATCCTCGAATGTCGACCGAACGCCGATGTTGTAGAAGCCGTGGTCATACAGGGCCGTGCCGCCGTCGCCCATCTGCATCCGCTCGACGCGCTCCGGATTCCCCGGATCCGCCTGAGTCATCGTCGCGGCGCTGAGCAGCGGGCCGGTGTGGCACTTGCTGCAATTGGTTTTGCCGCTGTTGAATATTTGCATTCCTTGCCGCGCGGACTGACTCAGCAAACCAAGGTCGAATGGTGATTGATCCGAAATCAGCAGCGCTTCGTATTCCTGAATAGCCAGTCCCCAAAAGAACGAGAAATTATGTTCCATCTGGGTGTAACCATTGGGGTCAGCCTGCACGACACCCGCGCTGCTGATTGTGGTTCGCGCCGTGTTTCGCCAGTAAACGGGATCAAAGGCGCGACGGATCATGTCCGCGTAGGACATGCTGAGCCCGGCGCCGGATAAGTTGATCAATCCCAGAGTTTGGCTGAACAAACTATCTTCCGGGTGCACTCTCTGGCCGGCTAGCGCACCGGCGTTTAGCAAGCGGCGTCCAAGGTCCGCGAAAGTGCGGCCGGCACAGGACATTTCGACGGGGCTGAGCGCTGGTCCGACCGCCTGGGAGGCAAGGCTGGCGTTCGGTATCTCAATCTTCTGGAGGGCAGGCAGCCCATCGGAAGTACCGGCCAGCAGTATTCCAGCAGCTGGATTGGAAAGATTGGTGCGCCGCCCAAACGGGTCAACGCCGTTGAAGGTGTTATTGGCCCGGCCATCCCAGAACTGGCGATAATTGAAGGCCGCATTGATATTGCTCGGCGTATTGCGCCCGGTGACCCGCCGATACAGCAACATTCCGTTATTGAAGGGATCGGTCGGATCAATCGAGTAGGTGCATTGGTCCGGGGCGACGGGCGGGGCTGTCCCGCTCACGATCTGGGCCGTGGTCGGGGCTGCGGCCGACAGGACTGCGACCGTGGAGGTGTCTGGAATGAAAGTGCCTTCAAACGTGCCCTGCGATCCGGTACGGTTGTTGGAATCGGACAGGATCGCCGAATTTCGATCCGTGATGTCCGCAAGGAGATGGAACGGGTAGTCCCCCGGTCCCAGCTGGGCGTCTGGTCCCGGTACCGCGCTGAATTGTGGACCTTGGCCGGGGTTGATCTGGTTCGTCACCCGGATATCCGCACCGGCGTGGTAATGGCAGCTCGCACAGGCCTGTCCAGCGCTGCCGGCCTGGGAATCCCAGAAAAACGCCTTGCCGAGTTGCTGTGCGGCAAGTTTGTTGACGATGATGCCGCTCGTGTTCGCGATCGTCGGCCTTTCGCGCAGCGGCGTGACCGGCGGATCCACCTCGGTGAATGTGACGCCTGAATTGATCGCGGAGTTACCGTTGGCGGCGTGTAGTTCGAAGGTGCCGCTCGCGCAATACGCTGCTATGGCACCGATTCCAGCTACCGCGCATAATGAGCGTTGTCGATTGGAAAGGCGGCGTTTAAATAATTGCTCTCGCTTCCGGTTTGCACGCACGGTAGCCCCTCAATGTTAGCTATTTGTCAGGTTTGGTGTGATAGGTTCCAAGAAGTAAAAATGGGCGAGTTGTCGACTTTTCTCTGACAAGACGACCACAGGCGTATTGTGTAGACAATCCGGCTGAGGTACGCGGTTCTTTGAATGAATTACTCTTTGGTCCGGCCGTTTAGTGCTGGCTGCCCTGTACTTTGGTCCATTTGACAAGCCCCGTCGGCGGGGACAATTGTAACGTCAGGCACCGAGACAACTGAGTGCTTCCGCAAACACGCGTTTCGCCGGAGGGCCACGTTGATCGTGCGGCAAACCGGCCTTAGAGATCAGCGAAGTGGTGCGGCGGCGCCTGTTCGAGGATATCGGTGACGAGCGCACCGAAGGGCTAACCCGGGAGCGTTTCTCAATGTTCAAGACGATGGTGATCTCACGATTTACCGAGCTGGCTCCACAACTGAAACTCCAGACAACGCTTGTGTGATCATCGGGCACCTTTGGGAAGTGAGCAGGTAATCGTGCCGCAATATCTCATTCTTTGATTTGGCCCCGCTTCCGCGGATCGGGGCAGAACTCGCGACTTGAAGAACCCATACAGGAGACTCCATGTCGGCGCAGCGTTGTAAGAATATCCCGATTTGGCTACTGCTCGGCATTTCGGCGTTAGGAGCGCCGACAATCGCGCTGGCCGAAGTGCATGTCGAGGGTACCGCGGCGGCGGTCCACGTCACAGCAGACAAAGACGCCATACCGGAGGACGTCCTGTCCGCCTTCGAGACGCCGCCGTTTAATCTGCGATACCGCACGGCGGTTCCGCTGGACGGGAATGTGAGCAACATCTATTCGGGCTCGTTGGCACACGTCATTTCACGGGTGCTCGAAGGCTACGATTACGTGGTCGCCCACGATCAAGGAACAATCGAGATTGTCGTTTCGGGCAAGCGCGGCGAAGCGTCTGCGCCGGTCCAAAGGCTGGTGACTGCACCCAATCCCCGAGTGGTAACCGCACAAGCTCCCCTAGTAAGTCCCCAAGTAAGCCCCCAAGTAAGCCCCCAAGCAAACAATGTTTTTGACCCTAGAACATATGCGACATGCATGACTTTATTTCATAACGCGGTTGACTGTGTGGAGATGACGAGGAGGCTCGGTGGGTCGGCGCGCTGAAGCGGGTTAGGGCTGGACTGCTAATTGAGCAACTTGCGCCCTTTTGTGCAGGGCAAGACCATCGCCGCCGCGTAGCGATCGGCTTCGTCGTCGGCACCTTCAGTTTTTCCACAGCTTCTCGATGGCCCAGCCTCGTCGACTGCTTCAACCTCACCCATCCAAATCAAATCAGCCTATGAGCGGCGCGGAGATCGTCCAGCTCGGAGTGGCGCTGGTTCCGGGCTCCCTGTGATGGCGGTCTTTTGCCATGTCGGCAGTATTGGCCCAGCGGCGCTGCTTAAGGCCGGAACCTATATTGGCCGGGCGCCGGCCGGTCGCTCCAATCCAGTCTCACCAGCGCGCCGAGCTTACCGCACTCACTGCACCGCATGCGCGGGCCGAGCGATAGCACCAGCAGCACCTCAAACCAAGGAGGAGGGCGTTGGGGGCCAGCCCCGCGTGCGACCTAGATGCACGATATGCCCACGCCAAGAATGGTGTCCGCCACGAATCTTCATCTAGGCTTCTGCGACCCCCATCCCACGCCCGAGCGGAACCTATTCCAGGGCTTTATTACCTATTGCAACCGCTCATGGACGATCGTCACTTCTCCCTGGCTGCTACTCCAATCCCGAGTTCGTAGACGAGCCGACCACCGAGCCAACCACCGATGCTCATAAGCAGAAATCCCACGCTCGCGCTGGCAGCACCGGCAAACTGCGCCGTCGAGCGTTCCAAGCCTGCTCCAGCGGTCATCACCAAGGTGAACATGAAGCAGAACCAGGCAGTCGCCATGGCCATCATGTGCGATATCGCAACCCGCATAGCGTCGCCGCGGATTGAGCGCAGGTCCATGAACCCCGCAATCATCGCAAGCATTGCTATGACCAGGCCAGCCCCATTGCTCAACTTGGCGACCCTCGCTGCATCCTCCACTCCCGCGGCGGCTGCAATGTAGGCCACGGCAGCCACTGTCCAAAATGCGACCGGAAAGTGGACCAGCATCGGATGGATCGGGTGACCCCAAAGCCGCATGAGTCTGCGCCGCCGGCTAGAGGAAGTTGAGGACTGCTCCGAGCAGTGTCAGGAAACCGATCACGGCCGCCCCAGCATGGATGAAGACAAGGGATTTCTCCGCTACTTGGCCGCGCAAATGGATCGACGCCAGATAGAAGCCGCCGAGCGCGGCGATCACGAGAATCAGCAACGCAGCGAGCGCCGCGCCAGAAATGCCGCTCGTCAGCGCAGCATAAATGAGCAGAAGCAGACCGATGGCGCCGAGCGCCGCGTGCAGGAGCGACAACGCCCATGGTGCAAGCTGTCCCTGCAGCACGTACACCCCCGCAAGCGTGAGGCCTCCGAGGGCACCGATGGCTAAGACGATGAGAGCGCTGAGAAGCATAGCGAGATCTCCGTGTTGCGAAAAGCCGCCCTTTTGTCCGACCACAGCCCGGCCAAGGGTGCGGTGCGACACGTGTGGGTTGGCGAGCGGCCGGCCCGGAACAAGTCCACCCCGATCTCCGACGGCCCACGCAATTTGTTCCCGAGCTCGGTGAACAGCGGGGGGACGTGGCATGAACGCGCGAACATAGGCATCTGTCCTGATTGTGCACGTTAGATGCTGGTCGCGGGGAAAGGTTCCCGGGTCGGGATTCCTCATGAAAGGGCAGGCCTCAGACCCAACATAAAACAGCACAACCTCGCCGGTCTGTTTCGGGCTTTGCCGAGCGCTTCATCGATTTGTCGTCGAGGAAGCGCTTGGGCTACTTGGACGAACCCGCACTCATCCCCGGGTCGCCCACGCTTTCGGCCGTGGGCCTCGCGCAACCATCGCCCCAGTAGAATGGGATACCTCCAGGCGTGTCTTCCGCATTTGCCGAAGGAGTACCAAATGGTCACTCTGGACACTCGGAATTGGGTTTGTCTCGGAAATTTCGGTTGGGCGTGAGGCACGGCTCATCGCCCAAGTGCTTTGGGCGCGCGTCAGGGCTAGCACTAACGCTTGCTCCCCTGGCGCGGCCACACTTCGTCCGAAGCAGCTGCGCTTGCTGTGCCGTTTCAAGAAATCATGGAACTGTTGTTGAACAAGCCGGATTTGATCGCGGTGTTGGTGGATTTCCTGTGCCGGGCGCTCAAAGAAGCCTATATGCAAGTGAATATGCTTGCGACGGATGATACCGTTCATCGGCTTGTCAAAGTGCTGATCGGCTTGGCGACCAAGCTGGGCCAGTCGTCCGAGCCACTGGTGGAAATTCCGACGTATTTCACACAAGAAGAAATCGCGCAGATGGTCGCTGCGCGTCGAGAGAGAATATCAACGGCACTCAATTCGCTGCGTCGCCGAGGAATGATGCAATACTCGACGCGAGGGCACCTCGTGCTGAACGTAAACGCCCTTGAGAGCCACCTGGCTTAAAACGAGTGCCAACGTTCACCTCCTTTCCAACTACCTCCTTCTATGAACCCATCCTTTGGTTCGACACTTTGGTGACGAACGACTTTGGACGGATACGCTGCATATGCAGCAGGCCATCAGCAACGGCAGCCCGAAAACAGCTTTATCGGTCGGGCTGAAAATCGACTCGAACGGACTACCACCGGCAACGATCGATGCCATCAATCGGAGGCGGTGTTGCAACAACAAGGCCGACGTGGCAGCCGCGGCGAATCGTCCACATTTTTCACGTGGTTTTGACTTCTGGGGTGGTCGCACGGCCTTATTGCTTTAGTGCGGCGCACGCAATAAGCGCTAGCGATCGCGGAGCGATTTGCGGCGGGATGATCAGCCTCTGGTTCATCTCAACGAGGCGCGCATCGCTCGCTGGCACGCACACGCAGCCGCTGCGGCGATGCCATCCGGAGTTGCCGGAGGCCCTGCTGTCTCGAATTTCAACTGACATCGAAATGGTCGCGCTCGAATAGGAGTCAGCGTTATGCAGGGGAGGAATGGGCATATAAGGTGATCGACCAGGGCTCGTCGCAAGGAAAGCCGTTAGGGCCTCAACCAGTCCCCTGCGACCATAGCGCCCCTTTCACACGAAATGAAATCGTAGATTCTCCGAGGCGCTAATGGGGCTAGACCCGGTTGAGATGAGGCGTCTCATGCTTAGATGAACAGACGGCCGTGAACCAATAAGAACCGCCGTATCTGATGGTGATGCTGGCGATCTTCGCTATCGCCCTCAGGCCGTCCATAACGTCCGACCCCGCCTATTCGAGTTCCGGCGATCGCAAGTTCCAAGGGGCCATCCGGGTCGATGGAGGAAGACCGAAATCATCGCGGCGTCGTTGCGGCGGAGTGATGGTCCTTATCGGGAGAACTAGACATGTCCATCGAGACCAACGAACGAGCCGTCAGCTCGGATCACAAGAATCGTGTCCGCAATGCACGGCGCAGCCTGGATTTCATTATTGACCAGGACTGGATTTCCTATTCGCTCGCGGAGCACGATCGTTGGGATCGTCTGTTCAAGCGATCGCGGGAGACACTACGGGACCGCGCGTGTGGCGAGTTCATTGCGATGATGAATACGCTTGAGCTCTCGGACTCGGGCATTCCCGATATGGAAAAGCTGAGCAAACGGCTCGAAAAGATCACCGGCTGGTGTGTCGTCCCGGTTGCCGGGCTTGTGCCCGACGACATCTTCTTCAATCACCTCGCCAACAAGCGCTTCCCCGCCGGAGCCTTTATTCGCTCGGAGCAGCAGATGGATTATCTCGAGGAACCAGACATCTTCCACGATATCTTCGGCCACGTGCCGCTGCTGGCGAACCCGATCTATTCGGATTTCATGCAGGCTTATGGCAAGGGTGGACAACGATCGATACAGCTTGGCCAGTTACCGCATCTGGCGCGGCTCTACTGGTACACGGTCGAATTCGGGTTGATCCGAACAACGGCGGGATTGCGCATCTTCGGCGCCGGGATTGTGTCATCCACCGCCGAAAGTGTCTTTGCGCTAGAAAGCGACTCGCCCAATCGAATTGGCTTCGATCTTGAGCGTGTGATGCGCACGAAATATGTGATCGACACCTTTCAGCCAACCTATTTTGTAATCGACAGTTTCGAGCAACTGCTGGACGATTGTTATAGAGATTTCGGTCCAATCTATGAACGGACCAGGACGGCGCCTGATATCGAGGCTTACGAATTGATCGACAACGACGAGGTGATTACCCGAGGCAGCCTCGGCTATTTCAAGGATAAACACGATATAACCAGCACATGAGCGAGTCATTTTCGACATCTGACAAGCGTTCGAATAACCCGCTCCTAGTCGTGTTCGCTGAGCGCTTGGACATAGGTTTTGTCCTCCAGACGGAACAGGTGCTTGCGGCCCTAAACCCGGGCCGCTTTGAGTTTGGGAGTGATGCCCCAATCCGGCCAGCATTTCCTGAGGACTACCCGTAGGTCCTGGTGGAGTTCTTTCAGAGTGCGACTATCGAAGAACCAGAAGCCGTTGTGCAATTTATAAATGATAAGGCCGGCCTCGAGAACGATCGCTGGGGAACATCGCATTGAGGAGCGGACAAGTATATTCGGCGATGTCGAGAGTTTTCTGGACGATACGCCTCACGTCGGAGAGGAAAGGCCAGGGGGCGCGACGGCCGCTGCGATACTCTTTTGCCTCGATGATGTTGTCGGTGCTAATCTTGACCGGTCGGTAACAGCCAACCTCCAACTCACGACGGAGTGCAACGAGCCCTTCAAGGCTGGCTCCGGTCGGGGGGCAGAAAACGGCGCGGCTGACGAGGAGCGCCATCGTCCGCAAAGCAAGGTCCCATTAATCATAAGCCGTCAAAGACTGGGGCGGGGCGGCCAACTGAATCATCGCGAGCCTCGGCTAAGGGTGTGCTTCGGCTGCTTCGTGTTGACTATGCTGGAACGTATCGATCGCGCTTCCGTGGTTCCTCGACTATTCTCCACCGCGTCTGCGCATGACGAGATCAATGCGCTGCGTTTGGTCAGGTCTCGTGGGACTACCGTGATGGCAAATTTCTGGGCCCGAAAATCGATCA
>Ga0126383_10003702_pt1 | contig 10186 bp, 7 predicted proteins | sample PanSoiMetPlot_35_FD_96882 | JGI IMG/M metagenome (GOLD analysis project Ga0126383, IMG submission 96882) | Tropical forest soil microbial communities from Panama - MetaG Plot_35 | ecosystem: Environmental > Terrestrial > Soil > Tropical forest > Bulk soil | place: Panama | collected 2016-02-17
CATCGCCGTGGTTTCGTTGGCGCTGATTCCAGAAGCGATCGTCGGGTGGCCGAGCATCGTCATATTTCTCGCCGCCTTTGCCGCAATCGTCCTGCTCAAGCGTGATGTCGCATTGGTGGCAATTTGCGCGATGGCTGGCGGAATTCTATTCGCGCTCGTCCACGCATACTTCCGATGAAAGGAACAGACAATGAAACGAGTGCTCTTGATTAGTAATTCGACCCTCTTCGGCAGTGGTTATCTGGATCATGCTGAGAGCGAGATTCGCAATTTTCTGGGGGAGGCGAAGCACGTGTTGTTTGTTCCTTATGCCCTGTACGATCGAGACGCCTACGCAACTACAGCGCAAGAACGGTTTCAGAAAATGGGATATGAACTGAAGTCCGTGCACACCGCAACTAATCCAAGACAGGCGGTGCAAGATACGGAGGTCGTGTTTATCGGAGGTGGTAATACATTTCGTCTGCTGAAAGCGCTCTATGACTTCGATCTGTTGGACGTGATACGCGATCGTGTGGCTGGGGGCATGCCCTACGTCGGCTCAAGTGCCGGTGCAAACGTGGCAGGTGTGACGATTAAGACGACCAAGGACATGCCAATTGTCCAACCGCCTTCCTTCGATTCGCTAGCCCTGGTCCACTTTCAAATCAGCCCGCACTTTCAAGATCCTGATCCCAGCTCGACGCACATGGGTGAAACGCAGGAAGAGCGAATCAGGCAATTCCTCGAGGAGAACGGCACGCCGGTAGCCGGACTGCGCGAAGGCGCGATGGTGCGAATTGAAAATGGTGAGACGATCCTGAAAGGCTCAACGGGTGCACGCATCTTTCGCAAAGGAATGGAGCCAGTTGAGACCTTGCCCGGCGATCATCTCGACGTGCTTCTGGAAACAAACAGAGGGTCGGGTCATGCAGGCTGACGGAACACTTGTCTTAACACGCGACGATGTCGCGTCAGTGCTGACAATCGAGGATTGTATCCAGGGGGTCGAACGGGTTTTCCGGATGCACGGTGAAGGGAAGACTTCACCTCCGGGAGTTCTGGGTGTCCACCGGTCTGATGGAGGTTTTCACATCAAGGCAGGTGTGCTCGACCTAAGTCGTCCTTATTTTGCCGCCAAGATGAATGCCAACTTTCCGCAGAATGCGCAGCGGTTTGGGCTGCCGTTGATACAGGGCGTGATTGTTTTGTGTGATGCCGGGAACGGTTATCCGTTGGCGCTGATGGATTCAATTGAAATTACAATCCAACGCACCGGCGCGGCCACCGCAGTTGCCGCAAAGTATCTGGCTCGTCCCGATTCCAAATCGATAACAATTTGCGGCTGCGGCCATCAGGGAAAAGTATCGCTGCAAACCCTGGCTAAACTTTTTCCCTTGGACGAGGTGTTTGCCCACGATATCGACAATGAGTCGGCACAACTCTTCGCGCGCGAGATGTCCCTCAATACCGGTCTGCAGGTAAACGCGGCTGACGAACTGGAGGCGGCCGTCAGGTGCAGCGATGTCGTCGTCACTTGTACCCCGGCACAGCAATCGTTCCTGATGCGAAAGTGGGTGCAACCGGGAACTTTCATCGCCGCCGTGGGCGCCGATAACGAGCACAAACAGGAGTTGGAACCGGCGCTGCTCGCCGAAAGCAAAACTGTCGTGGACATTCTCGACCAGGCAGCGACGATTGGCGATCTTCACCATGCTCTCGATGCAGGCTTAATGACAAAGGATCAGGTCTATGCCGAGTTGGGCGAGATTGTGGCAGGGCGAAAGGCGGGGCGTTCGTCAGCGCGCGAGATCATTGTTTTTGATTCGACCGGGATGGCCTTACAGGATGTAATTGTCGCGGCTGCAGTCTATGAGGAATCCCTCAACCAAAACTTAGGACAAGCTTTCAATCTCGGCGGACTGAGTAGCCAGACAAAGCGAGCCGGCGCCCCGTAATCAATGGATTGGCTGACAGAGTAAGCGAAGCCCCAAAGTCGTGAGGAGGAAACGGAAGAGAGGCCAGATCATGAGAAAGACAATGAAATCATCCAATGGATTATTGCGGCGATTCGTTTCGTCGCCGGTCCTGAAACGAATCACGCTCGCTAGCTTCGCGGTGGGAACGGCGCTCGCGTTCGTGCTGGGCGGGTAGGACGATGGCCCTTTGTGGTGGCCACATTCTGCGCGTTTGCGCTTTTCCCTCTGGCAATTGTTTCCGCTCGTGGATTCGGTGGGCTGGTAATAGCCTTCATCATCGGCGGTCTCAGAGAAATCGGCGAGCCTGCACGCAAAGCGATGATCGTTGATTTCGCCAAACCACAACTGCGCGCGCGCAGTGTCGGGCTCTATTACTTGCTTCGCAGTTTAGCGATCACACCTGCTGCGGCAATCGGTGGATTGTTGTGGCGGGTAGCGCCGCAGACGCCGTTCATCATCGCCGGCGTGTTTGGTGTCGCCGGAACCTTTCTCTTCACAATTACAGTTCGAGAGAAGGGAATTGCCGACTGAATTCTCGTCGGAACGGCGACAGAGTTGTGCCCACTGCCGTCGTCGATCAGATTAGAGGGTGGCGGTCAGCCCCACCGGGCGCGGTGCTCCCTGAATCTTCATTGGCAATTGTGGCGCACAGCAGACTTTGACCAGGCGGTCGCGATCGCGTTGCATTTCAGGATCAGCCTTAAGCCAGGTCATGGTTTCTTTAAGAACACGCGTGGCTTCGGTGTCCGGCGGATCGACGATGCGGTAATGCATCCACTGACCTTGACGGCGCGCATCGACGATTCCGGCGCGGCGCAAGTACGCGAGGTGGCGACTAATCTTTGGCTGGTTCGTCTTCAGAATCTCGACAAAGAAGCAAACACAAACTTCGTCTTCCTGCATCAGGTTCAATAGCCGTAACCGGGTGCGATCGCCGAGCGCGCGAAAGAACTGCGCCTTATCGAATGACTTTCTCCTGCGAGTCATGACCACATCCTAGCACACCCGAAGAATATTCGCCTTGACATATATATCGCTCAGGACTAGGCTGCGTATATATATTTGCCTGTGCGTATATGGAAGGGCACGGCGATAGTCGAAACAGGAGGGCAATCATGTCAACGAATATTGAAGATGTGGTGAAGACCCGTTACGGAGCGGTCGCGACCGCTAATTTGTCTTCGAAAGACGAGGGCGTGCACGCGGTCGCAGAAGCCTTTGGCTATTCGGCTGAAGAATTGGCGGCCATACCGGCCGAAGCAAATATGGGTCTGTCATGTGGTAATCCCACGGCGATGGCAAACCTGCGCGAAGGTGAAGTGGTGGTCGATCTGGGATCAGGCGGCGGGTTGGATGTCTTTCTCGCCGCGGCGAAAGTCGGACCGACCGGCAAAGCAATCGGTATCGACATGACGCCTGAGATGATCGAATTGGCGCAGCGTAATGCGGCCAAAGCGAACGATGGTCAAGGGTATGCGAATATCGAGTTTCATCTGGCGACAATTGATAAATTGCCTTTGGCCGACAACTCAGTTGATTGCGTGATCAGTAACTGCGTGATCAATCTGGCACCCGATAAGCCTGCAGTGTTTCGCGAAATCTCGCGGGTGCTGAAACGGGGAGGACGTCTGGCCGTAAGCGACATTGCTTTGAAGCAATCGCTGCCGCCGGAAGTTGGCCAGGACATCATGGCGTACGTTGGTTGTATTGCCGGAGCAATGTTAATCGATGATTACCAGCGGCAGTTAAGCAATGCCGGCTTCTCTCAGGTGCAAGTGATTGATTCCGCCACGGATCTGAATGCCTATGCCAGGATCGAGAATCAGTCAGGTTGCTGCTCGCCACCGATGGCTCAAATCTCTTCGGAGGAACGCTTATCGTCGGGTGCTTACGCTTGCTGCGCACCATCACCGGTACGGGAAGAACAACCGCTGAATGCCTTGGCAGAATTGCTGACGCGTTACAACGTTAATGACTACGCCGCGAGCGTGAAGGTGTTTGCGATTAAGTGAGTGCTCCCGACCACAATACGCCAACGCTTGCTCGGCGCGTCACAGCGGAAGCTGTCGGCACCGCGTTTCTCTTAGCGGCGGTCGTCGGTTCCGGCATCATGGGTGAGCGTTTGGCAGGTGGGAACATCGCAATTGCTTTGCTCGCCAATACGCTCGCGACGGGCGCCGCGTTAGGGGCGCTGATTCTGACGTTCGGCCCGATTTCCGGCGCGCACTTCAATCCGGCCGTAACCGTGGCTGATGCTTCGCAGGGAGGTCTGCCGTGGCGAGAAGTTCCGGTGTATGTGGTCGCTCAAATCATGGGCGCGTTCGGTGGCGTAGCGACGGCTCATATGATGTTCGGCTTGCCTGTGCTATTCGCCTCTCGACATCCGCGCGCGGGCGCGGCGCAGATCTTCAGTGAGTTCGTAGCATCGTTTGGATTGTTGTCGGTCATTTGGGGCTGCGTGCGATTCCGATCACAAGTCGTACCGTTCGCCGTCGCCGCTTACATTACGGCGGGCTATTGGTTCACGGCGTCAACTTCGTTTGCAAATCCAGCCGTAACTCTGGCGCGTTCTTTTAGCGACACCTTTGCGGGCATTCGACTTATTGATGCGCCGGCGTTTATCGTGGCGCAATTTGCTGGAGCAATGGTGGCGACCCTGCTTTTTCGCTGGTTGATTCCGGCGCAACCAGGAGAGGCGGAAGCGGTGATACTGCCCCACGATCATGAGTAACCAAAAACGAGTCCTGATTCTTTGCACTGGAAACTCGGCTCGCAGTCAGATGGCGGAAGGTCTGTTGCGCCACGACGCCGGCGACCGCTTTGAAGTCGAGAGCGCCGGTGTCAATCCGACTGCCGTCAAGCGGGAAGCGATTCTGGCGATGCAGGAGATCGGAATCGATATCTCGTCGCATCGTTCGAAATCAGTAGAAGAATTCACGAATCAGGATTTCGACTTCGTGATTACAGTTTGTGATAACGCCAACGAACAATGCCCGGTCTTCCCTGGCAAGACAGAGCGCATTCATTGGAGTTTTGCCGACCCGGCAGCGGCCTCAGGCGACGAGCGAGAGCGGCTTGTGGTGTTTCGCAGAGTGCGAGACGTGATCCGAAACCGGCTCGGTTCCTTCATTACTGAGAAGCAAAATCATTGAGCTTCTGAGCGCAAATGTGAAGGCGCTCAAGCGATACCGGCGGGCCGTCTCCAAAGTGTTAGTAGATGCGCGTCTTGGTCTTGCCATGAGCAAGTCCCCTTTCTTTTCCTAACCTTCATCTCCGACGCGCTGAAGACGTTCTCGGGCATCCTGCAGAAGTTCTCGGGGATCCTGTAGAAGTTCTAGACGATTCCGTGGAAGTTTTCGGCGATTCCATAGAAGTTCTCAGGGATCCTATAGAAGTTCTCGGGGAATCCCGTAGAAGTGAACGCCTTTTGCAGCAAAGCCGCCGCGCGGGTTGGGCGTGAGCCGTTATTGGCTCTGCCACTCCGATGCGCGGCAAGTCTGCGACGTGCCGAGAAGAGTGCAACCACCCCGCCGGGTGGTCTAAGACCGCCGCCCTTGAGGGGCGCCGCTTCGGCAAGTCGGAGACTTGCCGCGCATCGGAGTGGCAAAGCCAAATTTGACGACGGTCTTCATAATTTTACAGTTTCTCTTCAAACTTGCCGCTCCGATTCCGGAAGCATGTCCCTTGCGTCGACCAGAGTTTGCCTTCGACCTCGATTGGCTCCAGCGCAACCGTTTCACCACCCACCCTGTTTAGGCCTGCCAAAGTGCTCACAGCCCGACGTCAATAATTTGATCCAGCGCCGCTCGCAAAGCTCGTGGGATTTGCCGCGTGCTCACTCTGACGATTGTCCAGGAAAGAAATCAAGAATGTTGGCGCAAAACCTCCACCCCGCATTCTCAAACCTGAAAAAACTTCTCCTTGCCTGATGGAATCCGCCGCCGGACCACGCATCCCTCAGTGACGGCGAATTGAATTTAACGATCGCCGGGAAGCGCCAGTTCAGTGTCCACGAGGGTAATGAACCGGCAGCTGGCGGTTTCGAAATTTTGCGGCGGATTACGTTTCGCTGTTCGTTCTCTGGGGACAGGCTGGCGAGACATAGGTTAGCTCCGGAGACGGTGCGGACACATTAGAAGGAGACAAGATGAAGCGCGGATATACATATCAATCGACTTTGGCAGCGACCTTCCTCTCGAGAGGTTGGGTCAACGTCGCGCTAGTCGCCTTATTGCTAACTCTCTGGGTGCTCTGGCCCGCCAAGCCGGTTACGGCTACGCGCGCGAGTTCGGCGATTGAGCCGCAGCCAGCGGGATTGACGATTACGGTGAACACCACTGGAGATGGAAGCGCTTTCGATCCAAATTCGAGCTGTGACGTTGATGCCGGAACTCCGAATGACCAGTGCACTCTGCGGGCGGCCATGCAACGCGCGAATGTCGTCACTGGCGAGGTTACCATTGATTTCGATATCCCGCTGACTCAACCGAACTGCGACGCCACAACCGGTCGTTGCACAATCAAACTCACGGGGCTACTACCCGACCTACGCCCGGGCCTGACAATTAACGGGCCGGGAAAGGACAAGCTGACTGTCCGTCGTGATACCGGCGGCGACTATCCAATTTTCGTGGTCAAGTTGGACGGCACGGTGACCGTCCAACACCTGAGAATCGAAAACGGGCGGTCGAATGTTGGCGGCGCAATGATCAACTTCGGTTCGGCAGAAGTGAACGTTATTGATGTGGTCTGCTTTGGTAATTTTGCCCAGCTTAGCGGTGGTGCGATCCATAACGACAGCACCGGCACGATTAATGTGACGAGCAGTGAGCTGGATCAAAACCTTAGCCTGGGTGGGGGCGGCGGCATTTTTAACGCCGGTGCCGGAACGATCAATGTTTCGAAGACGCTCTTTGTGGGCAACAACGCGAGCGGCGGCGACGGCGGCGGGATCAACAACAACGGTCCTGGAACTGCAAACATCAGCAATAGCACCTTCTTTCAGAATGGGGTCAAGCTCGTCACCGGCACTGGTGCCGGCGCTCGCAATGTCATCGGCACCATGAAGATCAGCAACTGCTCGTTTGTGCAGAACCTGGCCGAAGCAAACGGCGGTGGCATTTCGGGTCCGGCCACGGTGAAAAGCACTTTGGCGGTCATGAGTTTTTCAGCCCAGTTCGTGCGTTCGGTTGCGGACGTGGCCGGCAATATCACTTCAGCAGGGTTCAACTTCATCGGTGACAAGGGCACGACGACGGGTTTCACTCAACCGACGGATCAGACCGGTACCGCGGCCGCGCCGCTCGATCCGAGGTTCGAATCATTCAGCATTCCGGCCAGCGACTTCAAAATCGAAAAGCTGGTGCCGAAATGCGGCAGCCCGATGGTCGACCAGGGAAGCAGCGTGGGCTTAAACGAAACGGCCACCACCGATCAGCGTGGCGACGGTTTTCCCCGAATGGTGGACGACCCGATTGCGCCCAACGCGGCGGGCGGTGACGGCACGGACATTGGATCGTTGGAACGGGGCCCGTGCCCACAATTCACGTTCGTCGTAAACACGACGGCGGACAGCGACGACGTGAATCCTGGCGACTCCGTTTGCGATAGCGATGCCGCTGCGGCCGGTTCGCAGTGCACGCTCAGGGCCGCCATGCATGAAGCGGAAACTCTGACCGGCAATCAGCTGATCAGGTTCGACATTCCGGCCAGCGATCCCGGCTTCAACTCCGTCACCGGCAGTTCCACGATCAACCTGACGCGCGCGCTGCCTGAGATCAACAATACCAATCTCACGATCGAGGGTCCGGGCTGGGACAAGTTGACGGTGCAACGCGGCGTCGGAGGCTTCTATCGCATCTTCACCTTCGGTAGCTTTGCCCGGGAAGTCACCGTCTTTGGTCTGACCATCAGTAATGGGCTGAGCGAGACCGATGGCGGAGCGATCGCCCAGGTGGCCGGCACCATGAATGTAAGCGACTGCGTGTTCACCGGAAACTTCGCAGCGGACACGGGTGGTGCGATTGACAGCACCCACGCGTTCGGTTTGACGCAAAATCTGAACGTCACAAACAGCGTGTTCGACGGCAACGCAGCCGCCAACGCCGGAGGCGCTATCGCCTTCAATGGCGGGCTCCCCGGCGAGTTGCACGTCACCGGCAGCACTTTCAGTTCTAACTTTGCGGTAATTCCGAATGGTCAGGGTGGAGCGATTGCCACGCTCATGGGCAACGCGACCATAAGCGGCAGCACCTTCAATAACAATTTTGCCAACGATGGCGGCGCCATTCTCAATAAGCTGACGACCAACATCGACAACTCAACCTTTACCAGCAATCAGGCCAATGCGTCCGGCGGCGCAATTTTTACTGACGGCCGCTCAATGAAAATCGTCAACAGTCTGCTGACCGGGACTTCCAGCGAGTTTGATAACGGTGGTCCAATCTATCATTTTCTCGGCACGCTGGATTTGAATGGTTGCGCGATTGTCAATAACCATGGCCGAGGCGCTCCCATCTTCGACGACATTAACGGTATCCCAAGTGGGCCGGTGAGCATCACTAACACTACGATCGCCAACAATGAAGGATTCGCGATCGATCATGCTCGAGGTAATCTAAGTATCAGCAACTCAACGATCGTTAATAACTTCGGCGGCATTGTGGGGCACCAGCTGGCGGATCCGGGTACCTGGACGGTGAAGAGCAGCATCATTGCGCTGAACGGAGTTGTCGGCGACGTAATCGGAATTTTCAATTCCGGCGGGTTCAATTTGATCGGAAACGTCGGCACCAGCGTGGGCTTTACCCAGCCCACCGATCTGAAAGGTACGGCTGTATCGCCGCTGGATCCGAAAATCGTTCCGGGCGGACCGCAGAACAACGGCGGCCTGACGCCGACCGTGGCCTTATTGCCTGACAGTCCGGCAATCGACAAAGGCACGGCGACTAGTATTAGTGGGGTTCTGGCCACAGATCAGCGTGGCCCAGGTTTCACTCGTACCTTCGACGATGCGCAAATCGCGGCGGCCAACGGCGGCGACAATACCGACATCGGCGCCTTCGAACTAAATCCGGCAGCGCCGACACCCACGCCGACTCCAACGCCAAACCCGACGCCGACACCAACTGCGACGCCGACACCAACACCAACTGCGACACCAACACCAACTGCGACGCCAACACCAACTGCGACGCCAACACCAACTGCGACGCCAACACCGACTGCGACGCCGACCCCGACGCCAACGGCAACGCCGACTGCGACTCCGACGCCAACGGCAACGCCAACGCCGACCGCGACCCCAACTTCGACCGCAACGCCAACGCCAGCGGTAACGCCGACACCGACACCTACGCCGGCGGTTCCGACTTTCGTCTTTGACTCGTCGGTTTACACAGTGCGCGAGGACTGCACTTCGATCACTGCACGCGTGCTGCGAACCGGTCCAGCGGACTCGGCGGTCTCAGTGGAAATCACGAGTGAAGACAACACCGCCAAGCAGAAGGGCGACTACACTATGGTAGCCGGCCGGCTCAGCTTTGCGGCCGGCGAGACAGAAAAGTCCTTTGACATTCTAATCAACCAGGACAGCTACACTGAGGGGACCGAGTTTGCAACGTTGGTCCTCGAGCATCCAGAAGGCGGAACCGTCGGCGCGCCTGGGACGGCCACCCTCAACATTATCGATGATCAGACCGAGGGCACTACCAATCCGATCGACGAGTCGCGGACGTTTGTGGCCCAGCACTATCACGACTTCCTGTATCGCCAGAGCGACAGGTCCGGCGAGGATTTTTGGACGCAGCAGATTGAGGCTTGTGGCGCAGATCCTTTGTGCCGGCAAGAAAGACGCGTCGATGTCTCTACGGCCTTCTTTCTCTCCATCGAATTTCAGGAGACTGGCTTCCTGGTCATACGGGCGCACAAGGCAGCCTTTGGAAATATTGAGAGCAACCCGCGCTACGAAATCTTTCTGCGCGATCAACGCCAGGTAGGCCAGGGGTTAGTCGTCGGGCAGCCGGGCTCCGCCGATCTTCTTGCCGACAACACCCAGAAGTATCTCGCAGACTTCGTCTCGCGGGCCGAATTCATCAGGCAATTTCCGCAGGGGCAGTTGGCTTCGGAATTCGTGGACGCGCTCTTCGCAAACGTAGGCACGACGCCGGCGGCGGAGGAACGCGACGCGGCGATTAGCGCTTACGGTGCGGGTGATCTGAGCGGCAGAG
>Ga0126383_10003703_pt1 | contig 10185 bp, 9 predicted proteins | sample PanSoiMetPlot_35_FD_96882 | JGI IMG/M metagenome (GOLD analysis project Ga0126383, IMG submission 96882) | Tropical forest soil microbial communities from Panama - MetaG Plot_35 | ecosystem: Environmental > Terrestrial > Soil > Tropical forest > Bulk soil | place: Panama | collected 2016-02-17
AGGGAGCGGCGATGCGATTGGTCTTCATGTTTACCCGGACCCACTTATAGCCCATGGGTGTTGCCGTCGCGATCGAATGTTGCCAGGGCATGATCCAGTTTGGCGTGCCCGGAACTACCGTGCATTTGGAGTCCGTTGCGGCAACTCCTGAGGCGTAATCATGGCATAGCTGATCGTCGAAATAAGGGCTGGTTGGGTCCGTGGGATCAACGATTTCTCCGCCGGCCGGGTTCAATACATACAACACACCGTTCACGTTGCCGGCGATATCCTGAGGAAGCTGGTTTGCCAAACCCTTGGGGGCAGCGGTGCTAAATGGGAAACTGATGCGATCGCGCACTTCTTCCAGCCCGGAGCGGGCCGAGTAATAGGAGCGCAGGCTGCCGTTATAGTTCGTGTCTACCCGGGTTTCAGTGTAAGAAGCGAGCACCAGGCCCAGTCCAATGGCGGAGATCAGCAAAAGCGCGAACAGGGCCAGCAACAATGCCATTCCGCGTTCCTTCTGCCATTTCGCCTTGACGATGGTCTTCACCATTATTGGTTCAACCTCGAAGTTGCTGACATGGACGTGCTGATAAAACCACCGCTTGCCGGGTCCCGCTGGTTTGTAAGCAAACTTAGATTGATCTTTACGGTCTTAATGGAAGCGATCGTGGCCGGCGCACTGCGAAGGTCCACGCCGGTTCCTACGTCGATGGCGTTGCCGTTCTGATCGTAGTACGCGAACAGGTATTCGCCGGATTGTCCTGCTCCTGTGCCCGGCGGAAATACGCGCGGGGTCTCCGTGTAGTTTGGGTTGGAAGGCTGGCTAAACGAATCCGCATCTACTTTTGCTTGTGCGCTGCGCCTGATGCAGGGGCATTTGGGATCGTTTGGATCGTTCGCCACATAAGTAATGTCTACGCTATAAACGTTCCCATCATTGTTGACGTCGCCTTCCAGCAGAATCTCTGTGGGCGAAACCCTCACCAAGCCTGCCGCCACCTGCGATGGATGCAGCGAGGGATTGGAATACATGCTGGCCCCCGGGTATCCCGCCATATGCAGGTCGCGCACAGTCTGGTCAAGGAACTCACGCGCCTGCTGGTTCATGTCCAGTTTCGTCGCTGCGGAGTTCGCTTTCTTCTGCATCGCATCAATATGTTCAAAAACCGCGCCCGTAACCGTGGCCAGGATCGCCAGGCTGATCAAAAGCTCCAGCAGCGTATAACCCTTGAAGCGGCCGTTGGTTGCTCGATTGGGGATACGCTTCATGGTCAGAATGTTCCTCTCAATTGGCGCAGGGTTGAGGGAAGGGTAAATTGCGCGGCAGCAGCACCGTTTGTGACCACCGGTTTTGCGCTCACTGTCACCAACTGGGTCGCGGGAGTGGGGCCGTCATCAATCCGCCAGCGGACGTCATAGGGCACGCTGGCGCCGGCCGAGCACATCACATAATTCATCGAATAGTTCGGCTGGGCAGGCCGCGTAAAGTCAACCGATCCGGCAAATGCGCCGCTGTTGATCAATGGCGAGCCACCCACCGCTGTCTCAATGGTAAAAGTGGTGCCGGCGCAGTCGGTGATTTTGGTCTGGGCGTTGGCTCCCGTGGCCTTTGCGGGGATGGCAATAATTCTTTCCATGGTGCCTTGCGCCATGGCCGCAGCCGTAGTGTGCAGCTTGGACCGGCCGTCGTTTGTCGTAGCGACAGCGATCACCACGATGCCGCCGAGAATCCCCACGGCCAGCACTGCCATTGCGATCATCAGCTCAATCAGGCTGAATCCGCGCGAAATCTTCGCTGCTTCCGGCTCCCGAGTTTGCCTCATTCCTACCATATAGTGCTTTAGAACCACTGACCGTTTCCGTTCCCTGACGGAATAAATATCCACGTCTTCACTCTGCCCGTGGGACTTGCCGTTACCGCTCCATACAAAATGTCGCCGTTGGCGCGCTGCAACTGCAGATGCTGCACCCAACCTGATGCCGAACAAGGAGAAGCAGCCGAAGCTCGCTGGCAAGGCAACCCACGCGCATTCCACGCCAGCCCCGGCGTGAACTTGTCCTGCTGGGTGTGCATGGTTGAACTCTCCGTGTTCACAACGGGATAATTCAGTTGCGTGACGTCGAGCGGAATAGGCACGCCCGCGTTGCTCACAACCACTCTTGCCGGTAGCGTGGTCACCGGTTCGCTAGCGCCGCAGGCGCCGTCTCCATCCACATCAATGCAAACCTGGGCTGGCTGAATACCGGCAGCGGAAACCAACACCTCATAGGAAGTATCGTCCTGGGTCGCACGGATCCGGGTATCCTGGTACGCTGAAGCCAGCGCCTGGGTGGCGCTTTTAAGCCGGGAAACGTCGATGGTTCTGGATAGGGTCGGAATGGAAAGGCTGCCTACCACCAAAACAATGGCGGCCACGACGGTCATTTCCGCCAAAGTGAACCCCGCTTGCAAGGCGCAAGCTTCCCCCGACTTATATCTTGCCTTCACCGTTTTTCTCTGCCTTCCCCGGTGCGAAGTTCGAGCTAAAAACTAACAGCGCTTTCGAACAACTTTCTCCTGGGCCGCTGCACATGCGCATTCACAAATTCTGACGTGGCGCGTTCAGAATTTGCTCTCCTGGAAGTGACGAATGTGAGTGGACTTTTGTACCAAGATATAGTAACCCCAACCACACGCGCACCCGTGGAAATACTTTCTAAATAACAGAATATAAAGCAATTATATTTGTTTGCAGGAAGTGCAAAAAACTTCAAACATTTACGCTTTTGGACAAGGGCCGAACGTCGCATAGGGTCTGTGACCTTATGGCCACTGTCCTTCTGGCCAGTGACCGTGATGAAAAGCTAAAGCGAATATAGAGCGATATCCTAGCTGCGGGCCGGTAACAGGAAGCCTTCCAGTTTTGTTCGGCTCAAGGCGTGCTCCAGAGAATCGCTGGTAGGCCAAAAGCAGACCGGCAGTTCACATCTTGGAACTCGAATGTGATACCTGGGACGAAGGATCGTATTTCAGACGTGACTCGCTGAACTGGTAAGACTAGAGCTGTACATCCGCTGGTCTATAGACAATGCACGACGGCAGAGAAATGAGGTTGCTATAATCATGTCACTTTTCTGCAAAGTCCTTGTTGGAGTTCACTATGCTTTCCCGCGTTTTGTCGGCGTTGAGTGTCATTCTTGTTTTTTCGACCCTGGGAACTGGCCAGCAAGCTGCTTGCAAGAGCGCTGAAATTCCCATCAGCGTCATCAGTGCCAGCGGGGATATCTTTCGTGGTTTGGCGGCGGAAGATTTTGTTGGCCGCATGCAGAAAAAGCCGGTGACCGTAAAACTGGTTACTTATGACGATGGGCCGCGCCGCGTCCTGATTGTTGTGGACGCGAACAAGAAGCTTTTGGCTGATTCCCGTAAAGCCCAAGGCGAGATGTTGCGGACCATTTTGGATAATGCCCGCCCGCAAGATACTTTTGCCCTGATTTCCGCCCACGGCCATGGGCCACAAGTGAAATTCACCGCGGATCGCTCCGCCATTAAGATGGCGCTGGGCTGGGACAATGGACCGGACAACGGAAAAGAAAAAGAGCTTGGCGTGCTCGACGGCGTGATGTTGGGGATGGAATGGTTTGGGAGTCCGCAATTGGGCGATTCCATTGTGGTGATGGCCGCGGACATGGAAGGGAACCATAAAGCCAACGCCCGGCTGGTGGCCAGCGCCCTGGAAGAAAAACATATCCGCATGTTCGGATTGGCGCTGGGACCGGTGACCACAAAAAACAATCTTATGGGTGAAACGGTAACAAGCGCGTCAATGGGCATGGCCTATAGCAGGCCAGCAGTGGGCGATGCGACTTACACCACGGGCGACGACAATTTTTTCCCGCTCACGGTAAATAGCGGCGGCATGGTGCTGAGCGTAATGAATGGTGACAGCTACCATAGCTACAACCTGGAGAATCCCCAGGTGCTCCAGTCTGTGCGGCAGAAAGCGCTGTCTGTCTCAAAAATGATTTCCGCGTATTACCGCATGCAGCTGGAGTCGCCGCAACTGGCGCACCCACAGGATTGGAACCTCAGTATCAATCCGGAGGTGGAAAAGCATGCGCCACCGATGTTTGTTCTTTACCCGCACCAGTTGGGACCATGTTAGGCGCAAAGGTTTTTCATGAATTTTTCCCGCAACATTCCATACACTCTTACTTCCTTGATGGTGCTGTTCCTCTTCCTGGCGCCTCAGATCGCTGCTCAGGAAAAAGCTTGTCCGGTCGATCTGCCCGTAGGACTGATCGATAATAAGGGCACCTTGCTGGAAGGATTGACTCCTCAGGATTTGACCGTACGGCAGAACAAGCAGAGCCTGGCGATTGAATCAGTGAAATATGATTCTGCTCCGCGGCGGATCTTGCTGCTGCTGGATACCAGCGCGCGGCTTCCTGTGGATGCCCGCAAAGCCGAGGCTGCTCTGGCCCAATATCTGCTTTCTCGGGCGCGCGCGATTGATTCCTTCGCCCTCCTCACGGCGCGCGGCCCATTGCGCCAGGTCCGTTTTGAAGAAGGCAAGGAGTCCATCCTGCGGGCCGTTCAAGAGCTCTCTGCCGGTCCCAAAGAAGCTGTAAAGGGCGAGAATATTCTGGACACCATGGTGCAGGGCATCACATGGTTTGGCTCGCCGCGTCCAGGAGATGCCATCCTGATCATGGCCGACCATCTGGAAGAATCGAATGAGCCGTCCCAGTATGTCGGCCGCACTATTTCTGGCACCGGGCCTATGCAAGGCGTGGTGACTGACCGCGGTCCCAGCTTTGAGAAGCAGTCAAAAATAAAGTTCAGCGCCGTGACCCGGATGCTGGCTGAGCATCAGGTCCGAGTTTTTGGGCTGCAACTTGGCGCGCTGAAGGCTGCTCCGCTGGCCAGCAAAGTAGACCCGAACGATGAAAACCTATTTGGGATATCCATGGCTACCGGCGGCTTTGCCATCTTCGATCCGGTGGATTCTTTCGGCTCTTACGTGCTTACGGAGAGCCGCCTGCAATCGCTGCAAGATATGGTGTGGCGGCTCTATGCCACCATCTCCCAGTTTTATGTTGTGCGGGTGGAGTCGAAGTCTTCCCATACTCCATGGAAGCTCGAGCTTGCGAAAGACTTGCGCTCAAATACGCGCGCCCTTTATCCCCTGCAGTTTGATCCCTGCGCTGCGGAAGCGGGACGCTGAGTCTCCTGTTCTTCATCCTATCGGCCATGGCCAGCCCATGTAACCGCAAAGGCTGGCTGTGGCGGTGATGCTGTGTCCAAAGTAATGCCTCTTCCCCAAAATTCAGAGCGCAACTAATCCCGGGCCACGGGTTAATACCCGCAGAGCAAATCACCTTGGAGGGTGTGAAAGGAGCAGTTTCTATGATTCGACGAAATTTAGCTTATTTTCTGGCTCTGGCAGTAATGGGTTTGGGGACCAGCCTGTTGGCGCAAGAGGCAGCCAGCTCGACTGACGTTCATGCAGATCGCAAAGACCTGCGGCAGGATCGCCGTGATCTGAACAGCGACCGCAAAGATATCCGCTCTGACCAGCGCGACCTGAACAAGGACCGTGCCGACCGGAACAAAGACGCGCGCGATATCAACAAAGACCAGAAAGACCTGAACCAGGATCGCCGTGAACGCAACCAGGACCTGAAAAACGGCGACAAGGCCGGCGCCGCCGCGGAGCAGAAGGACATTAACCACGATAAGCGCGATCTGAATCATGATCGCCGCGATTTGAAGGCCGACAATCGCGATATCCGCAAAGACAAAAAAGACCTGCACGCGGACCGCAGAGATGCCCGCAAGGACAAGAAGGACATCCGCCACGACCGGCGCGATCTCCATCATGATCGGAAGGGCTAACAGAGGCTGCTATTTGTCGAAAGAGGTAAAGCCCCGAAGACTTAGGGGCTTTTCCTTTTGGTGCGAATTTCGAGAGCAGTCACTGAACGTGGATGGTAAGCGGCGTTTTGAAGAAGGCGCCAGTTGAATCCCATGCTTGCACCACAACCGAGTGCGTCCCGGTGGCGAGTGCGACAGAGGTGTCGAGCGAGCTGGCGTCCACGGTGAATTTGGCAATGTTATCGACATAAATCCGCATCGCCGTAATGGGATGCGTGGATTTGGCGGCCGCAACAAAATGAACCGGCGATGTCACCGTGCTTCCCGCCGCTGGCGAGCACACAGTCACGCCTGTTACCGTTGCGCTGCAGCCAGTTGGCGTGGGAGGCGGTGGGGGAGTGGAAGCGCCGAATAAATCGCTCATATCGGCAGCGCTGCCGGCGATGCCGGGATAGCTGTGCACACCCAGAGCATCAAGCGTGGTGCGCAGCACATTCTGGTGCTGGTAAAACGCGGTAGATTTGAACCCTTTCTTCACGCCTGGTCCCACGGCCAGTGCCACCACGTGTCCGCCACCGTGCGCTGTATCCGTGTTAAAGCCTTCATCGAACACAAGAATCAGGATTCCATCCTGCTGAAAAGCCGGATTATTGAATAAAGGCCCGATATTGTCCTTGAGCCATGCGTCGGCGGTCGCCAGCTTCACGTCATTGGTGCAACCGGTGGGCGTTGTGGGGCAGTCATGCGCATTGTGGTTCTGGTTCGGCACCACGAATGAATAATTCGGCAGCTGATTGTTGTTGAGATCGGCGGCAAAGTGCGCGAAGGGAACCAGGTTCAACCGCTGTACGCTGCTGTTGGCCACATCTGAGAAATAAGATAGCGGATTGTGGTGGCGTATATAGGGATATTGATCGTTGCCAATATAACCCACGGAAGGCAGGCTCTCAGCATAGCTCTTCCAGGTTTTTCCCGCGGTCAGCAGGTGACGCACAATGTTGTCGACATTTACCGTGGTGTTCAATGAGTCGTTGTTTGTTACCAGTTGTCCTGCCGTCAGCATGAAGTAATTGCCGATGGAAGGATGCACATTGGCGTAATACTGCGTGGCCAGCGCATTCTGTGACGCGAGGCTATTGAGGTACGGCATGGACGAACTGCCGATTACAGCCGGATAGCTCTGGTTTTCCTCCAGCACAACAACAACGTGGTTTGATTGTGGTATTTGCGCGGTCAGCAGCGCGGGCACAAACAAAGCAGCAATATAAAGAGCAAGCTTCTTCAAGATGGGACTCCCGTGGATCTGATTTTCAAATCGACGAAAGTGGCGAGTACTGCTTTGCCGACGAACGGCTGGTACAGCTCTTGCTTTTAGTAGAAGCTCTGAAATAAGAATGGGATGGCGTGAATTGATGAGAAAAAATGCCCGAGCCAAGGCATCTTAATTCCTGCGACTGGCGATCCGACGCAAAGCGCGGTGAAACGTACCTAGTACGCTTAATTCTTAACTGAAAGTGCAAGAGGGCATTGAAATAGATCGGCCAGCTCCGCGGCGCGGTCCTTGATCTGCTTGCGGATGCGCGAGTCGACGCGAGCGAAGAGTTCAATCTCTATCGCGAAATTTTTTGGCGACAGCTTATAACTCCATACGCCGGCGATCTCCCCGTTGATCAAGACCACGGGAGAAATCCATCCCTGGTTGCGATACACGCGCTTGTAGAACTGCGGTTCAAGAAAATGCTCTTTGAGTCGATGGGCCAGCAGGTAGACATCGAAATAGGGAAGCAGGTGGATTGAGTTCTGGCTGAATGAAGCTGACTGCAAGGCTTTCACGTCTTCCCGCAGCACGAGCGCGCCATCATACTCAGCAACCGCCGCATCCACCAGCGGGCGCAATGCCTTTACCTCCGCCATGGAGATGAGGGACCAGTGGGCAAAATCCTTGAGCGTTGCCGGGCCATAAGCGCGCAGATATCTGCAGAGCAATTCTTTTTGCGCCTTCACTTCGTCGATCTGTCTCTGGGCCGGCAGCCACTGATCGGTCCGGACAAGTGTTGTCTGGCTGCCTTCGCCTGGGCCATAGCAGACCCGGCCGTCGATCACCGGTAGCCGCACGATGGTGAATACCTTGTCCATCCATGCGCGTACCCGCTTGCTTACGTTGCGACGCACGGCAGCCGTGATGGCAGCGCGTGGCAAAGGACCTCCTTTGAGCGCATCCAGAATGAGTTCGCTGAGCGCATCGGCTTCGTCGCGAGTGATATCGAATCTTGCCATGATTGAGAGCACGGCCCTTGCGCGCGCGCCCTTTTGCGCCGCGATGTAAAGCGAGAATTCATCGGCGGGGACAAGATGCAGCGTCTGGCGCATCAATGAGGTCTTTACCAGTGATCGGGTCTTCCAGAGCGCGTCATTCACAACACGCGGCGTAATGGCATGGTTGCGCGCCCAAAGCTGAAGCTGCGCCGCCGACGTGATCTGCGCCTGCACACCGCAAACATCGCGGCAGATGGTTACCGAGTCCTTTGCAGATTGATCGAGCAGATGATGTCGCCGCAGACGGAAGGCATGAATCTGTTCAGAGGAGAAGGGAATATCGGCGGAAGTTTTGGTTGAACTGCGAGATTTTTTCATCGATGGCGAGTCTCAGCGCGGCGACCAGAGCAGCTGAACCTTCTTTGTAAACACTATAGCTTGTGTTTTTGTTTTTGAAATCTACAAGCCCCAGCCTCGACTTCGTCGAATGCAAATTTCCACACGTGACCTTAAAAAAAGCCCTTGACAGACAACTGTTTAGGCGTAGGATGTGGTCTAAAGTGGTTGAAAGTGGTAAGTATTAGATCGGTTCAAGGGGTAAGTGGTCAAAAGTAGCCAAAGGGAAAATGAAGCTGAAAAACCCCCAAATTACCGTGACCGAGCCAGAAATAAAGCTAGAACTTACCGTTTTTGCCTCCTTATTACCGGTTGTAGCCGGGTTAGCAGCTGGAAAGAACAATGTTTCGCGGCAACCATCCAACTCGGGTCGACGAGAAGGGACGTTTAAAGGTCCCCGCGGAATTCAAGCGCCTGATCGACGAAAAGTACGGCACGCAATTTTACATCACATCGCTCGATGGGAAGGTTGCTCAAGTGTATCCCTTCGAGGAATGGCAGCGGATCGAGGAGAAGCTGGCCAAGCTCTCCAATTTCAATCCGACGAAGAAAAAGTTTTTGAACCGCACCAACTATTACGGCCAGCTGGTGGAAATCGATGGGCAGGGCCGGGTGCTGATACCGGCGTTGTTGCGCGACTCGGCCGAGATCAAGGGCGAAGTGGCCGTTGTGGGCAATTTGACGTACCTCGAAGTGCAGAGCATCGAGGCTTACAAGAAGGACATAGAAGAGAACCCGTTCACGCAGGACGATGAGAAAACTCTCGACGAACTGGGCATCTAGTGGCGGACGAGTTTGGGCAAGACGAAGCCCCCAAGGGGGCGCATGGCGGTGGGGAAGTTGGCCATGTATCAGTTCTTTTAAAAGAAGCGATCGACTTTTTAGCAATCCGGCGCGGCGGGACCTATATCGACGCGACCCTGGGGTTGGGCGGGCACAGTTTAGAAATCGCAAAGCGCCTAGGCCCACAGGGTCATTTGATTGGCTTCGATAAAGATACCCACGCGATCGAACTGGCGCAGCAGAGGTTTTCACGGGTCGGAGGTGATAACCACCCAAAGATCTCCCTGCTGCACAGCTCTTACGCCGAGCTCCCCCAGCATGTTCCGTTGGCTTCAGCCGACGGACTGCTGGCGGATCTGGGCGTAAGTTCACTGCAGTTCGGCGACGCAGCGCGCGGATTCAGTTTTCAGGCGGAAGGGCCGCTCGACATGCGGATGGACCCGCAGGGAGAGCGCACCGCCGATCAAGTGGTAAACCACATGCGCGAAGAAGACCTCGCGAATGTGATTTACGAATTCGGTGAGGAAAGGAGGTCGCGGAGAATCGCCAGAGCCATTGTCCGGGCGCGGCCGATAAGAAGTACCGCTCATCTGGCACAAGTCATATCGGCTGCGCTCCGGTCAATGAATACCGGAGCTCATCAAAGGATTCATCCAGCGACTACGACTTTCCAGGCAATCCGAATCTTCGTAAACCGCGAACTGGACGACTTGCAGGCGCTGATGGATTCGGCGCCTGACGTCCTGAAAAAGGGAGGCAGGCTGGTGGTGATCAGATTTACCTCCCTGGAAGACCGCATCGTGAAAGACGCGCTGCGGGACGGCGCAAAGGCCGGCATCTTTGAGGTTTTGACAAAGAAGCCGCTCACGGCGCCGCAAGAAGAGATCGATCGCAATCCGAGATCGCGC
>Ga0126383_10003705_pt1 | contig 10184 bp, 9 predicted proteins | sample PanSoiMetPlot_35_FD_96882 | JGI IMG/M metagenome (GOLD analysis project Ga0126383, IMG submission 96882) | Tropical forest soil microbial communities from Panama - MetaG Plot_35 | ecosystem: Environmental > Terrestrial > Soil > Tropical forest > Bulk soil | place: Panama | collected 2016-02-17
AGGCACGCGCAGGCCTCGGCCGTGTACTGCTTGAGATCGTTGAGCACGAGCATCGCTGGCGACAGGAGCACGGCAGCGCCGGTCAGGATGCCGGTGACGTAGCGATGGAGATGCAGCTCACGCCCGAGCAGGTAGCCCGCCGTCGCCGCGAGCATGGTGAACGCGAGCGGCACAAGCCGGAGCCGCTCCGGGCCGCCAAAGGGCACCAGCCGCAGTAGATAGGTCCAGCCCAGGGGGGTGGACGACGCCAGCGAGCGGGTGAGCCCGATCGGCGCCCTGACAGTGTCCGCGACCCACGCTTCGTCGAGCCAGAACGAATGGCGCAGCATGTACGGCACGTCGTGCACGACAAGGACCGCGAGGCCGAAGGCTGCCGCGAGGCAGACATCAATCAAGTACGGCCAGCGCGCTAGATAATTGCCGGGGCCGGTCTCCGGCTCGGCGCGGGCTGCCCGGTGACGCGGGACCGGCCGCAGCGCCTTAGCCCTGGCTGACACGCTTCCTCTCAACCAAGCTCGGCCAGCGCGACCAGTTCAGCCTGCGGCGCGCCGCGCAGCGAACCGCTCGCGCAGCAGAATCCAGACTGCTTCGACGCCGTCACGCCAGGTCAGCTTCTTACCCTCTGCCCGGCTGCGGGACCGGTAGGTGATCGGGACCTCGTAGGGGCGAATGCCTCGGCGCAGCATCTTACCGGTGACCTCGGCCTCCATGCCGAATCCGGTCTCGCGGATGTCAAGGCTGCGGTAGAGCTCCGCCGGCAGCAGCTTAAAGCACGTCTCCAGGTCGCTGATGTAGCAGTTGAACAGGACGTTGGCGAATGTCGTGACGCCCTTGTTGCCCAGCACGTACAGATAGGAGTAGGCGTTGTGGCTGCCGAAGGTTCTCGTGCCGTACACCACCTCAGCCTGGCCGGCTATCACGGGCGCAAGGATGGACGGGATGTCAGCTGGTGAGTACTCCAGGTCCGCGTCGCACATGATCACATAGTCACCGCTCGCCACGGTCGAGGCGGTGCGGATCGCCGCTCCCTTGCCCCGGTTGCGCTCGTGCAAGTGGATCTTCACCCGCGCGTCCTCGGCGAAGGTGGGATAAAGGTCCCTCGTACCATCGGTGCTGCCGTCGTCGACGATGACCAGTTCAATTTCGCAGGGGTAGTCGACATCGAGAACCTCTTTGACCGCTGAGGTCAACGTGGCCCTCTCGTTGTACACCGGCATAAGGATTGACAGCTTCACGAGGGGCAAGCCTATGCCAGGTAACGGGCGGTTAGGACTGAATCCAGCTGAGGGGTTCATCAGGTAGATTTCACCGAGCATCGTCGCGGCGCTGCCGTCATTCCCCTGGAGGAGATTCCGTGAATCCGGACCCGGTTGCCCCACCCCGGCCCGTCGTGCCGAAGCGGATCCTGGTCACCGGGGGCTCCGGTTTCATCGGCTCGCATCTGAGCCGGCGGTTGCTTGCCCAGGGCCATGAGGTTCTGGTGGCGGACAATTTCTACTCCAGTACCCGGCAGAACGTCATCGACCTGCTGGACGAGCCACGCTTCGAGCTCATCCGTCATGACGTGACCTTCCCGCTCTATGTCGAGGTCGACCAGATCTACCACCTGGCCTGCCCGGCCTCGCCGGTCTACTACCAGCGGGATCCGGTCCAGACCACGAAGACGTGCGTGCACGGATCGATCAACATGCTAGGCCTGGCCAAGCGCCTGAAGGTGCCCATCCTGCTGGCGTCGACGTCCGAGGTCTATGGAGATCCGGCCAGTCACCCGCAGGCGGAGTCGTACTGGGGCAACGTGAACCCCATCGGCATCCGGTCCTGCTACGACGAGGGCAAACGCTGCGCAGAAACCCTGTTCTTCGACTACTTCCGGCAGCACGCCCTGCCGATCAAGGTCGCGCGGATCTTCAACACCTATGGGCCGAATATGTTGCCGAACGATGGCCGCGTTGTCTCCAGTTTCATCGTCCAGGCGTTGCGTGGCGAGCCGCTCACCGTATTCGGCGACGGAACGCAGACCCGGTCCTTCTGCTATATCGACGACCTGGTCGAGGGCCTGATCCGGCTCATGAACTCGCCGCCAGAGGTCACCGGTCCGATTAACCTCGGCAACCCCGGCGAGTTCTCGGTGCTCGAACTTGCCAAGAAGGTGCTTACCCTCACCGGGGGCGACAGCGCGATCGAGTACCGCTCCCTTCCGTCCGACGACCCCGTGCGCCGCCGTCCCGATATCAGCCGCGCATCCCAGATCCTGGGCTGGGAACCGACGGTCCCGCTGGACGAGGGCCTGGAGCGGACCGTGGGGTACTTCCGCAGGGCCCTGACAGCGTAGCTACCTGTCTCCGCCGCGCGCTGCCCGGCGGCAGAGCCCTCGCAACGCCGTCATCGCGGCGGCTCTGACATCCACAGGCGGATAGTGAACGGCGTTGTCGTCAGCGGCGGTGCCGTCAGCGTATGCGCGTCGGCCCTCGTCTGAAGCCGCATCACCTGCCGGACCTGGCCGCCGTACGGCGTCAGCAAGCCGGGGAAGCCGGACAGCAGGACTGGCTGCCTGCCTGCCTCGTAGGTGCCGCGAACGACCGGCGCTACGTTGGCGGGGTCCGCGCGGCCGATGCTCGCCACCGGGACGTTGCACGTCCCGCGCACAGCCTCGGCGAGCCAGCTCTCATCCCCGCCCACGCCGTTGAGGAACACGACCGAGGCATCGTGGGGTAGTGCCGCGCACAAGCTCTGGATTGCCTCAACCTCGCCCTGCTGCGTTCTGGTGAATGCCAGGCCGTCGGCCGCGAGTGTGCCGTTCGTGAATCGCAGCCCGAGCGTGGTGACGGCGGCCGGCAGGACCATGAGGGCGATACCGCAGGCCAGCAGGCTGACGCGAACCACCTGATGGGTGTTTTTGCGTCGGAGCCAGCCGCTCAGCCAGCCAAGAGCCCAGACCCCCAGCACGATGAACGCGGGCAGCACGGTGGGAACCAGTCTGCGGCTCGCCCATGGCTGATCGGGCACGATCGACGGCCGGTACAGCGTGGTCACGGTCGCCCAGGCGAAGATGGCAAGCGGGAGCGTCCAGGCCGGCGCCTGGCCGCGAAGGCACCGGCGAGACAGCAGCGCGGCTCCGAGGGTGCCAAGGATGACAGCGGGCACGCCGATGTACCAGAACACCCAGTGCAGGCTGAGCTCGTAATACTGCCTGCTCGGGTCGACCGGGAGATGATCGGCACGCTGGAAAGCGGCCATGGCTCTGCCAGCCTGCGTCTTTGCCAGGGCGGGGTTTCTCGCTGTCTGCACGTACGGGCGCACGGCGAACCCGATCACCACCATCACCACGACCGCGGCGGCCGCGTTCGGAAGCCACGTGCGGGACAGGTTCGGCGCGCCCTTGTCCCACCGCACCGCTATCGCAAGCAGCGTCGCCACGAGCACGATGACGGACACCGCGACGAGTGGCACCAGGGCTGCGTGAATAGAACGCACGTACGGGATGGACAGTACGGATCCGTCGATGACGCCATAGCCGCCGCCGACTGCCAGTCCGGCCAGGAACGGCATCGCCTGGGGCCGTCGACCGATGATCAGCAGGCCAAGGTAGGGAACCACGGGCAGGATGTCGCCGACGCCGTCGATGCGAACCAGCACGGTCAGGCCCAGGGCTAGTCCGCCGAGTGCGGCCAGAATACGAACGCCGACGCCGTCGGCGTTCAGCGAGTCGACCAGCAGGCACAGTCCGCCAAGGAGCAGGACCTGAGCGAGCGGCTCGCTGTAGGTAGACCGGCTCGTGTAGATCTCGGGCAGCGAGATCGCGAGCGCCAGGGCGGCAACCGGGGCCCACCGCGGCCCAGCCAGGCGGGCGGCCAGGCCGCCGAAGGTCAGCACGGCACAGGCGCCAAGGATGGGGCCCATGGCAGCCGCCGACCCGAGGCCGCCGACCCAGAAGCCGGAGGCAAGGACCATCGGAAGTCCTGCCATGAACTGTGGCACCACGCTGCTGCCGACCTGGTAGAAGGCAAAGCTGGCGAACCTGAGGACGTGGTGGGTGCCGCCGAAGGCCGCCTGGTCCTGCGGGATCGGCAAGGAGCCGTGGTGCGAGATCCAGTTGGCGAACTGGATGTAGGACGCCGGGTCGCGGGTCACGATGATGAACTGGGAGTGGTAGATCATCTGATCGACGCCGAAAGCGATGGCAACGGCGACGACCCCCGCCACCGCCCACCAGGGGGTGCCCCTCATCTCCATGCTCTGAACACCGAAGGCGCCCGCCGACCTGCCTGGCGTCCAGCGGAGCCCCGCCGGGACGATGATCAGGACCAGCGGTATCGACACCACCAGCATGAGCAGGGCAGTGAAATGGCCAGCCAGCAGCAACGGCAGCCCGGCTAGCAGCCACGCCGCCACGAGCAGCGCGGGCAGCACCGACAGCCTCGAGAGCAGCAGGCCGGCCGAGTCCGGTCCGGTGCCGGCGTCGGGCCCGCCGGCGGTCTCCGCCGCCGCAGGTCCGGAAGCCGCAGTCCGGGCGCGGATGCTCATCCGGTGGCCTCCTCGATTCCGGAATCCGACCGGATCCCGCCGCAGGGGAGCATAGTCGCCGGTCCGAGCTGTCGCATCGGCCATGACGCGTCCTGGCGGGCTAACCTGCGGCGATTGCCCAGATTCCGCCGGCACCGAGGCAGCCCTCAGTAGGCGACAGAAGAGTAGGAACCGACCTTCCAGAGGGCGTGCTCGCTGTAGATGTTGCGGACCGTGCCTGACCTGGCCCGCATCACGAGGGTGTGGGTAGTGGCACCGCCCGCTCCGCGGTAACGGACCCCGGCCAGCAGATCTCCGTCGGTGATGCCAGTCGCCGCGAAGAATGCGTCGTCGGACGCCACCAGGTCGTCGGTGCGAAGCACCCGGCTCAGGTCGTGACCAGCTGCGATCGCCTTGTCGCGCTCGGCATCGTCACGCGGCGCGAGCTTGCCGAGAATCACCCCGCCGAGGGACTTGACCGCGCAGGCCGCGATGACACCCTCCGGGGTGCCGCCGATGCCGAGCATCAGGTCGACACCGGAGCCGTCCCTGGCAGCAAGAATCGCCCCGGCCACGTCGCCGTCGGTGAGCAGCTTGATCCGGGCGCCGGCGTCGCGCACCTGGCTGATGAGCTCGGCGTGCCGCGGCCGGTCCAGGATCACTACCGTCACATCCGACGGAGCGCACCTCTTGGCCCTCGCCACGGCGGCGATGTTGGCGGCTGGCGGCGCGTTGATGTCCATGGCTCCCGCGGCCTCCGGCCCGGTGACCAATTTCGACATGTAGTAGACGGCAGACGGGTCGTACATGGAGCCGCGGGCGCTGACCGCGATGACCGAGATCGCGTTGGGCATCCCGTTGGCCGTCAGGCGGGTGCCGTCGATCGGATCCACCGCCACGTCGCACAGGGGACCGCTGCGATCCCCGACCTGCTCGCCGTTGTAGAGCATCGGCGCGTTGTCCTTCTCGCCCTCGCCGATCACCACGACGCCGTTCATCGAGACGGTATTGATCAACTGGCGCATCGCGTTGACGGCGGCGGCGTCGGCACCGTTCTTGTCGCCCCGACCCACCCACCGGGCTGAGGCCATCGCCCCGGCTTCGGTAACCCTGGCCAGCTCCATGGCGAGGTTGCGGTCGGGCGCGTGCTTGCCTGGCTCGGGTGCTGCGAAGCTCTGTTGTCCGGACTCGCTGCCTGCGCCGGCGACGCCAGGCGCCCCTGCTACGCCGCCCGGGCTCCCCGTCACACCGTCGGTCATCGCCAGCGCGCCTTCCCTGTCGGCCGTCCTGGTGAAATCCTATGACTCAGGCTGGCCGGGTGGCCTGCCGCCCAAGCACGGGCCTGTACCAGAACGTCGAGGCGGATGGTCTCAGAGCAGATAGCGCACGTGGGCCGGGTCGCTGACCGCGGCGCATCAACGCGAGCCACGCTGCTCGCGGCTGCCCGCGAGGTATTCATGCAGCAGGGTTACGCGCAGGCCGCGATTACGGACATCGTGGCTCTCGCCGGCGCGAGCGTGGGCAGCCTGTACCACCACTTCGCCGGTAAGGCCGACCTGTACCTGGCTCTGTACGAAGATCTGGACAATGCGCGTGAGGCCCGGACTCGCGCGGCGGTGCGGGAGCTGCGCGAGGCAGGCGCCGCGGATCCGATGCTATTGCTGCTCGCCGGGGCCCGCGGTTACCTCGAGGAGTGCATCGAGCAGCGTGAGATGGCCGCGATCTTTACCCGAGGCGACGGGCCACCGGGATTCGAGCTGACATGGCGGCGGGGAGTATTGGACTGGGTGACCCGGAACACCGAGTTTTTCGCCCGCAGCGGCGAAACACTGGACGAGGCCGCGGCGATCGTGATGACGGGCGCTCTGATGCTGGCTGTCACCGAGGTGTCGCTGGCAGTTGATGACGATCGAGCCCGCCAACTTGCTGACGGCGTGCTGGCGGTGCTGGCCAGGCTCGGCTCCAGGCGGCCCTGACCGCCGTTGCCTCAGGGGCGCCCGTTCAGAACGGCGCGCCCGGAGCCTGGCCGGGCTTATCCGGGTCGGCCGTCCGGTCCAGCGCCGCTGCTAGCCGCGCCCTGGCTCCTTCCAGCCACTCCTCGCAGATGCCGGCGAGTTCTTCCCCCCGTTCCCAGAGCCGGAGCGACTCCTCGAGGGTGAGGCCGCCAGCTTCCAGGCGACGGACCAGCTCGGTGAGCTCGTCCCGTGCCTGCTCGTACGGCGGGCGGGCGCGCTGGTCCGCAGCACTCTCGCGGCGGGACGACTGACCAGATCCCGCATTCTTGTCCGGCGGTGCCACCGGGCCAGCCTAGTGTCCGTGCTGCCCGGCTAGCTGGCCGTCACCTCGAGCTGATCGGCAGCGAACCGCACCGTCAGCGGATCTCCTGCGGCAACCTGACGGGCCGACAGCACGACGGTGGCATCGTGGTGCTGGACGATGGCGTACCCGCGCTGGAGCGTCGCGGCCGGTGAGACGGCGATCAGCCGGGCCCGCAGGTGCGCGAGATTATCCCCCGACCGGTTCACGGTTGTCGTCATCGCCAGCCTCCCTCGCTCGGAGAGGGCCCGCACGTGTTCGTGCTGGCGGTCGATCTCGCGCTGCGGGCTGGCGAGCACCGGACGAGAAGTGATGGCGGCCAGCCAGGACCTCTCCCGGTCCAGGCGGCCGGCGAGCGACCTGCGAGCGCGGCCGCGCAGCTGGCTGATGAGGTCGAGTTGCTCGGCCACATCCGGCACCGCGCGCCTGGCAGCGTCCGTGGGCGTCGACGCGCGGACGTCGGCCACCAGGTCGAGGAGCGGGACGTCTTGCTCGTGTCCGATGGCGCTCACGACAGGCGTGACGCAGCCAGCAACCGCCCGGACGAGGTCCTCGTCGGAAAAGGGCAGCAGGTCCTCCAGCGAGCCGCCACCGCGGGCGATGATGATCACGTCAACCGCGGCATCGGCGTCAAGCCGCTGCAGCGCACCGATGACCTCCTCGCTGGCGTGCAGGCCCTGCACGGCAACGTGTTCCACCCGGAACCGGACGGCCGGCCATCGGTGCGCAGCGTTCTGCCGTACGTCGCGTTCGGCCGCGGACTCGCGCCCGCAGATCAGGCCCACCGATCTTGGCAGGAACGGAAGCGGGCGCTTGCGCTCGGCAGCGAACAGCCCCTCAGCCGCCAGCGAGTTTCTCAGCCGCTCGATCCTGGCCAGCAGGTCGCCGATGCCCACGGACCTCATCTGCGTCGCGCCGAGCGCGAACGACCCCTTCGCCGCGTTGAACTCCGGCCTGGCCCAGATCACCACCCTGCTGCCCTCGCTGGGCGGCGGGCTGGTCGCATCGAGGACGGCGGTGGTGCAGATGACCCGCACGGATACCGCGGCGACCGGATCGCGCAGGACCAGGAACACCGTCCCTCCGCGCCTGGCGAGCTCGGCGATCTGGCCCTCGACCCAGACCCGGCCCAGGCGGCCGATCCAGTCGCCGACCAGGCGCAGGACGGTGCGGACCGGGACTGGCGACTCCTCTGAGGTCTCGAGCGGCACGACCGCCTGCCCTTCCGGCTCCTCAGCCGTCCGATTCGAGCTTCGCGATGCGCCGCTCGATCATGGCGATGATCTCCGCTCGCTCGGCGTTCTTCTGCTCGTACATCAGCAGGGCCTGCAGCTGATCGAAGTCCAGGCTGCGCAGCCGGGCGCGGATCGAGGCGACGGACAGGGTGTCGTAGCCCGGCAGCGGCAGCTCGTGGACGACGAAACCCGCCCCGATGGGCACGTTCCCCGTCAGCGGCTGGCTCGCCGCGGGTGGCATGGTCTCCTCCTCGGCCGGCACCTCACCCTCGCCGTCCACTGTGTCTGCGATGGGCGTCGCCGACACAACGGTGCCATGGCCGACGGTCAGCTCCTCGGTGGACAGCAGCCGCACGTTGCCGGTCTCGTCGAGAGAGCGCCACCGCTGACTCGCCGTGGCCGCTGACGGGGCGGTCTGCGGCACGCGTCCGCCTGGCGGTGCGGTCTGCGGTGAGCGTCCGCCTGGCGGTGCAGTCCGCGGCGCCCGTCCGTCTGGCGGTGCGGTATGCGGCGCACGCCCGCCTGGCGGTGCGGTCTGCGGCGCACGCCCGCCCGGCGCGGCGTGCTTTGGCCCGGCTGGGCGCGAGCCGGCCTGCGGTCGGTCGGCGGCCAGCAGGATCTTGCCGATCCCGGCGAACACGGCCCTGATCGCCTGAGTCGGTGCCTTCCGCACCTGATCTCCGACTTGCGGGATGTCCATGGAATGATCGTTCTCCTCAGCTAACTGCCCGGGAGTCGTCAGCCCGCCGCAGCGAAGTAACCGCAGCGCCCCGACGACGACCTCGCACCTCCTGCCGCGCCGGGCCGGCGCGGTGGTGCACCCGGGCCGCCAGTTCTTTCCCCCTGTTGGTGACCAGCATGCCAGGCCGGGCGCGAGCGGTCTCGCACCGCCGGCCGGCCGGGCGGGCGCGTCGGCGCCCTGCAGACCAAATTCCCGCTTGGCTCGGACGGTAGTCCCGGGTTGGCAGCGGCGTGCGCCCATCTACACTGGGGCTCATGCCTGATCCGTCCCGTCGTGTACTGCTGGCCAAGCCGCGTGGCTACTGCGCGGGCGTCGATCGGGCTGTGCAGACGGTGGAAGAGGCGCTGGCCAGGTACGGGGCTCCGGTGTACGTGCGCAAGCAGATCGTCCACAACGTGCACGTGGTCCGCACGCTCGAGGAGCGCGGTGCGATCTTCGTCGACGAGACCGAGGCGATCCCCGAGGGCGCGGTCGTGGTGTTCTCCGCCCACGGCGTCTCTCCCGTGGTCCGCCAGGAGGCAAAGGACCGCAGCCTGCGGGCAATCGACGCGACCTGCCCGCTGGTCACCAAGGTTCACAATGAGGCGCGCCGGTTCGCCGCCCAGGACTATGACATCTTGCTCATTGGCCACGAGGGCCACGAGGAGGTCATCGGCACCACCGGCGAGGCGCCAGCCAACATTCACCTGGTAGATGGCCCCTCGGGCGGCGATTCTGTGCAGGTCCGCGACCCCGCGCGGGTCGCCTGGCTGTCGCAGACCACGCTGTCGGTGGACGAGACGGCGGAGACGGTAGAGGCCCTCCGGAAGAAGTTTCCGCTGCTCATCGACCCGCCCAGCGACGATATCTGCTACGCGACCCAGAACCGGCAGACTGCTGTCAAGGCAATCGCGTCGGCCTCTGACGTCGTCATCGTCGTGGGCTCCCGGAACTCCTCCAACTCGGTCCGCCTGGTAGAGGTCGCCCGCGACGCCGGGGCTCCCGCCGCCTATCTCCTCGATGACGCGTCCGAACTGGACCCAGCATGGCTCGAAGGTGTGACCACGGTGGGCGTGACGAGCGGCGCCTCGGTGCCCGAGGACCTCGTGGCAGGCGTGCTGGACCGGCTCGCCGAGTGCGGATTCGGCGCAGTCGAGGAGGTCGAGGCCGTGCCGGAGCGGATGGCATTCGGCCTGCCCAGGGAGTTGCGTCAGCCGAGGGCCCGCCAGGCCGGCTAGGCCTCTTGGTGGTCAGCCGCGTGGCGCCCGCTGTGCGCGCTGTGCGTTGAGTGCTCGCAGGGCTTGCTGAGCTCGCAGGGCTTGCTCGGCTGGCGGGCCTCGTCGGCCTCGCGGTCCGCGCGGCGTGCGGCGCGAGCGCGGGGCTCCTCCGCGAAGCTCGGCTCGCAGGTC
>Ga0126383_10003707_pt1 | contig 10180 bp, 8 predicted proteins | sample PanSoiMetPlot_35_FD_96882 | JGI IMG/M metagenome (GOLD analysis project Ga0126383, IMG submission 96882) | Tropical forest soil microbial communities from Panama - MetaG Plot_35 | ecosystem: Environmental > Terrestrial > Soil > Tropical forest > Bulk soil | place: Panama | collected 2016-02-17
AGACGCGGCGGTCGTCCGCGGCGGGAGTGGCCGAGGCGAAGCTGTTGTCGCCGTGCTTGCCGTGCCGCTGCCCGCCCATCTCGCGCGTCCACAGCAGCCGCCCGTCGTCCGCACTCACGCACGCCAGGAGCCGCTTGCCGGTGTCCTCCTCGGCGCTGGTGACGAAGACGCGGCCGCCCCACACCACCGGCGAGGAGATCGCGAGGCCCGGAATCTCGGCCGTCCAAGCGATGTTGGTTCCCTTGGCGACGTCCCATTGCACGGGCGGGTTGGCGCTATCGCCGAGTCCGGAGCCCGATGGTCCGCGGAATTGCGGCCAGTTTCCATCGGCCGCGGCGCCGGCCAAGGCCAGGGTTAGCGCGGAGGCCAGAATGCGGCGCGTCATTTCGCTGCCCCTTTCTTGAACTTGAACGAGCCACCGCCTTGCTTCAGGGTGAAGCTGTCGGGCCCATCGAATTCGATTTCGATCTGTGCTGGCGCGAACGCGAATCGCGTGGCGCTCAGCGCTTTGGTCGCAAATTGATTCTGGCCGGCCGCCTGGAAGTAGAGCGTGCCTTCTTTCGCCAACGCCGTAATTTCGATGGGTATCTGGTCCGAGCGGTACGTGCCGGCATAGGATGCAAGCACCGCCGCATCGACGGTGACCGCGGGCGCAGGCTCGTGGGCTCCCGCCTTCTTCAGCAGATCGGCCACCTCGGTCTGCTTCCGGGCCAGCGCGTTCTCGTAGGCTTTGTCGAGCGCCGGCTGGCTGGGCTTTGCTCCGTCGAGAACGGTTTGCACGAGATCGACGCGTCCCGTGCCCGCGACGTCGTCCAGGGTCTGGTCCGCGTTCTTGGACTTGGCGATCAGCAGCTTGGCGACGCCCCAATGCTTCCGCTGCAGGACGAACGTGAGCATCGGCGCCTTGTAGAAGGTGTCGCGGACGTCGGTGGTAGCGCCCTTGTCGAGCAGAAACCGGACGACCTCCTCGTGACCGTTCATCGCGGCCAGATAGAGAGGCGTCTGACCGTAGGGTGTTTTCGATTCGATGGCCGCGCCCTTTTCAATCGACGATTTGACCGCGGCCAGGTCTCCCGCGCGGGACGCGGTGAGCAGATCGTCGCTGACGTCACCGGCATGCAGGGTGAGCGCGGAAGCGAAGGTGAGAAAGGCAATAGAACGCATCGTGCCTCCGTTTATCGATCGTATCGCAAGCGCTGGCTACTTGACGGCGTAGGACCAGAGGACGCCGAGGTCGCGAATGTAGAGGCGGCCGCCGGCGACCACGGGATACGACCAGGCTCTCTCCTTCGAGTCGGTTCGCTTGGGCTGGCCGGGCGGTGTGAAGCGGCCTTTCTCGCGGTAGGCATCCGGAGTGGCCTCGGCGAGGGCGACATCGCCGTTCTCGCCGTGGAAGTAGAGGCGGTTTTCCGCGTAAAACACGGACCCGGGGCCCACGCCTTCCGCGCGCCAGCGAATCTTGCCGGTGGCGAAGTCGGCCGCGACCGGACCCTCCTGGTTGGTTCCGTATACGGTCTCGCCGAGCAGGACCTGTCCGCCAAGCGTGTTCGGCAGGTCGCGCTCGAAATAGACCTGCTCCGCGGAAACGCCATCGCCCGAGGGAGCCAGCCGCACCAGCGCGGCGCCGAATCGCCGCGAATTGGTGCTGTAGACGTAGTCGCCGCGGCTGATCGGCATAGCGATGTTGGCCGGGCCGCCGCCAGTCTGACCGTAGCGCCACAGAAAGCGGCCGGTGCGGGCATCGATGCCGACCACGCTCTTATCGAGGAACTGCACGTATTGCTTGCGGCCGGCGGCGTCGATGACCGAAGCCGAAGCGTAGCCGGCGGGTTCTCCACCGGGCACGGCGGATTTCCAGATGGTGTCGCCGGTCCTTTTGTTCAGCGCGATGAGCGTCGCCTGCGCGCCTCCGGGCGTGGCGACGAGCACGTCGCCATCGATGAGAGGAGACTCGGCGTAAGCCCATGTGCCGGGCTGCCCGCCGAAATCGCGGCGAAGGCTCTTGCGCCAGAGCGCCTTTCCGGAAGCCGCTTGGAGACACGCGAGGTCGCCATCGGAGCTTTCGACGTAGAGGCGGTCGTCCTCAACCGTCGGAGTGGAGCGGGCCATCGGGTAGGAAGGCTGCATATCGGGATTGCCGACCTTGCCCAGACGAGTGGTCCAGAGGGGTTTGCCGTCCTCGACGGAAAGGGCCTGGACGATTTCGTTGTCCAGGCCGCGACTGCTCACCAGGAAAATGCGGCCGCCCACGACGGCGGGCGCTCCATAGCCGCGGCCGATGTCGGACAACTGCCACAGCAGTTTGGGACCCGGCCTGGGCCACTCCTGGAGCAGGCCGGTTTCCTGAGAGATCCCGGTGCGCTGCGGACCGCGGAACTGGGGCCAGTCGGCGGCGGAGGTTGCGGGCAGGATGGCGGCGAGAAGGACGAGAGCGCGGGTCATCGGCGGTCTCCTTTATCAGAGATTACCGTGGGGCGGTCGCCAGAAAGTGGTTGGCCGGCGGACGAGCCACGCCCCAGAAGGAATCTACTACCCTTATAGGGTAGAACTGCGCTTTGGAGAAACCGACGCCGCACTACGATCTTAGAGTTATTCAGGCACAGGTCGCTCGCCTTGGGCCTGTAGCCTTTACAAAGACCCCGCTTGACGGCGGTACGCGGCGCGGCGCCCGTGATTCAGTTCAAGGAGAGGTGATCATGAGCAGCCCAACGTGCACGAAGTGCGGTACTCCACGCGCTGTGCGGTTCAGGGGCGAAAACAATTCGCATATCGCACAAGGGCCTGTCCGCCGACGTAAAGGGATTGTCGGGGTGGCGATGTGGATCCTGCGGGGAAATCCGATTCGATCGGGAAAGCGCGAAGCGTTATGCCGCGGCAGGGGACAAACTCGTGCTGGCGGCGCGTGCCGCGGAACGGTCGGAGATCCGACGGATCCCTCGCAAACTGGGCCTAGTCAGGCCATGGCCGCGAAGTTGACTGGTGGCGGGCACAACGCGTTCTCCCGTTATGAACGTGGAGAAGCGACTCCATTGCCTGCCGTCATGAATCTGTTGCGACTCCTCGACCGTCATCCGGAGCTGCTGAAAGAACTGACCAGCCGGTAATTTGTATTAACTACGCGCAGGCCCGGAGGCCTGCGTTACAACGATCGTAGATAGGCGAGGATGAGATCGAGTTCGCGCTGGGTGTAGAGGCGCAATGCCTGGTCGTGGCGCCACGTGCTGGCCGGATCGAGAGCGATTTGCGAGGCGGCGAATGTGCGCAGGACCGGGATGGGAGCGGTCAGATCGTAGACACGCACACGGGAGCCGATGCGCTCGACAACCAAGGCGGAGAACGGGGGCTCGCCTCCGCGAGGACGGGCGGTCATCACGTGCGTTGTCGCGATGGTGCGCAGATCGGGGATGCGACTCGTGGCCAGATCGGGGCCGACCGGCACACCCCAGCCCTCCAGCTCGTGGCAGGATCCACAGGCCCCGGTGCGGGCGGCATCGAAAAACAGCGCGCGACCCTGTCTCGCTTCCGGCGAAGGGACGCGCGGGGGGGCGGCCGGAGCAGGCGCGGGCGCGGAGCCGCCGCCCATAGTCATTACGTACGCGACCAGATCGGCGATCTCCTCGGTCTTCAGACGCGTGGTGAACTCCGGCATGCCGGTGCCGGGGATGCCCCATGTGATGACCTTATACATGCCGTTCAGGTTGTAGCGGTGGCCGATGAGGCGGGGCGCGCGTCCGGCGGCGCCCTCCGGTCCGTGGCAGTAAGGCGTCGCGCAGTTGGTGCGGTACAACAGCTCGCCGCGGCGGATGGCGCCGTCCTGCGCGCGTGAGGCGCCGGCCATCAGAAGCACCCACAGCGCGCGCCTCATCGCGGCGCCTCCGGGAGGGCGAAGACGAACAGCGCGGACCCGGAACGCGGCAGCGGTCCCGGCCACAGGGCAGCGTGTGCCTGCCCGATGAGCGAGCCCCATCCGCTCGGGGTTGCGATGTACTGCCGGCCGCCGATGGAATACGTGATTGCCGATCCGCGGTGGCCGGCTCCGGTAGGGAAACTCCAGAGCCGCTTGCCGGTCTGCGCGTCGAGCGCGAAGAAGTTGCCTTCGGGATCGCCGGTGAACACGAGGTCGCCGGCGGTTGCCAGCACGGACGCCAGCAGCCACGTCGTCGCCGGAACACTCCACTGCTGCTTGCCGCTCACGGGATCGAAGGCGGCGAGGTAGCTTTCCTGTTTCGCATGGGGCGGAGGCTTCATGATCCAGTTTCCGCCGGTGAAGCCGCGGCCTTCCTGCGGATCCTCGTCGCGGACGATCAGGTCGCTGCAGATCTCGAGCACCGGGATGTACACCCAGCCGGTGCGCGGCGAATAGGCAGACTGGTTCCAGCTCTTTCCGCCGATGGTGCTCGGGCACAGCAGCTTGGTCTTTCCCGCTTCGGGCTCATTGCGGCCGAGCAGCTTGCCATCGCGCGAGATTCCGGTGATCCAGTTGTAGTTTTTGACGTACGGCCACGCTGCGAGGAACTCGCCGGTCTTGCGGTCGAGCACCCAGGTGAAGCCGCTCTTGGTGACGTGGACGAGCGCTTTGCGAGGGCGGCCGGCGATGGCCAGGTCGACGAGCTCCATTTCGTACGAGGCGTCATAATCCCAGACGTCTTGCGGGATCTCCTGGTAGTGCCACTGGAGCTTGCCGGTATCGGGATCGAGCGCGATCACGCTATCGGTGTACAGGTTGTCGCCGCGGCGCAGGGCGGCGTTGAGGTCCGCCGCGGCGTTGCCCACGCCCCAATAGAGCAGGTTCAAATCGCGATCGAAGGATCCGGTCATCCAGGTTGCGCCGCCGCCGTATCGCCAGCTTTCGCCGGGCCAGGTCTCGTGGCCCTTCTGGCCCAGACCAGGAATAGTGTGGAATCGCCAGCGCATGTGCCCGGTGGCGGCGTCGAAAGCGGTGAGATAGCCGCGATGCGCGGAATCTCCGCCGGTGACGCCGGTGATCACCATATCCTTGACGACGAGCGGAGCGCCGGTGATGTTGCAGCCGCACTGGCGCGAGTCCTCGACGTTGACCTGCCAGACTTCCTCGCCGGTGGCCTGGTCGAGCGCGACCAGGTGGTTATCGGCTGTGCCGAGATAGACGCGGCCGCGGCCCACGGCGACGCCGCGGTTCTGCTTTCCGTAGAGCGGGATCGATTTGGAAAGAGGAAACCGATACTCCCAGATGAGCCGGCCGGTGGCGCCATCGAGCGCGAACACCCAGGCGTTGGAAGTGGAGAGGTAGAGCACGCCGCCGGAGACAATCGGCGTGGCCTGGAGACCGTTCTCGTAGTCGCCGGTTTGAAAGACCCACGCCGGCGCGAGCTTCTGGACATTGCCGCGGTTCACCTGGGCGAGCGCGCTATACCGCCACGCGCTGTAAGCGCCGTAGTAATGAGGCCAATCGTCGCCGGCGGCGCCGGTTTGGGCGCAAAGAGCCGCGGCGGTGGCGAGAAGAAGGAGAGCCTGTTTCACCGCTTGATGTTGTAGCAATAGAGATTGTCCTGATCGCGGAGATACAGCTTGCCGTTGGCAATGACCGGCGGTGTCCATGTGGGATAACTGCCCTTGCGAATCTCGAAACGCGATTTTTCCTTGTAGGCTTGCGGAGTGGCCTCAATGAGACCGACCGCGCCATCCTCTCCATAGGCGTAGAGGTTGCCCTCGGCAAAGGTGACGTTTCCTTTGCCGACGCTGCGGTCGCGCCACGCTACCTCACCCGTGAGGAACTTCATCCCGGTGAGTATGCCGCTCGAAAACCCGTACAGATAGCCGTCAACCAGAACGGACGTAGTGTAGTGGTTTCGCATGTCGCGATTGAAGTAGACCTCGGAGGCGTTGACGGACTTGGCGCCCGGCGTGAGTTTCAACAGGGCGCATCCGGTGCCGTAGTCGGAAGAGAGGAACACGTAACCATCGTGCACGATGGGCGTGGCGATATTGGCAGTGCGGTTGGCCACCTTGTCGTAGCGCCACTGAAAGTCGCCGTTCTTCATGTCGAGCGCGATGGCGCTGTGCGCGGTGAATACCACGACCTTGCGCGATCCGCCGGCGTCGAAGGCAATCGGCGATGAGTAGCCGGCGGGGTCGCTCTGTGATTTCCAGAGCAGATCGCCCTTGAGCTTTTCGAGGGCGACCACCGAAGCGCCGGGACCGCCGGGCGTGACGATCACGCGGTCGCCATCGATCAAGGGCGACTCGCTGATGCCCCAGGTGGGCACGCGCCCGCCGAATTTGTCGATCAGGTTCACGCCCCAAATGCGCTGCCCGGAGGCGGCATCGAGGCAGACCAACGTGCCATCGGCAGCCAGCGCATACAGCCGGGCGCCGTCGGTAGTGGGTGTTCCACGGGGACCATTGCCGCGCGACTCGTGGTAGGCGCGCCCGTTGGGAATCTTCCAGAGTTGCTTGCCCGTGTTGGTATCGAAGGCGAGAACGAACTCCTGGTTGCCCTGCTGGCCTTGGGTGTAGAGCCGGTCGCCCACGACGGCGAACGACGAGTAGCCCTCGCCGAGGCCCTGAGTTTTCCAGACGAGCCGAGGGCCTCCGGCGGGCCAGGATTCGAGCAGACCGGTGTCGGACGAAACGCCGTCGCGATGCGGGCCGCGCCATTGCGGCCAATCGGCGGCGAAGGCCTGCGCGCAGCAGGCGAGGGTTAAGAGGGGAACCCAGCAGCATCCCACCATGTGGAAAGGGTACCGCTTGAAGGGAGGGGCGAGCAACCGAGTGCTCGGGCGTGAACTACGGCTCGCGGCCGCAGACGATGCTCCATAACCCAAAGGTGCGTTCGACCTCGATTTCAATCTGAGAACCACGCCCGAGAACCTCGAAGAGCTTCAAGTCGTACGCGACCAGGAAAGCGATGCCGCCCATCATCCCATCAAGCGCCTGCACCACCTTGGTGTCATCCTGTCGCGGTCTGGTCAACCTGCTCCTCCTTCACGACCCACGATGTATATGAGCATCGCCGAACGAGCGGCCACCGCTGCCTTCTGTGCTTCGGTTTCGCCTCGAAAGGACTTGCCTCAAAGGCAAAGACCGCGTACCGTCATGAGCATAGTCGCAAGTCACAATGGAGGTTCGTGCATCCAATGTCGCTCAATCCCTATCTTTACTTTAACGGCCAGTGCGAGGAGGCCTTAAAGTTTTAGGAGCAATGTCTCGGCGGCAAGATCACCTTCTTGATGACCTGGGAAGGTTCGCTGATGGCCAACCAGGCGCCGCCGGGTTGGGCCAAGAAGATCCTGCACGCTATTCTGACCTTGGATGTCGGCGTGTTGGAGGGCTGTGATGCCATGCCTGGGCAATACAAGAATCCGCAGAGCTTCTGCTTGATGTTCCGGCCAACGAGGCAGAGCGTATCTTCGGTGCTCTTGCCAAGGACGGCAAGGTCGAGATCCCCATTATGGAAACTTTCTGGGCACTGCGATTCGGCAAGGTCGTTGATCGAAACGGGATACCCTGGTTGATCGACTGCGACAAACCCGCGGCATGAGGATTTGGCGCATCCAGTCAACACGACGCCGGCGTTAACACGGACGACCGCGACCAGGTGGCGCCGGCCATCCGGCTCGATGGGTAAAGCCGGTCAACCCCGAGTTTCTGGCGCGGTACGCGGCTGGAACATTTTCCAGCTTCGACCGTCTAACCGGAGATGAGACGGCGTACGTTTCTGCAACTCGCGGCCGCCACGCCGGCTTTGGCTCAGAGCGACAAACCCGCGGCTGGCGTTCCCTGGACGCAGTGGGGCGGGCCCCATCGTAATTTTCAGACCGAAGCGGCCGGGTTGAAAGATCAGTGGCCGGCGGCTGGGCCGAAGGTGGTCTGGAAACGGCCGCTATGGGAGGGGTATTCTTCCGTGGCCGTGGAGAACAACGTCCTGTACACGATGTACGGGCGGCCACAGGAAGAGATCGTGCTGGCCTGCGATGCCACGAACGGGAAGACGCTCTGGGAGCACGCCACTCCGATGACCTTCCGCAGCGACGCCGCGGCCGACATGGGCAACGGGCCGTACTCGACGCCGCTGATCGTAGGAGACCGGCTGTTCACGACGGGCGTGGCCGGACGTCTGCAGGCGATCGAGAAGAAGACCGGCAAGCTCCTTTGGACCCAGCAGCTCTGGCTGGATCACAAGGGCACGCGGGTCATGTACGGGTACGCGTCCAGCCCGCTGGCGTTTCGCGAAACCGTGATCGTGCCGGTCGGCGGGCACGGCCGGGCTGTGATGGCCTTCAGGCAGCAGGACGGCAGCGTGGTTTGGGCGAAGAACGATTTCGACAACGCCTACTCCTCGCCGCTGCTCATCGACGTGGATGGTCTGGAACAACTGGCGATGCTGATGGACGGCGCGGTGATCGCGGTGAATCCGCACAACGGCGATCTGCAGTGGCAGGTCCCGTTCCGGGCCGGCTATGGAATCGCCGTCTCGACGCCGGTGTGGGGAGCGGGCAACCTTCTGTTCGTCTCGGCCGAATATGATGCCGGGGCCAAGGTCATTCACCTGCAGCGCAGCGGGCTGCAGACCAAAGCGAGCGAGGTATGGGCGTCGAACCGGCTGCGCCTGCACCATGGAAATGCGATGCGCCTCGGCGACACGGCGTATCTTTCCAGCGGCGGCAAGGGCAGCGTGGCGATCTTTACGGCCGTGGATGTGCCGAGCGGCAAGATTCTGTGGCAGGACCGCAGCATCGGCAAGGCCACCTTCGTGTGGGCCGACCAGAAACTGATTACGCTCGATGGCGACGGCAATCTGATGCTCGTCCACCCTTCACCGGGCGGATTCAAGGTTGCCGCGAAGGCGGAATTGATGACGTCGCTGGCGTGGAGTCCGCCGACGCTCGTGGGAACGCGTCTGTACATGAGGGACCGGCGGAATATGATGGCGGTGGATCTGGGGTGATCAGCGGCGCGCCTTCGGCGCGGGGCAGGGCCGGAGGCTACCCTACAAAGATCCGAACGCCCAGAGAGCATGTAAGGTTCGGACGTAAATTGTGTCACCGGCGATCGCAAGAGTCGCCACGATATCTTCGCCCAGCTCGTTGCGCGCGACTACTTCCAGGGCATCTTTGGCTGCGGACCGTTACCACGCCCTCCGATGAGGCCAGGTAGATGCGTCCATCGGCAGCCACCGGCGACGCATAGTAGGCTCCGGGCGCACCGGCGCGAGCGCGGTACACCACCCTTGCCGGTCGCCGCGTCCAGGCACGTGACGATGCCGCCATTCCGCACCAGGAAAAGCCGTCCCGGGTAGAGCAACGGCGATGCCACTTCGGAAATCGAGCTATTCTCCCGCCACAAGATCGCGGCGGTGTCTCCTAGCGGCCGGATCGCGAGCAACCCGTGGTCCTCTGTCGTCGAGCGGATCCGGGCGCGAAACCCGCCCACTCCGATTCCCGAATGGCGCCGTCGCGGTTTCTGTCGATGCTCCGGAAGGATGCATAGTTCTGCGAGTTGGGCACGGCATCCAATTCGGGCCTCGCCGTGAACTTCAGGTTTGCGGGAAACTCGGCCTCGCTGATGGCGCCAGCGCCATTTTTGTCATAGAGCTTAAGCATGGAAGCCCAGTCCGGCAGCGACGAACGCTGGTCCTCTTCGCCCAAGACATTCCACGTGGCGACGTAGAGGATGTCATCGGAGACGGTCGGCGTGCTCGCTCCCGATGTGTTCGCGGCCAGCGACCAAAGATGCCTTCCGCTCGACGCTTGGTAGCCTTCGATGATGCCTGCACGGTGCAGAACGAGCTGATCGCGCCACACCACCGGCGTCGAGTAGCTCTCGACGCGGCCGCGCTGCACCGAGTACGGCTGCTTCCACGCTTCCTTGCCGGTGCGGCGATCCACGGCGAGGAGATAGCCGTCTTGAATAGCATCGTGGTTGACGATCAGGAGATCGCCTGCCAGAATCGGCGACGCGCCGCTGCCGTGGTGCGTTTTCGGCATGGCCAAGGGCAGCGTCCATCGAGCTTTGCGCAAGTGGTCGAAGGCCATCAAACCGTAGGAGGAGAAATACGCATAGACATTTTCCTTGTCCAATGCGGGCGTTGCCGTGTCGGGATTGCTCACCACGTGGGTCTCTTCAATTTCAGTAGCAGGCGCGACTTGCCGCTCACAGAATCTCTCCCGTTTTCGCGGAAACACTAATCAGCTCCAATTTC
>Ga0126383_10003708_pt1 | contig 10180 bp, 5 predicted proteins | sample PanSoiMetPlot_35_FD_96882 | JGI IMG/M metagenome (GOLD analysis project Ga0126383, IMG submission 96882) | Tropical forest soil microbial communities from Panama - MetaG Plot_35 | ecosystem: Environmental > Terrestrial > Soil > Tropical forest > Bulk soil | place: Panama | collected 2016-02-17
ATCAACGTAGTCCATTCTTCGTCGGAAGCGTCCGTGGCGTAGCGAAGTACAGCCGCCTTGGCAAAGGCCGCGAGATCGAGGCCGGCCGCGTCAGCACGCTCTCGCATTGCGGCGAGCATGCGAAGGTCGCCGGCGCCAAGAATAATTTCGGCGGTCTCTCCGTCGTCGGCCAGCCGGTTCAATATGTCGCCAAGCAGCACCTGTAGCGGCCCTCAATGCACGCGCAGCGCATTCGCGCTGGCAATATCTATACCTTCGATTTGCGCGGCTGACGCCAGTCGCGCAACGTATTGAGCGTCGGCCCGCCGCCGCACGGCCTCGCGCAAATAGGCCGCGATACGATCCGCCACCATTTCGTACGGTAGCGTTCGGCCTTGGTGTTTGCGTTCGAGCCGAATGATGTGAAAGCCGTAGCGGGTCGCAACGGGTTCGGCGCACAGTTCACCCGGGGCAAGCACTACAAGTGCGCGCTCAAATTCCGGTGTGGTCTGCCCCAATGTCACCTGGCCAAGATTACCGCCCTGTTCGGCCGACGGGCACCGCGAATGCGTCTTGGCCAGCGCTGCAAAACGCTCCGGGCTCTCTCGAAGGGCAGCCAAGACCGCCTCAGCATCCGCACGCGCCCGGCCGTAAGCCTCACTGTCCGCAGGAAGCGCCGCAAAAAGGATGTGCGAAACCTCGTAGATGTTGGGCGAGCGGAAATGCGCAGAATTGCGCTCGTAGTAGCGCCGGCAGGTCCCATCGTCAGGCTCTGGCACAACGACTTCGCGGTCGACAACTGCACGCACGAGAGCCTCATCCGCTGTTTCAAGGCGCCCGGCATCATCGGTCAGCGGTTCAGGCACAATGCCGAGGAATTTCGCGCGTTGCAGGAGCAGTTCCTTGATGACGAGCGCCCTCGCTGCGTGCTGCCAAGCAGCGACCGGCTTATCTGCTGGGTGATGCTGCATTTCGCGCACGATTGCGTCGCGCGCAATAGTCACCCCGTTGACACTGACCGCAATAGGTTTTCCCGCCGGGAACTGGACATGCACAGAACAAGGCATGGGCGCCTACTCCGCAGGAACCGGGTGTTGACGCGAAGTAACCGCGCGGCGGCCATCGCTGCGCACGACTTGATAGCCCCGCCGCCCCAAGTACCAGATTGGTGCGCTCCAGACATGCACCAGCCGGGTGAACGGAAAGACCAGGAAGATTGTCATGCCGAGGAAAAGATGCGCCCGGAATATCGGGTGCGCCGTCGCGATAAGGTCCGCGACGCCTGGCTGTAGCGTGAGGATACCCTGCGCCCATGTCATGAACTTCACCATCTCATGACCATCGAGGTGGTTGAGCGACACGCCAATGGAGGCGAGCCCAAGTATCAACTGGGCATAAAGTAGCAGCAGTACGGCGATGTCGCCGAACGACGAGGTTTTGCGAATGCGCGCGTCGAAAAGCCGGCGGTGAACTAATAGGGTGATGCCAACAAAACAAAACACGCCGGCGACGCCACCGATGACGATCGCCATCCACTGCTTGAACGTATGCGAAATTCCAAGCGCGTCGAACACCCAGATCGGCGTCAGCAAGCCGACGAAATGACCGAGGAAAATAACCAGGATGCCAACATGGAACAGGTTAGAGCCCCAGGTGAGTTGCCTTCGCCGCAGTAGCTGGCTGGAACCGCTGCGCCAAGTGTATTGCTCGCGGTCAAACCGTACCCAGCTGCCCAGCAGAAAAACCGTCAGGCAAAGATAGGGATACCAGCCAAAAACGATGTAGTTGATGAGATCGCGCATGGTCTTTCCTCACGAGCGCGTATTGGGTCGCGGAGCTGGCTGCACTCCGGGTGCTGGACGCAGAGCGCCGCGGACACGAGCGATCAGACCATCCTTGCAGTTATCGCCAACGCCAGGACCAAAATTGACAGGCTCGTCTTCCCAGGCAGCGTCAAGGGCGGCGAGATCGGTTGCATCGGGATCAGGCAACTCGAGCAACGCTGATATTTCGGCATCCTTTGGCTTAGCCGCAGCCAGGGCGACGAGTGCACCGAATACGGCCTCGTAAGGTGATTTGCGCTTGCGCAGACGTTCCGCCAGTACAGCGAAAATATGCGCCGGCTGGCCAAGTGTTCCATAGGCTTCCTTGATTGGCCGCGTCGACAGGAATTCGAGGAAAAGCGGCAGGAAGTCCGGCAACTCGGCCGCGCTAATCAAGAGATCGGCCTGCTCGTATTGCGTCCTGAGATCAATCATGGCCTGGCCACGATCGCGGCTTTCACCGTGCACATGTTCGAATAGATGCAACGACAGCGAGCGCGTGCGGTCGAACAACAGCACGTACCGCTCCTGAAGATCGTAAAGGTCGCTGGTCGCAAGTTCGTGCAGCAAGTTATGCAGCTGATCGCGGATACGGCTGGGGATCAGCCTGTCCGCATCGAGCACCTCGCTGATCTCGCCAGCAGCCACCTGCAGTTCGGCGGTGGGGTAAGTCAGCAGCGCGGAAAGCGCCTTCAGGGTCTTGTTCATTACACGACCTCCATCGGCGTCTTCGCGCGTTTCGGTGTTCCAAACAGATTGGTTTCGCTGACGCCACCTGAGCAGCCGTTACCAAACGAGAAGCCGCAGGAGCCTCGCAGATCATAGGCGTCTTCGTTGATTTCGCGGTGGGCGGTCGGGATCACAAAACGATCTTCGTAATTGGCAATCGCCATAACGTGATACATTTCTTCGATCGCCTGTGCCGTGAGGCCAACTCGTCTGGCGACGGCCTCATCGATCACACCGTCCACAGTCTTGGCACGCATATAGGCGCGCATCGCAAGCATGCGCTCGAGACCGAGCGCCACCGGTTCCTCCTTGCCGGCGGTCAGCAAATTAGCCAGGTATTTGAGCGGAATGCGCAAACTGCGCACATCCGGCATTTCGCCATCATGGCCGATTTTGCCGGCCTGCGCCGCCGACTGGATCGGTGAGAGGGGCGGCACATACCAGACCATCGGCAATGTCCGGTATTCAGGATGCAGCGGGAATGCGACTTTCCATTCCATGGCCATTTTGTAGACCGGTGAACGCCGTGCCGCTTCCAGCCAGTTGTCAGCGATGCCATCTGCGCGCGCTTGCGCAATTACTGCCGGATCATTCGGACTAAGGAAGATACCGACCTGTGCGTCGTAGAGGTCTTTTTCGTCCGCGACGCTCGCCGCTTCTTCGATGCGATCGGCATCGTAAAGCACGACGCCCAGATAACGGATGCGACCGACGCAGGTTTCCGAGCAGACCGTCGGCTGTCCGGCCTCTATGCGCGGATAGCAGAAGATGCACTTCTCGGACTTTCCGCTCGACCAGTTGTAATAGATTTTCTTATAGGGGCAGCCGGATACGCACATACGCCAGCCACGGCATTTGTCCTGGTCTATCAGTACAATGCCATCTTCCTCGCGTTTGTAGATCGCGCCGGATGGGCAAGCTGCAACACAAGCTGGATTAAGGCAGTGCTCACACAGCCGCGGCAAATACATCATGAAGGTATTTTCGAACTGCCCGTAGATATCCTTCTGCACGCCTTCGAAATTATAGTCCTTGGAGCGCTTAGCGAATTCGGTACCGAGAATTTCTTCCCAATTCGGCCCCCACTCGATCTTTTCCATGCGCTCGCCCGTAATCAGCGAGCGCGGACGTGCCGTCGGCGAGGCCTTGAGCTCAGGCGCCGTTTGTAAGTGCTCATAGTCGAAAGTGAAAGGCTCGTAATAATCGTCGATTTCAGGCAGATCCGGATTGGCAAAGATGTTTGCCAACACCCGCCACTTCGAGCCGATCTTCGGTTCGATCTTGCCGTTCTTCTTGCGGCGCCAGCCACCGTTCCACCGGTCCTGGTTCTCCCAATCTTTCGGATAGCCGATACCAGGCTTGGTTTCGACGTTGTTGAACCAGGCATATTCCATGCCCTCGCGATTGGTCCACACATTCTTGCAGGTGACAGAGCAGGTATGACACCCGATGCACTTGTCGAGATTGAGTACCATCGCAACTTGCGCGCGGACTTTCATTCTGCGGCCTCCATCGCGGGCGCGACGGTGAGCGCAGCGGGCTGATCGTCGGCCGGCTTATCGAGCCAGTCGACCTTCGCCATCTTCCGCACGATGACAAACTCGTCGCGGTTAGTGCCGATCGTGCCGTAGTAATTGAAACCATAAGATTGCTGAGCGTAGCCCCCGATCATGTGGGTCGGCTTGATGACAGTGCGAGTCACCGAATTGTGGATGCCACCACGCTGACCGGTTATTTCCGAACCGGGCACGTTCACGATCTTTTCCTGTGCGTGATACATCAGACACATGCCTTCTTTCACGCGTTGGGAAACGACCGCGCGCGCCACCAGCGCACCATTGATGTTGTAGGCCTCAATCCAATCGTTGTCGGCGATGCCGGCCTTTTTCGCGTCGACCTCGCTGATCCAGACGATTGGTCCGCCTCGCGAGAGCGTGAGCATCAGCAAGTTGTCGGTGTAGGTCGAGTGTATGCCCCACTTCTGATGCGGCGTTATAAAATTGAGTACCACCTGTTTTTCGCCGTTGGGCTTGCTATCAATGATTGGCTTGACCGTTTTCAGATCAACGGGCGGTCGATAGACGCAGAGCGCCTCGCCGAACGCCCGCATCCACAAGTGGTCTTGATAGAGCTGCTGACGGCCAGAAAGGGTGCGCCAGGGAATCAGCTCGTGAACATTGGTGTAACCGGCGTTGTAGCAGACCTTTTCCGACTCCAGTCCTGACCAGGTCGGCGCCGAGATGATTTTGCGCGGCTGGGCTACCACGTCGCGAAAACGAATTTTCTCGTCCTCTTTGGGGATCGCAAGATGTTTGTGGTCGAGGCCAGTGATTTTCGACAACGCCTCCCAGGCTTTTACTGCAACCTCACCGTTGGTCTCCGGCGCGAATGTGAGGATGACCTCGGTGGCGTCGATATCGGTTTCAATGCGGGCAAGACCCTTGGTCGCCCCCTCGTCTGTCACCTCACCGTTGAGCCGTTTCAAGAGCTCGACTTCGTGCTCGGTGTTCCAGGCCATGCCTTTCACGCCATTGCCAAGCCTTTGCATCAACGGACCTACGGCCGTGAAGCGCTTGTAGACATTCGGGTAGTCACGCTCGACGACGGTCACTGCCGGCATGGTCTTGCCAGGAACTGGTTCGATTTCGCCCTTCTTCCACTCTTTCACATCGAGCGCCTGCGCGATCTCGCCGGGCGAGTCGTGCTGGATGGGGGTAAGCACCACGTCTTTTTCGGTGCCCAGAACTTCCGGTGCTACCCGAGAAAATGCCTTAGCGATGGCCTTGTAGATTTCCCAGTCGCTCTTGCATTCCCAAACCGGATCCACTGCCGAAGTCAGCGGGTGGATGAAGGGGTGCATGTCGGACGTGTTGAGGTCGTTCTTTTCGTACCAGGTGGCCGTTGGCAACACGATGTCGGAATAGACACACGTCGTCGACATGCGGAAGTCGAGCGTCACCAGCAGATCGAGCTTTCCCTTCGGTCCCTGGTCGTGCCAGGTGACCTCCTTCGGCTTTTTCCTGGCAGCTTCGCCCAGGTCCTTGCCTTGCACGCCATGCGCAGTGCCAAGCAGATGCTTGAGGAAATACTCGTGCCCTTTGCCTGATGAGCCGAGCAGGTTGGAGCGCCACACAAACATATTGCGCGGCCAATTGTCCGGATGGTCCGGATCCTCGCAGGCCATCTGGAGCTCGCCGGACTTGAGCGCCCTGGCGACGTATGCTGCGGGCTCAATGCCGTCAGCCTGCGCCTTCTTGGCAACGTCAAGTGGATTTAGCTTGAGCTGCGGCGCCGAAGGCAGCCAGCCCATACGCTCCGCGCGCACGTTGTAGTCAATAAGCGCGCCGTCCCACGGTCCGGCGGGAGCGGTTGGCGACAGAATCTCTTCGACGCCGATGGTTTCGTAGCGCCACTGATCGGTATGCGCGTAGAAGAACGAGGTCGAGTTCTGCTGGCGCGGCGGGCGCCCCCAGTCGAGGGCAAACGCCAAAGGCAACCAGCCCGACTGCGGCCGCAGCTTTTCCTGACCAACATAGTGCGACCAGCCGCCCCCTGATTGGCCGATGCATCCGCACATCACCAGTAAGTTTATGACGCCGCGGTAGTTCATGTCGCAGTGGTACCAATGATTCATTGCAGCGCCGATAATGACCATCGAGCGTCCCTTGGTCTTTTCAGCGTTGAGCGCAAATTCACGCGCCACCGTCGCAATCTGGTCGCGCGGTACTCCGGTGATCTTCTCGGCCCAAGCCGGCGTATAGGGCTCATTCTCATCATATGACTTGGCGACGTGTTCGCCTCCGAACCCGCGATCGAGACCGTAGTTGGCAACGAACAGGTCGAATACCGATGCGACCAATGCCTCGCCGTCCTTGAGTTGCACGCGCTTTGCGGGCACCTTGCGTACCAGCACGTTCGGGTGGTTGGTACCGGCAAAGTGATCGTGCTCGCGATTGCCGAAATACGGGAATCCGACGTCGGCGAGTTCGTCCCTATCGTTGGCGAACGTTAGCCGGAGATTGATTTCGCTACCGTCCGCTTGTTTTTCCTCCAGATTCCACTTGCCTTTCTCACCCCAGCGGAATCCAACCGAGCCCCGTGGGACGACGACGCTTTCGGAATCTTCGTCATAGGCGACGGTCTTCCATTCAGAATTGTTGGATTCCCCCAAACTGCCGGCGAAATCGGAAGCGCGCAGGAGCCGATCAGGAACCAGATAGCCACCCTGCGTCACGAGCCGTACCAACATCGGCATGTCGGTATATTGCCGGACATAATCTTCGAAGTAGTCCGCCTGCCGATCGAGATAAAACTCACGCAGGATGACGTGGCCCATGGCCATAGCGAGGGCCGAGTCGGTGCCCTGCTTCACCGAGATCCATAGGTCGGCGAATTTAGAAGCTTCCGAATAGTCCGGCGAAATGACCACGCTCTTCGCGCCGCGATAGCGTGCCTCGGTGTAGAAATGCGCGTCCGGCGTACGCGTTTGCGGGACGTTAGAGCCCCACAAGATCAAGAAGCTCGAATTGTACCAATCGGCGCTTTCGGGAACGTCGGTCTGCTCGCCCCAGGTCTGCGGTGAGGATGGCGGAAGGTCGCAATACCAGTCATAGAATGACATGCAGACGCCGCCAAGCAACGACAGGTAGCGCGAGCCGGCCGCATAAGAGACCATTGACATAGCCGGGATCGGCGAGAAGCCAATGACGCGGTCAGGTCCGTGGTTTCTTATGGTGTATGCATTGGCCGCGGCAATAATCTCTGTGACTTCATCCCATGTCGCGCGCACAAAGCCGCCAAGACCGCGCTTCTCGGTATATGCCGCCCGCTTTTTCGGATCCTCGACAATGGATCCCCAGGCCGCCACCGGTTTACGCAATGTCCTCGCCTCGCGCCAAAGCTTGAGCAGCCGTGAGCGTACCAGCGGGTATTTCACGCGATTGCCGGAATAGAGATACCAGGAGTAGCTAGCCCCACGTGAGCATCCGCGCGGCTCGTGATTGGGCAACTCAGGCCGCGTTCGTGGATAATCTGTCTGTTGCGTTTCCCAGGTGACGATGCCGCCCTTGACATAGATTTTCCAAGAACACGAGCCGGTGCAATTTGCTCCATGGGTCGAGCGCACGATTTTGTCGTGCTGCCAGCGCTTGCGATAACCATCCTCCCAGCGCCGATCTTCGCGGGTGGTGATGCCATATCCGTGGGAAAACTTCCCAACGGCTCGGTTGAAGAATGTCAAGCGGTCAAGAAAATGACTCATGATCTGGCCTCACTCAGCCGGCGCAGTCATGGCGGTTATCGTTCGCCGCTTTGGACCACGCTCGATTTCATAGAGAAGACCACCGCGACGGGTATAGTACGCCCAAGTGATCACAACGCAACTGATGTAGAAGATCAGGAAGCCCCATAGCGCGGCCGCGACGCCTCCTGTGAGCGCAATGGAGGAACCGAAAGATTTCGGAATAAAAAATGCGCCAAATGCTGCGATTGCCGAGGTAAAGCCCGTGATTGCAGCGGATTCTTTTTCAGCTTGCCGCAATTGCGCTACTTCGTCGGCCTTTGGCATCAGGCGCGCAACTTCCTTACGCATGATGTTGGGGATCATCTGGAAGGTCGATGCATTGCCCACACCTGTGGCAAAGAAGAGAAGCAGGAACATTGCAAAGAAGCCCCAGAATGCGTTGGGCTCGTCTTTGATGGCGAGGAAATACAGAACGCCCGCGACTCCCGCCATCATGGTCAGGAAGACCAAAACAGTGACGCGACCGCCGCCCCAGCGGTCAGAGATCCAACCGGTGGCCGAGCGCGAAAGCGCACCGACCAGAGGCCCAAGGAAGACGAATGGCAACGCGTCCACGGTCGGGAACTGCGTCTTTGCCAGTAACGGAAAACCTGCCGAATAGCCGATGAAAGAACCGAAGGTGCCGGTATAGAGCCAGCACATCAGCCAATTGTGTTTGCGCTGGAAAATGACCGCCTGCTCACTGAACGAAGCTTTCGCCGCAGCGATATCATTCATGCCGAACCACGCTGCAAATGCGCTCGCGGCAATGAACGGCACCCAAATGAAGCCGGCGTTTTGCAACCATAGCGGCGCGGACCCGGCGGGTCCCTTCACCATTGTTGGATCTCCGCCGAACCAGCCAAACACACCGACGGTAATGACGATCGGCACTATGAACTGCACAACGCTGACGCCCAGATTTCCCAGTCCGGCGTTCAGCGCGAGTGCGTTGCCCTTCTCCGAGCGCGGGAAGAAGAAAGAGATATTGGCCATCGAGGAGGCAAAATTGCCCCCTCCAAGGCCGCACAGGAGCGCCAATGCCAGGAACACGAAGTATGGTGTGTCCGGATTTTGCACGGCATATCCGATCCCGACGGCCGGAAGCATCAGCGACCATGTTGCAACCGTCGTCCATAGGCGTCCGCCGAATATTGGCACCATGAAGGAATAGAAGATGCGCAGGATCGCGCCCGATATTCCGGGCAACGCCGCCAGCCAGAACAGTTGATCCGTTGTGAACTGGAATCCGACCGATGGCAGTTTCGCAACAACCACAGACCAGACCTGCCAAACCGCGAATGACAGCAACAATGCCGGGATCGAAACCCAGAGATTGCGGCGGGCGATAGCGCGGCCTTTCGTTTCCCAGAACGCCTTATCTTCCGGACGCCAATCGGTGAGAACAGCGCCTGCTAGCACACCAGCATGCGCCGGTTTGTGAATTTCCTGGAATTCCGGAAGTTGCGGAAGTTTTGCGAGTGCGGTCCCGGCCGCAGAGCGCTCCATTTGGCCGATAGAAACGTGCATCCAGACCAGAGCGATGCTCACCAACGCGAACAGCAGCATGAAGCAGCTCGTCCACAAGCCGGTAAGATCGTTGAGCGCGCCGAATGCAATGGGAAGCACGAAGCCACCAAGCCCCCCGATCATTCCAACGAGGCCGCCGACAGCGCCAACATTTTTCGGATAGTAGACGGGAATGTGCTTGTAGACGGCCGCTTTGCCCAGCGCCATAAAGAAGCCGAGCACGAACACGATCACGGTGAAGGGCACCACTCCCATCTCGAGATGGAAGCTGCGCGGGCCGTTAGCGGTGCGTACAATATATTCACTCGGTGGATAGGACAGTACGAAGGTACAGGCGACGGCTACCAGGAATGTCCAGTACATGATGGTGCGTGCGCCATAGCGGTCCGACAGGTGGCCGCCATATGCGCGAAAGACGCTGGCTGGAAACGAAAACGCAGCCGCAATCATGCCCGCGGTCTTGATGTCGACGCCATAAACATTGATCAAATATTGCGGCAGCCACAGCGACAGACCGACGAATGCACCAAAAACAAAGAAGTAATAAAGCGCAAAACGCCAAACTTGGACATTCTTGAGCGGTTCGAGCTCAAGCCAGGCGCTGCGCGGCTTCTCGCCACGGGCACGCCGTGCAACGAGCACCGGATCATCATCTGTGAAAAACCAGAACAGGACTCCCATGATCGCGATGGCGGCGGCCCACACTTGCGCGACGGCAGTCCAGCCGTAGGCGACCAGAACGAACGGTGCGAGGAACTTGGTCACTGCGGCGCCGACATTACCGGCACCAAAAATGCCAAGTGCTGTTCCTTGCTTCTCAGTCGTGTACCACCGAGAA
>Ga0126383_10003709_pt1 | contig 10179 bp, 8 predicted proteins | sample PanSoiMetPlot_35_FD_96882 | JGI IMG/M metagenome (GOLD analysis project Ga0126383, IMG submission 96882) | Tropical forest soil microbial communities from Panama - MetaG Plot_35 | ecosystem: Environmental > Terrestrial > Soil > Tropical forest > Bulk soil | place: Panama | collected 2016-02-17
CACGCCGATCGCGCTCGCGACGACCCAGCCGCCGAGGTAGAGCGCGCGCCAGGGGTCGCGGTCGCGCGCGAGCAGGGCGAGGCCGACGAAGGCCAGCGCGCACGCGGCCTGCGCCGACTGCCAGGGCGCGGCGCCGTTCGCGACGAGGTAGCGCAGCCGCTCGGCGGCGGAGCGGCCGCCCGCGTAGGCGAGGTTGTGCACGAAGACCGCGTCGAGGAAGGCGGGGAGCCCGCCGCGCAGCGCGAACCAGGCGAGGATCGGGAGCGAGACCGCGAGCCCCCCGAGCGCCGCCCAGCCCGCGAAGCGGGCGACGCGACGGGCGCGAGACCCGGGGGCCGCGAGCTCCCGGCACCGGTCAAAGAGCCGATAGCTCTCGATGTACTGAGAAGACTCCTGGAAGAAAATCGCGTCGTAGTGCCCCGACGCCTCGAACGCTTCGAGCGCAACGGTTCGGGCAGGCAGACTTTTTCCGAAGCGCGACCGGGCCATCGCGACCTGGTGCTTGTCAGGCGTGATCCCTTCGGCCTCGTAACCCAGGGCCGTCAGGCGCGCGAGCGTCCCGCCGGTTCCCATCCCGACATCCAGGAGCCGCGCCGGAGGCGGAGGAAACCGTTGAAGCAGAAGCGCGGTCGACCGCCGCTGGGCATCGCGCATCGATTCGCCAGCTCGCTCGAAGAGGCCATAGTGGAGAGACTCCACTTCTCCCTCTTCCGCGAGGACATGGAAGAGCACGTTCAATGGAAACGGAAATTCGCGGTGGGACGGTGTCGTCCTCATCAGGCGGGCGGATATTTGACGCTCTCCAGGAACAAGCCGGAGGGCGGCGCGGTCCAGCCGGCCGGCGCGTTGGACCGTTTCGCCAGGAGGTCTGCGACGCCGGCCGGCGCGAGATGGCCCCGACCGACCTCGACCAGGGTCCCCACCACGCGCCGCACCATCTTCCAGAGGAAATGCGAAGCTCGGACGCGGTAATGGATTTCGTGATCCTCCTCGGCGATCTCGCTCTCTTCCACGACCACGATCGTCGATTCGCGCCCCTCGGGATTCTCGCAAAAGGAGGCGAAGTCGTGGCGCCCGGCGAAAAGGCCGGCCGCGCGGGCCATCGCGGAGGCGTTCAAGCGGTCCTTGACCCACCAGACGAACCGCTTCTCCAGAGCGGTGCGGCGACGCGAAATCCGGTAGAGGTAGGTGCGCGAAAGAGCGTCGTGGCGGGCGTCGAATCGCGGCGCGGCCGGAACGGCCTCGAGAACGTTGACGTCGAAGGGGATCCTGTCGTTCAACTCCCAGAGGATGTCGCGGCCGGAAAGATTGCTCGAGACCTTCAGGTGCGCGACCTGGCCGAGGGCGTGCACGCCGGCATCGGTCCGTCCGGATCCGCCGATCGTGACGGGGCCCTGAAAAAGCTCGCGCGCGGCGCGAAGAAGAACTCCCTGGACGGTTCGGTCGGTATTCTTCTGCGACTGCCAGCCGCGATAGCGCGTGCCGTCGTACTCGAGCGTCAGCTTCCAGGTCGGCACCCGGGCAGGTTATCGGAAATCGGGAGTCGATGACCTCCGGCTCTCGCCGGATCCGATTTCCGATCCCGGCTCCGGTTTTCGGCCTAAGAGCTTGCCCGCTTGACCTGCAGCTCGTTGTTGACCCGCACGACGCCGTCGACCGTCAGGGCCACCTTCTCGGCGGCGAGCCGTTCGGATTCGTTGTGGACCTGGCCTGCCAGCGTCACCACGCCGTTGGTCGAGTTGACTTCGATGTTGGTCAGCGTCGAGAACCGCACGTCGGCAGCGAGCTTCGCCTTGACCGCGGACTTGATTCCGGCGTCGTCGACCTGACGGCCTGCGGACGTCGTGGTCTTGCAGGCGCCGGCGAGAGCGACAGCGAAGAGCGCGATCGCGGCGAGCCCGACCAGAGAACGGACACGAGTAGCCATGAGAAACCTCCCTTGTGAAGACTGGCTCCGGCACCGGTAGGTCCGGAGATGGACGCCTTCGATTCGCGGCCCGTCCGCGCGAACGGGTCGGCCGAATCTCGGCCTGACACGAGAGAGAGCACAGGCCGTGCCAGGTCGCGCGCACGGGGCCGCTAGAATCGTCAGCCAGGGCTGCGGAGGTTCTTGCTGGGCTGTCTTCTGCGTTTCATCGGGTTCCTGCTGCTGCTTCTCGCGATCGCGGTTGCGGCGCGGCGCCTGCTCGAGCGGACCGCGGCAATTTCGCCGCCGGGGCCGGGAGAGCGGGACACGCCCGTCGGGCCGGTGCGCTGGCGGACGCGCGAAGTCGCCGGCCCTCTCGAGCCGCCGGTCGTCTTCGTCCACGGGTTTCTCTCCTCGTCGGCGACCTGGAAGAAGGTGCTCGCGCCGATTGGAGCCGATCATCCGGCCATCGCGGTCGATCTTCCCGGCGCGGGCAACTCCGACCGTCCGTGGCCTTACGACTACTCGGCCGGAGGCGAGGCGGCGGCCCTCCTCAAATTCCTCGACGTCCGAGGCATCCGCCGCGCGGTTCTGATCGGCAACTCAATGGGCGGCGCGGTCTGCTTGATCGCCGCCGCGGCGCGTCCCGACCGCGTGGCCGCTCTTGTTCTCGTGGATTCCGCGTTCCCCGGTGTCACGATCCCGCCGGGGTTCCGGGCTCTGCGCACGCCGCTCCTGGGAGTGCTCCCGATGGAATTCTTGGTGAGGCCGGTGATGGCTTACACCCTGCGCCACCGCCTCTACGCCCGGGCAGAGCGCGTGACCGAGGAAACAATTTCGGACTGGTGGGATCCGATTCGCATTCCCGGGACGCGCCGGGCCGTGCTCGCTTTCGTGCGGACGAGCGAGCGCGGTTATGAAAACCTCCTGACCAGAGTCCGCACTCCGGCGCTCGTTGTGTGGGGCAAGGAGGACCGTCTCCTTCCTGCCTCCGATGGCCTTCGGCTCGCCTCAGGGATCCGGGGCGCGGAGCTCGCCGTTCTCCCCGATGCCGGCCATCTGCCGCAGGAAGAGTCGCCGGTCGCGTTCGCCCGGGCTGTCAGAGGATTTCTCGCCGGTTTGGAGACTCCATCCGCTCCAGCAAGCGCGTCACGCTAGAGGGGAAAGTCCGCCGAGTGCCGTGATCCCCGTGCTGGCCCGGCCCGGCTCGCGCGACCGGGTCTCTGCGCCGCGACCGCGCCTGGCGGAAGCAGCCGGCCGCGCGAGCCTTTGAATACGGCCTCGCCTTTCTTCATTCACCGCAGTCCTTCATCGGCCTGCAGGGTTCCGGCGTGGGTGTGGCCTCGGGCAGCGGTGGTTGGCTCACGACCGGAGTTGGTGGCGCCTGCAGAGAGTTCTTAGGCGCCGTGGGCCCGCCACCGTTGCAACCCACGAGAAGCCCCAGGACGAGGAGTCCCATTGCAAACCGAGCTTTCATGGCCGACCTCCTTTCTCGAGCGCCGATGCTTGCCGGCGTTCACGGGTGATCTTGGAGGGCGGCCGCCTCGGAAGTCTTAAGAGATCGTCACCGGCTCTCTAGGTTTTCTCTAAGCCCGTGAAATCTGCGCGGGCTAAGATGGAGATTAGAGAGGGCCGAGAGAAGTCTTGCAGGACGAGGCCTTTTGTCAGGGTCGCCGATGAGGCTCCATTTCGGCAACTGCGTCTTCGATTCGGACACCCGCGAGATATTTCGGTCTGGCAGACCCCTCTCCGTCTCTCCCAAGGCTTTCGAGTTCCTGGAAATTCTGATCCAACGGCGTCCCAACGCGGTCTCGAAAGACGAGATTCACCGCCTCCTCTGGCGAGAGACCTTCGTCTCGGACGCGAACCTGCCCAACCTCGCAGCGGAGCTTCGCAACGAGCTCGGCGACACCGCCCGCGACTCTCGGATCATCCGAACCGTGCCGCGATACGGCTACGCCTTCTGCGCGGACGCGACCGCCGAGCCGAGCCCTCGGCCGACTTCCTCTCCGATCTACCGGCTGATCTGGGGATACCGGGAGATCGCCTTGAACGCGGGCGAGAATCTGCTCGGACGCGACGAGAACGCGATCGTTTGGATCGACGATCCCGAGGTTTCACGGCGGCATGCCCGCATCGTGGTCGGGGAATCCGGCGCCACCTTGGAAGACCTGGGCAGCAAGAACGGCACGTTCGTGCGGGGAGAAAAAATCCGCGACGCGGTCTCCCTCAAGGAGGGGGATCTCATCACGATCGGTCCCTCGTCCATGATCTTCCAGGTTTACCGGCATACCGATCCCACGGCGTCGGCGGAGGGCGGGGAGGCGGGAAAGCGCACCGGATCGTGACTCGCGGGCGCCGCCCGCGGGGTCCCGCCGGAATACAATCTATATATTGTAAAGCGTCCGAGTCGTCGCGAAGGTCCCTCCTTGGTGGCCCGTTTTCACCTAGTCTTCTCCGAAGAGATGTCCCTCGTCACCTGCGGGCTCGTAGTGGTTCTGGCGGCCGCCGGGGCGATCGCATGGATGACGCAGCCGGTCCGGCCCGCGGCCGGCCTTGCGGCCATGGAGACGGAAGCCGACCCGCGGCGGCTCGAAGCCGGGGTCCGGCGTCTCGTCGGAGAGTTCTTCCCTCGGGACTTCGGCCATCCCACGATCCTGGCGCGGGCGGCGGCGTGGATCAGTGAGGAGCTCTCACGCTCGGGCGCCACCGTCTCCGAACAGATCTTCACCACCAACGGGCAGACCTATCGCAATGTGATCGCGCGATTTGGACCGCAAACTCGGGATGTGGCCGTTGTCGGGGCCCACTACGACACGGCCGGCGAGCTGCCCGGCGCCGACGACAATGCGAGCGGCGTGGCCGGGCTGATCGAGGTCGCGCGGCTGCTTGAGGGAAAGCATCTGTCGAGAACCGTCGAGCTGGTCGCCTTCACCCTGGAGGAGATGCCCTTCTTCGGAACCGGCCTCCAGGGAAGCGCCGTCCATGCGCGATCCCTCGCGAAGGACGGACGCAGCGTGGCCGGCATGCTGTGCCTCGAGATGATCGGCTGCTTCGAGGACGCTCCCGGCAGCCAGCAGTTCCCCTTCCCGCCTCTGCGCCTCTTCTATCCCGGTCGCGGGAACTTCATCGCCGTCGTGGGCAATGTCTCCGGCGCGCGCCTTGTTCGCCGCGTCAAGCGCGCCATGCGCCGCGCGGCGGAGCTGCCCGTCTGCTCCATCAACGCCCCAAGATGGGTACCGGGCATCGATCTCTCCGACCACGCCAGCTACTGGAGGGAGGGCTTCCCGGCGGTCATGGTCACCGACACCGCCTTCTATCGAAACGACCGCTACCACACGGCCGGTGATACCCCCGAGACTCTGGACTACCGGTGCATGGCTCGCGTCGTCGACGGCGTCCTTCGCGCGGTGCTCGACCTCGCCGGCACCTGAGGCCTCGGCTTCAAGGAACCAGCAGGGCGGCCGCGGCCCAGAACTGGGCGGGAGAAGAGGCCGTCCGGAACGACTTGACGTTCGTCGCGAAGGGCGCCAGCTCCAGATCCGAGATCAAGTGCTTGACCTTGACGACGCCGTTGTTCTTCCAGAAAAAGAAGAAGGGTCGGTCTTCGTCGTACACCGCTTGAAAGGCGAGATGGTCGAACGGCGTGTCGGCGAAGCTGCTGTTGTGCTGCTCGCTGCGTAGGACTTCGCCGTTCGGCTTGATCTCCGCGATCTCGTAGGAGAAGGGGTCCGCCTGCGTGTAGAGGAAGATCCCGGTGGGCGTGGTGTAGACCGCCCAGAGCTCCAGCCGACGGTCCGCCGGGAACGTAATGTTCCCGACGTTCTGGCTCGGGCGGCCGATTCGGTCAATCGCCAGAAAATCCATGCGCCCGTCGGGCGGGGAGTAGCGGACGAGACGCGACTCTGCGCCGCTGTGAAAGAAGCCGTAGGAGTATGCGACGCCCGGCGTCAGCGGCTCTTCATCCAAGAGGCGCAGGTCCAGAGACCCGGTTCCGGGATCTCGATCGATGCGGAAGGTTCTCTGCGTTCCGTCTCCCGCGGAGTAGATCGTCACGAACGGGTCCGGAATGAACGTCGTCTCGAAGTTGGCGAACAGATAAGGCTGGACGGCGGTCGGCAGACGCTCGGGCTCGAGCGCATGCCGATAAAGGACCGGGCCGAATCCGGAGATGGGATCGAGCGCCTGCACGATCTCCTCCTGCGAGCCCGCACGATAGAGCAGCGGAGTTCCCCGGGAAAGGAAAAGCTCAGCCGCCAGCGACTCGCCCTCCAACGGCTCCGGCGTCAGAGCGACGGAGGCGACTTCGAGCTCCCCGGAATTGGGCCAATTGCGGTCGCAGTCCTTGTCCAGGACGTGCAGAAGACTCGACCCGTCGGTGCCCGCGGCGTAAAACAGCGGGTACGCGGTCCGCGGGATGCTCCGGCGAGATCCCATGCGAACCGCCTTGAACGCGTTGAGACGGCCGAAGCCGACCTCGTTGTTTTTCAAGCCCACTACGTGGTCGTCCACGAGGCTGTACGACAGATCCGCCGGTCGCATGCGGTCGGCGGAATGGAGCAGAATCGACTCGATTTGATCGGCTGTTTTGAAGCGGTCGACGGAGGCCACGAGGCCCGCGACGGCCGACACAACGGCGGTCGACGCGGAAGTCCCTTCGAAGCTGAAGTAGTCCTCCTCGACATCGTTCAAGCCGATCTGCCCCCGCCGGGTGGTCGTCGTTGTGCCGTGCGCCATGACGTCCACGAACTGGCCGAAGTTGGAGCGGGCCTCCCGACCCTCTCCATCGGAATCGCTCTCGCCCGCGCCGAGGACGAAAGGGAAATTGACCGGGAACCCCCCGGAGGTCTCCAATCCGTCGTTGCCCGTGCCGGCCACGATCACGGCGCCCCTCCCGTCTCGGGCGAAGTCGTGAATGTCGGCCAGGGCATCCTGGAAGCAGCTCTGGAGGGAGTCGCCGAAGATGATCAGGCTGAAGTTCGCCGCGGCCACGTCCACGCCGGAAAGGTTCAAGACGTGGTCCGCGGCCCGGGTGATCGCCGAGCAGGTGAACTCGGCGCAGCCGTCGCCGCCGAGAAAGCACTCCACCGCCCGCCCGATCTTGACCGGGATCGCCTTGTCGCGGAATCCGACGCCGGCGACGCCGCGATTGTTGTCCGTGTCCGCCCCGATGAGCCCGAGGACGAGCGTTCCGTGAAAGTCTTCGTCCGACTCCATCTCCGGATCGTCGTCGTCGTTCAAGGCGTCGTAGGGCGCGACGAGGTTGTCGCCCAAATCGGGATGGGTGAGGCGATAACCGCTGTCGAAGACGGCCACCGCGACATTCTGATCGCCCTTGGTCACGTTCCAGGCCTCGGGAATCTGGAAATGCCGCAGATCCTCCTCCTGCTCATCGTGGAAGAGGTCGTCGTTGGGCCGATAGAGGAACCTTCCCTGGGCCCGAAAGTCCGGCTGCGACAGCTCGGACCAGCCGGCCTCGAAAATCCGGTTGGCCAGGTCGATCGGGTCGGTTCCTTTGCGCGCAAGGAGGACGAGGCGGTAATGCAGGCCGTACCGGTAGCAGCCGACCTCCCGCGCGCCCTGTTCCCGGGCGTAGTCGCGGAAAGCCTCGAGAGACCGCTCTCGCTTGAGCTTCACGACGACCTCACCGGTCGGGAAGACGGCGCCGGAGCCGTCCCGGATGGCGGGATGGAGGCTGTGCACCGCGAGCCCGAGATCGTTGAGCGCCTGCCCGACCGCCTCGGCCGCGGCAGGCGTCGGCGCGCGGAAAGAGACGGTACTCCCGCGGCGGACCGCCTGAGAGCCGCCGGCGTTCTCGACGGCGGCGAGGATCTCCGCCCGCGAGATCTCGGGAGCAGGCTCGACGACAGCCATGTAGAGGTCCGGAGAGTACGTGATCGGAGTCTTCTTTGCGCCGGAATAGAAGAAGCTCGCGCGAGGCACAGGCTCGGGAGCCCGAGGAGAGCGGGCCGCGCACCCGGCGAGTAGAAAGAGGACGGCCGGGAGAGCCCGCGAGTACTGCCTGCGTGCGGTCATGGCGCGATTCGAACCAACAGCCGCGTCCAATCATATCAAATGTGATATGGCTCACGGCTCGCTTTCCGATCGGGCTGTTAGGGATTTTGCAAGGCTGAGGGAAGCCGCCAGCTCGAGCGCAGTCACCGGTGAGAGGCAGCGACCTGGTTCGGCGATAACATACGCCAAGATCATCGATCGCAAATTTGCCAAAAAGTGACTCTCGACCATCCGATGCGACTCGCCTTTGGGGACTGCCTGTTCGACTCGGACACCCGGCAGTTGCTGCGAAGGGGAGGCGTCGTGTCCCTCTCCCCGAAGGCCTTTCTTCTCCTGGAGTTTCTCCTGCGAAACCGGCCCCGCGCGGTCTCGAGGAAGGAAATCCATGAGCACCTCTGGCCGGGCATCTTCGTTTCGCCGGCCAATCTGGCGAATCTCGTCGTCGAGCTGCGCGCGGCCTTGGGCGACGATGCCCGCTCCTCCTGCGTCCTCCGGACGGTCCCGCGATTCGGGTACGCGTTTGCCGCCGACGCCACGGCCGCGCCGGACAAGGCGGGACGCCGACCGGCGCCGCCTTTTGTCTGCCGCCTGGTCTGGGGACCCCGGGAGATCTCCCTCGATCCCGGGGAGAACCTGATCGGCCGCGACCGGGAGTCGGTCGTTTGGATCGACGATGCGTCCGTCTCACGCCGCCACGCGCGGATCTCCGTGGATGACAAGGAAGCGAAGATCGAAGACCTCGGCAGCAAGAACGGCACCTTCGTAAGAGGCCGGCGGATCGCGCGCGCGGTTGCGCTCGCGGATCGGGACGCCATCAAGATCGGGCCGGCCGCCATGACGTTTCGTCTCTTCAAGAGGACCGGATCCACGGCTTCCACCGTCGAAGAGCGCAAACGCACATGACTCTCGCCGCGGGGACACGGGTGGGCCCGTACGAGGTGATCGGCCCGCTCGGCGCGGGCGGGATGGGAGAAGTCTATCGCGCCCGCGACGAGAGGTTGTCGCGCAACGTCGCCTTGAAGGTGTTGCCGTCGGACGTCTCGTCCGACAAGGCCCGGCTGGACCGCTTCGAGAAGGAGGCGCGCGCGGCGTCTTCGCTCTCCCACCCCAACATCGTCACCGTCTACGACATCGGCACTTCGGACTCGCTCGCCTACATCGCCATGGAGCTGGTGGAAGGGCGGACACTCCGAGAGCTGCTCACCTCGGGCCCGATTGCTTTGCGCCGTCTGCTGTCGCTGGCAGCGCAGATCGCCGACGGCCTGGCCAAGGCGCATGCGGCGGGGATCGTCCATCGCGACTTGAAGCCCGAGAACCTGATGGTGACCAAAGACGGTTTCGTCAAGATCCTCGACTTCGGCCTAGCCAAGCTGGTGCCTTCGGGCTTCGAGCCGGCGGAAGGATCTCATCTGGCGACGGTGACGCGCGGGACAGAACCCGGGACGGTTCTGGGAACGGTGGGCTACATGTCGCCGGAACAGGCGAGCGGCCATCCGGCGGACTTCCGCTCCGACCAATTTTCGCTGGGCTCGATCCTCTATGAGATGGCCACGGGAAAGCGGGCCTTCGACCGCTCGACGCCGGTGCAGACACTTTCGGCGATTATCCAGGAGGAGCCCGAGCCGGTCGCGGTGGTCGCGCCCAGGACGCCCACCAACCTCGTTTGGGTCATCGAGCGGTGCCTGGCCAAGGATCCGGACGACCGTTACGGGTCAACCCGGGATCTGGCGCGGGACCTGGCGGCGTTACGCGACCACGCTTCCGGCATCTCGGTGTCCGGCATCGGGCAGCCGGCGCCGAGGCGCTCGCGGCCGTCTCGTGGATTGGTTGCCGCCGTCGCCGGTGTGGGCGCCGTCCTGGCAGCGCTGGCTTTTTTCGCCGGGCAGAGGCTCCAGGCCCGGCGGGACCGCGAAGCGCCTCCGGGGCTGACGCGGACGATGACGTTTCGCCGCGGCTTCCTGACGGGCGCGCGATTTGCTCCCGACGGCCAGACGATCGTCTATTCGGCGGCCTGGGACGGGAAGCCGAGCGAGATCTTCACTACGCGCGTCGGCAGCAGCGAGTCGCGGCCACTGGGGATCTTTCCGGCGGGTATTCTCGCGGTCTCTTCCGCCGGCGAGATGGCGATCTCGCTCGGCTGCCAGAACCGGTGGGAGCCGTGCTTCGGGACGCTCGCCCGCGTGCCGCTCGCGGGTGGCACTCCACGCGAAATCCTGGACCACGTGGGCTCGGCGGACTGGTCCCCCGACGGCAGGGAG
>Ga0126383_10003710_pt1 | contig 10177 bp, 7 predicted proteins | sample PanSoiMetPlot_35_FD_96882 | JGI IMG/M metagenome (GOLD analysis project Ga0126383, IMG submission 96882) | Tropical forest soil microbial communities from Panama - MetaG Plot_35 | ecosystem: Environmental > Terrestrial > Soil > Tropical forest > Bulk soil | place: Panama | collected 2016-02-17
CTCGCCGCGATAAGAGTCCGTAGATGCTGGGTCGCGTTTCTCATTGATGTCCTCGCTCAGAAGTTGAAGCCGCCCTTGACCACCAGGGCGTTGGTATTGGGCCTCAGGCCCTGGGGGTTGTTTACATAGTAGAAGCCGTTCGGAGTGGCACCAGGAAGCCCGTACCCGTCCATGAAGTGGCCTTCAATCTTGATATTCACGTAGCGATTAATGTCGACCCGCCCGCTCACGACCTTGTCGTAGTCGTGGCCTGTTCCTGCGGGCTCAACGCCACCCAACGGAAAATTGATGAAATAGTGGGAGTAGTAACTGCCGACCCGCACCCGCTTGAGGATTTGATACGACCCTGCCAGATACCAGCCTCGAGAATCCTCCTGGAACCGTGAGAGGCCTGTTTGTCCGGCGTCGTCCCAACTACGACGGTATTCGACATCGACGAGCAGTTTTCCCCAGGTATATTGACCGTAGTACTGGTTCGTCCAGTCGGAATTGTCATTGGATCGGAGAAGGAGCGTACCAATCCCGGGCTCGGTGATGGAGTAGTTCAAGGTGTTATCGACGTTCATTCGCGAAATGCCGAGGAGAAGCCCTTTCAGCGGCGTGGTCCAGCGCAGATCAGCGCCGTACTGCAATCCGCCAACGCTGTTGAAGTTGAGTCCGTCGGCGCGGATGAGATAGGCAACACCGCCATATTGGCTGTAGTCGCGGTTTCCGGCCCATGCCGTGTAGGAAAGCGTCCCGCGTTTCGCGCCCAGCGGGATCGAACCGAAGATGTCGCCTCCGTCATGAGCAATGCTGGTATCGCGGATATCGATGGGATAAAGGCTCTGCGGAAGTAACGCAAACGTATGCAGGAAATCGAGATCTTGCGTGTCGTTGTACAGACCCAGCACGGTCTTGACTCTTCCTGCCCGGATTCCCAGCCATGGCTTCCATTTGTACTGGGCGTAAGCCCAATCGAGCGCGGGATGCCACGTTCCGATGCCGCCAAGATTTCGATCGTAAATCTGAGCACCGATTCGCAACTGATCGGTCACCTGCATCGAGGCATTTGCGCCGAACTCAGTGAATTCGCCGCTGCCGAAATGGCTGGTGTACATCGTCAGCCAGTTGTTGTCACTGGTATGGACAAATCCCTGCGAGGCAAATCCGTGGATCTGTACGTCCCGGTCAAGCACCTTGAAATCCTGCCCGCAAAGCAGGCTCTGACCGGCACAAAGAAACACAAATATCCAGCACGCAACTCGATGCATGGGACTCCTCATTGAAGTAGGTGGTAGTGCGAAGTGCACGCCGCAAGTGCACGAAACGGTCAATCCCCTTTTACCAACGAGTGGAGTGTGCACCAAGATAACGAACGTAATGAGAGCTCGCTCGGGATGACGGCGGCGACTGTTGCGACTGACTGTCGCCTTCGCTCGATTGGACAGCCGAAGGCGGTTGCCCCCACATGAACAGCGACAGCAGATTCCTCCCTTCGGTCGGAATGACAACATCCGTGGGAATGGGACGGAACACCGCAATCTCCGAACGCGAAGCACAACCCCAGGTTGAGAGGCTATCGGCCTAGCTATTCGCAGCGCAGCGAGATCAACGGGTCAATTCGGGCGGCGCGTTGGGCTGGAAGGTAACAGGCTAGCAGTGCGATAGTTGCGAGTAACAAAGAAATCCCGGCGAAGGTGATTGGGTCGGTTGTTTCCACGCCAAAGAGCAGGCTGCGCATCAGGCGCGTCAGTAGGAACGCTGCCGCCAAACCGATCGTCACTCCGGAAATGGCGAGCACCATCCCTTGCCTTACAACAAGGCTCAGGATGTTGCGCTGCGAAGCGCCCAGAGCGATTCGAATCCCCAACTCCCGCGTCCCTTGATTGACCAGGTACGCCATCACACCGTAGATGCCAATGGTCGCGAGAGCCAGCGCAACGCTGGCGAAGACGCCTAGCAGCATCATTGAAAAACGCCGCTGCGCCAACGACTCATTCACCTGCTGCTCCATGGTTCGAGCGTGGTACATCGGAAGATCCGGATCGAGGCTCCGCAGCGCGCTCTTTGTGGCCGAGAGCATGGCTGCCGAATCTGTACGGCTACGGAAGGCTACCGTCATGGCCCGCGCGGGGAATTGCGTATGAGTCACATAGAAAGCGATGCGCGGATTTGAGTCGAGAGAATCTTGCTTCACGCGTCCGACGACGCCGATGACGGTTTGCCACGGATCTTTCGACGGGAGTTCGACGATATGAATGCGCTTGCCGATGGGGTCTTGTCCCGGCCAGAGTTGATCGGCCATGTATTCGTCGACGATGACGACGACCGGCTTGGTCATGTCGTCTTGCTCGTTGAACAATCGTCCACGGCGCAGCGGGATCTCCATGGCTTCAAAGTAGTGCCCGCTAACGAGCCGCTCATCCGCATTTAGAAACTTCTCTCCGGGAAGTGGGACTCGTCCTTCGACCGTGATCGGCGTCCAGGCAAAAGCTTCACTCAAGGGGAGTGATGTAACTCCACCAGCAGCGATCGCTCCAGGTGAGTGTTCAAGGCGGTCCCAAAGTTGGCGATAGGTATTCAAGACGGCTTGCTTGTCGCCGTATCGCTGGCCGGTCATGGTCAGATCGAAGGTGAGCACGCCGCGCGGATTGAATCCGGGAGAGACATTTTGCAGGCGGGCAAAGCTGCGAATCAGAAGTCCCGCACCGATCAGCAGGACGACAGAGAGAGCTAGTTCCGAAATAACCAGCAACCGCCGAAGATTGTTGCCGTGTCCCCAGACGGCGCTGGTTCCGGCTGATCCGCGGCTGGCATCTTTCAGAGTCGAATTCAAGTCAAGCCGCGAAACGCGCAACGCCGGTACGAGTCCGAAGAGAATCCCAGAGAAAACGGACAGCAGCAAAGTAAAGAGGAGAACACGTCCGTCGATCGAGACGTCGTGCAGCCGCGGGATGCTCTTCGTGCCGAGGATGTGCATCCACCTCACGGCCACAAGGCTGATGAAGATACCAAGCGCGCCGCCGCAGAGGGAAATCAACAGGCTCTCGGTCAACAACTGCCGAATGATGTGCCAGCGGGTGGCACCGAGGGCTGTCCGCACGGCAATTTCCTGTTGGCGCGCCACGGCCCGCGACAGCATCAGGTTCGCGACATTCGCACAAGCGATCAGCAATACAAAGCTCACGGACCCGAGCAGCACCCACAGCGAGCGGCGCACATTGCCGACAACTTGTTCGAGAAGCGGCACGATGCTGAAGGTCAGTCCGCCATTGGGCGGATAATTCTCCGGAAATTCGCGACGTAAGCGAGCCGTGATGGTGTCCATCTCGGCCTGAGCTTCCTGCAGCGAGACGCCGGGCTTCAGCTTACCGACGATGTTGTAGTCTTCGTGGTCGCGTACTTGCGAAGCCGCGGTCGGCGCGAGCGGCAACGGCAGAAAGAGATCGGCCTGCTGGGTCCCGTCAAGCAAGGGCACGACCTCCTGCGGCAAAGAGAAGCTCTGCGGAAGGACGCCGACGACTTCGTACGTTTGTCCATTAATGATGACCGAAGTCCCAAGGACGCGCGGATCGCGGCCGAACCGTCGCGCCCACATTCCGTCGGTCAGGACGGCGGACGCGGGATGCCCGGGCAGATCTTCGTCTGGTGTCAGCAATCGGCCTAGGGCGGGATGAGCACCCAGCATCGGAAGAAGATTCGACGAGACGCGCACTGCGCCCACGCGTTCCGGATCGCCCTTGCCGGTTAAGTTGTAGTTACCGCCGATCGCGATTGCGACCTGCTCAAAGCCATGGTGGCTCGTCTTGATGTCGAAATACTGCGCGGTGGAAAACCAATCCTGAGTGATCCCCAGTCCAGGAGAACGATTCCACAGGATCACGAGCCGGTCTGGGTTGTTGTATGGAAGAGGACGGAAGAGCAACGCATTAGCCACACTGAAGATGGAGGTGTTCGCACCAATTCCGATCGCTAGTGACAGTACCGCTGCCAGTGTGAACCACGGGTTCTTGGCGAACGAGCGAAGAGCGAATCGAATGTCCTGCATCCACGTGTTCATTCGAGGGTCATGCTAGCATGTGCGGCTCTATGTCAGACGTGCGAGGTGCGTTTTGGTTTGTTTGGTTCCGTCGCGGCATGGAGGAGAGCCGATTCCCCGCTTCGCGTCGGAATGACAACGATGCCCCTGAGTCATGCATGCCTCTCCGAGACCGTTGTCATTCCGAAGCGCCGTGGTTTGGTTCGAGGAATCTGCTTTGGCCGGCTGCATCGATGCTGCCGGCGATAGCAGATTCTCCCCTTCGACTTCGCTCAGGGTCTGAATGACAAAACATTTTGGGAGTTGCTTCGGTCCCTACCAGAAGGCTCGCAGCACTTGGCGGATCAGCAAGCCTCCGGCAAGGGAGACAGCGATACTGGCTAGGGTGCCGAGCAGGAAGTATTCAGCCCAGTCTCGGTTTTCGAGATCGCGGGAGCGGATCAGGGATTTGGCGGCCAGGAGGAACGCTAGGGCTGCATAGCTTCCTTGTGTGACGATCGCGAGCAGGAGAAGGCGTTCGAGATTGCCGATCCAGCGACCGCGATTGAATTCGACGGTATCCACTCCCTTTTCGATGACGACGAGGTCGGAGCGCGGAACGACACTGGTGTCCTTGGGAAGCTGGAGCGAGGGGAGGGCTCCGCATTTGTTGAGGATGCCGCGCACGATGTAGGTCCCGCCGCGAATGTTGAAGATGACGATGGCGGTGATGAGACAGAGAGCGGAAGTCGTCGACTCAGGAAAGGGAAGAGCGGTCCCGGGAAGATGAGAGACGAAATGCCAACGGACGAGATGCCAATGAGCTACGCAAGTGACGATCAGGATCGCGACGAATGTAGAAGCGCCAATCTCGAGTTCTGCTCCGTAGTCGGGCGCGACCCACCAGCGGCGGGCAATTGGAAGGAGGAGGGACGCTGTGCCGAGGCACATGCTCAGGAATAAAGATTTGGTGTTGGCACCGGCGATCAAAAAAGTGATAAGCGCCATCGCCAGGCTTCGGACGAGTAGTAGCACACTCCAGAATTTCGGGACGGGCTGCGCGTCGGCGGAGAGGCGGTTCATCAGCCGCACGGGATCGGATACGACGGCGTAGTTGACAAGGCTCCAGAACAAAAGCAACTCGGAAATGAGCAGCAACGCACCGGGCGAGTTGGCGGAGAGCGCGGCGAGCGTCATTTGTGGAGAGGGGCTCCGAAAGAGATTTCCGAAAGGAGCGCGCGCCATCCTTGTTCGCCTTCGCGATAGGCTTCCCATCCGGCGGCGCGCGCGTAGAGCGAGACCGCCTGTCTGGAAATGCCGAGTTGGTTCGCGATGGCGGTTTGGGTCAGCGATTGACGTAACAACTCGATGACCTTGCGCTGTTGCGGCTTCAATCGCGCGCGGTGATGCTGCAGGAGACGGGCGAATCCGTTGAAGGCAAGGTCGCAGGTTGCGCCGAATCCGGAGAAAACTCCGCCCAGGAGTTTTTCCTTTTTGGAGATGTCGATTGCGTTGCGGGCGTGGTGCAAGGCCGGTCCGTCAACATTAATGGCGTTCTTGCCGATCGGGGTGTCGATGGTGCCAAAGCCGATGCCGACTCGGAGCTGACGCATATGAAACTTATAATGCATGTCCCAGAGCAGATCGGGAAGAGCCCGGCCATCGGAAAGTAACCCCTGGAATTCGTCGCCGAGAGTGACCACGAAACGGGCGACGAGGGCGCTTTGATGTCGCTGGTTGAGTCCGGCTATGAATTCGGAGAAGCTCAACTGGACTTCGGGACGCTGGGCACGCGACAATTCCCGCGATTTCACCATGTCGGCAATTACCGCGATACAGGGGGCGTCCCGGACTTTGGCTGGCGGAGTCATGGTTTGGAAGGGCTAATTTTGAGGGTATTCCGAAGTTTCTCCTATGTCAATATAAAGATATTGTCAATTTAAAAAGCAATAACAATATATTGTTATGCTGAAAAGCAATAAGTAATGAATTGGCAGAGTTCCGCAAAAGGAAATTGAGACGAGAAAATGGAAAGAACCGGGCTTCAGCTGCCGGCGGCAGTGCTGCTGGATAACGTGCGGAGCATGTACAACGTCGGGGCGTTCTTTCGCGCGGCCGACGGAGTTGGATTAGAGAAGCTGTGCCTGTGCGGGATTACGGCGCATCCGCCAAAGAAGGCGATTTCGAAGACGGCTTTGGGCGCCGAGGAGAGCGTCGCGTGGGAGCATGACTGGGACGCCCTTCACATGGCGGACGGGCTGCGTCGCAGTGGATTTCAAATCGCCGCCATCGAGACGCGTCCGGATGCGGTGGATCTGTTTGAATGGCAACCCAGGTTTCCGGTCTGCGTGGCATTTGGACATGAGGTGGATGGGCTGCGTCCGGAACTGCTAGAGATGGCTGACGAGCATGTGCGCATTCCGATGCTGGGGCAGAAGAAGTCCCTGAATGTGGCAACGGCTGGGGGCGTGGTGCTGTATGAGTTGCTCCGGAAGTGGCGGGGGCGCGTGGGCGAGGTTCGGTGATGCCGCCGTCAGACAGCAGATTCCTCGCTTTGCTCGGAATGACAAGGGATTAGGTGGTCGGTGCGGCTCCTCCGAAAGTTGCTGTCATTCCGAAGCGTCGGATTTTGGCGCGAGGAATCTGCTTTCGTTTGCAGTGGACATGCTGCCGGCAATAAGCAGATCTCTCGCTTCGCCTCGACTTAACGGCCGAGGCGGTTGTCCCCACATCAGTCGCCCTTATAGGTGATTACTGTCCGGCCTTGGAACCTCCGCCTGACTTGTACTTGGCGATCAGGTGGTAGAGGTCGATCCCGACGCCTAGCATGTAGCGATCGCGATTGGGTTGAGGCGTTGGAACGACGAATACGTTGGACGTCGCCAGAGTCACGTTTCCGCCCGCCTGGGTAAAGAGAATCTGGGGTTCGGAGACATTCTTCTGGAGTGCAAAATCGCCGGAACCGAAGGCATACCAGCCGTCGAGTCTGGGGACGGGTAGACTGCCTCCAATGTGAACGACCGGACCGTGGAAAATGCCGCCCGTCACATATTCATTCTGACCAACCGTGAGATCGATGATCCCAGGGAATCGTAGCTGAGCGTTGGCCGGGTCTTCGGAGTAGTCGTGGGCGTAGATTTTCAATCTGAACCCGCCCTCGTAGTGGCGGAAGAACCGAGAGCGTCCTTCCGGCACGAAGGCGACGTAGCAGGGGCTTGTTGGATTCGAACTCGGATTGCAGGTGCTTGGGAGACCATTGGCGTTGGGGAATCCACCTGCGTTCGTGGCGTTACAGGGAGGTCCGAAGTTGACCTGGTTGAAGCAGTTGTAGATGGGCTGGCTGACGTTGTAGACGGCGGACTGGACCTGATTGACCGAGAGCGGAGTGATCGCGCCTCCTCCGGCGATGAAGGACAAGGTGAAGAGAGCCGGTTTGGGATCGCCGTTGGGAGAAGTTCCGGCGTCGAGGGCGGTGGTGTAGCGGCTCCAGCCGTAGAGTTGCAACCCATATCGAGCCTGGACCTCAACGGATTGAACGATATGGTCGGGGGTTGTGTTCACCGCGGTCGAGAAGTAGTTGGCGACCGAAGCATTACTGCTGATCGCTCCGGGCTGGGCTATGCCCGAGATGCGGAGATCACCGCTGATCCAGTTGCGGACGTGGCTGAGCCTCACATTCTTCGACGCTACCGGAACATCGAGGACTGACGCTGCGACAAATACAGCGGAGGGGTTGGCGGAGCTCGCGGCCGATACGGAAACGCCGGTGATGATTTGAACGATGTCGACTGGCTGGTCACATGCCGTCGCGGGGCCCACTGCGAAGCTTTGTTCTTTTGCTGTCAAAGACGGTTTGGAAGAGCCATCCGGTTGAAACGAAGCACTCAGATTATGAGTGCCCATAGGGAGTGAAATGGTCAGCGTGGCATTGCCACTGCCATCGACCTTCTGTGGTTTTCCTAAATTCGAAACACTCTTGTCTACGGTCTCGAAGAACTGAACAGTGCCGGCGGATGAAGGCTTGAGGGCTGCTTGCAGAGTGATTGGTTTGCAGGCGGTGCTACCACCTGGGTCGGGGTTAAGTGTAAGGGCTGGTTCTTGCCCGAAGGCCAGCGAGTTGAGGGTGATAAGAAACGTCAGCCGCAGGATGGAGGAGGCAAGTGTGCGGCGTGCAAAAAGGCTACGCATATGAGATTCCTCCTTAGGAGGTGTGAGCAATGATTGTTCATGCACATTTCCGGGGACGCCGCTCATCTGCTTCCGAGGCAGGGTATGTGCCCGCACCATACGCATCCGGGCGACGGAAGAATGCCGCGACTAATTCGGGGGAATTGTTGAGTTAACTGGGACCTTTCGGCAGGTATAAATCCGCCGCCCTCAAGCTCTCATAAACCTTGCGCCGACTGTACGGTGAGTCATAGGCGAAGTCAAGGAGAAATGCTGCGGGAGGCGGCGGGGTGTGTGGTCGAGATATGGTGAGATGGCGGGCAGAAAGCAGATTTTCTCGCTTCGCTTCGGAATGACAACCACGCTGATCGGTGATGAGCCGCTCCGGTTGACGTGGTGCACGGGCGCATTGCTCGGACGTTGCACCGAGGCCTCTACTTTACGCTCCGCAATGCGGCGTGATATCCTCTAAACGTCACAAAGACAATCGATTAAAGACAGGAGTGCACCAGTTTAGTGTTAGCCAGAGAGCAAAAGAAATCCCTCATTGACCAGTACGGGACCCACGCGAGCGATACCGGCAGCCCTGAAGTGCAGATCGCTCTGCTCAGCGAACGGATTGGCCAGTTGACGGAGCACTTCAAGACGCACCAGAAAGACCACGGCTCGCGCCGCGGCCTTCTCATGCTGGTCAGCAAGCGGCGTAGCTTGCTGGACTACCTCAAGAAATATGATTCCGAGCGGTACAAGGCTGTGATCGGCAAGCTCGGCATCCGCAAGTAGGGTCCTAGGATTCGAGAAAAATCCCCACTTCTCCCAAAACCAGGGAGAAATGGGGCACCCATTCAACCTACGACTCACTAATAATTCTTGGCTTCCGTCTCTGGAGAGACGGTTCAGCATTGAGGAACTCTCCGTACCGTGCGTTCTCTAAGCGCTACAGATCCCTTCGACGGTCGTGTTGAAGGAGATTTGTCCCTTCTCGACATTGGGAGTCGAAACTCGTACCTTTCGGAAACCGCGAAGGGTGGGGCAGCCTATTTGTTCTCTGCAAGGAATTCCATATGAAACCAGAACCTACGACAGTTACCGTCAGTCTTGCCGGCGGCAAGACCATCTCTTTTGAAACTGGAAAATTGGCCAAGCAGGCCCACGGGTCCGCGATCGTGCGGCTCGGAGAAAACGTTGTGCTGGCAAGCGCTGTCGCGAATGCCGATCCGCGCGAGGGCGTGGATTTCTTCCCCCTCACCGTGGACTACCGCGAATACACGTACGCCGGAGGACGCTTTCCCGGAGGCTTTATCAAGCGCGAAGGGCGCATGAGCGAAAAGGAAGTGCTGACGAGCCGGCAGATCGATCGTCCGATTCGTCCGATGTTTGCCGAGGGATTCAAGTGCGAGACGCAGGTGATCGCGTTCGTGCTCTCGGCCGATAGCGAAAACGATCCGGACGTCTGCGGGATTAACGCGGCGTCAGCCGCGTTGCACGTGTCGGATATTCCGTTCTTCGGTCCGATCGGCGCGGTGCGCGTCGGGCTGATCAACGGACAGTTCATTGTGAATCCGACGTACAACGAGATGCGCGAGAGCTTGCTGAACATCATGGTCGTCGGCACGGCTGACGGCATCGTAATGATCGAGTCAGGCGCGAAGGAAGTGAAGGAAGAGACGGTCGTTGATGCGATCGAGTTCGGGCACACCGAGATCAAGAAGATTTGCGCGGCCATTAACGACCTGCGCGCCAAGGCAGGGAAGCCGAAGCGTGTAGTCGAGCCTCCGGCGTTCGATCAGGCGTATTACGACCAGTTGAAGAACAAGGTCGGCGCGGAACTGACCGATGCGCTCGATACGAAGAAGCATCCGAAGCTTGAGAGCTATTCTTTGGTCAAGGACATCAAAAAGAAGCTTGAGGCGGAGCTGCCCGAGGACGACGACGACGCAAAGAAGAAGCTCGATCATTATTACGAGACGTTGCGCGAGCGGATTTTCCGTGAGCAGGTGATCAAGCAGA
>Ga0126383_10003711_pt1 | contig 10176 bp, 6 predicted proteins | sample PanSoiMetPlot_35_FD_96882 | JGI IMG/M metagenome (GOLD analysis project Ga0126383, IMG submission 96882) | Tropical forest soil microbial communities from Panama - MetaG Plot_35 | ecosystem: Environmental > Terrestrial > Soil > Tropical forest > Bulk soil | place: Panama | collected 2016-02-17
ACTCTGCCGAGTGTCCAGGATTTCGGTACCTGAAGCTCGAAGAGCCTCAACTCTCCGCAAAAATAGTCGCGATTCGCTCGGCTGTAAACGAGAAGGTGAAGGTACTCGAGGGCATGGCGGGTCTTTATATGATGGAACTGATTCCAGCAGGAATTGTCGGGGTCATGTCGGGACTGGCAATTGCCGACGCTTTGAATGCTGTCTTCCAGCTTCGTGCTGCAGGCAGATCTGAGGAAGCCTTCGAAATTTACGAAAAACTTTTGCCCTTTATCGTGTTTGGTCTGCAGAACCTTGAATTGTGGCTCTATTGCGAGAAGCGCGTTCTACAGGTTCGAGGATTGATTTCGAATCCACTCTGCCGCAACGCGAGTATCACTCCCGATCCCAACAGTGCGCGCTACGTCGACGAACTCGCTGAGCGGGTGGTTCATGCATTCGAAATAGCGGGACTATCGGCAAAGGCCGCGTGATTTTTGTGACATCTAGGTGTACTTTGCGCACTAGATATAACTGGCACTAACGAGGACTTGTGGAATCATGAAAAGAAGACGGCTTTCGTTCCCCCTTGTAGTTATCTGCACTGGAGCAATTTTGACCGGAACAAAGCCGGTCGTCGGTGCAGATCAGGTGCCTGGTAAGCCGCTGGCACGCGTTCGCGCCGCAACCGCCACTGGCCCTCTTCGCAGCAATCCTGCCAACCCTCGATACTTCACGGACGGTTCCGGAAAAGCAATCTATCTCACCGGCTCCCATACCTGGGCCAACCTTATGGATCGTGGGCAATTGAATCCGCCGGGTATAGCCTTTGACTACGCCGCCTACATGAAGTGGATGGTAGATCACAACTTTAATTTCATGCGGCTCTGGACCGCTGAGTTGCCCGATGCTGGTCCTGGCCCTGACTATTCCGAGGGGAACTTCGTTGCTGTTCCTTGGAAATGGCTGAGAACCGGTCCTGGCGTCGCTGACGATGGTGGTTTGAAATTCGATTTGAGCAAACTCGACCAGAAGTACTTTGCCAAGATGCGGAGCCGTACCATCACTGCCGGCCAAAACGGGATCTATGTTTCCGTCATGCTGTTCAATGGCTACGAATGGCAATTTGATACCAACTCGAAAGATGGCGATCCTTTCGTCGCCACGAACAACATTAATGGGATCGATTGTCCCGGGACTTGCCCGACTAGTAGCTGGAAAATGTCCGACGCGGTTTGGGAGATCGAAACTGCTTATGTTCGCAAGGTCGTCGACACGGTAAACGACCTCGACAACGTCCTCTATGAAGTATCCAACGAGGCGGGATCGCCGTATTCCGATTCCTGGCAAGTTCGCGTTATCAATTATGTAAAACAGTATGAAGCCTCCAAACCTAAACAACATCCCGTTGGTATGACATTTCAATGGCAGGGTGGGTCGGACCTGACTCTGTACAACAGCCCAGCCGATTGGATCTCAGCCGGGAGCCACGTGCCTAGCTCGGACGGCCACAAAGTCATCATCAACGACACGGATCATGCATTCGGCTACCCCGAGTTCAAGCGCGAGGGCCCGATTGCACAGCGTGCATGGGTCTGGGAAAATTTCACCTCCGGGAACAATGTCGCTTTCATGGACCCCTATCTGACCAAGTGGCCGAACCGCAACTATCCCATCGGCACAACGGCCGACCCGAACCTCGGGGTGCACCCAGACCCATATTGGAATGTCATCCGGAATGCCATGGGTCCAACTCTGACCTACGCCAACCGAATGAATCTGGTGGCCACTAAGCCTGAGCCTTCGCTCTCGAGTACAGGCTTTTGTCTGGCGAACCCAGCCACCGAATATTTGGTCTATCAGCCTTTTGCAAGGCCGTTTACCGTACAACTCGCGCAAGGAACATACGAGTACGAGTGGTTCAATCCCGCCTCGAATTTAATCGTTTCGACCGGTTCGCTAACTGCCTCTGCCACAGAACAATTATTTAAACCACCTTTCGACGGGGACGCAGTCTTATACCTTCGTGTAGCTGTGAAGTGAGGATCGACGAGTTTCGTTTGGACTCAAAAGAACGCTACTTTTTCTTGATTGTGAGGAATAGCACTTGAAAATAATTATTTTCCGGATCAAGGCAGCCCTGGTTGTAACCATGTTGCTTTCCACAATCCTGAATTACCTGGACCGGCAAACAATCAGTATCCTTGCCCCCACGCTGCAGCACCAAATGGGCATAGACAACGAACATCTGGGATGGCTCTTCGCCATTTTCTACTATTCATACACGTTGTTTCAGTTTGGAGTCGGCCCTATGCTGGACCGCTTCAATCTGCGATGGTGTTTCGCTATTGCCGTAACCGCATGGTCTCTCGTCTCAGGCTTCACGGGATTGGCGGTTGGCTTCGTCAGCTTGCTCGGATTTCGTTTCCTGCTCGGTGTGACTGAGGCTGCCAACTGGCCTGCAGGTCTGCGAGTCCTGGAGCGCACACTCCCGCCGAAGGAGCGAACCCTGGGCTGCGGAATATTCGAAAGCGGCGCAGCCGTGGGTGCACTCATCGCCCCCGCAGCCATCTTCGCGCTACTCGCTGCATTCGGTTGGCGAGCCGTTTTTTTCTGCGTAGGCGCCGTGGGACTTTTGTGGGCCCCGATCTGGCTGTTCGTCACTCGGAAACGGGAACTTTCCCAAGTATGGGTGCCTGCACCGGCAGAGGGCGGAAGATTCGACGGGCTTCTTAACGTCTATCGCGACTTCATTCGCAGCCCGAAGTTCTGGTGTGTCTTCGTTGTCTCCATCACTGTTAACCCCTCCTTCTATTTCACCATGAACTGGTTGCCGACTTACTTCGTACAGGCTCGACATCTCGTTCCTGGGGCCAGGCTGGGTGGAATGCTCAGTCTCATCTACCTAGCGCTCGACATCGGAAATATCGGTGGTGGCGCTTGCACGTTATGGCTCGCGCGGCGCCACTCCATTGACACGGCGCGCCGGATCGTCTTTTCTGCGGCAACCGGCTTGGTCGCGGTCTGCGCCTTCGTTCCGTTCGTGGCTACTCCGTGGGCCGCGGTGGCGGCTTTGGTGACCGTAAACATGGGCCTTGGGACCTGGAATTCCATGTACCTGACATTGGCCCAGGAAGTTTCCAGCGCTAACGTCGCGAGCGCTGCGGGGACGCTGAGCGCATTCGGGTCATTATTTGGCGCATTCACCATGTGGGCCGTAGGCCGGATCACAAATTCCGCAGCTGATTTCACGATTCCGATGATAGGAGTGACATTTGCCATTTTGTTCGCAGCGATTGCAAGCTGGGTTTCGAGCTGGGTGCCCAGCGGGATCACAGTGGAAGATCGCGTCGGGGTAACTTCATGAATATGTTAAAACCAAAACACGTGCTCACGGGTCATGGTGCGGAGGTCGCTCCACTAGCTCCGAACAAATCTACAGAGCCAACCACAAAAATCGTCGAAGCTCCCCTTGCTTATCCAAGGTCTGCGGAAGTTTTCCGTCATAATCGGCGTTTTATCCCTGGCGGAGTCGCCTCTGTCAACCGCGCCGTACAACCGGAGATCGTCTTTACCAAAGGGCAGGGCGCTTATATCTGGGATCTCGATGGCAACCGATACATTGACTATCATGCAGCCTTCGCCCCTCATGTGCTCGGACACAATGATCCCTACGTGACTGATGCGGTCTTTTCCGTACTCAAGAAAGAAAGCAGTCTTTACGGATCAGGTACAACCGAGCTGGAAGGACAGCTCGCGGAAGTCATATGTCGTCACGTGCCCGCAGCAGAATCGGTTCAATTTTTAAACAGCGGCAGCGAAGCAACGTGCCAGGCGATTCGTTTAGCTCGCGCGATCACCCAACGCGATCACATTATCGTTATGCAAGCCGGATACAACGGCTGGCATAACGACGTTGCCTGTAATTTGATGACTCCTCTCGATGTCATTGGCCCCAGGCTTTCACCTGGCGAATATCCTTACATCCCCATTAGCGCAGGAATACCACTTGAACATCAGAAGCTCGTTCACGCCGTCAATTTCAACGATCTTCAGTCCGTCGAATACGTCTGCCAGAAATACCCGATTGCTGCTCTCATCACGGAACCGATTCTGCAAAATGTCGGAATCATCAAACCGAAAGCCGGTTACCTGCAGGGGTTGCGTAAGTTGGCGGACCGGTACAGCTTTGTACTCATCTTCGATGAGGTGAAAACCGGCTTCCGTCATGGAGTCGGAGGCTATGCGAGGATTGCGGGCGTGATGCCGGATTTGGTTGTTTTCGGCAAGGCTGTCGCTAATGGCTACCCCATCGCGGTACTCGGCCGTAAAAAGGACATGATGGATTGGTTCGTTCATCCTGACTCTTCGAAGCGAGTGCTGTTGGCAGGCACCTACAATGCTCATCCTGTCCCGACGGCCGCTGCGATCGCCACTATCGACCGCCTGCTGATGAATGGCGGAGAGGTTTATCAGAAACTCGAACAATTGGCGACAAGCATGCAGAAGGGATTAGAAAAAATCCTTGCGGCACTCAACTTGAAGGCAGTTATTGCGCGACAGGGTTCTGCTTTCTGTATCTATTTTATGGATCATTGCCCGATGGACTGGCATGACCTTGCCGGCCATCATGACTTCATGCGCGATCAGAAATTACGCCTGGCTTTGATTGGCGGCGGTGTCTATTTCTTCCCTATGGCGACAAAGCAATGCTCCATATCCTTCGCGCACACCCAAGAAGACATCGATTTCACATTGGAGCAAATCGAGAGTCGCCTGACTCAGATGATCCATTGAAATATAGTGTTCGCAGGCTTCTAATGAGTTCTGTGCTCACAGGCAACGGTCTGCAGTCGCGTTTTGAGCATTCCAGACGTGTTGACAGGGACTACCCCAGATCGGCGCCTCCATCGACAAAGTACACGCCTCCGATGCAAAAGCTCGCATCGTCTGTCGCGAGGAATGTGGCCATCCCCGCAATATCGTTGGCAACACCAAGCCTGCGAGCCGGAATTCTGGGAATATATCTATCGCGAGCTCCAGGTTCAGAAAACTCCTCTGCATTCATCGGCGTGTCCATGGTTCCGGGAACGATCGCGTTCGCGCGAATGCCGTCGGGAGCGTATTCCGCAGCCACCGCTCGCATCAATGCCAAAGTGCCTCCTTTACTTGCACCATACGCCGAAAATCCTGCAAATCCTCGTAATCCAGTTCGTGAGGCAACAAATAGGATGTTGCCCGATTTTTGTGACAGCATCGTAGGAATCACATACTTTGCACACAACCAATACCCACGCAAATTGACATTGATCGTACGGTCCCATTCTTCGTTTGACATCTCGTGCGCTCGATGTTGACCGTGGGACATCAGGACAGCAGCATTGTTGACGAGTATGTCGATACGACCAAAAGTCTTTAGTGTACTTTCTACCATCGCCTGAACCTGAGCCTCGGAAGCTACATCGGTCTCCATAAAAATAGCTTCGCCACCCACCTTTCGAATTGCCTCAAGAGACGATTCTCCCCGGGAGCGACTTACCTCAGCCAGCGCGACGCTCGCCCCTTCCTGTGCGAAACGCCTGGCGATGGCCTCCCCGATTCCCCCTCCTGCTCCGGTCACAATCGCGACCTTGTCTTTCAGCCGCATCGATCCTCCTGTGGCAGCGAATTCCGTCAGACGATCAGTTCACGGCAACCCGGATCTCGAATCCGGATTCGATGGCTGCTCGATTCCTGCGAACTGCGCTACAAACATAGCAGTATGCGGAACTATCATCTATCGCGTAAACATTTATTTTTGACACAAGTCTATCGCTCGAGACTAAAACAGAAGCCGATATCCCCCCGACAGACAATGCGGCACTCTTGATTGATCGAGGCCATGTTAGGATCCCGACTCAGGCGAGGCCGGACCACGTGGGGGGGAATGGTTTGCAAAACGTTGCTGAGGGGCTGCCATTGCATGTCCGTTAGTGGAAACTAGATCAATCCAAATGGCATAAGAGATCAGTGCCGGCAAACACCTTCTGGTTAGCGATATTGAGACTACTATCGTTTAACACACAAACAGCCCACGAACTGCAGCGTGGCTATTCATCACTTGTTTGGAGAAAACGAGGCTAATCGGCCGTCACTCGTCCATCCTCGTTGATCCTTTGTTCGAATTGCACCACCAATGTGGCTTGTGTTCGCGGGATGATCGTCGTAGAAAGTGCCGCCAATGCCTTTCGGAGTTTTGTGGTCGCGGACCACTTCGTTGTAGTCCGTGAATTCGAAATGGCAAATCGCACAAATCCTGCCCGGCTCGACAATCTTGCGATTTAGCAGTTTTCGCATCTCCGCCGGTGACCGCAATTCGCACTAGCCTCTCGGATGGTGTGGATCTTCAATACGGCGAATACCAACCTGCAGATCTTTTCTTTCCGGATTGGCTCTCGGCCGCAGCAGGACCGGGATCTGTGGATTGGGCACAACTGATTGGGTCGTATTTTCATGAGGAACCTTCAGGCAGCAGCATCTGGTCGACCATCTATAATGGACGCGTTTTTAGGACGTAACTAGAGGGGTAACTATCGCTTACCTAGACAACGCGCTCCAGCAGCTACGAAACGTATCCGCTAGGGCTAGTCGCGTTGAAGCCGCCGCTGATAATTCTTTGGAGCGCGCCAGGCAGGCGATGAAAAGAAATAGTGAGATAAGCGCTCAATGATCGGCTTCAATCAGCGGCTTCAAGGATCGGCGCCCTTCGCATGTCGGTGCAGCGTGACTTGTTCCAAAACACCTGCCATCTTGAGCCGACAGACAATTGCCGACACTATTTGTGCTGCGGCACTGAAGTGGAATTGCGTTCCTCTCGATCGGTTCTATCCGCTTCGTGACCGAATCCACCACGGCTGGATTGCTGTCCTACAAAATAGCGACACGATCTCTTGTGCCCAATCCTCTAGCGATGTCATCAATTTTCACGTCACCTTCGAGAGCAGACTGAATGTACCACGCGCCTTGCTTGCAAGGGCGTGACCGCATCCGTGCGTCGAGACGTAATGCTTGTGTTTTAGCCTATCCCTTTGCTTGACTTCCAGTCTGCGCTTTCGTGCGAATGAAGGCGTAGTTCAATTGCGGCAGAGGATTGAAGCTGGCTGCCTGGGAGCGGTACTCCTGGGCCTTGGCACTGTTTCCCGTTCCTTGATAAGCCTCATACAGGCGGTATAGGTTACGGGGATCTTGCAAGTTTGCCTGCTCCAGTTCCGCAACTGCGCTGTCATAATTCTTGCCCGCCAATGCGATCACGGCGGCCAATTCATGTGCCTGTTTGACCTGCGCGGGATTTTTCGAAGCGTCGACGCCCTTGCGGAATTCTTCCGCCTCCGCCTTGGCTTTGGTGTAATCCTTCCTGCCTACCGCGATCATCGTAAGGTTGAAGTGATGAAGTCGTCTGGCGTTTTCCTTGATTTCCTCTGACAGACCGGAACCTTCCGTCAACTGCAGAGAGTGATCAAAGGCCTTCTGCGAATCAGCGTACTTGCGGGCCTCTAGCAGGATATTACCCTTGGCTTGAAGGTCTGCCGCCATCGCCCCCTCGTCGTTTTTCTTTTGGGCAACCGCATATTGCTTGTCTATTTCTTGTACCGCTCGGTCGAACTTGCCGCTATCGGCAGCGACTACAGCCATACCAAAGAGAGCCAGTCGGGTATCACCGTCGTTGCGCGCCTGGTCAATGATCTGCTGTAATTCAGCGTTTGCCTCTTCCGGCTTGCCCATATACGTAAGGTCGGCGGAAATTCCAAAGCGCGATGCCATGAAATGCGGATCGATCGACAATGCCTTGCGGTACTGTGCGATCGAGTCGTCGAATTTCCCCATCTTCAACAGCAACTCAGCATATGAGTCGTAGGGATTCGGATCGTTTGGAATAAGCTCGATGTACTTCTTGAACGCCTGCTCAGCGCTGGGGTAGTCGCCTTGCTGTCGGTAGGAGTAGCCGAGGATGTTGTAGGCGGGGGAATAATCAGGAGCGATTTCGGCGGCTTTTTTACACTGCTCAATCGCCTGAGCGAACTCCTGTTGACCGAAGTAGTAGCCGCCCAGGTTGAAATGGGCGCGTTCATCGCCGGGATACTCGGTTACTAGTCTTTCGAGATCTTCCTTCTGTTTTGCCACGTCGCCGTTTGCTCCGGCCTCGTTGGCAAGAATAAGGAGCTTCTCTCCTTCAGAAGCTTTGTCCGCCAGGCTCACAGCCTTCTGCTGGTGCTCGAAAAATTCCTTGGCCGTCGGGGAAGCGTTGCACCTCGCCAATTCTGCGCCGGCAAACTCCGGATCGAGGGTGAGCGCACGATCGAAGTGTGCGAGCGAGTCTTGCGCAAGAAGCTTTTCGGCTAGGGCACGCCCTTGCAGAAATTCGCTCTTTGCCTCTTCGGACTTAGTTGTAATGGGAATTTTTCCGCCCTCAGACGAAGTTTTGGCGGAAGTTGGATCCTTCGTCTGGTTGCACGCACTTGAGGCCGTCAGAGACAGCGCAACGACTACGGCCAATAGGTAATTGCTGGAAGCTTTCAGTCGCATGCAATTCCTCCTCAGAATCTGAGTGATCGATAACTTTCCCAACTTCGTCAACTCTTACATCCTGTGCCAGCGGGTTCGTGGGGCTACTCACCTCCGAACTTCGACATGACGGGGTGCATCGACACATTGCAATGAATACAGACGCTAAGGACGTAGACGAGTGCACCGTGACTCGGATAGCAAGCCGAACGCTGGCATAACAAAACATGGGGTCTTGGGAGCGTTGGGGGAGTATCGGTGCGATGTGCACTTCACAAAAGACGGCAGGCCGAGCCGATTATTGTGTTCTGAGTGTCTGAGTCCAGCCAACGGAGTTAGGCCGCGACGCTGGGGCCCCGAAGTAGTGAAAGGGTTTGCGCCTTGTGTGCTCGGATATGTGCTGCAGCGATGGCCAATGATCGGTTCAGAATTAATGCTGGCTTTCCGTGAATTCAAAGCCGCTTGGGATCCCGACAACAAAATGAATCCTCACAAAGTCGTCGAGCCTTATCTTCCCACTGAAAACCTGCGGGTTAGGAATCGACTACAAGCCCGTCGAAGCTGCGACGTATTTCCAGTATCCCGATGATGGTGGCTCCCACGCAAAAGCTACTCTCCGATGCATCGGGTTGGGCGTAGTTCGTCGCGGTGGTGAAGTCCACTGTGAAGTCCACCGACCTGTGGTACCGTCACGACTCGCCCCATCTCCACTGGCTGAATCGGTCGGGGCTCGGGCGAATCCTTGTTAACGAGAGATGGGTCGGGACTTGTGATGAAATACGAACGAAGAGTACGGCGTAGCGAGACTTCGTTGGAGCAGAGTAGGGAAGAGATTTCTGGTGATAGTCCTGAAAAGGCGAGAAAAAGTTGTACCCGTTCTTGTACCCGGTGCCGGCTCCGCTGGGCGTTGTCTGGCTATGTTGGGCGTTTCAGTGATTTCGGAGTAAGCGCTGCAAAATAAATGGGTAGCCTTGAATCTACGGAAGTTAATCAATCTGGTCCAGGAACGCCGGTTTTAGATGATGTGTCTGCCAGTTCCACCACTTGCGCCCGCTGGCGCTAGGAGTCGCTCCACTGTCCCGTTCTCAGTCGCAAACTTGCGTCCAAGTTGCGTCCAATTTGCGCCAAAAAGGCGTGTTTTTAGGCTTTCAGCGTACTGTAACTTGTTGAAAAATATATAGCAGGGTACCCTCCGAGCGCCCTTTTAAGGCGCGGGTCGCATGTTTGTATCCTGCCGCGGTCAGGCTCAGCAAACGCTCCAAGGCGATCCCACTTATTAAGAATGGAATACGGATAACTGAGGTGAGGAGGGTAGTTGGACCGGCTTGGACCCTCATTTGCGTATAGACAAGCTCAAGGCGAAATGGAAAGGAACTTATGACGGCCAGGGCGATTCTGACGGAACCATGATCTACGAAGTTCAGAACTATGATGTGTGAAGGCTTTGCGCTGAGCAAACATCGAGATAAGGTATTGCTTGCACCACAGGTGGATTGAGACGAGGGGAAGATTTGACACAAGTAGGTTGACATCAAGTGCAAATGGCATTAACTCTGGTTGTGTAAGAGCCGGAGACCGTGGTCAGGTTGTTTTAGGGACGATGCCCGATTGGAGAACAACATTTGTCAAGCAAATTGTCCAGCAAAACCCCCAATTTGG
>Ga0126383_10003712_pt1 | contig 10176 bp, 7 predicted proteins | sample PanSoiMetPlot_35_FD_96882 | JGI IMG/M metagenome (GOLD analysis project Ga0126383, IMG submission 96882) | Tropical forest soil microbial communities from Panama - MetaG Plot_35 | ecosystem: Environmental > Terrestrial > Soil > Tropical forest > Bulk soil | place: Panama | collected 2016-02-17
AGTTCCTTCATGTTCGAGTCGAGCAACAGGGAATCGAAGTCGTCGTCAGGCTGCGGGATCCTTCAGGAAAGGTCCTGACGGAGTACAGCGATCGTCTTCGCGGGCCGGCCGGCCGGGAGCAGCTCTCCATCGTTTCCGAAACGTCCGGCTCCTACCTGCTGGAGGTGCAGTCCTCCAAACCGGAGGCCGCCCCTGGGCGGTACCAGGTCGAGGTGAAGGAGCTTGCGCGGGCGCGCGACAACGACGGGGCGCGCGTCGCTGTCTTGCGCGGGTTTCACGAAGCCATGGTGCTGCGCGCCGAAGACACCGCCGAATCGCGGCACAAGGCGATCGAGAAATTCCTGAGCCTGATGCCTGTCTGGCAGGCGGCGGGAGACGCCGCCCTGGAAGGCGAGGGCCTCGAGAACCTCGGCGAGGTGTACGGGGAGCTGGGTGAGAAGCGGGTCGCCCTCTCTTATTACGAGAAGGCGCTCGTTCTCATGCAGCGCGGCGGCGATCGGATCGGCGAAGCCGACGTCCGAGACGACCTCGGGATCGTCTGCGAGGAGCTCGGGGAGTACCAGAAGTCGCTCGTTAATTACCGGTCGGGCCTCGCGATCTATCGAGAGCTCGGCCGCCGCCAGGACGAGGCCGCAATCCTGATGGATCTCGCCTGGCTGTATCGCGAGATGAGGCTCCTCGATCAGGCGCTGGAGGCGTTCCAGACGGGGCTTCCCGTTCTCCGGGAAGTCGGAGACCGCATGTCCGAGGGCACGGCGCTTAACAATATAGGACTTGTTGTCCAGGACCAGGGGGACGACCGCGGCGCCATCAAATATTTCGAGCAGGCTCTGGCCATTCATCGGACGACCGGCAATCGGACGAGCCAGGCGGCCACCTTGCACAACATCGGTCTCGCTTACATCCATCTGGGGGAACCGGCGAAAGCGCGCGAATACCTCGAGAAGTCGCTCGAGATCTGCCGCACGATCGGAGAGCGCTACGGCGAGGCCTATGCCCTGACCGATCTCGGCGCTGCTGCGGTTGAATCAGGCGAGCCGTCCAGGGGCCTGGCTTATTTTCAGGAGGCTCTCCCGCTCCGGCGAGCCACGGGTGATATGGAGGGAGAGTCCGCGACCCTCCGGAGAATGGCGATCGCGAAGCGCCGCCTCGGCGACCTCGAGGGGGCGCGTCGCGATCTGGAAGCGGCACTCGCAAACTACGAGATCATTCGAGGGAACTTCCTCAGTCCAGACCGGCGGTCCTCCTATTTTGCCTGGGCACGGCCGACGTATGACGCCTACATCGACGTATTGATGGAGCTTCATACGAAGAACCGGAGCGGCGGTTACGACGCGCTGGCCTTGGCCGCGAGCGAGAAGGCGCGGGCGCGGAGCCTTCTGGAGATGCTGGCGGAGGCGCGGGCGGACCTTCGGCACGGCGTAGATGCAGGGCTGCTGGCGCGCGAGCAGTCCCTCCGGCAAGAGCTTCGGTCGAAGGTCCAGGAACAGATGAAGGCGTCGGCGGTCAAGCCAAGCGAGCAAGGCGAGGCGTCGCGCAGGAAGGCGGTGGCGTCGGTGGCGGCGGAGATCGCGCAGGTGGAGGAGGAGATACGGGCGAAGAGTCCGGAGTTTGCTTCGCTGACGCAGCCTCGTCCGCTGGTGCTCTCCGAGCTGCAGAGGGAGATCGACGCGGAGACGGTCTTGTTCGAGTACGCGCTGGGCGAGGAGCGGAGTTTTCTCTGGGCCGTGTCGCAGTCGGGCATGACGAGCTACGAGCTGCCCAAGCGTGCGGTGATCGAGGAGGCGGCCCGGAGCGTGTACGGGCGGGTGAGCGCACGGCCCAAGGGTCGGGCGGATTTGGAGCGATACCGGACCGAAGCGGAGAGACTGTCGCAGATGGTGCTGGCGCCGGCATCCGCTCTTCTGACGAAGAGGCGGGTGGTGATCGTGGCCGACGGCGCGTTGCAGTTCGTCCCGTTCGAGGCCCTGCCCCATCCGCGTGTCGAAGGCGCAGGGGGTTTCGTCCCTCTGGTGGTGAATCACGAGGTGGTCAGTCTGCCTTCGGTCTCGACGCTGTCGGTGTTGCGGCGGGATCTGGCGGGCCGGCGGCCGGCTCCCAAGCTGGTGGCGGTCATCGCCGATCCGGTGTTCGACGGGGAGGACGTCCGCGTGCCCGGACACGCGCGGGCGTCGAGCGGGGCGGTGAAGAAGCACGGAGAGGGGGAAGGTCAGCCGGCGGATCTGGTTCGGTCGGCCCGCGACGTAGGTTTCACCGACGGGGCGGGGCGCCTTCCCCGGCTGCCGTTCACGCGGCGCGAGGCTCAGGCCATTCTGTCCCTGGTTCCGGCGGGTGATCGCAAGGAAGCGCTGGACTTCGACGCGAGCCGGGCCACGGCGACGAGCCCGGAGCTGTCGCAGTACCGGTTCGTGCATTTCGCGACGCACGGATTGATCAACACGGTGCATCCGGAGCTTTCGGGGCTGGTTCTTTCTCTTGTGGACCGGCAGGCGCGGGAGCAGGAGGGGTTTCTGCCGAGCTTCGAGATTTTCAATCTTCGGCTGCCGGCGGATCTGGTGGTGTTGAGCTCGTGTCGGACGGCGCTGGGGACGGAGGTGCGTGGGGAGGGACTGGTGGGGCTGACGCGTGCGTTTCTGTACGCGGGGGCCGGGCGCGTTGTGGCCAGTCTCTGGATGGTGGACGACGAGGCGACCTGCGAGCTGATGAAGCGGTTCTACGGCGGAATGCTGGGGCGGGAGCGAATGCCGCCGGCGGCCGCGCTGCGGTCCGCCCAGGTCGCGCTGGCCGGACAGCGGCGCTGGGAACATCCCTATTACTGGGCGGCCTTCGTCCTGCAGGGCGAGTGGAATTGAATCGCGGCGGCTCTTTGACCGAGCGGACGCCGCGCTGCTGAGCCGAGCCGAGCGCTGATCTCGCGCGAGGCCGTTCGTCCCCGGACTGCGAAGTACAATGGGCCGGATGTCGCTCAGTCCCGTTCCGTCTCTCGCGCCTCCGCGGCCCTACTCCGTCTCCGAGCTTCTGGCGGAGGTCGGGCAGGTGCTGCGGACCTCGTGGCGGGACATCGCCGTGACCGGGGAAATCGGACGGTGGGAGACGCGGGGTGGGCACGGATACTTCACGCTCAAGGACCGCACAGGCTGCTTGAACGCGATCATCTTCGGCTCCGATCTGCGGCGCGTGAGGTTCCAGCCGGAGGCCGGGCTGGAGGTCGTGGCGCGCGGATCGCTCGACATTTACCCGCCCACGGGCAAGTTCCAGATCAAGGCCTACTCGCTCGAGCCGGTCGGAATCGGCGCGCTGCAGCTCGCCTTCGAGCAGCTCAAGAAGAGGCTGGAAGCCGAGGGGCTTTTCGATGCCGCGCGGAAGCGGCCGATTCCGAGGCTCCCGCGCCGGATCGGCCTGGTGACCTCTCCGGACGGCGCCGCGCTGCGCGACGTCCTGCACGTTCTGGGACGGCGCTTCGACGGCCTGGCTCTGACGATCTACCCGGTGCGGGTCCAGGGGGACCTGGCCGCCTCGGAGATCGCCGGGGCCCTTCGGGCATTCAATCGCCGCGGCGGATTCGACGTTTTGATCGTCGCGCGAGGCGGAGGCTCGGCCGAGGATCTGGCCTGCTTCAACGACGAGCGCGTCGCCCGGGCGCTCGCGGCGTCTGAGATTCCGACGATCTCGGCCGTGGGGCATGAGACGGACTGGACCATCGCCGATTTCGTGGCTGACCTTCGGGCTCCGACGCCTTCTGCGGCGGCGGAAATGGTCGTCGAGCGCAAGGACGAGCTGACGCGGCGCATTCGCGACCTCCGGTCGCGATTCGCCCTGGCGGCCAAGAGCCGGCTGGGACACGCCCGCGCCGCTTTGACCGCGCTGTCTAAGGCCGACGGGCTGCTCCAGTTCCGATTCCGTCTGCGCGATCTCGCCGAGCGGATCGCCCAGAGCCGCTCGCTGTTGATCGCGACCCTGGAGCGGCGGCCGGCCGCCGACATGGCGCGCCTCGAGCGCGCACGCCGCGTCCTCGTGGACTTCGAGCGGGTGGCGGAGCTGCCGCGGCTGGGCGAAACTCTTTCGCGCCGGCGCTCCCTCCTGGAAGAGAGGATGGGCCGGAGCCTGGCGGCGCGGCGCGAGCGTCTGGCGGGAGACATCCGCAAGCTCGACCTCGTTTCTCCCCTGGCTGTCCTGGCGCGCGGGTACGCGGTGGCTTACCGCGAGGGATCCCGGACCGCCCTGCGCTCGGCAGAGGGCCTGAAGGCCGGGAGCCGCATTCGCGTGCGCCTCCACGAGGGCGAGCTCGGCGCGGTGGTTCGCGAGACCGGAGCTCCCCGGCTGGACGGACCGTTGTTCGAAGCCGGCCGTACATCCGAGTCGGCGGCTCAAACGCTGCTCTTCGAGACCGCAGCGAAGCCGGAGGATCGGTGACCACAAAGACGAAGAAGGACAGGACCTTCGAAGAGGCCCTCGACCGGCTCGAGGCCATCGTGGCGCAGATCGAGTCCGACGATCTCGGACTGGAGGCGCAATTCGAGCTGTTCCGGGAGGGTATGTCTCTGGCGCACTTCTGCGACGTCAAGCTGACCGAAGTGCAGAAGTCCGTCGAGGTCGTGCTAAAGGAATCGGCGGCCGAATGGAAGACCGCGCCGTTCGAGTCGGACGAGTCCGAAGAGGACGACGAGGCCGCCGACTGATTTGAGCGTCTCGGATTATCTGGCCGCACGCAAGGCCGACGTCGAGCGCGCGCTCGAAGATCTCGTGCCGGAAAACGACGCCTGGCCCTCGAGCCTCCACCGCGCTATCCGTCACTCCCTCTTCGCCGGCGGCAAGCGGCTGCGACCCATTCTGGCTGTCGCCGCGGCGGAGACGCTGGGAGGGGACGTCGCGGCGATCCTCCCGGCGGCCTGCGGGCTGGAGATGATCCATACGTACTCGCTCATCCACGACGACCTGCCCGCGCTCGACGACGACGAGTTGCGCCGCGGCGTGCCGACTTGCCACGTGGTCTTCGGCGAGGCCATTGCCATTCTGGCCGGCGACGCGTTGCTGACTCACGGGCTCGGTGTTCTGGCGCGGCACCCGCCGGCGGAACGCTACGGCGCCGCGAAGCTCGCGGTCCTCGACGCCGTCGTCGACGCCATCGGAACGACCGGCATGATCGGCGGCCAGGTGGCCGACCTCGAGGCGGAAGAGGTCGCCCATCCCTCCCGCGATCTGGTGATGTCCATTCACGAGAGCAAGACCGGCAGGCTCATCCGGGCCGCGCTCGCGACCGGAGGACTTCTCTCCTTCGCCTCCCGCAACGAGCTGGCCGCGCTCGACGCCTATGGGCGCGCCGTCGGCCTGGCCTTCCAGATCAAGGACGACCTTCTGGACGTCGAAGCCGAGGAGGGCACCCTCGGAAAGGCCTCGCACAAGGACGCCGCCGCGGGCAAGGCGACCTTTCCCGAGGTGATCGGCCTGGAGGCTTCGAGGGCCATGCTCGCCCGGACGCTGGAGGAGGCCATCGCAGCGGCAGCGGCGCTCCAGGGAGGAGGCGGGCATCTGCCGGACCTCGCGCGCTACGTCGGGGAACGAGCCTCATGAAGAATTTGTGATTTGTGATTGGTGATTGGTGATTGCGGAGGAACAGATGCAGACCTGCGGATCGGCGTGCCCAAATCACAAATCGCAAATCGCAAATCGCAAATCATAAATCCCTATGAAGGCCTACGTTCAAACCGCCGTCGGCGAATTCTCTCTGAAGGACCTTCCGCGCCCTCGGGCCGGCCCCGGCGAGGTCGTGCTGCGGGTCGAGGCCGCGGTGACCTGCGGCACCGACCTGAAGATGCTCGACCGGGGGCATCCGAGGATCGCTTTGCCGATCACGATGGGGCACGAGGCCTGCGGCGAGATCGTCGAGGTGGGAGATGCGGTGATCGGCTTTCGGGTCGGCGACCGGGTCGTCCCCGGCGTGTCCGGTCCTTGCGGACAGTGCGGAGACTGCCGGGAGGGACGGCCGAATCTGTGCGCCTCCGCGCACGCCGACCGCACCTGGGGGGCCTTTGCCGAGTATCTCCGCGTTCCCTCCGCGGTCGTGAAGTCCAATCTGCACTCTCTCCCGCGAGGCCTGGCGCCCGAGGCGGCAGCCTTTCTCGATCCTCTCGCATCGGTGCTCCACGGCTGGAACCGGCTGACGCGGCGGGGATCGCGATTTCTGATCTACGGCTCGGGAGCTCTCGCTCTCCTCTGGGCGCAGGTGGTTCTTCTCCAGGGGGCTCGGCCGCTGGTCGCGGGCCGGCGTCCCGGCCGTCTCCGGTTGGCCGAGGAGCTCGGCGCCGAAACGCTCGATGTGACCGACGGCGCTCCCCGCGGCGTGCGTGCGGACGTCGCCGTCGATTGCACCGGAAGCGCCGGGGTGTGGGAAACCCTCCCCGGCCTGGTCGCCGCGGGCGGAGAAGTCCTCCTCTTCGGCGGTTGCGCGCCCGGAGCGCGCGTGGCCTTCGACGCGGAGCGGCTCCACTACTCGGAGATTTCCCTGGTGGGAGCGTTCCATTCCACCCCGGCCGACGCGCGCCGGGCTCTGGAGATGCTCGCGCAAGAGAAGATCCGCGTCGAGCCGATTCTCGCCGACCGAGGCCGCTTGAGCGATCTGCCCCGTTTTCTGGAGGCGCAGCGCCGGGGCGACGGCATCCGCTACGCCGTGCTGGCGTGACGTCATGAAGGCCGTCGAGGTGCGGTCGGACGGATCGGTGGCGGTCGTGGAGCGCCCGGTCCCGGCTCTCGGCGCGGGAGACGCGCTCCTGCGGCCGCTGGCTTCGGGCATCTGCGGGTCGGACCTGCTCGGCTGGTACGCGGCGCGCAAGGCCGGTTCGATTCTGGGACATGAGGTGGCCGGTGAGATCGTCCAGCTGGGCCGCGATGTGCGCGCCTTCCAAAAGGGCGATCTCGTGGTGCCCCATCACCATGCCCCGTGTCTCTCTTGCGAGGCGTGCCGCGCCCGGCGCTACGTTCACTGCGCGGCCTGGCGCTCGTCGGCCCTGGATCCGGGGGGGATGGCGGAGCTGGTCCGGATCCCCGCCGACAACCTGAGCCGCGACACGCACCGGGTGCCCGAGGGACTCTCAGCCGAGGAGGCAAGCTGGACGGAGCCCCTGGCCACAGTGGTCAAGGCGTTCCGCCGCGCGCAGTGGAAGCCCGGAATGTCGCTCCTGGTCATCGGGCTCGGGTCTGCGGGGCAGCTCGCCGTTCGTCTGGGCCGAGCCCATGGCGCGGCGCGGATCGCCGGAACGGATCGCGTGGCGTTCCGGCTGGATCTCGCCCGGCGGGCCGGAGCGGTCACCTTCGACGCGGATGCGCGGCCGCTGGAGGAGGCCTCCCGCGATGTCTCGGGGGGGAGTGGCTTCGATGTCGTCTTCGTCGGACCGGGAAAGGGGGAGGTGATTCGCGCCGCAGCCTCCGCTGTCGCGGCGGGAGGCGTCCTGCTTCTTTTCACCATGGCGCCGCCCGAGGAATCGCTGACGCTCTCGCCTCACGACATCTATTTCCGCGAGGTGAGCGTGGTGCCGTCGTACTCCTGCGGCCCGGACGAAACCCGGGAGGCACTCGAGCTCCTCGCCGCCCGGAAGGTCGCCGTCGCCGACCTGGTGACCCATCGCTTCCCGATTTCCCGCGCCGAAGAGGCTTTCGCCCGGGCGCGCGACCCCAAGGGGTCGGTGAAGGTGATGCTCACATTCTCGTGAATCGGGAAACGGGAAACGGAAATCGGGTAATGATGGGCTCCGGGTTCTCGTCATTTTCCGTTTCACGTTTTCCGTTTTCCGGCCCATGAAATCGCGTCTAGACCTCCTCCTTGTGGCCCGCGGGCTGGCGGCGACGCGGCAGAGGGCGCAGGCCATGATCCTGGCGGGCCGGATCTCCGTAGACGGCCTGCGAATCGACAAGGCCGGCGCCTCGATCGACGAGGATGCGGACGTGCGGGTGGCCGGGCCGGCGATGCCGTACGTGTCGCGCGGGGGTCTGAAGCTTCAGGCCGCGCTCGACGCCTTCGCGATTGACCCATCGGGTCAGGTCTGCCTGGACGTCGGCGCCTCGACGGGCGGGTTCACCGACTGCCTCCTGCAGCGCGGGGCCCGCCGGGTCTATGCCGTCGATGTGGGGTACGGACAGCTCGACGCGAAACTCCGCGACGACTCGCGCGTCGTTCTCCGCGAGCGGCTGAACGCGCGCTACCTGGACCGGACGGCGATTCCGGAGCCGGCCGCTGTTGCCACCGTGGATCTGTCCTTCATCTCGGCGCGTCTGGTTCTGCCGGCCGTCGCGCCGCTGATGTCTCCCGGAGGCATTCTCGTGGTGCTTGTCAAGCCTCAGTTCGAGGCCGGCCGCAAAGAGGTTTCGCGCGGGGGAGTCGTGAAGTCGGAAGCGGTCCGGCGGCGCACGGTCGAGGCAGTCGAAGCGGCCGGACGCGCGCTGGGCCTCGAGCCGATCGGGTCGCTGCCATCTCCGGTTCTGGGCGCGCGCGGGAATCAGGAATTCCTGCTGGTCTTTCGCGCCTCAGGCTCCGGGTCATAACCCGGATTATTCACGGACACCCGACCGAAACCCGTCCCGCTGGTTGCGCCTAAAGAGCTCCTCTTAAGGGTGAGCCCGACGAGCCAAAGGAGTCCTTGTCCGCGACAGAGATTTTTCGCCGGGGCAAGGAAGCGCGACGATGGCGATGCCGGAGCGCATCGGCGAGGAGCGCTGACGCCGTCCTGGCGGAAAAGATCGGAGCGGCGGTTGGAGTCGTTCGTGAATAATGCGGGTTAGGGTAAATTGAAGCGGATGAAGGGGTCGCGGGGGGGGAGGGGTCTACGCTTTACACGCGTCGGGCTCGTTGCGAAGGTGATGGCCCCCGAGGCTCTGGCACTGACGGCCTCCCTGGAAAAGGCTCTCCGGCGAAGAGGGGTGGAGGTCTTCCTGGAGCAGGAGACGGCCGTGGCTCTCGGTCGAGAAGGGGGGGTCCGCCGCGACCGGATCGCCCGGGCCGGCTCTCTTGTCATGGTCCTCGGCGGCGATGGCACGCTGCTCTCAGTTGCCCGCGAGGCTCCCTCCTCGGCGCGGATCCTGGGCGTCAACATCGGCGCGCTCGGTTTCTTAGCCGGGCTGTCCCGGGAGGAAGCGATCCGGCGGCTGCCGGAGGTGCTGGCGGGACGGTTCCGCGAGGAGCGCCGGCGGCGGCTGGAGGTCCGGGTCTTCGAGGGGACGCTGGCGGGGCCCCTGCGGGCGTTGAACGACGCCGTCCTGTCCAAGGAGGCCATCGCCCGGATCTCGACCTTCTCGATCGCGATCGGAGGAAGGCCCATTTCGCAGTTCCGCGCCGATGGCGTCATCGTCTCCACTCCCACCGGCTCCACCGCCTACAACCTCTCGGCGGGGGGGCCGATCCTGCATCCCGCGCTGCGCGCGCTGGTGATCACGCCGATCTGCCCGCACACCCTGTCGCAGCGGCCCCTGGTCGTTCCGGCCGGCACGACCATCGACCTGCGGGTGATCGACAGCGGCAGCCCCGGCGGGGTCCATCTCACTCTCGACGGGCAGGCGGGTTATTCGATTCCCACGGGCTCCTGCATCCAGGTGCGGGAAAGTCCCTCGCCGGTGACTCTCCTGCGTCCTCCGGAGTCGGACCACTTCCACAACCTGTCGGAGAAGCTCAACTGGGGCGTCTGACCCCGGCGGGACTCCGGCGATGAAGCTCGTTCGTCCGACCGAAGGAATTCAGGCCCACCGGCTCTCGGCCAGCCGTCTGTACGGGATTCTTCTCCTGTTTCTGATCCTGTCGGGGTACGCGATCTGGAAATCGGAGCGGTTCCAGAACTTGATCCAGGGTGTTTCGCAGGCCCGGCTCTCCGAAGCCCTGGGGACGCCCGTGTCATTCGAGACCGTGGAGCTTCGCTTTTTCCCCCCCTCGGTCCACCTGGCCAATGTTCGGATCGGCAACCCGCCGGCGCTCGGGCTTCCGGCCGATCGTCCGCTCCTGGAGGCGATGGAAGTGACGGTCGGGGGCGGAGTCTCATTGGTCGGCCAGGAGCTGCGGCTCGGGCGGATCCGCGCGGTCAATCCCCATGTCCGGCTGGTGCAGGCAGCGGACGGGCGTCTCAATCTGCCTCCTGGCCTCTCAGGACCCTCGCGGGGCGGCGGCCTGAAGGTCTCGATCGGATCGGTTCTGATTCA
>Ga0126383_10003713_pt1 | contig 10176 bp, 8 predicted proteins | sample PanSoiMetPlot_35_FD_96882 | JGI IMG/M metagenome (GOLD analysis project Ga0126383, IMG submission 96882) | Tropical forest soil microbial communities from Panama - MetaG Plot_35 | ecosystem: Environmental > Terrestrial > Soil > Tropical forest > Bulk soil | place: Panama | collected 2016-02-17
TGGGGTCACGTCAAATACCCAGGCTAAAACAAGTGCCACCGGAAACCCGATTAGTAAGAGTATGATAACGGGACGGATTACCGAATTTGAAATGTCAAAAACAGGAAGGACCTGAGCAAGGCCCTGCGCAAGTGCCCAGCCAGCGACAATGTAGGCGATCGCGACTCGATAAACTTTTCGCCGCTTCAATTCTTCAAAGAAGCCGCTCATGACGAGATTGGATCCGACGGGACAATATCCAAAGTATCATAGGTTCCATATCAAACCGAGGTCAATGTCATGAATTTGTAACGCGCGATCCTTTTCAGACTCTGTTAGAAAGAAATGTCTATACAAGCGATGGCACTAGACGAAGGGCAAGTTTCCTCTGCACCAATTGATCTCAATCCACCAGTGCGAGCTGAATCGATCGACCTCCGCGTTCTTGTCAATCATCGCAGCTTGACCGAGGCAAGCGCGTCAGTCGAGAGCGTCGCGGATATGTTCAAAACCGGAAACGCAAATTTTATAGCCGTGCTGGATGGCCAGCGCCTCCTTGGGATGTGTTCGCGACAAGAAACCGCAGCGCTACTTGGCGGCCGCTACGGTTTCTCGCTGTGGGCGCGCAAGCCGATCCGCGAGCATCTCTGCAAACAAGAGACGCGCATCAAAGTAGCGATGCCAATCGGCGATGTGTTGCGGACAGTGTTTGCGCGTCCCGACGCAAATTTCTACGATGACGTCGTGTTGGTAAATCAAGACGGCGGATTTCTGGGATTCATCGCTACCGAAACGCTTTTTAAGGTACAAAACGCGCTCTTGCTGACGAACATTCGAGAAATCGAAGAGCGCGACCGCGAGATTCGCCAGAAAAACGAGCAGATGGAAACAGATCTCCGAATGGCGACGGAACTACAGCAGGCGCTCATGCCAAGTACGTATCCGACTTTTCCGCCAGGCGCCGCGATGGACGCAACGAGGCTGCGCTTCTGTCACCGTTATTTGCCAGCTACCCTGATGGGTGGCGATTTTTTTCACATCGCACGGCTTAACGATGAAACAGCTGCCATTTGCATCTGCGATGTGATGGGCCATGGCGTCCGCGCAGCGCTGATCACCGCGATGATGCGCGCAATGATCGAAACTCATGCCGTCGAAGCACTCGAGCCCGGTCGGCTCCTCACACAACTGAACAGCGAGTTCACAGGAATTTTGAAGCAGACCGGCACGCTTGTTTTCGTGACGGTACTCTACTGTGTCCTTAACGTCAGAGAAGGCACTGCGCGTTTCGCTCGCGCCGGTCATCCACCGCCATTGCACGCGCTCCGAAGTTCCGGTGAAGTCCAGGCAGCGGCAATTGGCAGAGATTCGGCTGGCCCTGCCGTAGGGATCATTCCAAACGCGCAGTTTAAAACTACTGAGGTGAAGGTTGCGGCCAGCGATTTCATTGTCTTTTTCACCGACGGGATTATCGAAGTTGAGTCGAAGGACGGCAGCCAATTTGGCATCGAAGGTTTGCGTCAAAGCGTTCGGTCCAATCTTGCTCAGCCCACTGAGTCTTTGCTCGATGCTATCATCAGCGATGTTTACAAGTTTGGCGATTCGACAGTGCTAACGGACGACGCTTGCCTGGTTGCAGCTGAGTTGCATCCGAACGCGAATACTACCCACTTTGCCGGGTATTTATCACCACAGGATCCAACTTAATCTCCGATTACATAATAGAATTTTCGGACATTGGACACGCCAGAAGGACCCAAATATTCAGCGAAGAGACAGCATTTACGAGGACAAGACGGTCAAATATTTTTAAGGTATGCTCTTGCACAAAAACGCATGGATTATGCCTTTATTTGCCGAGTTTTGATAAGTAGGGCTCCGACTTTGTTCCGCACCAATCCGTCAGCCGGCTCGGAAATTTCTCGATGAACGTTTCGAACGGGCCAATCGGGGTAGTCTGCGCGGCACGCATCTTTGCATAATGAAGTTTTGTCATGAGAGAAGTTCGCGTTTGAATTTGCCCTACTCCCGCCTACTGATAACCGCTATGGGGCGAGGTATGACTGAGAGCACGTCGATTTCGCCGAGCCTGTTGGAGCAACTCAAGACCGCCGCTAGAGACGTGAGTAGGCATGCGTACTGCCCGTATAGCCATTTCGCGGTGGGCGCGGCGGTTTTGACGGACAAGAACGAGATTTTCGCTGGTTGCAATGTTGAAAACGCAGCCTACGGATCGTCGATTTGCGCGGAGAGAAGTGCGATTTTTCAAGCTGTAGCGAAGGGTATGACTAAACTCCGAGCGGTCGCTACGTATACGCCAACTCCTCATCCCACGATGCCGTGTGGAAATTGCCGTCAGGTCATCAACGAATTCGGTCCGGACGCTGAGATTTTTGCCGTCTGCGATGGCCATGAAGTGGCACACCACGTACTTTCAGCACTGCTGCCCGAATCATTCGGCCCGAAGAATCTTCTCTAAGCAAATCATTCAAGGAGGCAGCCTCTTGCCACCAAAAAAATCAGAAAAATCCGGAAACTCGGCCTCAGGAGCGATTGGGGGTATCAAGCCTGCGCTGGAAGCCATGGCGACCGTTCGTCAACTTGCCCTAAAGGCGCTCGAACGTGATTCGCCGTTGTCCTCAAAGATTTTTGTCTTGGCTATTGTCGTAGTGCCGCTGGCTCTTCCGATGGGTACGTTGCTTATTTACAAAGATCACTACATCGCGGGTCTGACGCTGTGCTTATCGGCGATCGCGCTCCTGTTGACGGCGATCATTATGTTCGGATTTTATTATCGCGAATCCGGGACGATGCAGAGTCTGCCAACCCCGCTAAGGGAATGGCATCGAAATGTTCCCATTTGCACAAAGTTTCGGGAGAAGGATCTGGACGAATTGGGGACACAGCTGGAGGCGATCCGAACTGAGACCCTCGAGTTCCTCAGAAGACATTATTCCAAACTCGAGAATGGGCACGTGCGGGCCGCCATATTTTTACCGAAGTTTGATAGTGTGGAAAAGGCCGTTGTGTGCACGCTTTACATCCCAGCCATTCAGCTGCGGAAACAATTATATCGTAAAGAGGAATGGGATTTCGAAATGCGCCCAGGTGAAGGAGTCTCCGGCGACGTTTTTCTGAATAACAGACCACGCATCGAGCCACGCACGTACGGACTGCCGGAGGGCAAGCAACGCGCGGCGATTCACCGGGACGTGAAATGGGTCATCGGTCTTCCGTTAAGTGATCCCCGCACCAAAGAAACAATGGGCACTCTGAACGTCGACGGCCTTATCGAATGCGAGGATGCACTGCTGGCGCAGATGATCGACGTGATCCAGAAACCAGTTGATAGCATCGCGCATCGCTTAGCAGAACTTCCGCAGGGGAAGATTAGTATCCGCGTCGAAGAGGTGTAAGTTGGACGCGAAACCGCCACGGAAATCCCTCTGGATCGCTGCCACCGTGCGGGGAAGCCACATGCGACCGAGCAATTCGCGCCTGACATCGCGTTATATCAAATCGCCTCGAAGTGGTGGCAGGTCGAATCACTAGCGAATATCGACATTGAATACATGCCGCTGCGGAGCCGTAAGCTGCGCGTTCGGGGGGGCACCGGGAGCATTTTCTCAGAAGTCAGTTGGGATAAGTAAAACCTGATTAGACGCGGCAGTTTCTCTATATCGATCACTGATCCTTTTCACCCCGAAATTTTCGCGACGTGAAAATTTCTTACCCAAGCGCATCGAGACGGTTGAGGAGATCTTTTTTGCTCGTTACTCCGATGACCTGATCGCGGAGTTGCCCGTTCTTGAAAAAGAGCAGCGCCGGAATCGCACGAATGTTGTACTTCGACGAGAGACTCTGGTTTTCGTCCACGTTAACTTTGGCAACCTTGATGGCCCCCGCTTTTTCGCGCGCGACCTCATCCAGCAGCGGCGCGATCATTTTACATGGACCGCACCATTCCGCCCAAAAATCGACGATCATCGGTTTGTCGTCCTGTGTCAGTTCGCGGTCAAAATTCGATTCGTTCAGGTTGATAATGGCAGAATTTTCCATGATTAAGAAAAATAAGTCCAAATCTGGATAATCAAAATCAATGCTGAAACACCAAGCAGCATCCAATACAGCAGCATTGAGCTTTTTTCAGCCGGCGCCACAGCGATTGGTGGATTCTGTGGAGCGACCTGGGGCATCGCGATCAGCGGCTGAGTCTTCTTCTGCGCCGAGCGCAACGGCTCAGGCATAAGAGGAATCCGAACGGTCTCCCTTTTCGGTCCCGGAGGGGGTGAAGCCGGAGGAGGACGCACCGAAGCTGATAACGGCCGCGACGCAGCTGGCGGTTTCGGCGGCGGGAAAAAGTTCGTGGACGAAATATCCTCGGCGGCAGACTGCGGTGAAGCGGAAACGGGGGGACCGCCCGTCTCACGAACCGGCAACTGAATTCGCACCGTCTCGCGTGGCTTTACAGTGGATTCCGGCGGTCTCGTTGCAGGCGGAAGCGGCAACTCGATGCGAACCGTCTCTTTTTTTGGTTGGTCAGGTTCGGCCATTAGTCTTGCAGCAATTGATCAGAAAATCGCTGAATTGTCACTACACATCTTGCGGCTTTCGAAAATGTGACTTGCGCTACGCCAGCAGATCGTACCCGCGGCTTCTAGCGATGGTTCGCCAAATGAACTGGCCAACAGGCGCAGCCTCGGACAAAACGACGCGCGCATCGACATCTGGAGCATCGCCTTCGGTCCGGGCAATGTGCGGCTGATCCACCAGGAGTTTCAGTTCGCTTCCAATTTTCTCGCGAGCGACGTCTTGGGCGATCTCTTGCTGCATGGACATGGCCTGTCGATACCGCGTGTTCTTGATCTTTGCAGGAATTTGTCCCGCCATTTTCGCTGCGCGTGAACCTTGTTCCTGCGAGTATTTGAATATCCCCAGCCGTTCGAACCGGGTGCTGCGAATGAAATCCAGCAACCTCTCAAATTCGGCATCCGTTTCACCGGGAAAACCAACGATGAACGTGGTACGCAACATTACGCCAGGAATTCCTGCGCGCAGTTTGTGAATCAAATCTTCGATATGCGCTCGCGATGTTTCACGACGCATGCGGCTCAGCATCGATTCGTCGATGTGTTGTAGCGGAATGTCGATGTAGCGCGCAACCTTGTCGCATTCGGCGATGGTCTCAATCAATTCATCACTCCAATGCGCGGGGTGCGTGTAAAGCAGCCGCACCCAAAATTCGCCTTCAATTTTCTGAATTTCGCGAAGCAGAGCAGCGAGCGTCGGCCCGCGAGTCGAATCCACCGGCTGACGCGGTCCCGCTTTGGCCTCCCACAAATCCATTCCGTAATACGTGGTGTCTTGGCTGATCAGGTTGATCTCGCGCACGCCTTCGCTGACGAGCGCGCGAATTTCCGCCAGGACCGATTCCGGTTTCCGGCTCCGATGTTTTCCGCGCATTTGAGGAATCACACAAAGACTGCACGGATGATTGCAGCCTTCGGCAATTTTTACGTAAGCGAAATGCGCCGGAGTAAGTCTGAAGCGCGGAGTGTCGTAATCAGGAATGTACGTGGGGCGTGTGTTCGCAAAGGCCAAATCGGAACCGTCGCTGTCACAACCCACGCCCAACATTGAACGTCGAACGCCCATTGTCGAAGTGTCTGCATTGAACATTGACCGTTGGGCGTTGAGCGTTGGGCGTTTTCCTAAAACTTGCTCTACGATTTCCCCGAGCTTACCGATCTGATCAAGCCCGATAAACGCGTCCACCTCAGGCATCCCGTTGTGCAATTCTTTCGCAAACCGCTGCGACATGCAGCCGCTTACGATTAGCTTTTGGTTAGCTCGTTTATTTAAGCCGCGCTGCTGATGCGCTTCCAAAATCGCTTCGATCGATTCTTCTTTCGCTGAATCGATGAAGGCGCAGGTGTTAACCACCACGACGTCGGCATCCTCCGCACGCGATGTGATTTCGATCCCGCGCTGCAACACGCTTCCGAGCATGATCTCGGCATCGACGAGGTTCTTGACACAGCCGAGGCTGATCATCCCGACTTTTACGCGACTAGCGCGCGCTTCCTCTTTTGCCCCGAAAGTTTTCGGGGCCGCAACAGCAGGCGAATGCATGGCCCGACGCTAGTTGACCGTCACATCCTGGTCGTTCTCTTGCAGCGCCTGGCCGTTCTTTGTGATCGCGACAGCTTCAGGATCGAGCACTCGAATCGATACGTGTTTACCGCGAAATTCAACCGGGCCATCAGCCGGGGAAACCCATCGCTCGAACGCGGTTTTTCCATCATCGCCTACCGTTACCTTCACGTAAGTTCGTTTGAGTGGGCGAATGGCGACCCGATTCTGCTCGCCTGATTCTGGTGGCGATGAATTGGTTCCTGCGCGGGCTTGCGCCAGTTCTTCTTTACTCACCGGCTTCGCCTTGCGAACTTCCGGCTTGCCCGATGCTGTGGAACCAACAGCCAAAGCCTTGCGCGTTTCCGGTGGCCCAAGTGTCGGGACCGGCGAAGCGGCGGGCGCAGTCGTAGCCGCAGCGCCAACACTGGTAGCTCCTGCAGGGCTCGGTCCACCCGAGGCAACGGCTGGCGTTGCAGTTGACGACGCTTGCACCGTGGCCCCGCCTCGCCCGGGTGCGAGCCGCTGCACATTGAGAAGAAATTTCATCCCGAAAAAGCCGATCACTAAAACAAGAACCCCGAAAATGAGCGGCATCGGCGAAACGCGATTGTTACCACCGCCGGTGGCCGCAGGACGACGCCGAACTACGGGCGCAGAAACTGGTCTCGTGCGCTCGTTTTCCTGGAGATACGAATAGCCGTCCACCGTCACGCGCTCGGAATCCTCAAACGCATCGAGGTAAGGCGTCACATCGACATCCAAAAATTTTCCGTAAATCAGCAGGAACCCTTTCGCGTACGCCAGGCTCGGGAACTGCGAAAAATCGTCAGCCTCGATTTCCGCCAGTCGCTGGGGGCGAATCTTCGTCATCCGCGCCGCTTCATCGAGCGTGAGATTTCTTGCCTGTCTTGCTTCCTGAAATTTTTTACCGAGACCCTCTATTGTCATGAGCGAAAAGTCGGCTAAACAGCGGCATCGAGATCGACCAGAATCTCGCGTGGTTTGGCGCCTTCGCCGGGACCCAAAATACCGCGCTGCTCCAGAATATCAACGATGCGCGCCGCGCGCGTGTAACCGAGGCGCAACCGGCGTTGAAGCAGCGAAGTGGACGCGCGTTTTTCCTGCCGAATAATCTCGAGGCATTTTTCGACCAACTCCTCATCTTCGGCCGTCACTTCCTCCTCAGGTGCACCGGCGGATTGGAGCTTCTCATGCATGGCTGTATCAAATGCGGGCGGACTTTGTTTCGAAACAAATTCCATGAGCGCATGAATTTCGTTATCCGTGACCAGCACGCCTTGCGCGCGGATGAGACGCGAAGCACTAGGCGGGAGATAAAGCATGTCGCCCTGCCCCAGTAAACGTTCGGCGCCATTTTCATCAAGAATGACGCGACTATCGATCTTGCTCGCCACCTGGAATGCGATGCGGCAGGGAATATTTGCTTTGATCACGCCGGTGATCACGTCCGCGCGCGGCGTTTGTGTCGCTACGATCACATGAATGCCGGCTGCGCGGGCCATTTGCGTGATACGCGCAATCGCCGTCTCGACATCCGCGGGCGCCGTTTGCATCAGGTCAGCGAGTTCGTCGATGATAACTACGACATACGGAAGTCTGTCAGGCACTTCGTCCTCTGTAGCTGGCGGCGTCGACCCCGGCCCTCGCGCCGCGGTTTCCTCCTCCCGGCCGGGATCCTCGATCCCGGCTACAGCCTTTTTCTTCGGCCTCGCATTAAATCCGACGATGTTCCGCACGCCCACGCGGGCAAACATTCTGTAGCGGCGTTCCATCTCATCGATCAACCATCGCAAGGCCAGCAGCACTTTCTTGGGATCGGTAACGATGGGCAACTCAAGATGCGGCAACGATTGATACGCCTGCATCTCGACCATCTTCGGATCAATGATTACAAAGCGCAGTTCTTTTGGCGTGAAGCGAAAGAGCATGCTGGCGATCAGCGCATTGATACAGACGCTCTTCCCGCTGCCAGTGGTGCCCGCGACGAGCAGATGCGGCATTTGCGCGAGATCCGCAATGATTGTCTTACCGTAAACATCTTTGCCCAGCGCGAGCGGAATTTTTGCATGCTCTCTCGCCGCATCCCAATCGGTAGATTGCAAAAGCTCGCGCAGCTTCACGGTCACTTTGCGCGTATTGGCCAGCTCGATTCCAACAGTGTCTTTGCCCGGAATAGGCGCCAAAATATTGATTCGTTCGGCGCGCGTCGCCCGTGCAAGATCGCGCTCGAGGCTTACGATTTTGTCCACGCGCACGCCTTTGGCCGGATACACTTCGTAGCGCGTAATCGTTGGACCCTTAGTGATGTCGCCGGGCGCGACCGCAATGCCAAATTGCGACAACGTCTCAATCAGAACCTGTTGGACTTCTTGTAGCTCAGACGGATCGGTGGCCGTGCGCGCTTCAAAACTGTGCTCCTCGAGCAGATCGAGTCCTGGCAACACATAATCGTCCCAGCTCGAAGTGGCACTCGCCGGAGCGGGAGCGGTCTTTGCTTTTTCTTCGCCGGCGCGCAGCTCGGCGAGAGAAGGTCTGCGTCGCGTCACCACCGGCTCGCTCGGCGGAACCGTCGTATCAACGACTTTCGGTGCCGGTCGATTTGCTAGTTCCTCGGGCGAAATCATTGCACCCACCGATTCAGGCACAGGAACGCCTTTCTTTTTGAGTTGCTTCTGTAGCGCTTCGAGGGCGCGCCGTTCCTTTTTAGTCTTCAGTTTTTCCCTGAGATCCGACTTCCGAATCCGGCGGCGCACTCGCCATTCGTGCAGCTTCGCCACGCTCCGGCGCGTAAAGTTGACCATCTCGCGAACAAGATGAATCGGGCGCAGACCGGTAACCAGAATCAACGTGGTCAAATAAACTCCGACGACGAGAAGGACCGAACCGACTGGGCCGAGAGCTGCTGGAAGCAGCCCGCGATATTCGTCAGACAAGCGATAGCCAATGAGGCCGCCGGGCCCTTGAATATCCACCGGCACCTTCCTCCCGAGCAAATGGCTGATTCCCCAGGCTTGATCGAGGCATGCGCCAGACACGAGGAACAGAACGATCCACGGGATTCGGGGCGCCACACGCAACCGCGGATAAAACAATTTCGCCGCGCCGAAGCCGAGCAGAACGGCGGCCAGCAACAGCGAAGCGAAAACGCCGATCAGCTGGTAGCAAATGCCCGCCGCAACCGCTCCAAGCGGGCCGATGAAATTTTGGGCAGGGTGGTTTGCTGGCGAAACGTGACTAAACCAGAGCCAGGACGGTATATCCTTCGGCGTATAAGAAATCAGCGCGAAAAAGAGCAACGTGCCGGCAAAAAGCAGAACGAGAGCGAACACTTCGTTCCAAGCGCTGAGTCTTTCTGTGCGGCCCACCGCGTGTGATACTAATGCCATGCCCGCGTCTTTCAATCACAAGTAGCGCTTTCATCCTTGCGCACGGCAGCGGAGGCTGATAACTGTGCCAGCGCATTATGGCTTCTTTCGTTCGGCGAGGCGTCGTCGCGGTTTCGCTCGCGATTCTTCTGTTTTCCGCATCTTGCGAAAAACATCCGATAGGGCAGATGCCGGAAGTTCAGAGGGAACAACCCGACCCAGCAGAGGTTTGGTCGAACGCGGCTGGGCAACACTCCGAGGCAACGCCGGGTGAAGTCCCACATGAAGCTCGTTAGGCAAAGGAGATCCCATGGCTAGACACAAATACCTGACATCGCCTCCGCGGATCAGCACGATGCCGCCGGGCGTGCCGTACATCATCGGCAACGAAGCAGCCGAGCGGTTTGCGTATTACGGGATGAACTCAATCCTCACGATTTTCATGACCAAATATCTGGTGGACAAAATGGGCCACTTGAGCGTCATGCAACCCGCGAAAGCCGAAGCGTGGTATCACACGTTTGTTACCACCCTTTATTTTCTGCCCATCGTCGGCGCAGTTCTCGCCGACGCCGTCTTCGGGAAATTTTGGGTCGTCTTTTGGCTGTCGATTGTGTATTGCGGCGGACTCTTTACGCTCGCGTTAATGGGCTCGCCCGTGGCGCACACAATTGAA
>Ga0126383_10003714_pt1 | contig 10176 bp, 5 predicted proteins | sample PanSoiMetPlot_35_FD_96882 | JGI IMG/M metagenome (GOLD analysis project Ga0126383, IMG submission 96882) | Tropical forest soil microbial communities from Panama - MetaG Plot_35 | ecosystem: Environmental > Terrestrial > Soil > Tropical forest > Bulk soil | place: Panama | collected 2016-02-17
ACAGCGTCACCGGCCGCGACGCTACGAAGTTCGTTAACCGTGTCATCTGCCGCGACATCAACAAAGTGGCCGTCGACCAGGTCATCTACTGCTGCTGGTGCGACCCCGAGGGCAAAGTCATTGACGACGGTACCATCACTCGCCTCGGCGAAAACGAATATCGCTGGACCGCCGCTGATCCCAGCCTGCGCTGGTTCCAGCAAAACGCGCTCGCTTTGGACGTGAAGGTCGAAGACATTTCGGAGCTAACCGCCGCTCTCGCGCTCCAGGGGCCCATGTCAGGTCGGCTCTTGCATACGGTCACCGACGCGCCCATCGACAACCTGAAATACTTTCGCGTCACGCGCGGAAAAATCGCCGGCGTCCCCGTGGATATTTCCCGTACCGGCTACACCGGCGACCTGGGCTTCGAAATCTGGATGCCCTGGATCGACGCTGTCAAAGTCTGGGACGCGCTCGTAGCCAAGGGCAAAGCCTTCGACATCCATCCCGCGGGCATGATTGCGCTGGACATTGCGCGTATTGAAGCGGGCCTCATCCTCATCGAAGTGGACTACACGTCGAGCAAGAAGGCGCTCATCGACTCGCAAAAATACTCTCCGTTTGAAATTGGTCTCGGCAAGCTGGTCGACTTGAAGAAAGAGAATTTCGTCGGGCGCGAAGCGCTGGGGCAGGAATCGAAGAAAGGCGCAGAGCGTGCGCTCGTCGGCCTGGAAATCAACTGGAACGAAGTCGAAGCCCTTTACGATAAGTTGAAAATGGCGCCGCAAGTGCCGAGCATTGCTTCGCGCGTCGCCGTGCCCGTTTATCGGGGCGGGCGCCAGGTCGGCAAAGCCACCTCCACCACCTGGTCTCCCACACTGAAGAAAATGATCGCTCTCGCCACGGTAAGCCTTGAAAGCTCCGGTCGCGACACGTCGCTTAGTATAGAAATGACGGTCGAGGCCGTGCGCCACGCCGTCTCGGCGAAAGTGGTTCCGCTTCCCTTCTTCAATCCGCCGCGTAAAACGGCGGTTCCGGTAATCTAGTCGGAGAACAGAATCTCGATACCTCAGGAGGACCTCCAATGAGGAGAATCTTTGGGCTTGTTATTGTGCTGTTGGTTCTTGCAGTCTTTGGTTTCGCGCAAAATTCCAAACAGCGAGCTGAGGAAAGCCAACAAAAAGGCCCCTGTGACGCCGCAATAACCCAGTTGGATCTAAACCAATGCTATGGCGAGCAATATAGAAACGCAGACGCTCACCTTAACAAGATCTACGGCAATTTATTGAAGCAATTGCAGAGCGAAAAAGGCGCGACGGCCATCCAAAAACTCCAGGCAGCAAAGAAAGTGTGGATTCGATATCGGGGCCTTCATTGCGAAGCCGCTCGATTTGAGTTTGAAGGCGGCAGCATGAGCCCGATGGTCTGGGCGCAGTGCATGGCCATGACGACCAACCACCGCATCGAGGAAATAAAAGCCACCTACGAAACCGGAGAACGAAAACTCGAATAGAGTTCGGCCTCGCTGTACCAGTAGCTTACCCCAGAGAATCCGTCACCACACAGAGTCTTTAGGACCATCCTTGTTTTCAAGGCGAAGTCGGTAGGATTCTGGCGAGCGCTTTTCTTCCTTTGGAACAACTCGACCGGTATCATGATCAAGTCGCTCGACAACGTAATAATTGAGTTCCCCTGTCTCGTGCTTCGGTTTTTGCTTTGGTTTTCGGAGCACGGCAATAATGCTCTCGTATTTGGCCCGAATCCGCCATTTTCCCTTTGGGTCGCTCTCTACAAAGAAGTTCCACGTGATTGGGTCGCCCTCGATCGAGTACGCCGTTACCTGAAGCTCTCCTATCCGCTGGCCTTCCAGGTGGTCCCACAAAAAGGCTCTGATTCGTGACAGCGATTGCTCTCGCTTGTCCGGTAGCATCGCCCATTCCAGATAGTATGGTCCCGCCTTGTCGGGATCAGTACTCATGCCAATCATAGGTGATTCCAGCCGGTTGTATTTCTTCAGCACTTCGCGTAGCTTGTCGTGCGGCAGCGCGATGACCTTGTGATTCTCGATGCCTGTCATCGTTTCTGCAGCCACCATAGCGTTGATGATGGCTTCTTCCGTGGCTTCGACCGTTGCGCTAAAAACCGGATTCATCTCGTCGTTAGAAAGCATCGTCAACTGCACAAGTCCATCCGGCTTTGCCGCGCCGGAGTTTGCGGTCGAGAACGCAATGAAAATGTCTCCAGAGCCATTGCCGGAAATGCTGCCGTTTCGCCCCAAACCCAGCGAAACCCGCCGCGCCAGCCGTTTTAGCTGATGCGCCACTAGCGGCGCATCCGTCGCTACCACCACGATAATCGAGCCGCGGTCCTCACTCGCAAAGGCTGAATCGGCGTAGGCGTCACGCTCGGGAATCTCCAGCCCCACGGGCACTCCGGCGATTCGCAAATTCCGCCGCGAGCCGTAATTGCATTGCACCAATACGCCGACCGTGTGGCTGCCAGCCTTCGTATCCACTTTGCGCGAAGCCGTTCCGATTCCGCCTTTGAATCCGTTGCAAATCATTCCCGTGCCGCCGCCTACGTTACCTTCCTCGACCACGCCGCCGTGTGCAGAATCAATCGCGTGCCACGCGTGTTCCGGCTTGACGTGAAAGCCGTTGATATCGTTCAGCCAGCCGTCCCAAGTTTCCGCTACCACCGGTAGCGACCACCAATACCCGGTCGGATCAGGCTGCCCGTGCTGTACCCGCCACTGAATCACCGCGTCGCGCACAACGCCTACGCTGTGCGTGTTCGTAATCATCACCGGGCCTTCCAGGAAGCCCGATTCCTCTAGCCACGTTGTGCCGGTCATTTCCCCGTTACCGTTGAGGGACCACCATCCGGCAAACACAGGATTGTTCATCGAATCTTTTCCGCGCGGTAAAACGGCCGTCACGCCCGTTCGCACCGGTCCTTTGCCGATCTGCAGTTTTCCCTCGCCCGAAATTAATGTCGTATGTCCCACTGTGACTCCTGCTACGTCCGTGATCGCATTCAGTGGCCCTGGCGTCCCGTCAAACGGAACGCCCAGATCGCGCGCGCGCGGCTTTGGTTGCGCTTCTTGTTGGGGGGACGCTGGAGCCACCATATAGGCAAAGCAAAACACAATCGCGATACAGCGGAAGACGTGAAAACGGTTGGTCAATTGTTCTTCTCCCAAGAACCCTTTGCTGTACGCAGCAATTCGATGTTCTTCACGAGCGCCCGCTCGATCAACGCTTCCTGCTCCGACGCCAGCTTCCAGTCCCCTTTTTCCACTGCCTCCGTCAGGCCGGGGAATTCCAGGTGCGCGTACGTGTAGCGCGAGGCGTATAGCAAATGCTGGAACCAAGGCCGTCCCGGAATCCCACCTGGATCGAGCCAGTTCGACTCCACGAGCAGAAGCTGTTGATTCAGGCGCTCCATCTTTTCTGAAGAAGCTCCTCCGGAGGCAAGCCCTTTTGCCACCGCTTCCCGCAATTCGCTCCCCGCTTTCTGGAATTCCGTGATTAGCTCATGGAGCTTTTTCAATTTCAGCTTGTGCGAATCAATCTTGTTCTTGAGCTCCAGTTCCCTGAGAAAACGGTCCAGCGCCACACCGTTGGAGCCAAAGTCATACGGCAACACGTCCGCGTTCGCCAGCCGCAACGCAACCAGTCCCCAGATTCGCGTCAGCGCCACATGATACTCAAACGATGGGTCACCGATATGGCTCATCCAGTAATGATCGTCGTACATCGAGTGGTACACGCCGTAATCGCCGCTGAATCCCAGATTCATCACTGGACGGCCCAAATGATTGAGAAACACAGTGTGGTCCGAGCCGCTGCCGATGCGCGTTTCGACCAGCCCGCTGTCGAGCGGCGGCTGGCTGGCTTTCGCGTCGCGCTTGCTGGTCGCCCGCCACGCTTCGTAAAGCCATTTCCCGGAGGGCGCAAGCGCGTCTTTTGAAGCCTCCACAAGCATGGGCGCCAGCGATGCCACTGCAGCTGGCGAAAAGCTGAGTCCGTCGGGCCCAGCTGTCGTCGCCGCGCCTGCCACTGACTCATCCACGTTCAAGTAAGCCACGAGCTTTTTCTTCAAATCGTCGGCGAACTGTTCGCCCCATTCCGTTGATCCCGTCAGGGCGTATTCCTCGCCATCCCAACTGCAGGCGATCACCGTGCGCCGTGGCCGGATTCCACGCTGCCTCATTTCGCCGAGCGCGCGCGTCAACTCCATCATAGAAGCAGTTCCGCTCGATGGATCCACCCCGCCGAACACCCAGGCATCGCGGTGATTTCCGACCAGCACCCATTCGTCTGGCAGCTCGCTCCCGCGAATCCGCGCCTCCGCTACTGTGTACGGCTGCAGACTCGAATCCATGTCCACTTTCACGTGCGCCGTCACGCCACCCGTCAGCCGGTACGTAACGCGCAGCGCGCCTCTCCAGTCCTTTGGCGCTTCCGGGCCGTTCATGTTTTCCAGGAGTGGTTTCGCGTCGCGCCAGGAAAGCGGAAGCGCCGGAATTTTCGGCAGGGAGCGCGCCTCTTCCGGTGGAATATGTTTTGCACCGGGAACCGAAGCCCAGCCCGGCGTCGTTGGATCACCTGGCACGATGTAGTCGTAGGTAATCGCGCCGCGCTGGATGTGGCTCTCCGGTCCCCATGGACCATCCGGAAAAGCTTTGCCGCGCGCGTAGCCGTCTTCCGCAGGATCGGAGTAAATCAGCAATGCTGCCGCGCCCTCGCGCTCCGCCGTCAGCGCCTTAAACCCGCGATAGCTGTAGGGATTCGAATAACGCACCAAGACAATTTTTCCCTTTACGCTGATGCCGTTCTTGAGGAGCAAATCGTAATCTTCAGGATTCCCGCTGTGCGCGTAGACCACTTCCGCCGTGACGTCGCCTGAAGCCGAATATCCAAAGTACGCTCCGGAAACGGCGCGATTCTTGGTATCGGGATCCACGTCCACTGGATCTTCCCGAAGAGTCGCGGTGTAATGCACCGGAGCAGTCATTTCCAGCGAAACGCTGCGCGGGCGCGAATGCAAAACTTCGTAGCGCCTCAGCGTCACGTCTTCCCAGCCCTGCTTTCGCCATTCGTCGGCGATGAAATCCGCAAGCTGATTATTGCGTTCGGATGCTGCCGGATGCGGCTCCGCCGTAAACGTTCGGTGCCACTCGCGCGCTTTTTCGGACGACGGAATCGCCTGAAACTCTGTCTCGAGCTTATGCTCCGCCGTCGCATGCGCTGCCGTGAAGCCCAAAATCGGAGTCGCGGCAGAAATGGAACGAGACTCCTGCTGCTGTGCAACAAGAAGAACCGAGAAAATCAGTGTTGTGAAGATGCTGACGGGCAGTGCCGGGTAAGCTTTTCGCATTAAAGATTGGTTCTCCGCGAGCGGTGCAGACGAGTCATGAGGGGAGCACTCTTCGGAGCGCTGAGGTTAGCGCCTCTGCGACGAGCGCGCATTCTTGCTCGGAAATGGTGAACGGCGGGGCGAGCAGAATGTGGTCGCCGCGATGCCCGTCCACGCAGCCTTGCATCGGATACGTCAGGACGCCATCGGCCATCGCAGCTTGGCGAATTTTCTCAGCGATGTTTTCGGATTTTGGAAATGGTTCGCGCGTGGCTTTGTCTTTCACAAATTCCACGCCGAGCAGCAGCCCAATCCCTCGAATGTCGCCGACGTGCGGATGCGATTCCAGCCGCGACAGCGCCTCGCGCAGATTTTTACCCGCCGGGTCCACGCGCTCGAAAAGCTGATGCGCTTCCAAATAATCGAGCACCGCATTCCCCGCCGCTGTGCAGACCGGATGCGCTTGATACGTAAATCCATGCATGAACGCTCCAGATCCGCCTTCGATCGCCTCTACCACGCGCGCCGAAGCGAGCACTCCGCCGAGCGGCACGTATCCGCTGGCCACTCCTTTTCCCACTAAAATAATGTCCGGCTCGACGCCCCAATGTTGCACCGCAAACGGTTTTCCGGTGCGGCCCATTCCCGTCATAACTTCGTCGGCCACCAACAAAATGTCGTGCTTGCGACAGATTTCCGCAATTCGCGCGACATAGCCCTCGGGAGGCACCGCTGCGCCCAGTGTTGCGCCGACCACCGGCTCGAAAATGAACGCCGCTGCTGTCTCTGTCTGATGCTCGCGCACAAACGTTTCGAGATCCTCCGCGCAAGCCAGCTCACACTCCGGAAAAGTTTTACCGAACGGGCAGTGCCAACAAAAACAGGGGGCAATGTGGCCCCACTCCGGAATCAGCGGAGCATACGGCGCGCGCCGCGCTACGTTTCCGCTGACGGTCATCGCGCCCAGCGTGCTCCCGTGATAACTCTGCCGCCGCGAAATCACGCGGTAGCGCTCTGCCTGCCCGGTTTCCACATGATACTGGCGCACCATTTTGATGGCAGTTTCCGTCGCCTCGGAGCCGCCGCAGGTGAAGTAAACTCGCCCGCCGTTGCGAAAATTCGCTGGGGCCAACGCCAGCAGCCGCGCCGCAAGTTTTTCCGCGGGTTCGCTGTGGAATTGCGAGGTGTGCGCGAAGGCGATTTGCGCTGATTGTTCGGCCATGGCGTGCCCGATTTCTGGAACGCCGTGGCCGATGCTCACGACCGCGGCCTGCCCGGCGGCGTCCAGAAAGCGCCGGCCGCTTTCGTCCACAATCCAGCAGCCTTCCCCGCGCGCAGCAATGGGAAACGCCTTTTTCAAATTTCGGGAGAAGAGTCCGGTCGTCGGCATGACTTGCCCGGCGAAGATTGTAGCAGACTCCCGTCCGCCATCCGCGTACTCGCACGGCCTTTCCTGACGGAAAGATGATTCGCGCCGAGAGTGCCTGCACAGACAACTTATGCTAGCCTTGCGCAGTTCTTCAGGACTTGCTGAAAATCCAGGCTGTAGACAAAGGCGGAATCGTACTTGGCCGAATCTGAAACCGGTCTCGTTCGCACCATTGGCCGCTGGAGCCTGGTGGCGCTGATGGTGAATTCCATCCTCGGCGCGGGCATTTTTGGATTGCCGTCGCTGCTCGCCGCGAGGCTCGGCGGCTACAGTCCGTTGAGCTGCCTGATAGCAGGCGGCGGAGCTCTGATCATTGCGGCTTGCATTGCAGAGGTTTCCTCCCGATTTGTGGCGACTGGCGGCCTTTACTTGTATGGACGAGTGGCGCTTGGAAGATTCGCAGGGCTGCTCATCGCGTGGCTGACCTGGCTAATGAGAATCACAGCGCCTGCCGCTGTCGCGAACTTGTTTGTCAACTTTCTCGAACAATTTTTGCCCTTTGTGCATGGCAAACGGTGGGAACTCGCGGTGCTGGCGGTGCTGATCGGGCACCTTGCCATTTTGAATTACATAGGGGTGAGGACCGGTACGACAGTAAGCAACATTTTTGCGGCACTGAAGTTCGGAGCGCTGGTGCTGTTCATCGGCGCCGGACTGATTGCGTTAGCGCTGCATCCCGGACTGCGTTTGCCGCTGCAATTCGGAGCGACCACGGCACGGGGATGGTTCGAAGCATTGTTGCTTCTGGTGTTTGGCTACGGAGGATTCGAAGGCGCGGTGACTGTAGGAGGCGAAGCAAGCGACCCGAAGCGAGATATGCCGTTTGCGCTGCTGACAGCGCTGGCGGCGGTATGCTTCCTGTGGACAGGGGTCGTCTACGTAGTGCTGGCCACGCTACCGAACGCGGCGGAATCAGTGAGACCCCTGCCGGACGCGACACGACATTTCTTGGGCGGTTGGGGAGCAACAGCCATCGGCTGCGCCGCACTGGTTTCCACGTATGGGATGACAAGCGCAAACCTGCTGCATGGGCCACGACTCACGTTTGCGCTTGCCGAGCAAGGCGATTTTCCGGAGATCTTCGCGAGGATTCATGAGAAGTTCCAGACGCCACACGTTTCGATCATTGTGTACGCGGCGCTAATATTCGCGTTTGCGGCGGGCGGAAATTTCCGCTGGAACGCAGTTCTTTCGGCGGTGGCGAGGCTGGTGCTCTACGTGGGGATGGCGATTGCGCTTCTGGTGTTGCGAGAAAGGTGGGGCGCGGCGCCGTTTGCGTTGCCGGCAGGAATCGTGTTCAGTGGCGCGACCGTGCTGATTGCGCTCCTTCTGCTGAGCCAGATGGGGCGCGGAGAAGCGATCGTGGTTGGAGTAACAGCGAGCGTGGCATTGATGAACTGGTTTGTGGTGAGGGAAAAACGCGCGGACGAATTTGGAACGTGATTTTTGCAAGCGGCAGAAAAGAAAAAGCTGCGGAACTAAAAAGGCGCGAAATACAAAGAGACAAGCGGTTCATCGCTTCGAAATATTGGATTCGCATCCAAAACGTGCCATCATCCGCTGTTCCAATCAGCGCCTCGTAGTTCGCGGCTTCTCAAAGGAGAAGAGATGAAACGCGCCATTCTGCGGATCGTATTGGTGACCCCTCTCGTCTTACAACTCGGACTCGCCCTACCCGCGCAGGAAGCGGCCAAGCATCCCATCACGTTCGACGACATGATCAAAATGCATCGCGTCGCCGAGCCGCAAATTTCTCCCGACGGAAAATGGGTCGTCTACACCGTTGCCACGCCGGACATGGATGCAAACCGTAACGCCAGCAACATCTGGCTCGTTTCCACTTCAGGCGGAGCGCCCGCGCAACTCACCCAAAGCGGGCACGATTCCTCACCCGTCTGGTCACCAGACGGGAAGACAATCGCATTTCTCTCGTCGCGCAGCGGCGATTCCCAGGTTTATTTGCTTTCGCTCGCAGGCGGCGAGGCGCAAAAGCTCACGAAGCTTTCGACCGGCGCCGACATCGTGAAGTGGTCGCCCGACGGAAAAACTATCGCGTTTACTTCTTCCGTGTATCTCGACTGCAAAGATGACGACTGCAACAAAAAGCGCGATGAAGAAAGAGAAAAGAACAAAGTGAAGGCCCACGTCGCCGAGCATCTTCTCTATCGCCACTGGACGCACTGGAATGAAGGCAAGCGCGCCCACCTGTTCGTCATTTCCGCCGATGGCAGCGCAACACCCCGCGATCTCACTCCCGGCGCTGACTACGATGTTCCGCCCGACGAGCGCGGCGGCCCCAGCGACGTCAACTTCTCTCCCGACAACAAAGAACTTTGCTTCACCGCCGTTACGGACAAGATGGAAGCCATTAGCACCAACGGCGACTTGTTCACCGTGCCGGTGGCCGGAGGCGAAATCAAGCGCATCACCACACAACCAGGTTTCGACGGCGAGCCGGTGTATTCGCCAGACGGGAAATACATCGCCTATCACGCCCAATTGACCGCCGGTTACGAAGCCGACCGCTGGCGCGTGATGCTCTACGATCGCCAGTCAGGCAAGAGCGAAAATCTTTCCGAAGAGTTCGACCGCAGCGCCGACGAACTTGCCTGGTCCGCCGACAGCAAGACCATTTATTTCACCGCGGAAAATGAAACACAGAAGCCGATTTACGCGATAGCCGCTCGCCCCGGGGCCGAACCGAAAAAGATTCTCGCCGACACCTACAACGCCGCGGTTTCCTTCAGCTCTGACAGGAAAACTCTCGCCTTCGAGCGCACCAGCTTAACCATGCCCGCTGAAGTTTTCGCAGCAAACGGCGATGGCTCGGGCGCGCGCCAGCTCACCCATCACAACGATGCAATTCTCGCCTCGCTCGAAATAAATCCTCCCGAAATGTTTTGGTTTGCCGGCGCCGAGGGCACAAAAGTCCAGGCCATGCTGATTCGCCCGCCGAAATTCGACGCAGCGAAAAAATATCCTCTTCTCGTTCTGCTCCACGGCGGGCCGCAAACCATGTGGTCGAACGCCTGGGGCTATCGCTGGAACGCGGAAGTTTTCTCCGCCGCCGGCTACGTTACGCTGATGATCAACCGCCGCGGCTCGACCGGCTACGGGCAGAAATTCACCGACGAAATCACCAACGACTGGGGCGGCAAAGCTTACGTGGACGTGATGAACGGTGTGGACTCCGCGCTGAAAAAATATTCGTTCATTGATGGCGCCAAAATGGCCGCCGCTGGCGGCTCCTACGGCGGTTACATGGCTGATTGGATCGCAACGCACAACGGCCGCTTCAAAGCCATCATCAGCCACGCAGGCGTGTACGACAAAGTCGCGATGTACGCGACCGAGGAATTATGGTTCGAAGAGCACGACATGCAGGGCACGCCGTGGTCGAATCC
>Ga0126383_10003715_pt1 | contig 10175 bp, 7 predicted proteins | sample PanSoiMetPlot_35_FD_96882 | JGI IMG/M metagenome (GOLD analysis project Ga0126383, IMG submission 96882) | Tropical forest soil microbial communities from Panama - MetaG Plot_35 | ecosystem: Environmental > Terrestrial > Soil > Tropical forest > Bulk soil | place: Panama | collected 2016-02-17
GACCGGCCGGTGCGTAGTAATCGGACCTGTCGGCTGGTTGAGGCCCGGGGACCCAACGCATGCGCGGGGCTGGCACTGATTGGACTGGTATCGGTTCGGTTTGTACCGGAGCGGCCGTGGCCGGCGGCGCATAGCGTGGCTCGCTGACCGGCCAGCGCGGCGTTTGTGAAGATCCATTCGGGATTGACGCGGGCGGACGCGGATCATCGGCATAGCCAATCGCCGCACTGCTCTCGCCCAGAACCGCAACCTTGAGCGGGAAGTCGGCGCCGCACATGCCGGGCCCCTCGATCGGCTCCATGCGCGCGACGCCTGTGCCAAGTTTGACAACGCCCGACTTCAAGCATGCGACTTCGGCTTCGTGTCGCCAGACCGCCCGTTCGCCCATCATGAAAGCGTTGCGGCCGCAACCAGCGAGAGCTACCAGCAAGCCCGCACTGATGAGATAGAAACCTGCGCCACCCTTCATGCCCGCAAAAATGCGAGCAGTTTCTTTAACGAGGCATCAACGGTCCGGGCGGGGGAATTCGTTAAGGATAAGGATTCGTTGCCGGGTCGTTGCGTCGTCCGCGTGACGGCGGGTACCCATGCACTCCGTTGCCATGGCCGTAGTTGTCACCGCAAGTCGCGGTCTACCCGATTTGCGGCACGCAACTAGTGCGGAAGTCGGGCAAGGTCGATTTCCGATGCCATCCCGATTTACGTGGAGCGGTCGTGCACACCAAAGCGGGATCACCGGGACACGGCGCTGCACACCGGCGGTAATCGTCTGGATTCCGGGTCCGCACATTCGGTGCGTCCCGGAATAACAACGCCGCTTACTGCGCGGGCTTGATACCAAGCGTCTCGCCGATCCGCTTGACGGTTGCGCGCTGGTCGTTGAGCGCGACCGTGAATTCGGCAGGAGTGCCGGGATTGACCACTTGCCCGGTGGCGCTGAGTTTCGTCTCGACCTCAGGATCGCTCACGACATCACGGATGTCCGCGGCGATACGATCTCGAACGGATTGCGATATGTTGCGCGGGCCAAACAAGCCAACCAGCCCATCAAACTCCAGGGACTTGAAACCGGCTTCGGCAGCGGTCGGGATGTCGTTTAAAGATTTCGCGTGCTGGCGATTGGTCAAGGCGATTACCTTGACCTTGCCAGCCTGCACCCGCGGCCGCATGATTGCATATGCGCCGACGAAGGCATGGATGCGGCTTTCGGCAAGATCATTGATCGCCTGGACGGCATCTTTGTAAGGAACCTTCGCCATGTCGAGCTTCTCGGTCTTGAGCCATGCCGCGAACAAGAGATCGTTGGCGCCTGTAACGGACGCGTAATTCAACTGGCCAGGCTCCGCCCTGATCCTGGCTGCCAGTTCCTTCACCGTGGAAACATTGAGTTCAGTCGGAACACCGAGCGCGATCAGCGTATTGGTCACGCGCGCAATCGGCACGAGATCTTTTACATCGTAGGGCAACTTGTCGTGCAACAACGGATGTGCAGTGAAGGACGAGGCGGGCGTAAACAACAACACATGATCATCATGCGCGTTGAGCACGCCGCTAATGGCGAGAACGGCATCGCCGCCTGGCCGATTTTCGACGATGACCGGCTGCCCCCACTTTACGGCAAGCTTGTCGGCCACCAACCGGGCGGTGATGTCGACGCCGGAGCCAGGTCCCAGCGGGATGATGAATCGGACCGGGCGCTGCGGCCATGGCTGTGTTTGCGCTTTTGTGAGTTGTCCGGCCGCAAGCGCCGCCGCTGCGCAAAAGACAACGGCACAAAAGGCCTGGCGCAAACGTGGCATTAGAATCCTCCCGGACTAAGTCTTTTAGCGAACACCGACCGACGTCGTTCTCGCACTTGCGAACAATTTATTCGCGATTGTCGTTGATTTGTCATCGAAATACCATCCGCCGAATTTTGCAGTGCCGAAACTTTTAATCCCCAGCTTTTTACAATGCATGATCAAATGGTTGGGGTCGCCATGTGCGCGATGCATGCCCTCGCCCAAATTTTGCCTGATGCCCGCGCGACGAATTCCGCGCCTTCGCGTTGTGTGCTAAAGTCCATCACTTCAACAAGGGAGGCAACTGCCGTGGACCTTGCCTTGAAGCTCGATGTACTGGCGGTATGCGCCGTTTTTGCTTTCGTTGGCGCAATTTTGCTGGGAGCATTCTGAGTTCAGGAAGTCGACGACGACAAACCAATAATTGCCGGTGTAAAACCGGCTGAGGGATCAAGCACCGGAGAGCGCGCCTCTCCGGTGTTTTTATTTTTCATGATCGTATCGCGGGCGGCTACGCCGCCACGATGCTTGGGGAGGCGTGCACATCGTAGTTGAGGATCGGCGCCAGCCAGCGCTCGCATTCGGCAACGCTCCAGCCTTTTCGCCTTGCGTAATCTTCGACCTGATCGCGCTCGATCTTGCCGACGCCGAAATAGGCGCTCTGCGGGTGACTGAAATAAAGCCCGCACACCGCTGCGCCAGGCCACATCGCAAAGCTCTCGGTGAGCTTGACGCCGATGCGCTCGCTGCCCAGCAACGTGAACAACGTGCCCTTCTCGGTGTGGTCGGGCTGGGCCGGATAGCCGGGCGCCGGACGGATGCCTCGGTATTTTTCGGCAATCAGCTGCTCGTTGCTCAGCGCTTCGTCGGCGGCGTAACGCCAGAATTCCGTGCGCACGCGCTGATGCAAACGCTCGGCAAAAGCTTCGGCCAGTCGATCGGCCAACGCCTTCACCATGATTGCGGAGTAATCATCGTTGGCGCGCTTGAAACGTTCGGCCACTTCGTCCTCACCGATGCCGGCGGTCACGGTGAAGCCGCCGACGTAGTCCGCGAGCCCGCTGTTGCGCGGCGCGATGAAATCACTGAGCGCTGAGTTAGCGCGGCCCTCACGCTTGGAGAGCTGCTGTCGTAGTGCATGCAGCAACGCGATCGGTTCCGCTCGCGCCTCATCGCGGTAAATCTGGATGTCGTCAGCTTCGGCATTGGCAGGCCAGAAGCCGAACACGGCGTTCGCCTTGAACCAGCGCTCCGCCACGATCTTGTCCAGCATCGCGCACGCATCTTCGTACAGCGGGCGCGCGGCCGGCCCGAATTTCTCGTCATCAAGAATGGCCGGAAATTTGCCGGACAATTCCCAGGTCGAGAAAAATGGCGTCCAGTCGATATAGTCAACCAGCTCCTTGATCGGGTAGTCGCTCAGAACTTTCGTGCCAATAAAGCTCGGCTTAGGCGGCTGATAGGCGCCCGACCAGTCAAGCTTGAGCGCGTTTCCGCGCGCGGCGACGAGTGGCAAGCGGGCCTTGTCTTCTTGAGCGCGTGCATGTGCCGCCGCAATGCGCGCATATTCGCCGCGTAATTCGGCCACGTACCCTGCGCGCGCATCGACCGACATCAGCGTCTGGGCAACGCCAACCGCCCGGCTCGCATCGTTCACGTAGACTGTCTGCCCGCGCCGGTAATTCGGGTGAATCTTGACCGCCGTATGTACCCGGCTGGTGGTGGCGCCGCCGATCATCAGCGGCAGTTCGAAGCCCTGCCGCTCCATTTCGGCCGCGACATGACACATTTCGTCGAGCGACGGCGTGATCAGCCCCGAGAGCCCGATAATGTCGGCCTTGTGCTCCCTGGCGGTTTCCAGAATCTTCGCGGCTGGCACCATAACCCCGAGATCGACTACTTCGTAATTGTTACACTGGAGCACGACGCCGACGATGTTCTTGCCGATGTCGTGCACGTCGCCCTTCACGGTGGCCATCACGATTTTGCCGTTCGAGCCGCCGTGCTGGCGGCCGTCTTTTTCCTGCTCCATGAAGGGCATCAGATAAGCCACGGCCTGTTTCATCACGCGCGCCGACTTCACCACCTGCGGCAGAAACATTTTTCCCGAGCCGAACAGGTCGCCGACGATATTCATGCCGCTCATCAGCGGACCTTCAATGACATCGAGTGGGCGCTTCGCAGTGACGCGCGCTTCCTCGACATCCGACGCGATGAAATCGGTGATGCCGTGCACCAACGCGTGTGCAAGCCGCTTCTCGACCGGCTGCTCGCGCCAGGCGAGATCGACTTCCTTCGATTCCTGCCCGGCGCCGTGAAATTTCTTGGCCAGATCCAGCAGGCGCTCCGCAGCATCGGCACGCCGGTTGAGGACGACATCCTCGCACGCCTCGCGCAATACCGGATCAAGATCGTCATAGACCGCGATCTGGCCGGCGTTGACGATGCCGAGGTCCATGCCGGCTTTGATCGCGTGATACAGGAACACCGAGTGCATGGCCTGACGTACCCGCTCATTGCCGCGGAAGGAAAACGACAGATTCGATACGCCGCCTGATATGTGCGCGTGTTTCAGGTTTTGCCGGACCCAGCGCGCCGCTTCGATGAAGGCGACGCCATAGCCATTGTGTTCCTCCATGCCGGTGGCAACGGCGAAGATATTCGGATCAAAAATGATGTCTTCGGGCGGGAAACCGACTTGATTGACCAGGATGTCATAGGCGCGCTTGCAGATCGCAGTCTTGCGTTCGAGCGTGTCGGCCTGCCCTTTTTCGTCAAACGCCATCACAACAACTGCGGCGCCATAGCGGCGCACTGTGCGCGCGTGATCGATGAACGCCGTCTCGCCTTCCTTTAGCGAAATCGAATTCACCACCGCCTTGCCTTGCAGGCATTTTAGTCCCGCCTCGATCACCGAGAATTTCGAGGAGTCGACCATGACCGGAACCCGCGCGATGTCGGGCTCGGCAGCAATGAGATTAAGAAACGTGATCATCGCCTGCTCGGAATCGAGCAGACCTTCGTCCATGTTGACGTCGATCACCTGCGCGCCGTTTTCCACCTGCTCGCGCGCGATCGACAGCGCGGCCGGATAGTCGCCGGCGGTGATCAGCTTGCGGAATTTCGCGGAGCCGGTGACGTTGGTGCGCTCGCCGACATTGACGAAGGGGATTTCCGGCGCCAGCGCGAATGCCTCAAGGCCCGACAACCGCAATTGCCGCGGCACCTCCGGTATCGCGCGGGGCGCTTTGTTGGCGACGGCTCTCGCGATGGCCGCGATATGTTCAGGTGTAGTACCGCAGCAGCCGCCGACAATATTGACCAGACCGGCTTCGGCGAATTCGCCCAGCAGTTCGGCCATGTACTGGGGGCTTTCATCGTAATAGCCGAATTCGTTCGGTAAGCCCGCGTTCGGATAGGCGCAAATGAAAGTGTCGGCCAGCCGTGCAAGCTCAGCGATGTGGGCGCGCATCTCACGCGCGCCCAGCGCGCAGTTGAGGCCGACGGTTACCGGCTTTGCATGCTTGATGGAATTCCAGAACGCACCCGGCGTCTGGCCCGAGAGCAAACGTCCCGATCGGTCGGTGATGGTGCCGGAGATCATTACCGGAAGATCGAGGCCGCGCTCTTCGCAGACTTCCGATATGGCGAAGATCGCCGCCTTGGCATTGAGCGTATCAAAAATGGTTTCGATCAATAAAAGGTCGGCACCACCGTCGATGAGCCCGCGCACCTGTTCGCCGTAGGCGGCACGCAATTGATCGAACGTGATGGCGCGGAAGCCGGGATTGGATACGTCCGGCGAGATCGACGCCGTGCGATTGGTGGGGCCGAGAGCGCCGGCCACGAAGCGGCGACGGCCGTCGGCCTTTTCAGCCAACTCCGCCGCTTCGCGCGCGAGCGTCGCACCAGCCTGGTTAAGCTCGTAGGCGATGCCTTCCATGCCGTAATCGGCCTGGGCGATTGCCGTTGATGAAAATGTATTGGTCGAGACGATGTCGGCGCCGGCGCGAAAATAGGCGAGATGGATGTCGCGCACGGCGTTCGGCCGACTGAGATTGAGCAAGTCGTTGTTGCCGCGCACCTCGCGATTCCAGGCGTCGAAACGCGCGCCGCGATAGCCCCCTTCGTCGAGCTTGAGGCTCTGGATCATGGTGCCCATGGCGCCATCGAGCACGAGGATGCGCTGCCTCATGAGATTGAGGAACTCGGCGCGGGTGTTGGTGGGCGACTTGGTGGTCATAGCGGCGCCGCAGACTCAGAAATGTTCCCTCTCCCGAACGGAGAGGGAAACCTGTGACACCGCCGTCTTCTCCCTCTCCCCAGCGGGGAGAGGGTCGGGGTGAGGGGGTAAATGACTCGCAGTAGCGACGATCGTTTCAAGAACGCCGTCGATATTGCGGAGCACGTCGTTGTTCCAGAAACGCAGAACAAGGTAGCCATAAGCCTCCAGATCTGCTGTTCGTCTCGCATCCTCAGCGGTGAGTTCGGCGTGCTGCCCACCATCAAGCTCAAGGATCAGACGAGCGGACTCGCAACAGAAATCCACCACATAGGATTTGATCAGCATTTGCCGTCGAAACTTCAGCCCATTGAGCCGGCGATCTCGCAATCGGAACCACAGTGCGCGTTCAGCGTCGGTCTGATCGCGACGGAGTCGTCTGGCTGTGCTAACACGCGATGCCATAACCCCTCACCCGCCCTCGCTTCGCGAGGGCACCCTCTCCCCTCGGGAGAGGGAAGAATTTGCTGGTCGCAGCCCCAGCAGGTGGCAAACCGCATAGACAAGGTCGGCGCGATTCATTGTGTAGAAGTGGAATGTCGTGACACCACGATCGACAAGGTCGAAGACCTGTTCGGCGGCGACTGCGGCGGCAATCAGCTTGCGTGTGGCCGCATCCTGATCGAGGCCCTGGAAACGATCGGCAATCCATGCCGGCACCGAGGCGCCGCAGCGCTTCGCGAACCCGGTGGTAGCCTTGAAGTTCTGCACCGGCAGAATGCCCGGCACGATCGGGATATTGATGCCCCGCGCGCGCACGCGGTCGAGATAGCGGAAATAAAGGTCATTCTCGAAGAAGAACTGGGTGATGGCGCGGCTCGCGCCGGCATCGACCTTGGCCTTGAGCATGTCGATGTCGGCTTCGACGGTCGGGCTATCAGGATGCTTTTCCGGATAGGCCGAAACCGAAATCTCGAAATCAGCGACGCGTTTGATGCCGGCCACCAGATCGGCCGCATTGCTGTAACCGCCAGGGTGCGGCGCGTACCTGGTGCCGGCCCCGCCAACGGGATCGCCGCGCAAGGCCACGATGTGGCGCACGCCGACATCATGATAAGTGCGCACGATCGCATCGATCTCCGCACACTGTGCGGCAACGCAGGTCAGATGCGCAGCCGGCGTTAGCGGCGTTTCGGTGAGAATACGTTTGACCGTTGTGTGCGTACGTTCGCGCGTGGTGCCGCCGGCACCGTAAGTAACCGACACGAAATCAGGCGCCAGCGGCGCCAGCCGCTCGATCGACTCCCAGAGGATCTTCTCCATGTCCTCGCTGTTGGGCGGGAAGAATTCGAACGAGACGCCGATGCGACGGGCCTGGCCGCGAGCAAAGCGGCTCGGGCGGACGGGACTATTCATTACGCCACCTCCCGCCGCTGCGGTGTGGCCATCAGCGCGCGTGTGTCGCGTGCGAGCCATAGCGAAACTGCGATCTTGCCCTCGGAGCCGGGCTCGGGAGCGAGCGATTTGTGCAGCACCGGCTCAAGGCCCGACGCCACCATCCATTGCGTCACCGTCTCAGGAGCGAATCCCAAGCGGCGATGGGCGTATTGCTCGCGCAGGAATTCCTGCTCATGCGGCGCGAAGTCGACGACCAGCAGGCGTCCGCCCGGTCGCAGCACGCGCGCCGCTTCGCGGATGGCGCGTGCGCCGTCGTCGAGGAAGTGCAGCACCTGATGCAAGAGGACGACGTCGAAGGAATCATCCGCGAGCGGTAAATCGTAGATGTCACCCTGCCGCACGCTGCAGTTCTTCAGACCGGCGCGCTCAAGCCGGTCGCGTGCCAGCAGAAGCATGTCGAGCGACAGATCGAGCCCGAGTCCGCGTTCGATCTGTTGGCCGAACAGTTCCAGCATTCGTCCGGTGCCAGTGCCGAGATCGAGCAGCGAGCGGAACGGTTTGTCGGCAAGCGCCGCGCGGATCGCGTCTTCCACCGCTTCGTCGGTGACGTGCAGCTTGCGGATGCCGTCCCACTCAGCGGCATGCTCGCGAAAGTAAGCTTGCGCGGCGGCGGCGCGCGCCTGACGCACCGAAGCGAGCCGCGCGCGGTCACGCGCGATTGTCTGATCAGCAGGGTTGAGCCGGTCGATCAGCGTCTGCGTAACCTCCGCTCCACCACCATGCTCCGCGAGCCGGAAGAAGGCCCATGTGCCTTCACGGAAACGTTCGACCAGTCCGGCCTCGGCCAGAAGCTTCAGGTGACGCGAAATGCGCGGCTGCGATTGGCGCAGGATGTCGGTAAGATCGGAAACCGTCAGTTCGGCCTCGGCCAACAGGGCCAGCACGCGCAGACGCGTTTCCTCGCCCGCTGCCTTAAGCGCCGAATTGAGGGCATCGAAACCGAGCTTGCCGCCGCTGGTCATCGGCCTTGGGTTATCCGCCATTATGGGCTCTTTCCCACCATATAAAGATATCTTTATACGTTGAAACGGGTTCCGGCAAGCCCATTTGGCTGGGTTTTGGCGGGGTTGGTTTATAGATTTTGGGCACTAGGCGTGCTGGAAAAGGAGATCGCCATGACCGCCAAGGACTTTGGCATCCGCGAGGGCGAAAAGGCGGTCGAGCTTCCGCGCCAGTCCGACGCCGGCCTCTATTTCATCGGCCGCATCCACACGCCGTGGAAGGAGCGCAGGGACTGCCCGAAGAACGCCCGCGAATCCGAGGCGGTCTGCATCATTGACGTCGACCCGCAATGGCGCGAGGCCCTCAAGGACGTGGAGACCTGCAGCCATCTTGTCATTCTGTACTGGATGGACAAATCGCCGCGAAATCTGGTGCTGCAGGTGCCTGGCGATTATGGCGTTCAGCACGGCACCTTCGCCTTGCGATCGCCGGCTCGCCCCAACCCGGTCGCCATGAGCGTGGTCAAGCTGCTGCGCGTCGACGGTAACCGGCTCTCTGTCGTCGGGCTTGATTGCCTCGACAACACGCCACTCCTCGACATCAAGCCTTATTTCGCCTCAACCGACAGCGTGCCCGAGGCGGTGGTAGGCTGGCACAAACAGGGATCGGATATCAGTAATCAGTGATCAAAAAAGCCCCGGTTTGCTCCCTGACTTCTACTGCTGATGCTGATCCCTGCATCAGGGATCAGCATCAAAATAGCCCCACTGATTACTGATTACTGATCGCTGACCCCTGATTTTACGCGCACGCCTTCAGGGAACCTTTGAACTCCCAAGTCATTTTCCCGACGGAGGGGAGGGAGTACTGACGAGGGTGTCATGTCCAAGTGGTTCACGCTTGCCGCGCTGGTCGGCGCCGCAATGCTGTCGTGCGTACCCGCCAATGCGCAATCACTGTTTGCCTTTTTCCCGCCGCCGCCCTTCGCGCCACCCAACTTCGCGCCACCCAGTTTCGCGGCACCTGCGGGGACCACGCCGCGGGTTGTCGCTCCCGTGCCGGACGACGAGAGTGACAGCACGCCGGTCGATCCGCGCCTGAACCGGCAGATCGTCAGCTACGCGGGCAATGAAGCTGCCGGCACGATCATCATCGATACCCCGCACACTTATCTCTATTACGTTCTCGGCAACGGCAAGGCGATCCGCTATGGCATCGGTGTCGGCCGCGAAGGCTTCACCTGGTCGGGCGTGAAGTCAATCGAACGCAAGACAGAATGGCCGGACTGGCGTCCGCCGGAGCAGATGATCAGGCGCCAGCCTTATCTGCCGCGCATGGTGGCGGGCGGTCCTGGCAACCCGCTCGGCGCCCGGGCCATGTATATCGCCGGGACCGAATATCGCATTCACGGCACCAACGATCCGTCCTCGATCGGCAAGCATGTTTCGAGCGGCTGCATCCGTCTCAGAAATGAGGATGTGATCGACCTCTATAACCGCGTCCAAATCGGCGCCAAGGTCATCGTGCTGCCGCAGACGTCCGTCGCAAAGCTGGAGCGCGCGTCGCTCGGCTACGCCTATGCGCCGCCGCAAAGCCCTGCGCAGAGAACCTGGCAGACGATCCGGCCGTCCGGACGGTATTAACGGTACCGCACCTTCCATGTCATGCCCGGGCTTGACCCGGCTAGCTCTTATGGTGAGGAGCGGCGCGTCTCGAACCATGAGCCATCCACCAATCTCGGGTTTACCCGAGATTGGATGTTTAGTGCGCAA
>Ga0126383_10003717_pt1 | contig 10174 bp, 9 predicted proteins | sample PanSoiMetPlot_35_FD_96882 | JGI IMG/M metagenome (GOLD analysis project Ga0126383, IMG submission 96882) | Tropical forest soil microbial communities from Panama - MetaG Plot_35 | ecosystem: Environmental > Terrestrial > Soil > Tropical forest > Bulk soil | place: Panama | collected 2016-02-17
TGGACCTGAAATACAAGCGGTTTCCCCGCAGGTTGTCTTGAGGCCAGTTCGAGCAAAGCGTTCTCTGCGCGGAGTTCTTCGATCACAACGTTGTCGTGCTTTGCGTCCGCAGCCGGATGCAGGTCGGCGCCCGCGGCAGGAACGTGAATGCGGAGACCGTCCGCAACGATCCTCATGATCCTTCCAGGCTTGCGAAACAAGCCCAGAAACGTGCTTTCAATGGTCAGCCTGCGGATCGTGATGACTGGATCCTGGAGCTTAGGTCCGCTGGTCGAGGCGATGGGACGAAACGTTACCTCGTCCGCAATGCATCCGGGATAGGGAAAAAACGTGCTGCGGAAGCCGCGCATCTCCACGCGCGTGGATGATGCCTGCTCCAGTCGTTTGATCATGGCTTCCCGAGTGAACGGCCAGTTGGCTGCCAGCAAGCCCAGCAAGATGCCAGCCAGGGCAACAACTCCCGCCAGCCCCCAGCGAACACATTTGGCACGGACTTTAGTCGTGGCTGCTGTTTCAGGCGGCGCGGTTGCAATCGGCATGGCTCATTACTTGGATGCAGAAGACCGCCAAGCCTCAGCCAGCCACTCTCTTTCTCTCTCTTCACTCTCCGCGCTCACAACGCGGCTTCTAGGCTTTATTGTGCCAACTCCACGGCATTTTCTTGAGCGCCTCAAGAAAATCGATAAATTCGCCCTGATGAAGCGACCGGAAGACGCCGCCTTCACGGGCACGAATGAAGGTCCTGCCATCCGGAACAAGGCAATTCATTGCGTCTGCGATGCTTTCATGTTCGTGTCCGCAGGAATAGACGCCATCGTCCTCAGTAAAACAAGTCACATATGTAATGCCTGGCATGGCCGAAGAGGATAACACACGTTATATAATGGCACGTTATAGCGGTGTAGATTTTTATGGCACGGCGCACGATTCTTATTCGGTGGATTCACGCTCACCTTTCGGCGATCGCCTCCGTGCCCTGCGCACGCAACGCGGCATTTCCCAGGAGAAGCTTTGCCAGATGATCAAAGCGCACCGGAACTTTGTGGGTTACGTTGAGAGAGGACAGGAGAATGTCTGCCTCGATAATATCCTCAAGCTTGCCCGCGCCCTTAAAGTAAAGCCGGCAGAGCTCTTCGATCTATACGAGTAAGAGGCAATCAGCGTGGCGCGCCGGACGGACACGCCGCTCCGCTCGATGCCCATTCTTTTGCCTTCGCCAGAAACTCATTCTGTGGCATCGGAACAGGAGTGCGCCCCTCACCAGGATTCCAGGCCCAGAGCACTAACGGCGTGTTCATGTGTTGCACAATTTCATCGACGCTGCGATGGCCATTGGCTGCTGGATTTTTGAACAGTTCACAAAGCTGCCGGTCATTCAGCCCTTCCCAGATCATCGGCTCACGCGCCGTGGGGAGATGCCAGCCGGGGGCGCCGGGCGGCATGTGCTCTCCTTGAAGATTGTGGTCCTGATGGCAGATGCTGCACTTCAATCCGGCCACGCCCTCGCCAGAAAGACCGCGCCGGACGTTCATCGTGTGCCGATGCCCATCGTCGCCCTGCCGGGGAGAGTCTCCGCTGGAATGGCAATTCATGCAACGCCGATGCCGCAGCACCGGTACAATCGCTTCAAACGCGGCCGCCGACGCAACCTCATCGCGTGCAACAGTTCCCGTGGAGTGCTGCTTTACTTTCTGCTGCGCAACCGCGTGGAGCGTCCGCTGGCAGATCAGGCCGCACGTTGCGAACGCGAGCATCAGTGCCAATGTGAGTCTATGCGGTCTCATTTACTTCCTGCTCGCGCTGAGCCACCCTGTCGTCTATGTTCCTGGCGCGAAGCGCCGCACGCACGCGCTCAGCGGTAAACGGGACTTCACGCAGTCGGACGCCTGTCGCATCAAAGATCGCATTGCCCAGAGCTGCGGGCGCCAGGGTGATGGCGGTTTCGCCCGCGCCGGTGGCCGGAGCGTCAGGGCGGTTAATCAACGTGATCTCAACCGTGGGCACTTCAAAGTCAAGATAAAGACTGTTGTAGCTCTGCCAATCGGTTGACGTTACGCGCTTGTCATCCCACCTGACTTCCTCCAGCAGCGCCCGGCTGGTTCCCTGCAGAATGCCGCCTTCCGTCTGGTTTCGCAGCCCGTCAGGATTGGAAATGGGACCGCAATCCAGCGCCACGGTAAAACGTTTCGGGACCACACGGCCGCTTTCCAGGTCAACGCTGACTTCTGCCACCGTCGCAGCATAGCCGTTGTTGCCTTCATAGACGACGCATGCAATTCCGCGGCCTGTGACGGTTCCGCTGCCGGGAAGGTTGGCCTTCGGCGACGGACGGCCTTCCCAATGCGCAGCCTTTGCTGCGGCCTTCACGCAATCCATGAGCCGCGCGTCGCTCAAATGTTGCAGCCTGAATGCGACCGGGTCCGCCTTGGCGCGCGCGCAGAGCTCATCCATAAAGCACTCATGCGCGAAGGTATTTTGGATGCGGAGAGGCGAGCGCAGCGGCCCGGTAAAAAATGGCGAGGCAACGGTATGAGTCAGAACGCGCTCACTCCGTACGCTGCCCGCGCCGTTGCACTTGCCGTTCACGCATCCGGCAATGTAAGAAGGAGCGGCGTTGCTGCGGTTGCGGAGTTCGTTGCGCGGATCCGCTGCGGGCCGTGGCCTTATCTCTTCCGGCGCTTCTCCCATCAGCATTCCGCTTACCACATTTCCCGGCCGATCATAGCCGGGTCTTCCACCTTTTGAAGTTGCCCAGCTTTCGCAATCCCAGGCAAGAATCGTCTGGTCCTCGCCAAGGCCCGCTCGCTGTTCGATGACGCAGGCAGCGCCGAAGTTCTCCCACGCCATTTCATCCTGGCGTGAAAGCTGCACGCGCACCGGCTTGCCGGCTGCCTGGGACAACAGCGCGGCGTCCAGGGAAACCGCATCGGCGCCGTTGAGCCCGTAGCACCCTGATCCTCTCGCGTAAACGACGTGCACACTTTCAAGCGGCAACCCCAGAATTTTTGCCACAACGCTTCGCGTGGGATACACCGACTGCGTCGCAGACCATAAGGTCGTCACGTCCGGCTTCACGTCTGCTACGGCACAGGATGCGCCGACTGATCCGTGCATCTGGTAGGGATAAACATAGGTCGCGCGGATCACGGCGCGCGCCGCTGCCAGCCGTTGCTCCACGTCCTTCGAATCAACCAGCAATGCGTCCTGCGAGGGCTGCTTGCGCATGCTCTCAAAAAAGGTTTTCTGCTCCGGAAGGCCCGCGCCGGAATTCCATTTCACTTTGAGTTGGCGCCCAGCCTGCACTGCCTGCCACTGCTTTTCCGCAATTACGCCCACAAAATTATTGCGCGTCACTACCTTCATGAATCCCGCAATGTGCTTTACAGATTCCTCATCCACGTGTGCCAGCGTGGCGCCCACCTCCGGAGGCCGCACCACCCGGCCATGCAGCATGCCCGGGACACGCACGTTGTGCACAAATTCAAATTGGCCTGTCATGAGCGCGGGTACCTCAAGCGCCCGCACCGGCTTTCCCAACACCGTCCATTGTGAAGGTGATCGCCGCTTGGCCGTCATGCTCAAGGGAACGTTGAACCGCTTGTTGCCGATGAGTTCTGCATATGTGGTTTTGCGTCCGCCTTTTCCGGTAATCACGCCATCGGTTACCGTAAGTTGTCCGGCGGGCTCTCCGAACTTGACGGCGGCCATCTCGATGAGCGCCTCGCGGGCGGTGGCCGCCGCCTGCGCCAGGTTCTCCGAGTTGAAATTCGTAGGCGTTGACTGGCTTCCTGAGGTTGTTCCCTGGTCCGGCACCACCGACGTATCGCATTGAATCAGCTTGACCCGATTGAGAGGTACGCACAGTTCCTCCGCAACCAGTTGCGTCTGCACGGTGAACATGCCCTGTCCGAAGTCGCACTTGCCGGTGTACGCAGTAACGTTTCCGTCGGCCGCCACGGCGATCCAGGAATCGAGCTTTTTAGGATCAACATGCGAAGGATGGGTATCGAATGGCCCCTGGCCAAAAGCAAACGGTGGAGCCAGTTGGGTCGCGCTGAAGCTTACCACCAGCGCGCCTGAGGACTTCAGGAAGTCACGGCGTGAGAGAAAGTCACGGCGAGAGCTCATGCTCTCCTCGCGCCGGCATATTTTCTGATTGCCCGCAGCATTCGCAAGTGCGTGAAGCAGCGGCATAGCACGCCGCCCAAAGCTTCGCCGATTTCCTGGTCAGAGGCCGAGGGCTTTTGGTCCAGAACGGCTTTGGCCGTCAGAACTACGCCGCTCAGGCAGAATCCGCATTGCGCCGCGCCTTCATCAATAAAAGCCTGCTGGAGCGGGTGCGGTCTTTCCGGTGTGCCCAGGCCTTCCAGCGTCGTAATCTCATCCTGCCCCACGGCGCTTACCGGCATCACGCACGACCGCACTGGCTGGCCGCGCACAATCACTGTGCAGGACCCGCACTGGGCCATGCCGCATCCGAACTTCGGTCCCCGAAGTCCAATCTCGTCACTCAGAACGTAAAGCAGGGGCGTCTCAGGTTCCAGGTCGACGGTATGCAGCTTGCCATTCACTTTGAGGGAGATCTTGTTCACGGCAACCTCGTTAGCGCAATTCGGATCAATTTTAGCCTCACGCTCTGCCTTATCTCTAGATGCGCAATAGTTTGGGCGCGAAAAGCCCAATTCGAGGGATGACACGATGTCTGGCTTAGGGATTCGAACCCGATTACGTTTTCTAGGGTATATCGATTGCCAAGCTGCTGATTCAACCGGCGAGGCTGCCGCGTTTGTTGCGGCAGCAGTGAGCAAGCGCCAAGGCAACTAAGGTAAGTTGTTTCGATTCGGGGTTGGATGGGAGCGCGGAGGATCCTCAAATCTGAGTGGCTGGTAAAAGAGTTTTAATCCCGGCGCCTGTTAGCTTCGTCATGGGTTGCGAGCATGATCGCGATAGGAAAAACGTACCCTTCGTTAAGGGTAACTTGAAAATGTGACTATAGCATTGGGTATGAAGTTGATATTCTTTTTGACGCCCTTGTAATGAAACTCATCTAGAAGACACTATCAATAGAGGCAAAGCGCCTGTATATATACGGGCTTTTACCATTGGAGAAAAGAGTAATCTTTATCCCCCTTTCTCTGCCAAGTGCAGATGGAGAAAGTCGCCATGCGCACCAGCCCAGCTCTAGTCGCGACGACAAACGCCCAGGAACCCGAGCCCTCTTCGGTTGATGAAGGTCTTCGTTCTTTCCTGAGTATTATCTCGAAAACAGAATGTGAACAAACTCCTGCGCCAGCGGCCTTAGCTTCATCTTCGGAAGAAGTTCTGGTGGATATAGAGGTCGACGGTTGCCGTTATCTATTAATCCGCATGGCTCCGCCTGATCACGGCCCTATCCGGCTCAGCCCACGAGAGCATGAGATTGTCCGCATGGTGGCCAAAGGACATCCAAACAAAGTAATTGCGGATGTGCTGAACATCAGTTCATGGACCGTATGCACTCATCTGCGGCGGATCTTTGCCAAGCTGGGAGTCGGTTCGCGCGCCGCGATGGTGGCGCAACTGCTGCAGGTTGGAGTAATTGCACCAGATTTGCCGCCAAAGATCCGGCCGAAATGAGCCCTTGCGAGCTAGCTAGAGTTTGTACTCCACTTCATAGCTGGCTTGGTCCTTCTCCGTGAAGTCCGGGTCAGGATGCTCATGGCCGCGAAGGTGCGGTGTGTCGGGCCCAACTGGTTGTCGTCCGCGCACCTTTCTCTGCGAAATGTGGCTGGATCGAACGGTCCGTAACAATCGCAAAATATTGCCGCCTAGAACAAGGTTTTCCTCTTCAGCAGGCAGGCCCAATAGCCGGACTTTGTATAGTTCCAGGCCGGGATGGAGCCAGGGACCATCGGAGCCAAAGAGAAGTTTGTGCGGTCCACCTCTCTTGATTGCTTCAACCAGGTAGCGGAACTGGCGGACTCCGGAAGTATCCGCGTATACGTTCGGATACCGCGCCAGCTGATACGTTACTTGCTGGTGCGCCTTCCAATCGTCCGTGAAGCTGCCAAGATGGGCAATGATGAAGTTCACATCCGGATATTCCGGAGCAAACATGTCCACCACCTCCGGACGGCTGATGACATCGACCAGGACCGGAAGTCCGAAGGCCCGCGCCGTTTCACATACCTCGCGCGTGGGCATGCATTCAAACCCATGAACTTTGATTCCCTTGAAACCCCAGCGCGTTACGGCGTGCTCAACCATGCGGAAGATTTTGCCCGCATCGCGTTTTGCGTGGACAAAGACAAATCCAATGAGTCTTTGGGGATAACGAGCAACGATGCCGGCAACTTGTCTGTTGGCTTGCTCATAGTTGCCATGAAGGGGCGCGAGCACAATCGTCTTGTCTATCCCCGCCGCGCGGGAGCGGCGCAGATGAGCTGCCATCGGCGCATCCGTGTTCCACGGGGCGGTCATTTTGTCGCCTTTTCCGGCGTGGCAGTGACAGTCAATAATCATAGGACCCACTCCTTGTCTTCTACGGCCAGGGGAACCGGGAAATTTTGGCGACGTAAGGCCCTGGCGGCCGCGGTGAGGTACCAAACGGAAGTCTCAATGCCGCGATAGAAATTGGGCAGATGAAATTTCTCATTGGGCGCGTGGATGCGGTCATCAGGCAGCCCAAAGCCCATCAGCACCGTTGGGATTCCGAGCGACTCCTTAAACGCATTGACCACAGGAATGGAGCCGCCGGAGCGCAGGAAGACAGGAAGAGCTCCGAATCCTTTCTCATAGGCAAAGGCGGCCGCCTGCACTGCCGGATGCTTACGGTCCACCAGGGCGGGCTGGATAGGCGAAAATATTTTTACCGATACTTGCGCGCCAGGCGGTGTGACTCGAGCGATGTGCCGGCGAAAGAGATTGCCTATCCGTTCTGGATTTTGGTCTAGCACCAGACGAAAACTCAATTTGACCACGGCACTTGTTGGGATGACTCCCTTAACGCCGGGACCGTAATGGCCGCCGGCAATACCATTCAACGTTAACGCCGGACGGATGGTCGTGCGTTCGTACAGCGAGTATCCGGACTCACCCCAGCCGTGCTCGACCTTGGCTTCTTGCAGGATTTTGCCGTCGCTCGGGCCGGTGCGGGCCATGTAAGCGCGCTCTTTCTGGCTCCAGTTGCGTACGTCGTCATAGAAGCCGGGAATTGTTACGCGGCCACGATCATCGTGCAGGCCGGAAATGATTTCGCAGGCGGCCTGCACCGGATTCAACACTGCGCCTCCAAAAGTGCCGGAATGCAGCTCCTGTTTGGGGCCGCGGACTTCTATTTCCACGCGCAAGCCGCCTCGCTGTGCGTAGCCGATCGCCGGCCGGCCAGGCGCAAGCATCTTGGTATCTGAAATTACGGCGGCATCGGCGTGCAGGGCACGTTTGTTCCGTTCGATGAATGGCAGTAGATGAGTGCTGCCAATCTCTTCTTCGCCTTCAAAAATGCATCGCACATTCACCGGCAGAGCACGCGCGGTGCGCAGGTAAGATTCGATCGCTTTCACGTGGCAGAAAAGCTGTCCTTTGTCGTCTGCGGCGCCGCGGCCGTAGAGGTCTTGTCCCTTTACTGTCGGGCTAAAAGGCGGACTGCGCCATTCAGCAATGGGCTCGCCGGGCAGGACATCGTAATGGCCATAGATGATGAGCGTTGGGCGATCTGGAGCGCGCAGCCACGATGCATAAACAATCGGATTGCCGCGCGTCGAGATCACGCGGACACGCTCCAGGCCGATGTGTTGCAGATGCCGCGCCAGCCAGTGCGCACAACGTTGCACGTCTTTCTTGCGCTCGGGTTGCGAGCTGACGCTGGGGAAGCGCAGGAATTCCTTCAGCTCAGAGAGGAACCTGGAGCCGTGAGAGCGAGCGTAGGTGAGGGTGGGGCTTGGATTCACGGTTCATCTCGCGGCCTGAGTGGTCAGGCTATTGTAGATTCAAGCGTCACCGCAGTGAGTCTTCAAATTCGCATTGGGCATGGGAAACTCCCGCACATGTCAATATCAGCCTGGTCTACGCCGAATCCATTAACCTGCAAGACAAATGCCTCGTAACAATGCGCGTCAAATCTTCTTGGGGTAGGGATTCTTGGGTTAGGGGGTTGCGGGATTGGAGATCGAAACTCGTCATCTAAATCGTATAAATTGTGCAGCATTTCGTGAATGATTGTGGCAGCGCGCCGTTGCTTTTCAGGGAGGTTCGGGATTCCTTGCTCAGCCCAGAATTGCGGGCACAGAAACACCGTGGAGTGTAATCCGGGCACAGTGAATGCATTATCGGTTGGAGCACAGCATATGGACTCGGCAGGGTCATGCTGACGGCAATCGGCACGTTCATCCCGGCACACGAAACGCATTCTTCGTCCTCCATCCAGTTCATCTGCAACAGCACGGAGCCGCCGGGCCACGATTATGCCGGAAGGCCCACCAGCCCACGGAACCACAGCCAATGGATCGTGACAGAAGAAGGAGGTGAAGATATCCGCAGTTTGTCGCGCGGGCGCATCGCGTCTGGCCGGTGCTACCCTGATGGCGGCGTCGATCTTACCTGCTGCATTGCGCGCCAGCCCGATAGCTTCGCTGATCGCTTGACTCAAGACACTGCGACAATCTCCATTCATAACCGGACATGCGGCGCAGTGCGCATCCTGGCATGCCACACATTGCCCGGCCGCACAGGCGGTGCATTGTAAGTCGAAAATCGGCCCTCGAACCTGCGCCGTAAACATCTCCGCTTCTGACTCCATGTCGCTTGCCGAGAGCACCGACATCAGGTCTTCCAGTTCCGCTTCAAATTCCGAAGCTGGGCCGGGACAAGCCGCATCCTGAAGCACCACATTGGCGGCCACGCAGCGGTATTGGTAGCACATCATCGGGCCGCCGGAAGCAGGCCCCACGCGCACGAGTTTCTCTGCGGGCGAGAATTGGACTGTCAGGGTGGTTGAGCCATCTGCTCCATCCACAACAACATTGCAGGCCCAGTTTGGCGGGTTGGCGGTCTGCACAACTTGCCTCACCGTACCCGAGCCTTTCAGATGATGTTCCGCGGCGCGCTTAGCGAAGCTCTGGGGGTCGCGTTCCCAACCTGAGCAAGACATCTCCTTAACCAGCGGCCGGACAATGCGATTGCGTATTTCCGTCCATTCGTCTCTAAGCGCCTTGGCGGCGCTGGGCGGCAACTTTTTATTTTTCCATGTGGGATTGAGATCATAAAACACAGCGTCCGTGACCCTGTTTTCATCCGTCACCCCGTCTCGGATCTGATCGCTTGCAACTTCGCGCGCGCGGGTCCGCTGCGCCGGTGTCAGCTCAGCTTCAACCTCGGACTCCAACTCACTTTCTGCGAGAATTGACATTAGGTCTTCGAGCTCTGCTTCCAGGTCCCGCTCACCACTCAACATAAATTTTTCCTCTTCAACTATCCTGCTCACTTCTCTCGCTGCTGGCGGCTTCTTTCACGCTGCATCCAAAAACTGTTATCCAGCCGCGCACTCTTAGGAGCTTTCGCTGATGCTGAAGCGCACGCGAAAGATCCGATTCCGTTGCAGCAGCGTGCTGAACATCACGTTGCCGATGCCGGGTGATGTAACCGTGATATCTCTGACATAGTTGTTGCCCGGAATGAAATTTTCCTCGCGAAAACTCCTGAATGAGATGTCGTATCTGGGGACATTCGCGGCGCGACCGCGCTGAGCCGGCGGCCTTTGGTCGGCTGGCAGCATCTCTTCCCACCAGGCCGTGAATTCAAGCCGGACATGCGGCTGGTTGATGCAGTAGAACGTGCCGCTTGAGGGCGCGACAACAGGACCGCCGCCCTCCGTTGCAAGCACACCGTTATGTGGCAATCTCACGTCGCAACGGCTGCCGGGCCCTGGCTCTATATGTGGACTGCATGTCACCCAAGGGATTTGTACCCCGGCGTCATTTTCATATTCGCTCTCGGCAAGCGCGATGGGAGGCGCTGGTATTCCACATGCCGGCAGCGGTCCGGGGGAGAACCTGGAATCAAGATGGGTTACGGTCTTTGGACCGACAATGCCATCGAGGGAACCGCTGGTATTGCGAATGTTGAATTGGCTCTTGTAGGCAAGTACCGCCTGATAGGTTTCCTGGCCATACTGGCCATCGTCTCCATAGCGCGGCAA
>Ga0126383_10003718_pt1 | contig 10174 bp, 12 predicted proteins | sample PanSoiMetPlot_35_FD_96882 | JGI IMG/M metagenome (GOLD analysis project Ga0126383, IMG submission 96882) | Tropical forest soil microbial communities from Panama - MetaG Plot_35 | ecosystem: Environmental > Terrestrial > Soil > Tropical forest > Bulk soil | place: Panama | collected 2016-02-17
GCCTGACCTGGATCCACGTGGCCGGCAACGGCCAGTAGCGCTGCCTCGACCGGCTCGTGGCCTCCGGCCAGGTGAGACTTCCGAAGTGGCCCGCAGTTGTGGCGCAAGTGAACCAAGTGCCGGCGAATGGCCCTATCAGAGGGCTTGGAAGGGGGCCCACGTCCGGCAATTGGTCCACTCCAGAGATGCTGCTCCGTCGCACTGACGCGGTTGTTGGAAGATTGACGGCGTGACCCCCACCCTCGAGCCGGAACCTGACTCTCTGGCCTTCGCCTTCAGCGGCGGGCGGATGCTCGTTGGACCTGGCCTCCAGATCCCACGTGTCGCGGCGCTCGGCGGGGCGTTCCGAACCACGGCCGGCCCGATTCGGTTGGGCGTGCTCGGGGCAAAGCCCTGCTACGCCATCGCCATGGAGGAGGGGGCCGCACCCGACGGCGATCTGACTTCGGTCGGGCTGCGCGAGCTGTTCGCGCGCGTGGAGGATGCTGCAGTCCTGTCGATGGCCGCGCGCGCCTCTCAAACCCTCGACTGGTGGTTCGGTCACGCCTACTGTGGCCGGTGCGGCACAGAGACCGGCGCACACGAGACCGAGATGGCGCGCGCCTGCCCTTCCTGTGGTGCGCTTCACTTTCCGCGCATCAATCCGGCGGTGATCACTCTGGTCCACCGCCACGGCGATGAGGTCCTGCTCGCGCACGACAAGCGGTTCCGGCCCGGCTTCTTCGCCCTACTGGCCGGGTTCGTCGAGCCGGGCGAGACGCTGGAACAGGCGGTCGCCCGCGAGGTGCGCGAGGAGGTCGGCGTTGAGGTGGAGGACATCCGCTACTTCGGAAGCCAGTCCTGGCCGTTTCCAAGCCAGCTCATGGTCGGGTTCTTCGCGCGTTACCGCGGGGGTGAGATCGCCGTACAGGAGTCGGAGATCACCGCGGCCCGCTGGTTCCACGTCGACCGGATGCCCGACCCGCAGGACCGGCCGGCCACCTTCAGCATCGCCGGGCGCCTGATCGCCGGCTTCCTGGAACAGGCCGCGCGCGATCGAGGTAACAGGGTTGGAAGATGAGTACGAGGATTGAGAAGACCGAGCGAGAGTGGCGGGAGCAGCTGAGCCGTGAGCAATACCACGTCATGCGCGAGCAGGGCACTGAGCGCGCGTTCACAGGCAAGTACTGGGACGCGCACGATGACGGGACCTACCACTGCGCGGCCTGCGGCGCCGAGCTGTTCAGCTCGGACACCAAGTTCGACTCCGGAACCGGATGGCCCAGTTTCTGGGAGCCCGCCAACCGGGAGAACGTCGAGCTCCACGAAGACCGCAGCTTCTTCATGGTGCGCACCGAAGTCCGCTGCAAGCAGTGCGGATCGCACCTGGGTCACGTATTCGATGACGGACCCGCACCGACCGGCCGGCGCTACTGCATGAACTCCTGCGCGCTGGACCTTCGCAAGACCGAATCCAGCTCCTGAGGAGCGCGGCTCCAGCCGGTCTGCGGCCTGCGTCAGCAGACTGGCGCCGCAGGACCCCGAGACCCGTCGTGGTACATTGTGTGCGGTTGTGACACGAGAGCACCTGTCCCTTCGGGTCGACTCTGAGACGAAGAGAGCGCTAGAGCGAGAAGCGGCAAGACGGCGAGTTGCAAGGACGCTTCTAGCCGAACAGTTCTTGAGGGAGGGCCTTCGCATGGCGATCCATCCCGGCATCGTCTTCCGCGACGGACCCGCTGGCCGTCGAGCTGGGCTGGTGAGCGGCCCGGACGTCTGGGAAGTCATCATGGTCTGGTCTGACTCGGGAAGGAACATTCACGACTCGGCAGCCGCGCTGAACCTGCCCGTCGGTCTTGTCAACGTAGCGGTTGGCTATTACGCCGACCACAAGGCGGAGATTGACGGGTGGATGGAGCAGAACCGGCGGATGGGGGAGGAGGCCGAGGCTGCCTGGCGGCGCCGCGAAGCGCTCTCGACAATGTGAGACTGCTGCTCGACGAGCATGTCAGTCGAAGGATCGCCGAGGCGCTTCGTGAGCGAGGCCACGATGTCCTCGCAGTGGATGAAGCCGGACTCGCACAAAGGCCTGACGAGGAGGTGCTGGCGTGGGCGGTCCGGGAACGGCGGCCCGTGGTTACGGCGAATTGTCGGGATTTCCGAGCGCTGCATGAAGTCCTGCTGCTGCGTGGCGACCGCCATTCCGGTCTGGTGCTTGTGCCCCGGCGCTATTCGCTGTCTGTGGCAGGGTTCGGCCATCTGATCCAGCTGCTCGACGCGCTCCTTCAGATGCATCCGAGCGATGACGCCCTGGATGCGGCCGAGCTCTGGCTTTAACCCCTCAGCCCTCCGGCAGCACTGTCTCGGCCGCCCGCCAGCAGTACCACGCGGCAACAGTGCGAAAGGGCCGGTAGACGTCACCCAGCGCCATCAGCTCCTTGGGCGTAGGCAGCGCCGCCATCCGGTGTGCCAGGCCATAGCCCTTGCGGACGCCCAGGTCCTGGACCGGCCAGACGTCCGGCCGTCTGAGCTGGAAGATCAGAAACATCTCCGCTGTCCAGCGGCCGATGCCGCGGACCATGCTGAGCCGTTCCACGATCTCGTCGTCGGAGCACTCCTCGATCCGATCAAGCGGGACGGTGCCGTCTGCCGCCTTGGCGGCCAGGTCACGGATCGAGGCCGTCTTCGCCCCCGACAGCCCGGCGGTTCGGAAAGCGGTCTCTGGGAGGGCCAGCACCCCCTCCGCTGTGACCCCATCCGCGAAATTCGCCGCGAAGCGACCGTGGATCGCCGCCGCCGCCCGACCCGCAAGCTGCTGGAACGTTATCGACCGGACCAGCGCGGCGAAGGCGTTCTCCAGCGGCGGCCTCAACTGCGGCGGCCCGATTGCCTCGATCACCGGCGCCATGGCCGGGTCGCGCCGGGCTATCTCGGTGGCCGCCTCCGCGAATTCGGCGGCCGGCGGGGGTACCTGCGTTGCTATGCCAGTTCCGCCATGAGCTGCTCGAAGTCCTCGCGGCTGACCCGCAGCTCGTCTTCGCCAAGGTCTCGCAGCGGGCGCTCTGGCAGGCGCTCGCGGGTGGCGAAGTCCTCCATCGACTCGTCTACGTACAGCAGACCCGTCAGGAGCTGGTTGCGCTCCCTGGCCTCCTCGATCAATCTCAGCGCGCTCAGCCGGTCGCTGGGATCGTGCTCCTGGCCGAGCTTCCGCAGCAGCAGGTGCGACCCGTCGTGCATCTCGACCTCATACGTCGTACCTGGCTCGTAATCGACGTGGATCTCCTCGAAGTACGGGATGAACGAGACATCCTGGATCTGCTCGTCGTGGTCTTTGACCCAGCTGTAGCTCTTGGTAGAGCCGTCGTGGTCATTGAAGGTGACGCAGGGCGAGATCACGTCCAGCATCGCGGTCCCGCGGTGGGCCAGCGCGGCCTTGATGAGCGGGACGAGCTGCTTGCCATCTCCCGAAAAAGAGCGCGCAACGAAGCTGCAGCCGACGGTCAGCGCGAGGGCGCAGGGGTCGATCGGCTGGTAGGTGTTCACGCTGCCGCGCTTCTGGACGGAGCCCACGTCGGCCGTGGCCGAGAACTGGCCCTTCGTCAGCCCGTAGGTGCCGTTGTCCTCGATGATGTACGTACAGTCCACGTTGCGGCGGATCAGGTGCAAGAACTGGCCCAGGCCTATCGACACCGAGTCGCCGTCGCCGCTGATTCCGAGCAGGATCAGCTTGCGATTGGCCACCTGCGCTCCAGTCGTCAGCGCCGGCATCCGCCCGTGGACGCCGTTGAAGCCGTGCGCTTGATCCACGAAGTACGCAGGCGTCTTCGACGAGCAGCCGATGCCGCTCATCTTGGCCAGCAGGTGCGGCTCGATGCCGAGCTCGTACATCGCCTTGACCAGATGGTTCGTGATCGAGTTGTGGCCGCAGCCGGCGCAGAGGGTGGTGGCGGCGCCCTTGTAGGCGTCTCGGGGAAGTCCGATGTGGTTCAGGGTTGCGCTCATCAGACTGGGACGGCCTCCAGCTCCAGGAGTGGTCGGGTGATGGCGGCGGCCGGGATCGGCTGGCCGTCGTAGTGGCGGATCGAGCGCAGCTTGCCGCCGAGCGCCGCCGGGAGCTCAAGGCGGAGCAGGTCGTACATCTGGCCGTCGCGGTTCTGTTCGATCACGTAAACGCGCTCGTGGTCTTCGACAAAGCCTGAGATGGACGCCGACAGCGGCAGCGCGCGCACCCGGAGGTAGTCGACCGGCAGCCCCCGCTCGGCCAGCCCCTCGCGTGCCTCGACGACTGCGTGGTGCGTGGTCCCGTAAGCGATCAGCCCGACTGACGACCCCTTCCCGGAGGCGGACACGACAGGCCCCGGCATTACGCCGCGAGCGGTCTCGAACTTGCGAGCCAGGCGGTCCATGTTTCGTGCGTAGACCTCGGCGCTCTCCGTGTATCGGGCGTCGGGGTCGTGGCCCGAACCGCGCGTGAAGTAACCCGCGGCTGGGTGCTCGGTCCCGGGCAGCGTCCTGTAGGTGACCGCGTCGCCGTCCACGTCGCGATAGCGGCCCCACGTGCCGCCGAGCTTCTCCAGGTCGGCGGCTGTCAGCACCTTGCCGCGGTCGAACGGCCGCTGAGGATACTCGAACGGCTTGGTCATCCACAGGTTCATGCCCAGGTCCAGGTCCGAGAGGACGAACACCGGTGTCTGGAAGCGGTCGGCCAGGTCGAACGCCTGCTGGGCGAACTCGTAGCACTCCTCGACCGTGCCCGGCAGGAGCACGAGGTGCTTGGTGTCGCCATGTGAGAGGGTGTAAACGAAACCGAGGTCGGCCTGTGAGGTGCGCGTCGGCAGCCCGGTCGAGGGCCCGATGCGCTGGATGTCGAAGATCACGACCGGGACTTCCGCGTAGTAGGCAAGACCGCTGAATTCGGCCATCAGCGAGATGCCAGGCCCGCTGGTAGAGGTCATGGCGCGGGCGCCGGTCCAGCCGGCCCCGATCGCCATGCCCACGGCGGCCAGCTCGTCTTCGGCCTGAACGATCGCGATCTTGCGCTCACCGGTCTTGTGATCCGTACGAAAGCGGTCGGCGTAGGCGATGAGGTTCTCGCAAAGGCTGGAGGAGGGGGTGATCGGGTACCAGGCGGCGACCGTACAGCCGCCCATGATGCACCCCAGGGCAGCAGCCTGATTGCCCTCGATGAGCACCAGCCCGTCGGTCACACCCGTCATCGGCTGAAGGACGTGGTTGATCCTCCGCTCGCTGAAGTGTTCGCGCCAGTACTCGTAGCCGATCATGGCCGCGTCAACGTTGGACTGCCACGCCTTTGGCTTTGTGAGGAAGGTGCGCTTGATGCCGTGTTCGATCGCGTCGAACGGGATGTGGAGCAGACCCGCGACCACGCCGACGTAGATCAGGTTGGTCAGCTGCTTGCGCAGCGCGTCGTTTTTGATCTGGGTCTTGGCCAGCTTTGCAAATGGGACGGGAAAGTAGCTGACGTCATCGCGAACGCCGGAGGTCGAGTAGGCCTCCTCGTGCACCACGGCGCCGCCGGGCTTGACACTCTGCAGGTCGGCCGTCCAGGTCTGGGCGTTGAGCGCCACGAGCACGTCGGGGTCGCCGGTTCGGGCCTGGTAGCCACGCGGGCAGATCCTGAGCTGGTACCAGGTGGGCAGACCCTCGATGTTGGATGGGAAGACGTTCTTGGGCGCCACCGGGATTCCGAGCGAGAAGATCGCTCGTGTCAGGACCAGGTTGGCCGACTGGCTGCCGGAGCCGTTGACGGTCGCAGCTTGAAACGTCAGGTCGTTGACGGGAGCCCCGGGTGTCATGGCAGGGACAGAATGGTACGCCGCCGCACCAACCTGAATTGTGCAACCAGAACGCTCATTGTGCTATTTCAATTCGCCACTTCCGCCCACCGAGGGCCGGATTACGGGTTCGCGGGAAGATGCCAGCGGAGTCCGGCGAAGCGGCCGAAATCAACGTCGAACGACACCACCTGAGCTCCGTGCTCCATCGCCAGGGCGGCGAGGTGGGCATCGTTGACGTGGTTGCCTGCCGTTCCCAGCGGCGCCAGCAAGCCATGCAGAACGCTCAGGTGGCGAGGGGTGGGCTGAAGGAGGATCGCAGCCGGCTGCGCCAGCCAGGTTTCGAGAACGCCCATCGCCTGCGGCAGCGTCAGGGGGTTCGGAAAGACAGAGCGCCGGGTCGTCAGGCGAAGAAACGCGAGCAGCACGACCCATGCAAAGCCGACAGGCTCTTGACCTCCGAGCGCGGCGTCCAGCCAGTCGCGGGCTACCGCATGATGCGGAGCATCCTCGTTGACGGCGTAGATGAGCACGTTGGCGTCGACGACTTGCATGGAGGCTGGGCTACTTGCGAGCGGCCAGCCTGCGTGCCAGCTCGTCGTCTTCGAGCTCGGCTGCAAGCCGAAGTGCCTTTTCCAGGGGGACGCCGGGGTCGAGCCCGAGGCGAAAAGTCGGAGTGCGGAATCCTGAGGTGGCATGCGTAGGCGCCAGGCCCCGCCGGATGGCGTCGTTGAGCGCCTCCTTGAACGAAAGCCTCCTCTCGCTCATGACCTTGTCCAGGAGGGCCACCACATCCGGATCGAGTGTAACCGTGGTCCTCATTTTGACATCATAGCATCATCAATGGTGATGCCATGATGTACGAAAGATTGAGCAGCCGAACGCCCCCGCCCCGGATTTGCACCGTACCACCGTGAGCGCCGGGAGGCCGCAGCTGAGCAGGATGGGGACCCCGGCGAATGGCGCCCTCGGCCCTATGCAATCTGCGTCACCGCTGTTTCACCGCGCCTCCACCCTCAGGTGGAGAGCTGCCTACTATTGCAACCTGGTCGTGAAGATCGGGGTCGCTTCTGAAACGCTGCTGGGCGAACACCGCGTCGCCCTGGTTCCGGACGGCGCAGCCCGGCTGGCCGGCGCCGGCTTCGAGGTCCGGGTGCTGTCGGGCGCGGGTGCCGCAGCCGGCTTTTGCGACGACGCGTACCGGGACGCGGGAGCCGTCGTCGAACCGGATCGCAAGTACTTGCTGAGCGCCACGGACGTCCTGCTGGCGGTGCAGCCGCCCAGGGTCGAGGACGTCGGTCTGTTGAAGCCGGGCTCAGTCACGATCAGCTTTCTCCAACCGGCGACGCACGCAGCGACGGTTGAGGCGCTCGCGGCCCGCGGTGTGACCTCGTTCTCCCTGGAACTGCTGCCGCGGATCAGCCGCGCCCAGGGCATGGACGCGCTTTCTTCGCAAGCCTCGCTGGCGGGCTACAAGGCCGTGGTGATGGCAGCCAACCGGCTGGGGAAGTTCTTCCCCATGCTGATGACGGCGGCGGGGACGATCCCGCCCGCGCGCGTGTTGGTGTTGGGCGCCGGCGTGGCCGGCCTGCAGGCGATCGCGACCGCCCGCCGGCTGGGTGCCGTCATCGAGGCCTACGACGTCCGTCCGGCGGTCAAGGAGGAAGTCCGCAGCCTGGGCGCTACGTTCCTCGAGCTGGAGCTGGAGGCCCAGGAAGGCCAGGGCGGCTACGCCCGTGAACAGTCCGGCGAGTTTCTTGCAAGGCAGCGTGAGCTGCTGATGGGAAGGGTAGGTGCTGCGGACGTCGTGATCACGACGGCAGCCGTTCCCGGCCGGAGGGCGCCGGTGCTGGTCACCGCGCCGATGGTGAAGGGGATGCGTCGGGGCTCGATCGTGGTTGATCTGGCCGCCGAGACGGGTGGCAATTGCGAGCTGACGCAACCGGGTCGTGTGATCGAGGTGGATGGTGTCTGGGTCGACGGCACGACCAACGTGCCCAGCACGGTCGCGCTCCATGCCAGCCAGCTGTACTCACGCAACGTCACCAACCTCCTCGAGCACCTCACAAACGATGGGACGGTAAGGGTGGACTTCGAGGACGAGATCACCAGCGGAGCGTGCGTCACCCACGGAGGCGAGATCATCAACGACCGAGCCCGGCGGCTGATGGAGGCCCCCCGGGAGGCGGCCACCCCATGACCGAGCATCTGGTCGTCCTGATCACGTACTTCGCACTTGCGGTGTTCGTCGGATTCGAGGTGATCTCGAAGGTCCCCACCATCCTCCACACTCCGCTGATGTCGGGCTCCAACGCGATCCACGGCATCATCCTGGTCGGCGCCCTTCTGATCGCCGCTCATGCTCAAACGCCGCTCGAGATCGTGCTGGGCTTCGTGGCAGTGGTGCTGGCCACCACGAACGTGGTCGGTGGCTTTGTCGTGACCGACCGCATGCTCGAGATGTTCAAGGGACGGCGCCAGTGACGATCGCCACCGCCTTCGTCTATCTGCTGGCAGCGGTCCTCTTCATCATCGGTCTGAAGTTCCTCAGCTCGCCGCGGGGCGCTCGGCGCGGCAACCAGGTCGCGGCGGTGGGCATGGTCCTGGCGGTTGGCTGGACAGTGGTTCTCCTGCGCGACGCCTTCACGCCCGCCGGAATTGCCATCTGCACCGTGGGTGTGGCCATCGGCTCGATAGTGGGAACGGTTGGGGCCCGTCGCGTGCACATGACCGCGATGCCCCAGATGGTCGCCCTGTTCAACGGTGTGGGCGGCGGCGCGGCGGCGCTCGTGGCCGTATCCGAGCTGCTCAAACTCGCGGGCGCCCGGCCGGACTTCCAGACTGGCTTCCCCAGTGTGTTCGCGATCGTGATCGGAGGCATCTCATTTGCCGGCAGCGCGCTCGCCTTCGCCAAGCTGCAGGAGCTGATGACCGGCACGCCGATCACGTATCCGGGTCAGCAGGTCGTCAACGGCCTACTGGCTCTCGCAATTCTGACGCTCGCCGTCGCCGTGCTGGCCGTCACCGGCTCCGCTGTCGTGTTCGCGGTGTTGCTCGGTATGGCGCTGGTCCTGGGCGTCGCGTTTGTGCTGCCCATCGGCGGGGCAGACATGCCCGTTGTCATCTCGCTCCTCAACGCCTGCACAGGCCTCGCCGTGGCGGCCAGCGGATTCGTCCTGGACAATTTCGCCCTGATCGTCGCGGGCACGCTGGTGGGCGCCTCCGGCTCACTGCTGACCAAGCTCATGAGCGACGCCATGGGGCGTTCGATCACCAACATCCTGTTCGGGGCGTTCGGCCAGGTGCAGGCCGGTCTCGGTAGCGGTGCCGCTGCCGACGCGAAGAGCGTGCGAGCCGGCAGTGCCGACGACATCGGCACGATGCTGGCCTATTCGCGGAGCGTGATAATCGTGCCGGGCTATGGGCTGGCCGTGGCGCAAGCCCAGCACGCGGTGCGGGAGCTTGCCGATCTGCTCGAGAAGCGCGGGGTCGAGGTCACCTATGCAATACATCCAGTGGCCGGCCGGATGCCGGGGCACATGAACGTGCTGCTTGCTGAGGCCAACGTGCCCTATGAGCAGCTGAGAGAGATGGACGCGATCAACGGCGAGTTCAAACGGGCGGATGTGGCGTTGGTGGTTGGTGCCAACGACGTGGTCAACCCGGCCGCACGCAACTCGCCAGGCAGCCCGATCTACGGCATGCCGATATTGAACGTGGATGAGGCCCACAGCGTTGTCTTCCTCAAGCGCTCGATGCGGCCCGGGTTCGCCGGCATCGACAACGAGCTTCTTTACGATCCGAAGACCGTCATGCTCTTCGGCGATGCCAAGGAGTCGCTGACCCGGCTGGTGGCGGCGGTCAAGGCGGCCTGAGCGGCCGGACGAGCGCAGACCTTGTTCGGCCGTACCAGGGCCCACTGATGTCGGCGCTCGCCACAGACAGCGGTCACGGCTCCGCGGCCTGGGTGCCGTTCAGGTGTTCTTGATCGTCACGGTTGTGATGAAGACGGTACCGCCGCTCCTCAGATAGTCGGGCAGCCTGTCCCCGGTGGCGTAGCCGTTGACCTGCACAGTGTCTCCCGGTACGGTCACCGGGATTCGCCCGCTGTACGTTGCCACGGTATTCCCGCCGGTGTCGGTCAGCGTCACCGACACGGTGCCGGCTCCGGGCCCGCCCGTGTTCTTGACCGTAACCCGGATCGGGCAGCCCTGCCGGGTCGAGCACTGGCTGGGGATGTCGGCACTAACCTTCTGGAAGTTGGCGGTGCCGGTTCCCTGGTCGGGGGTGGCGGTCGGCGCCGGCGTGGCGCTCGACTGTGTCGAAGGCGACGCCGTCGCCACCTGCGCGCTCTGCTGCTGGGGCGGCGCCGACGATGTCTCAGGGCTGCTCGAACCGCC
>Ga0126383_10003719_pt1 | contig 10173 bp, 16 predicted proteins | sample PanSoiMetPlot_35_FD_96882 | JGI IMG/M metagenome (GOLD analysis project Ga0126383, IMG submission 96882) | Tropical forest soil microbial communities from Panama - MetaG Plot_35 | ecosystem: Environmental > Terrestrial > Soil > Tropical forest > Bulk soil | place: Panama | collected 2016-02-17
CGAGTGGGCTCGATCCGCATCCTGACGCCGGTCACCGCCGAAGGCCTCGCGGACACCTCACGCAAGGTGCTTTACGTCGGCGAGGCGCAGATGCTCACGCCCGGCGGGGTCCTTCCGCTGGCCTTCGACATCGACGCCGCCACGCTGCGCGAGGCGATCGACAAGTTCGCGCCCGGAGCCGATGCGGCGGTCGAGCGCGCGGTCCAGGAGCTGGAGGCGCTGCGCCGTGAGGCCTCGTCGTCGATCATCGTCCCGGGCGGCGGCAGCGGCGGCGGGCTAATCCAGCGGCCCTAGCGCGCGTCCAGCTGATCCTCGGAGCGCCCGCACCGATCGCAGCAGGTCGTGAGCTCGGCGTTTCCGTCCGCGTCCTGATCCGCGCTGCCGGCGGCATGCATTAGCCGGCCGCACGGGCAGGGCTCCGGGTATTCCTCGTAGCACTCGGGGCAGTGCGCGTCGCCGACGTGGCGGCTGCGCTCTTCACCGACGGCGAATAGAGCCATCGCTCTCTCCTTCGCGTGGTCGGATCGCTGACTTCTCGGCGGCTCAGCCGCGCACGTCCGACGCGGCCGGAAACGCCAGGACGAACGTCGTCCCGCGCCCGGGCACCGACTGCACGTCGATCGTGCCGTGGTGATCCTGGACGATTCCGTAGCTCACGGATAGGCCGAGCCCGGTCCCCGATCGCTTGGTCGTGTAGAACGGATCGAACACCTTCGAGAGATGCTCGGCCGGGATGCCGGGCCCGGTATCGGTGACGGCCACCCGCACCCAGCCGGTACGCTCCGCCGCGCCCGTCTCGATCCGGATCTCCCCGCCGCTCTCCATCGCCTCTCGCGCGTTGGTGATCAGGTTCAGCAGGACTTGCTGCAGTGTACTCGCGTCGCCCACGATCGGGGCGAGCGCGGGATCGAGGCGCGTGCTGACGCGGATGTGGTCGGCCTCCAGAGGCTTGCCTACCAGCAGCAAGGTTTCCTGGATCACCGCGTTCACGTCGATCCGCGCGTGCTCGCGAGGCGTCTGGCGCGCGAACGAGCGAAGATTCGTCGCGATCCCGGCGACGCGCTGGGTCGCTCGATGGAGAACGCGCAGGTCCTCGAGCATCTGGGGCGGAAGGTTCTGCTCCGCGGCGTCCAGCAGCATGACCTCGATCCGCGAGGTGATGATGCCGAGCGGGTTGTTCATCTCGTGGGCGATGCCCGCGGTCAAGGTGCCGAGCGCCGCCAGCTTCTCCGTCTGATAGAGCGCTTCCCGCTGCCGTACCAGCTCGGCCTCGACGCGCTTGCGCTCGGTGATGTCCGTGATGAGGGCCATCGCGGTCATACCCTCGGGCGCCTGCACGTAGCTCAGGCTGATCTCGACGGGAAACTCGGTGCCGTCCTTCCGGCGTCCGGCCAGATCGAGCCCGCTGCCCATGGGCCGCACCCGCGGCGCGGCGCAGTAGCCGACGCGATGCTCGCGATGCGTCGCGCGAAAGCGATCGGGCAGCAGCACCTCGAGCGTCTGGCCCCTGAGCTCGTCCCGGTCATACCCGAACATCCGCTCCGCGGCCCGGTTCACCAGGGTGATCCGCCCGTTCGCGTCGATCGACAAGATGCCTTCGGAGGTCGACTCGAGGACCGCCTGGGCCGTGTGGCGCAGCGCGCGCATCTCGATCAGGAGCTCTTCCCGGGTTTTCCCGGCGTCGTCCATGCAGGAAGCCATCGTCGGGGCGCGCCGGAAAGTTGTCAAGACGCTCGGCAGGTGATAGAGACAGCCCGGAGGTGTAGGATGAGCCGTTCACGCCAGTCGAAGCGACCGCAGCCGAAACGGCCGCGACGAGTGGAAAACCGGATGGCCCCGCCGAAGCATGCCGAGCGCCAGCACGCCAAGCCCGGCGCCGGCATCAAGCGCTCGCGCGCGAGCATGGCGAAGAAGCCGCGCTGACGCACGTGGAAGTTCGGCGCCGGGTGCTGGTGGTCGACGACGAGCCGGACATGGTCGACAACTGCGCCCGCATCCTCAAGCGGGCCGGCTACCAGTGCCTGACCGCGACCGACCCGCAGCGTGCGCTCACGCTCGTGGAGGCCGAGCGCCCCGACTTGATGCTGACCGACCTCAAGATGCCGGGCATGGACGGCATGGAGGTGCTGCGCCGCGCGCGTGAGATGGATCCGGCGCTTCCGGTCATCGTGATCACGGCGTTCGCGACCATCGAGTCGGCGGTCGCGGCGATCAAGGACGGGGCCTTCGACTACCTGCCCAAAAACTTCTCAGTGGACCAGCTGCGCGTGGCGGTCGAGCGCGGCCTGCGCCAGCGTGAGCTCCAGCTCGAGAACCGAAACCTCCGCGAGCAGCTGCAGGGCACGCTCGGCTTCGAGAATCTGATCGGGCGGAGCCCGGCCATGATCAGGGTCTTCGAGCTGGTGCGCAAGGCGGCCCGCTCGGACGCCAACATCTTGGTGCTCGGCGAGTCCGGGACCGGCAAGGAGCTGATCGCGCGCGCGATCCACGCCAACAGCCCGCGCGCCGCGCAGGCGTTCGTGCCGGTCGACTGCGCGTCCCTGCCCGAGCCGCTGCTCGAATCCGAGCTATTCGGTCACGAGAAGGGCGCGTTCACCGGCGCCGTGAAAGCCAAGCGCGGCTTGATCGAGGTGGCCGACCGCGGCACCTTGTTCCTCGACGAGATCGCGGAGCTGCCGCTGACGCTCCAGGCGAAGCTGCTTCGCGTGCTCCAGGAGCGCCAGCTCCGCCACGTCGGCGGTACCGCGCAGATCGACGTCGACGTCCGCGTCGTCTCGGCCACCAATCGCGATCTTCGCGAGGCCGCGGCGAAGGGCCAGTTCCGCGAGGAGCTCTACTACCGGGTCAACGTGATCGCGATCACGCTGCCGCCGCTGCGCGAGCGCGCGGGCGACCTGAAGCTCCTGGCGCACGCGTTCCTCAAGCGCTACGGGGGCGAGCGGGTGACGGGGTTCGAAGACGCGGCGCTCGGGGCGCTGGAGGCCTACGGCTGGCCTGGCAACGTGCGCGAGTTGCAGAACGTGGTCGAGCGCGCCTGCGCACTCGCCGATGGAGACCGCGTCACGCGCGTGGACCTGCCCGACTACCTGCTGCAGGGCGGCGCGGTCCGTCAGACCGGTGGCGGCGCCGCGCCGGGCGCGCCGCTACCGTCGAGCGACGACCTGCCGCTGAAGGACGCGAAGGACAGGTGGATGCGGGTGCTCGAGGCGTCCTACCTGCGCGAGCTGCTCGGCCGCTATGGCGGCAACGTGTCGGCGGCCGCGAAAGCTGCCGGCATCGACCGGAAGACCTTCCACCGGCTGATCAACAAATACCAGATCCGCGGCTGAGCCGCCGCGGGGCAGCGGTGTCCCACCGGGGCTCGAAATCCCCACGCCGTCTGCCGGGGCATCGTGAGTAACGAGCGAATTTCGCTCGCATCTATCGCTGGCATCCGCGTTGCTCCCTTGACGGTCGGCGCTCGAGCAGCGCACGACGATCGCGAGGAGGACACCGTGAAGCTCGACAAGATCCTGGTGCCGCTGGACGGATCGATCCTCGCCGAGGCCGCGCTGTCGGCGGCGTGCGATTTCGCCGCGAGGGATGGGGCCACGATCAGCCTTTTGCGCGCGGCCGAGGCCATGCCGCGGCCGGGCAGCGATGTCGTCGAGGCGCAGGTGACGGCCGTGAGAGAGGCCGAGGAGTATCTGGCGTCCGTCGTTCGGCGACTCGCCGACAGGCGCATCACGCGGGTCGAGACGCACGTGTGGTACGGCCCGCCGGCCGCGGCCATCGTGGAGGCCGCCGCGGTGCAGAAGGCCGACCTGATCGTCATGTCGACGCACGGCCGCAGCGGCCTGGGACGTCTGGTCCTCGGCAGCGTGGCCGAATCGGTTCTGCGCGGGACGACTGCCCCGATCCTCGTCGTCCGCGCCGATCACGCGCCGGTGGACGCCCCGCGGGGAGCCGGGCAGGCAACGGCAGGAGGCGCCCGTGTATAAGCGCGCGCTCGTACCGCTCGATGGATCGATGATCGCCGAGGCGATCGTCCCTTTCATCCTGGAGATCGCCGGGCCGCTCGACATGGAGGTGGCATTGCTCCGCGTCGTGGTGCCGCCGCCGTCGATCGTCGTCGAAGGCTCCACGCATGTCATCGTGGAGGACACGGCGCAGATGCGCGCCGACGCCGCGGAATATCTCGCGCCGATCGCGGCGGCGCTTCGCGCCCGCGGCGTGCGCGTGACATCCCACGTGCGCTTCGGCGAAGCCGTCGGCGAGATCCTGGCCGGCGCGCGCGAGATCGGCGCGGATATAATCGCGATGACGACGCACGGGCGCGGCGGCCTCGGCCGCCTCCTCTTCGGCTCGATCGCCGAAGCCGTGCTGCGCCAGGCCGAGATCCCCGTGTTCCTGATGCGTCAAACGAACAGTCAGGTCGCCGCGCGAGCGGCGTGGGAGGCCGTCCGATGAGCCGTCGCGTCGTGCATCCGTCCGACTTCTCCCGGGCGTCGGGCGCCGCATTCAAGAAGGCCGTCGAGATGGCCAAGGCGGGCCGCGGCGAGCTGATGATCGTCCATGTCCAGAGCCCGGTGGCCCCCTTCGCCGGTGAGGGGTACGTGTCCCCGAAGATGTACGAGGACATCGCGGCGTCGAGCCGGGCGTGGGCCCAGAAGCAGCTCGACAAGCTCCTGGCGAAGGCGAAGACGTCGGGCGTGCGCGCGAAGGGCTTCGTGCTCGAAGGCGTGGCCCACGACCAGATCGCCCGCTTCGCCCGCTCCCGTCGCGCGGACCTGATCGTCATGGGCACGCACGGGCGCTCGGGCCTCGCGAAGCTGTTCCTCGGCAGCGTGGCCGAACGCGTTGTGGCCGCCGCGCCGTGCCCGGTCCTGACCGTGCATGGAAAGTAGCGTGAGAAGGAGGAGCACCATGATACCGATGAGGCTCTGGACCTCGATCGCCGCGCTGATGATCGTGCTGAGCGTCGTCCTCGCTCCTGCACTCGCGCAGAAAGGCAATGATGGCTCCGCGTCCAAGCCCGCCGCGGATCAGATGAGCCGCATGATGACGATGATGGCGCAGATGCAAGAGCAGATGAAGCAGATGCACGACGACATGGCGAGCATGAAGGGCATGGGGCGGATGATGCAGGAGCATCACGCGCAGATGCAGAAGGGATGCCCAGGCATGATGTCGCCCGACCGGCCCAGGCCGGGCGGCTAGGGGGGCGGCCATGAACGTCAGCGGGCTCATGACGGCTCCAGCAATCACCGCCGGCCCGGACATGCCCGTGCTGGAGGCGCGCCAGCTCATGGTTGGCCGGCGCATCCGACATCTGCTGATTACCGAAGGCGGCAAGCTGCTCGGCATCGTCACCGATCGCGACATTCGTCTGAGTCTTCCGTCGCCTGCCACGAGCCTGTCGGTGTGGGAGATCAACTACCTGGTCGCCCGCATGACCGTGGCCTCCGTGATGACGACGACCGTGATCACCGTCGATCCACGCCGCGACGCGCGCGAGGCCGCGCGGCTGATGCTCTATCACAAGATCGGCGCGCTCCCGGTCGTGGACGGCGGCACGCTGCTCGGCATCATCACCGAGACCGACCTGCTGCGGGCGTTCGTGAAGGCGTCGTAGCGCGGCGGATGAATCCCATCCTCATCGTCGACGACGAGGCAGACCTCGTCACGACGTACGAGCGGCTGTTGCAGCGCCGGGGCTATCGGGTCGTGTCGGCCGCGTCGCGCCGCGACGGGCTCCTGGTGGTCGAGCGCGAGCCGCTGGCGCTCGTGGTCACCGACCTGCGACTGCCGGACGGCGACGGCCTGGACATCGTGCAGGCCGCACGGCGGACCACCCCTAGCCCCACGCCGTCGCTCGTGGTCACCGGCTTCGCCTCCGAGGTGAGCCGCGCGGCCGCGATGGGGGCGGGCGCTTCGGGGTATCTCGCCAAGCCGTTCGGTGCCGCCGCGCTCCTCTCACTCGTCGAGAACACGCTGACCGCTCTCCCGCGCGCCTGAGCGCCCGGTCCGGCCCGCGCCCGTATTCTGACCTTCAGCGCGCGGCGAGTGCTTGCGTGTGGCGGGCGATCATCAGCTCCTCGTTGGTCGGGATCACCCATGCCGAGGCGCGGCTCTCCGACGCGCTGATACGCGGGCCGCCGCGGTCGTTGGCAGCCACGTCCAGGCTCACGCCGAGCCACGCGGCGTCGCGGCAGATGCGCGCGCGAATCGAGGCCGCGTGCTCGCCGATGCCGGCCGTGAACACCAGCGCGTCGAGTCCGCCGAGCGCCGCGGCCAGCGAGCCCAGCTCGCAGCCGACCCGGTAGACGAACACGTCGAGGGCGCGGGCCGCGCGCGGCGCATCGCTGGCCAGCAGATCACGCACGTCCGAGCTGACGCCCGACATGCCGAGCAATCCGGATCGCTTGTAAAGCAGATCGGTCACGGCGTCGACGGACATCGCGCGCTCGCTCATGAGATGGAGGATCACGCCAGGATCGATCGAGCCAGTGCGGGTGCCCATGGGCAGCCCGTCGAGCGCGGTGAAGCCCATCGTCGTGGCCACGCTGCGGCGCCCGCGCATGGCGCACATCGACGCGCCGGCGCCCAGATGGGCGACGACGACGCGGCCATCGGCAGCCTCGCCGAGGTGATCGGCCAGTACGCTCGCGACGTATTCGTACGAGAGTCCGTGGAACCCGTAGCGCTGGATGCCGGCCTCGCTCATCGCGTGCTGCAGTGCAAAGGCCCTGACGACGGCGGCCTGCGTCGTGTGGAAGGCCGTGTCGAAGCAGGCGACCTGGCGGAGCGCGGGCTTGAGCCGGGCGAGTGATCGAATCGGCGCCAGGTTGTGGGGCTGGTGCAGCGGAGCCAGCGGAACGAGCGCCTCGAGCTCGGCCAGCACCTCGGGCGTCAGCAAGACGGGCGCTGCGTAGCGAACGCCGCCGTGGACGACCCGGTGTCCCGCCGCAACGACCTCGGTTCCGGCCGTCTGCGTCTCGATCCACTCGAGGATGGCCCGCAGCGCGTCGTCGTGGCTCGCGTTCGCCGCGAGTGGCGGGGCCGAGAGCTCGCCCCCGTTTGCGTCGCGGGCGGTGAAGCGTGCGCGCGCTCCGAGTCCGTCGACCTCGCCCCGGTCGCGCAGCGTGAGAGCAGCGGCGGGGCGGCCCTCGACCGCGTACACCGAGAACTTGATCGACGACGAGCCCGCGTTGATGACGAGCAGGGCCTCGCTCAATACTTCGGCCCTCTCCGGGCGAACACGAGGGTCGCTGCGCAGGAGGCCACGCGGGTGGCGGGACTGTGCTCGGGCCCGGCAGAGCGTGTGAGGCTCGCGCTCTCGCCGGCCCGGATCTCGTCGAACGTCCGGCTCTCGATCACGACCACGATCTCAGATGATAGTGCAACCGACGCGCTCCTCGAATCGGGATGCCTGGGACGCGTGGACCCCGCAAAGCTGGGGTGCCCACGCCCGCGAGTGGGACGCCGATGCCCCACCTCGTGCGTCCATCACACGCCAACTGCCTGACTTCTCGTCGCTCCGCCAGTGGCAGCCGCCTTGCACTTCTCGGCCGGTATGAAAACGGCGCTCGCAGCGGCGGTCGCGGCCGCGACGCTCACGCTCCCCGCGTTGGCCCAGGGCCCCGCCGAGCAGGGCCAGCGCTACTTCATGAACAGCGGGTGCTACGGCTGCCACACCGTCGGCAAGATGGGGACGCCGATCGGGCCGGATCTCTCGAAAGTCGGCGCCAAGTACTCGCGCGAGTACCTCGAACGCTGGCTGCGCGATCCGTCTGCCCAGCGCCCGAACGCCCACATGCCGACCCTCGAGCTGAGCCCGCAGCAGGTGACAGACCTGGCCGCTTACCTGTCCGCGCTTCGCTGAGGCGACGGAGGCCCGCGATGATCTCGATTCCGTTGATCCGGCGTGAGCTCACCAGCGATCTGCTCGGACAGCACATCCACCTGTTCGGCGCCGGATCCGCGACCACCGAAATCCTCAGGCGCTTGGCCGACGCTGGAGCGGAGGAAGGCACAATCGTCCTCTCCGAGACCGACGGCACGTGCCTCAGCGCCGCCGCGCTCTTTCGCCCTCACCTGGCGGTCGGCGCCGTGTCCCTGTTCTCGGCGATCGCGACAATCGCCCTCGCCGAGGCGCTCGGGCACGGCGACCGCGATGCGATGCCGATCTGGCCGGATCTGGTGAACGTCGGCGACGCGATCGTCGCGCGAAGCATGGCGGAGACCGCACCCGCCACTGGTCGCACGAGCTACGTCATCCTGGGCGCCGAGATCGACGTGCGCGCGCTTGATGCGACGCTTCGCGGGGCGGGCGACTGGAACAGCGTCGTCGCGACGTTCCTGAACGCCCTCGACAAGTGGGCTACCGCCTACGCCACGCACGGCCCGGCGGCCGTGAAAAGCGCCATCCTTCCGCGCGGGCCGGCCGCCCCGCGGCTCACGGGGGCGGCAGCCTGAAGACCAGCTCGGTCGCGCCCTGCTCCGTCTTGTGCGACTCGACCTTGGTGAATCGCGTGATGAGGTCGAGCATGCGCCGGTTGTCGGCCAGCACGTAAGCGCGGAACCGCCGGTAGGACCGCGCGGTAGCGGCGCGGAGAATCGCGTCGAAGAGCATCGTCCCGAGACCTCGGTTCTGCCAGCTGTCCTGCACCACGAACGCGACCTCGACGGTGTCGGGCTCGTCGATCGCGTCGTAGCGGCCGACGGCGATCAGGTCGCGGGGCTCGCTCGACGGAGCCTCGACCACCAGCGCGAGGCGGCGCTGATAGTCCACCGTGGCCAGCACGCGCGCCCAGTCGAGCTCGGCCGGGTACGAATCGCGCGATGCCGGCACGGCGACATTCTAGATGACCTTTCGGTGGGGCCGCCGCGCACCGCTGGGGCGTCGGAGCCACAATGCCGGGCGCGAGAGCCGAGGTTGCGCGGCGGCAAGCGCATGAATTCCTTGAAATCCCCTCCTGGCATTGTGGTTGCGTGTCCATCTCGGCATGAGGCTGGACGTTCAGACGAGAAGGCTCCGAGGTTGCGGCGCCGGTCGAGCGATCCGCGCGCGTGCGACGGCCCGGCTGGCGCGTGTGCTGGCGTCGCTGCCTATCGAGCCGACATCGGCCCGCGCCATGTTCACGGATCAAAACCGGGCCAAGGGCGGTACGTGCATCAGCTGCGCTCTCGAGGTCCGCCTGCCGCGCCGGCCCGCGGTACGCGTGCAGGACGTGGCCGGCACCCCGCGCCTGGCGCTCGACGCCGGGCTGACGAAGCTCGAGCACCGGCTGCGGCGCATACGCCGGAGCGCGCTCGACTCGAAGCGGCGCCCGAAGAAGTACTATGCGGCCGGCCGTGGCTTGTCGGCCGGTTGAGGAGGCGAAAGCTATGGCCAAGCGCATCCTGGTTCCGCTCGACGAAAAGGTTCACGTCGAGAGCATGGTCGAGGCGATCGGAGCTCTCGCGCGGACAACGGGCGCGACGGTCCGCCTGCTGCACGTGGCGCCTGTTCCGCAGAGCCTCTCGGACGACTACGGTCACGTCCTGGTCTACGCCGATCAGGAGACGGCCCGGCTCGAAGCCGAAGGCCTCGACTACCTGCACGTTGTCTCGCTGGGTCTCGACGGCGTCTGCCTCGAATACGCGGTGCGATACGGCGACCCGGTCGAGCAGATTCTCGAAGAGGCCGAGTCCTGGAACGCCGATCTGATCGCGATGACGACCCGCGGCCGCGGCTCCATCGAGCGCGCGTTGCTCGGAAGCGTCGCCGAGCACGTGTTCCGGAAGGCGCCGATGGCGGTCACGCTCTACCGTGGAGGCAGGTGATGCTCGTCGCGGACGTGATGCAGGCGCCCGTCCTCACGGTCACGCCGAAGACGACGCTCCCGCAGGCGATGCGGCTCGTCCAGCATCGCGGCATCCGTCATCTGCCCGTGGTGGAGGACGACACGCTGGTCGGCATCGTGTCCGACCGTGATCTCAAGCGTGCCATGGCCTCGCCCGCGACCAGTCTCGAGGCGCACGAGCTTCGATATCTCCTCGATGCGGTCACCATGGACGAGATCATGACGCGCGCGATCATCACCATCGGCCGGATGTTTCCGATCGAGGAGGCGGCGCGGCTCATGGTGAAAGAGAAGGTGAGCGCCTTGCCCGTCACCGAGCAGGGGCGCCTGATCGGCATTGTCACCG
>Ga0126383_10003721_pt1 | contig 10170 bp, 7 predicted proteins | sample PanSoiMetPlot_35_FD_96882 | JGI IMG/M metagenome (GOLD analysis project Ga0126383, IMG submission 96882) | Tropical forest soil microbial communities from Panama - MetaG Plot_35 | ecosystem: Environmental > Terrestrial > Soil > Tropical forest > Bulk soil | place: Panama | collected 2016-02-17
CAGCCTGATCGGGATCTCTGCAAGGTCCTTACTCCTCCGGGTGGCACCCCGGACAATCCCATTCCTCCGACACCAACCGGGCCGGACACGTCGACTGGAAAACAGGGACAGTGCAGCTTCAACTACTTCTCGCACACAGCGGGCCTGGGAATGCGCTATCACACCCCGGTCGGGCCGATTCGATTGGACTTCAGCTACAACCTGAATCCACCGATTTACCCGGTCAATATCAACTACTCGCAGTCAGACATCTACGCCAATCAGCACGTTGGTCAAGCGCAGCACTTCAACTTCTTCTTCAGCCTGGGGCAGACATTCTGATGGCCGGATATCGACAGCATCGACAAACCATCGCGGGCAGCGCGCGGCGATGGATCTGCGCGGTCATGATGTTCGCCGGCCTCCTCACAGTCCATGCGCAAACAATCGAGAAGAACACAGCCGACAGCCAAGGGATCACGCTGGATCGCGTGATTGCGATCGTCAATCGACAGATCATCCTGGCAAGCGACCTTGAAGATGAATTGCAGATCTCGATCATTGACCCGAGCAGAAACCTGAAGGAGAAGGAGACACCACAACAGGCTCTCGATCGGCTCATCAGCCGTACGCTCATTCAGCAGCAGATTCGGCAGGAGGACCTGGCGGCCACTCAGCCGTCCGCATCCGAAATTGCAGGCCGTGTAGAGGAAATTCGTAAAGAGCTGCCGGCCTGCGTTCGTGTCAATTGCGAGACAGACGCAGGATGGAAAGCGTTTCTCGCCCAGCACGAACTCTCACCGGGAGGGGTCGAGAATTACGTTCGAAACCGTGTGGAGATTCTGAGATTCATTGAGGCGCGTTTCCGGCAGGGCATCCGAATCACTCCCGAGGAAATCGAGGCATACTACCGGGAAACGCTCCTGCCGCAATACCCGGCGGGCGTAGCAGTTCCACCCCTGCAACAGGTATCGGCTCGTATCGAGGAGATTCTGCTGCAGCAGCGCGTGAATGAGCTCTTCAGCAGCTGGCTTGCAAACCTCCGCAAGCAGGGACAAATCGAAATTCTTGACCCGTCGCTGGCGAAAGCCTCGGACGAAGAAGCTGAGGGAGCAATCAAGGAATGAGCGAGACGAGCCAGCTGCCTCCGGCGATGGAAGTTTCTGATGAAAATCAGAAGCGTTCCCCCGTCTCACGCCGGCGTTACCTGCGTCATCTGCTCTGGGGTGGATCGATCCTGGCTGTCGTTTTGATCGTGGGCATTGTCGCGGTGTACTTCTGGGCAAGCTCCTCAACATTCGAAGAGATCATTCGCAAGCGATTAATCGTCCGGATTGAGACGGCAACCGGCGCACGCGTGCAGATCCGGTCATTCCACTGGAAACTGCTGCACCTGGAAGCCGAGGCGGGCGGCATCGTCCTGCACGGACGCGAGGGCCAGGGGGAGGCTCCCTATGTCCAGGCGGCCTCCCTGCGTGTGGCAGTCAACATACTCGATTTCTGGAGCCCCCGTGTTTTGCTTCGCGATTTCGAATTGGTGCAGCCTCAGATTCACCTCATCGTCTATCCCGATGGCAGCACCAACCAGCCGCAGCCGCGTAAAAAAACGGAATCGCAACCGGTGCAGACGCTGTTCGATTTGCAGGCCGGGCATGTCGAAATACAACACGGGGTCATCGACTACGACAATCGGTCAGACCAGGCAGACGATTTTCAGGATCGGAAAATTCCGCTCGACTTCGGAGCCAACGATGTTTCGCTCCTCATGAAATATCTGCCCCCTGAGGGGACTACACCGGAGAGTTACCACCTCGAAGGTTCGGTGCGTGACTTGCACCTGTGGCGGGGACCCGCCAACAACCCCGAGGCGCCTCTGGTGCAGGGATACGTGCAGGCAGTGGTGGATTTCACGCGCAACTCCATTTACCTGCGATCGCTACAGATTACTGCCCGCAGCAAGGGCTCGAAGGATCGGCAGCTGAACGTCGCTGGGCAACTCGCGGACTTCACACACCCGCGCTGGAAGGCAACGGCGCAGGGCGACCTCGATTTGAAGCTCATGGAGCCCGCCACAGGTTATCCAAACACCCCGGAGGGGATTGCGAAACTGAATCTGGCGGCTGAGGGACAGAAGGGCGAGTTCCGGATCGACGGAACGGTCCATGCTGATAATGCCTCGTATATAGGCACCGGCGTCGTGGCGCGCGGCGTTGTTCTGGATGCGCGCGTGCATGCAGATCCTTTGCACTTGCAGATCACAAACGTGATCGCGCGCCTGAAGCCAGGTGGACAGCTCGAAGGAGACGTCGTCCTGGACCACTGGATCGCTCCATTCGGCGGGACCCCGGTACTGGAACCTGCAACTGAGCCCGTTCAGCGCCAGAAGAAAGGCAGGAAACACGAAGAGACCGCGCCGCCGAAAGCAACCGCACCGAAACCAGCAGATAATCTTCTGCACACAAATGGGAAGGTGAATGCGTATTTTCGCAATGTCACGCTCGACACGCTGTTGGACATGGTAAGCGCCCCGCCGTTTCGGCGGCTCGGTCTGGGTGCCCGACTGAACGGCTTGTCCACGGCGGTGTGGAACAACGGCGATGTAAACACGCTCGCTGTCTCCGCAAACCTCAAGCTGAACTCATCGTCGCAGTTACCGGGCGAAGTCCAGGCCGTTGGGGCGGTGGACGCGACCTATTTGCAGAAGAATGGCACGGTGGATTTGCGGACGCTGGAAGTGACCCTGCCGGCGAGCCGGCTTAGAGCTCATGGACGCGTCGGCGCATACCCAATGACCAGTCCGACCGGAATTGAATTCGATTTTCAGTCGAGCAATCTCGGCGAATTTGACACGCTTTTCCGCGACCTTGGTCTCACTCACAATGGAAAGACCGGTACGGAGGCCTTGCCGATCTCGCTCGGCGGAGAAGCAGAGTTCCATGGCTCCTGGGCGGGCTCGCTCGTTGACCCCCACCTCACTGGAAACATTCAGGCAACGAATTTCTCCGCCGAGATCCCGACTGGCGCAAATGGCGCGGCGGCACGCTCCATCCACCTGGATTCTGTCATTGCGACCGGGAGTTACTCTGCGGAACGAATTGCGATCGATCGGGCCCAGATTCAGCACGGAGATGCTTCGGTCGATGTTGACGGCTCCTTGACGGCGGTTCCATCCCCGGCGAAAAAGCCAGGACACCCCAAATTTGACTCTGATTCCCAGCTCCACGGCAGTGTGCATGCAAGCGGGTTGAACGCGGACGAGATCGGATCGTTCTTAGGAGAAAACCTGCCGGAGAGCGGAATTGTCAGCGCGCAGTTGAAGATCGACGGCCCCGCTGATGCCCTCAACGGCGACGGCTGGGTACAGGTGGATCGCGGCTCCCTTTATGGAGAGCCGCTGACGAAGGGGCGCGCCGAGGGAAAGATCGCGAGCCATGTCCTGCAGCTTTCATCCTTCACACTGAGCAGCCCAGCCGGCACAGTTCAAGGATCCGGAAGCTATGGCCTTCAGGATCGGCACTTCAAGTTGAATGCCCACGCGAACAATCTCGACGTGGCAAAGATGAAGCATCTGCAGGATGCGGGAACGCAGGTGGCAGGAAGTCTCGAAGTTACGGTATCGGGGTCGGGAACGATCGATGATCCGCTGCTTGAGCTGCGTGCCTCACTGGCTGACCTTGCCGTGGCGGGCGAGCGGTTCGGCTCGGTCGATTTTGTTGCGCACACCGCGAATCAGGTCGCGACCTATGATCTGACCTCACGCCTGGAAGCGGCCCAATTGACTGCTCATGGGCAAACGGCATTGCGCAATGACAAACAGACGCAGGCGACGCTAAACATCTCCCGGTTTAATATCGGCGCTTTTCTGGCCATGGCGCACGTGAACGGCCTCACGGGCGAATCGGACCTGGAAGGCGTGATCAATCTCGAAGGTCCCCTCGCGCATCCGGAGCAGATGCGGGGCGAGGCACGCATCAAGGATCTGAAAGTCACGATCGCCGGCGTGCACCTGCACAGTGAAGGCGGAGCACATGCTTCGATGGGGAACTCCAGGATCAGCCTCGACCCGATTCATGTAACCGGCGAAGACACTGATTTGCAGATACAAGGCTCGCTCAACCTCGCGGACAAAAAGCAGCTGGATGCGGCTGCGAACGGTTCCATCAATCTGAAGCTCGTTGAAAGCATTGATCCTGACTTGACCGCGAGTGGGACGACGACATTTCGTGTGGAGGCCCACGGACCCCTCAGCGATCCGGCACTATCCGGGCGCATCGATTTCGAAAATGCATCGCTTGCTCTCGAAGATCTCCCCAATAGCCTGAGCCATTTGAGTGGCACACTTGAATTCAACCGGAACCGCCTGGAGGTGAAGTCACTGACGGCCATGAGCGGCGGCGGACAGCTGAGCGTATCCGGGTATCTTTCGTACGCCCATGGCATTTACGCCGATCTCGCTCTAAAAGGAAAATCGATTCGCATACGCTATCCTCAGGGCGTCAGTTCCGCGGCCGATATCAACCTGCAGCTGCAGGGACCACAGAGCAATCTGCTGCTGAGCGGTAACGTCATGATCACTCGTTTCACAGTGAGTTCTGATGTCGATTTCGTCGCACTTGCCGCCCAGAACGCCAAAGCCCAACCTGTCGCGCCCGCAAATGCCCCGTCAAATCACGTCAGGCTCGATGTGCGAATCCAGTCTACGCCGCAGCTGAATTTCCAGAATGCTTATGCAAAGCTGGCGGGAGACGTGGACCTTCGTCTCCGGGGGACAATCGCCTCACCGTCCCTCCTTGGCCGCATCTCCATCACGGAAGGCGCTGCGACAATTGCCGGCACCCGCTATGAACTGCAGCGCGGCGAAATCACATTTACGAATCCGGTGCGGATCCAACCGCTCATCGATCTCAATGCCTCGGCACACGTGCAGGACTATGACATCACCCTGGGTCTCCACGGCTCCGTCGATCAAATGTCGGTGTCATACCGAAGTGACCCGCCCTTGCCCGAAGCGGATGTAGTTGCTCTGCTTGCGCTGGGGCGGACACAGGATCAGCAGCGCCTGTACACCCAGCAACAGGAACAGCTTGCCGCCAGTCCTGTAACGGACGCACTACTCGGTGGCGCCTTGAATGCCACCATGAGCAGCCGGGTGCAGAAGATCTTTGGCGTCGGTTCGGTCAAGGTCGATCCCAACTACCTTGGCGTGCTGGGGAACTCGACCACTCGTATCACCGTCGTGGAACAGCTGGGCAAGTACCTCACTCTCACCTATGCCACCGATGTCGATACGACCGCACAACAGCTGATCCAGGCCGACGTGGCCATCAACCGGCATGTTTCCCTGCAGGTCACGCGCGACGAATCCGGTGTGTTTTCGATGGTAATCAAGGCAACGCGCCGGTTTCGATGATGTCTTCAGGGTGTTTCCTCTTCGGGAAAGGCAGCCGAATCCGACTCGCGCGTCAGTGAATTGCCTCATTGCACGAGCCTGCACAACCCTGTAAAGTTTTCCCGAATCTTTATCTATCTGATTCGGCATCGGAATTGCCGGGGCAGCGTCGGATCGCGGATCGACGAGTAGATGGATATCAAATGCAAGATTTTTCTAGCCGGCATATTTTCAAGAACTCGCTTTCGCTGTAGGAAAGGATTTCAACATGGTTAGGACAAATTGCATTGCCCGGCCGCATTATTGGCGGCTGCGCTTCTGTCTGCAACCCTTGGTTTGCCGCAGGCTTCCTTTGCATACACAGGCTCTGGAATCGGGATCGGCCAGAACGGAAACAGCGAGGCACAAGCCAAGCTGAACAAGTCGCAATTCAAAGACGTAAAGGTGACGGTCGACAGCAACGGAATAGCCACCTTGACTGGCTCGGTAAGCCTCTATGAATACAAAAGCGGTGCTGCCAACCGGGTACGCAAGGTCAAAGGGGTAACGGCGGTACGAAACGATATCCAAGTCGAGGGTCCATCGGTTCCGGACGATCAGCTAAAGGCAAAACTCATGGAGAAACTAGCTTACGATCGGGTGGGCTACGGAACAACCACTTTCAACGCCATCGGGGTGAATGTTCAAAACGGCGTTGTCACCCTCGGTGGCCATGCATATTCGTACCCTGACAAGGATTCAGCGATCGCAGTGGCTTCGACCTATCCCGGAGTGAAGGACGTCGTGGATGAGATCGAGGTCGACCCGACCTCCATCATGGATGACCAGACTCGCCTCGCCGTGGCGCGAGCCATTTACGGATACCCGTCGCTGAATAAGTATGCGGTCGACCCGGCCAAGCCGATCCGCATCTCCGTGCAGAACGGCCATGTGTCGCTTTATGGCATGGTGGACTCGAAAGCCGACAGCGATACAGCAAACATCCGAGCCAACGGCGTTCCGGGTGTCTTCAGCGTCAAGAACTACCTGCAAGTCGCCGGTCAACCAAGCGAAAAAGAGAAACCGCAATAGGTGCCAAACCGGTCAGCTCTCAGGACTATCTCATTCGAACGCAGGATGACGGTCCTGAATTTTTGCTTTACGCGCTCGGTTTCCGAGGCCCATGCACGGCTGTTGTCGTTGATTCAAAAAGCGTTTTCAGTCACATGGAAGACTGGCGGAGTTTTCGCTGGACTGCCGCGGGCCGGCGTGCGACATTTACAGAGTTGTAATCATCCAGAACTTGGGATTCCTTACACTTGTTTCGCTATGCTGAATGACGGCCCACTGACAATCGATCGGCGCGAGGGCAAGAATCCTGGAACACAGGTGTTTTGCCTCAGCGGTCCACTCACGTTGCGTAACCTGTTTGAGCTGCAGACCGAGCTTCGCAGCGCGGCGCCCCCTCCGCTGACCATTCTCGACATCACCGAAGTGCCGTACATGGATTCGGCAGGGATGGGACTGGTGATGAATCATTACGTTCGCTGCCAGACACGGGGCGCCAAGCTGGTCGTGTCCGGCGCAAACAACCGGGTGATGGACCTGTTCAAGGTGACGAAGGTCGATACGGTGCTTCCCCTGGCGCCGTCTATCGATGCTGCGGAAGCCTAGCCCGGCAAAGCCTCTCACAAACGGCCTTCGTCTTTCGCGGTCTCAAGCGTATCTCCATTACACTGGGTAATGGAAAGCGCCGCATGGGATTGTTCTCTAAGACACGCACCACGCTGGAGATGATCAAGTGGGAACACTCGATCTTTGCCCTCCCCTTCGCGTTGACTGCGGTGCTGCTGGCAAGCCACGGATCACCCGGGTGGCGTAGGCTTGGCTGGATTCTCGTGGCCATGGTGACCGCCAGATCGTGCGCCATGGCCTTCAATCGCTGGGCCGACGCTGACCTGGATGCCGAGAACCCCCGCACGCGCGGCCGCGCCATTCCCGCCGGCATGCTCTCCCGCGAATTCGTTCTTGGATTCACTATCCTCACAGCCCTCGGGTTCGTGATTGCCGCCGCGGAACTGAGCAAACTTACCCTTATCCTCGCGCCCTTCGTCCTCGTGGTTCTGCTCGGATACAGCTACATGAAACGGGTTACCCGCTGGTCGCACCTGGTTCTTGGGCTGGCCCTCGGCCTGGCACCGTCCGCTGCCTGGATCGCCGTGTGCGGCAGCCTCGACCCGCGCATCCTCGTCCTGACGGCGGCGGTGATGCTCTGGGTCGGCGGATTCGACGTCCTCTACGCATGCCAGGATTTCGAGTATGATCGCCTGGCCGGACTGCACTCTATTCCCCAGTCCCTGGGAATTCCGGCAGCCTTCCTGGTGGCTCGCCTCATGCATCTCTCCATGCTCGGCTTGCTGGCGATTTTCGGTTATCTCTTCAAATTTGGAATTGCCGGGTGGCTCGGCATCGCCGTTGCCGGCCTGTTGCTGGCCTACGAACACGCAATCGTTTCGCCCCGGGATTTGCGCCGCCTCAATGCGGCATTTTTCACCATGAATGGCGTCATCGCAATGACATTTCTGGCATTTGTAGCTGCCGATGTGTGGTTAAGGAGATAGAACCACGTGGCAGATTCCGTATCGAAGAAGTCCGCTGTTCAGCTGTGGTATGGTGCGAGGGAGCACACGAAACCCATGGATGACGCGCAACAGGAAGAAGACTGCAACCGAATCAAGGTCGCCATCCAGGGAGAGCCCGGCTCCTTCAGCCATGAAGCCGCACTCGGCATGATAGAAGGCGCGATTGTGCCCTGCTCCGTTTCAGCGGAGGTTTTCAACGCATTGGTCGATGGATCGGTAGACGCCGCGGTTATCCCAATTGAAAACAGCCTGGCGGGCTCGGTCCTGGAACATTTCGATCTGCTTTTCCAACACGACGTAAAGGTAGTCCGCGAGTCCCGGCTTCGCATCCGCCACAACCTGATCGCCATTTCAGGCACGGCCGTTGCGGACATCGACCGTGTCTTCTCTCATCCTGTAGCCCTGGCGCAGTGCCGGCGTTTTTTGGCCGACCATCCCAAAATGGAGTCCTACGCCTTTTACGACACAGCGGGAAGCGTGAAACAACTCATGGAATTGCGCGACCGACATGCTGCCGCGATCGCCAGTGAATCCGCCGCGCGCTACTATGGTGCCGAGATCCTCGAATCCGGCATTGAAGACAACCCTGAGAACTACACTCGTTTTTTCCTGGTCCGGCGCACGGCGGATGCTGTTGTTGATCCAGACGCGAACAAGATCAGCCTTGCTTTTTCAGTGGAGAATCGGCCCGGGACCCTGGTTGCAGCGCTGAACCAGCTCTCCGCCATGGGCACAAATCTCACCAAGATCGAATCGCGTCCGGTACAGGGCAGGCCCTGGGAATACGTGTTCTATGTGGATTGCCAGCTGCACTCGACCGACGAAGGTTCACGTACGCTGGAGGCGCTGAAGCCCGTCTGTTCGATCGTGAAGGAACTTGGAAGATACAGGGAAGCGGGAACAAGCAGGGAACAGGGAATAGGGATTAGGGAATAGGGATTAGGGTAATAGGTACCAACCTGAATTTCTGGGATCTTGAGTTTGAGCAGCAGGAACGAAGAGGATGGTGATTGCCATCCTCTTTCACTTTGTCTGAGATTTGTGATCAGGTGAGAAGTGGTGTTACCCCTGATCCCTATTCCCTGTTCCCTGCTTTTAGAAGTGATACGCCACGCCAATCGACGGGACGAAGATGTTGTACCACTTATTCGTGGAGAGATTGATCTGGTTCGACCCGGTCTGGCCGAAATTCGGCACTTTGGTGACGAAACCGCGATACTCCGCGCGAATATCAAAACTCGGACTGATCTCATAGGCAATACCGCCGCCATAGAGTCCACCGACCCCGGTTTGTTGCTTCACGTCGAGCGAGGTCGTTCCCGAGTTGCGGATGGGAAGAAAGATCATTGCTCCCGGACCCGCTTCGACGAACGGATTGAATTTCTTATACGTGAAACTGTGCACGTACGCCGCCGAGATCTCCTGCGTGCGGACGTTCACTTTCACAACGTTTGTATTACCGACGACATACCGTATGGTGTTCTCATAGGTGATGCCGTAGTTCGCTTCAAGAGCGCTGCTGGGCGTAAGCATAAAGCGGTAGCTGGCCAACGCCCCGTAACCGGCATTGGAATGTACCTGAACAGTGGTGGATGAGGCAACAAAAGGCTCGATAAGAACTGTTCCGCTTATACTGATATCCTGCCGGCTCTCCTGAGCACGGCCCGCTGCTGCACACACTGCCAGCAGTAGGGCAATAAGGCCAATCTTCTTCATTCGGTCTTGAACCTCTTGACTGCCTAACCGTCGGGCTGGCAACCAGGTTGTTGATTGGGATATCCCGGATGACTCCGGAACCCGCTCTCAGCATTGTAAATGGCCAGAACGGGTTGCAGACCGCACCGGCTTGATTGGAATGATCTAAGTCAATAGACGCAGACCCGCCCAAATAGCATCTCCACGATGCCGAAGACGGCAATTCGAGCTTCAGCCCGCGCGTTCGACATGGTAGTAGTAGGGCGGCCCTTGTTCCTGCGCCATCGCCCTCACCGTGCGCAAAAACGCCCGGGCAGCATAAGAGAGAGTTGCCTGCCGGCGATGAACCAGCCGCAACACCCGCTTGAATTCAAGTTCATCTACAAGAATGCGCACCAGTTCTCCGGCTTCGAGCTCGTGCGCAATCGTGAGGTGCGGGACAAGCGCGACTCCATTGCCCATGGCCACAAAGCGCTTGATGGCCTC
>Ga0126383_10003722_pt1 | contig 10170 bp, 12 predicted proteins | sample PanSoiMetPlot_35_FD_96882 | JGI IMG/M metagenome (GOLD analysis project Ga0126383, IMG submission 96882) | Tropical forest soil microbial communities from Panama - MetaG Plot_35 | ecosystem: Environmental > Terrestrial > Soil > Tropical forest > Bulk soil | place: Panama | collected 2016-02-17
CAGGCATTTACCCATCTCGCGCTCATTAGCGCAGCGACTTACCTGGACCGCGCTCTCTCCGGTAAAAACGATTCGGTATGGCGTTAGAGGCGAGCAGAAAAAGGGTCAGCTCACATCTTGACTTTTGTACTTTGCACTCGGATCTTCGGTTCGGTTTGCGCCGTTACCAAAAAATGTTTACCAAGTAATAAAGTCAAGATTCGGCCCCTTTCTTTTCCTTTTGCTTACTTGGAGCGCCTCCGTTGTTCGCATCTGAAGTAGTGAATGGGCGGTCATCGCAAGAGTGGAACCCGAGGCGAGCGCCGGGGACGTCGGAAAAGCGCAACACGTCAACGCTTAAGTGAATGGATGTCGGTGCGGGCCTCGCGCTAGCGGTTTGAAATAGAGTTAACGTCAATGCCCCTTGGTAACTCGGTGAGTCGATGCATCATTGCAAGACCTGACCCCAGCGGCACGTCACCAATGCCGCAATGCTGCACACACGCAACAACCCGGGCTTCTTCAAGGGTACCGTTGTCGAGCAAGCGGTTGCCGATGAGTTGGAGCATCGCCCGCTACGACCGCATAGATAACTTTACTAGGCGTAGGTGCTGAGCCATGGGAAGGAAACAAGATTACTGGCAATCAATAGCAAACGTAAAGATCTGACCCGATCCGACCGCCAACGTGATGTGCATGGAGAAACATCCGACTGAATTGCGCGAGGTACCATGGATGACATAATATCGGATCCCTATCCACCGTTGACGGCGTCGAGCCCTATGGCACTGTCCGTTCGGTTGCCGACGAGCGGACGCACCGCAAGCGGATGTGCGCGCTTGGATACCGCATCTTCGGCGCGATGCGGTGGGGCATGCTCGGCGACGGCCACATATCGGCCCGTGACCCCGAGTTGACCGACCACTTCTGGCTGCTCGACTGGGGTCTCCCCTTCAGCGAGGCGACGGTCCACCAGTTGGTGCTGGTCGGGCCCGGTGGCGAAGTGAAAGATGCCGACGGCAACGCGACCGGTGCCGTCAACACCGCCGGTTACAACATCCACCATCCATTGCTCGCTACTCGTCCCGACGTCGTCAGCGCATCTCACACGCATACCGCCTTCGGTACACCATGGTCGGCCAACGTTGAGCCGTTCCGCGCGATCAGTCAAGAGGCGTGTGCTTTCGTGTTCGATCAGGCGCTTTTCAACGATGAGGAAGTTGAGGTGCTTTCGATCGATGGTGGCAGGCGCATCGCCACGGCACTCGGGAATAAGAAATTCTGCATCCTGCGCAACCACGGCCTGCTCACCGTAGGCCGCTCGGTGGAGGAATCAGTCGGGTGGTTCGTGATGGCGGAGCGAGTGGCCGAAGTCCACGTGAAAGCGCCGAACGCACGACCGATCTCTGACGAGGCCGCTGCGGCTGCGGCGTCGACACTTGCCCCTCATCCCGTCGGATGGCGGATGTTCCAGTGGCTCCAGCGGTCGCTCGTCCCCGATCGCTCGGTGGTCGACTGAACAGCGCGCCGGGCCATGGACGTGAACACGCCGGTCGACAACTTCGACGCCGTGATCCCCAGTCACGGGAGTGGCTTCTTCGCCAAGATTTAGGGTTGCCGTCAGATAGCCTCCCAAAACGAGTCGCTAGCAAAAGTGACGTTCATCATAAGCGGTGACGATAGCGAGCAGATTGCTGCCACTCTAAACAGAAGCGCTTTCGAGAGAAGCGACAAAAATGGTCCGAGTGAGAAAGACTGATGCAAGCGTGTTCGACCGAGAATAAGTCAATACTCAGGCTTGACCCTGAGACATCCGGACCCCCGAGACATCCGCAAATCGGCAAGCTTTGAAACCATCGCGGGACGGGGCGGTTTGCGTTGCGCCCACCGATGATGGTATGCCGCACCCAGGGGACTATTTATGCCGAGCACGCCTGATGATAAGGGCCTTCAATCGGAAAAAACGCGTCCGGTCCTTCGGCTGCCCGAGGTTGAGCGCGCTCAATTTAAGAAAAACTTCATCAACACTGCCGTTTGCGAGCTGCGTTTTCCTGCCATCCTCGAATACGAGACGAAACAGCCGGTCGAGATTCAGCGCGCATTGCGCAAAGAATATCCGGATTATGAAAAGCAGCAAGGCGTGAATATGTCAGATCCGAGCGACAAGGAAATCAAGCACGTTTTAAAATCTAGAAAAGGCGACTGGCTTGTCACGATCAGAACGTATTCGATTGCCGTTCAGACGAGCAAATACACCCGCTGGTCTGAGTTTCTCGATCGTCTAGAATATGTGGTGGATAAATCGCTGGCGCCGCTCGACACTGATTTTTTTACGCGGATTGGTCTTCGATATATCAATGATGTACCCTTGGGCGAAGCTGGACAGCCCCAAGGTTGGATCAACGACGATTTGATCGCTCCGATCGTTCGCGGCATCTATGGTCCGGTCGATAGATATGTTCAGGAGGTCCGTGGCCCGATGTCCGGTGGTAAATTCACCTTTCGCCACGGGATAACCACCATCGAAAAAGGCAAGGAACCCACGTATCGGCTGGACTTTGACTTTTACGAGGAAAATGTGCAGGCTGATAGAATGATTGACTTGGTGACAGGCTTTAATAAGGAAGCATTCAAATTCTTTCAGTGGGCACTAGGCGATAAAGCGAAGGAGCGGCTTGGGGAGCCATTCTCATCGGGGGACAAATAATGCCACGCGATATCACTCCGACGGTTCAAGCGACGGAACAGCTCGAGGTCAGCGAGCAACCGGAAGGCACTCGCGGCCTTGCCGGGAAGGCCGCGCGCGGCATAACAGTCGCGGCAGCGATGGCGGCCACGCAGGTGCTCCATCCAGCTGCGTTCCCAATGGGCGATCTTTTCACGCCGCAAGATATGACACGGTATGGTGATGAAGAGGTCGTTGATGTTGAACCGTGGATTCAGGAATCCTCGACGGAGGATGTTCTTGTGGGACTGACACCCGCCGAGAGCGCGAATCATCTAAAGATGGAGTTACTAGCGCGCGAATATGTCTCCGGCCAGCTCTCAACTGAAGAGGAAGCACGTCTCGCTATTGTCACGGAGCGCGTCCGAAAACTCATTCCTCGTGTCACGGTAGAGGACTTTGAGAAGCTGGAAGAGATCGCCAAGGACCTGCAGATCATCGAGGATGAAAATCTGGACATCGAGCGCCAGCTTCTTGCCCTTAAATAATACAACTGCCGTTGAATCCGTTTCTATATCCAAAGTCTCGCCATCGGCGACAGCTAAATCCGCCTAACTTTAAACGCTATCAAGAGTTCAAGCCGTGGGTGCGCGAAGAGTTTCACGAGCGGTGCATCTACTGCTGCATGCCTGACGCTCCGCAGACGCCGGAAAGTTTCTGCGTTGAACATTACCGGCCTAAAGGCGTTCCCGAGTTTGACCATCTCGAACTTGTCTACGAAAATTTATTTTACGCGTGCTCCGCGTGCAACCGTCGGAAGTGGAAGCATTGGCCAACTGCTGCTGAACTGGCTAACAACGAATTTTTCCCGAACCCGTGCGATCACGTAATGTTCGAGCATTTAAAATATAAAGGTGCCGTGGTTGAGCTACGCAGCAAAGCCGGTCGATACGCGAATAAGTATCTAGATTTGAATGATCCGAAAAGCGTAGAGTACCGAGAGATCGTGCTTGATGAAATTTACCATGCAGAGGTCCGACGGCGTAAAGCACAGGAGATGCTGATCAAAATCGACAAGAAATTAGCAATAGGAAAAACGTCGCAGCTTGAGGATTTAAAACGAAGAGCCGAGTTAAATATCTCACGCGCGGATAAAACTTTAAAATTTTTCGGCGCTGCGTAACTGAGTACCGCCCCAATAGACTGTCAACGTTAGCCGCTATTAACCAGGCCTAGCTAGCGCTCAGAATCCATCTGATCCTCAGGTTTTGGGTCGAACCACGCCAAATCCTTGATTTAACTTTGTAAGTTGGCATAAAAAGCACCTGTTAAGCGCTTAGAAGCTCGTTTTGAGGCCGAAATGCTTTCTAAGGAGATCGGATGCCGCGCGCGAATCGTCACTTCTTGCCTGGCGACGTCTGGCACATCACGCATCGTCGTCATCAGAAAAATTTTCTTCTGAAGTTTGCGCGCGATCGGCGGTCGTATCTGCGCTGGTTGTCCGAAGCAAAAAAGCTTTTCGGTGTTTCTCCGTACTTAACTACATCGTAACCTGCAATGACATTCACCTTTTGATCAAAGATACTGGTTCAAACGTCATCGCAGATAGCATGCAATTAATCGCTGGCCGCACCGGCCAAGAATACAATCAGCGGAAAGCGCGTCACGGCGCATTCTGGGAGGACCGGTACCATGCCACTGCAATCGAAGCTGACGAGCATCTGCAGCGCTGCCTTGTCTACATCGATCTGAACATGGTTCGCGCTAGGGTCGTTAGCCATCCATCTAATTGGGCACACAGTGGCTATTGGGAAATCCAGAATCCGCCAAAGCGGTACGCAATTATTGATCTCCCTGAGTTGAGTTCATTGTGTGGGTTCAATGGCGTTACGGATTTTCAACAAGCGCATCGGCAGTGGGTAACTGCGGCTCTCAGCGAAAGCGTGGTGAGAGAAGGAAACTGGTCGGAGGCGATTGCGGTCGGCAATTTCAATTTTGTTGAGAAGGTGAAGAGCGAACTCGGATCGAAAGCAGCACACCGCGAGGTCACGCAATTGGAATGCACCTATGTGCTTCGTGAGGACGGTGAGGCTTACGGGCGCAATTTTGGCGGCAAAAATGAGCCTCTAAGCTTAGAAAACACGCGATTTTGGAACGAATTTTCCAGAACTACGGCAACTTAGCTTGGTCCGACCCCAGACCCCGCGACTGTAGTTAACGCCTGCCGCCGTCACTTCGATCAACACATCCCCACTATGAGGTGATGGCTGGGGAACGTCGACGTATTCCAAGACGTCCGCGCCGCCGAATCGAGCAAACTGCACTGCTTTCATGGAATTACTCATTTGAACAAGCTCTTGCCAATTGGATTGACACTAATGGGCTGCGGGATCGGGTGGAACCGGAATGGGGATATCGGTAGTCATCTTCCACCCCTGCGGGGTCTTGATCCAGAGCAATACCATCACAAAGGGCTTCGGAACGGGGTTTTGGCCGCCATAAGCCACCGTGATTTGAACGGGAGCATAGGTTTCTGCAATCCCGGGCATTATAAAGACGACCTTCTCTTCGTCGTAGATCGGCTCGATCCGAAATGGTTGTTGATACATATCATGTAGGTGTTGCATGACATCGTTGATACCCCAGTAGCCGCGCCAACCAACGGGCGCCTTCGCAACAAAGAGCGTGGAAGGTGAGTTCCAGACCAGCTCTCGCACGGCAGGCAGATCGTGCTTGTTTTCCGCATCGACCAATTTTTTGTAGATGTCTCTGACTTCTTGCTCTTGGTCTCCGGCCGCACGGATTAATTTGGTCGTGAACAACAGCAGGGTGGAGAAGAATGCGAGTGCGATGCACGCTTTACATATTTTGTTCATGCGCGACTCCGTTGCCGAATGCAGATTTTTTATACATGTAGCTGTTTTACCGAAGTGAGAATGCCCCGAGACTTCATCCAGCTTCAGTCTTCCTTCGATATTCCAGCCCATTTTCATGTCGAACACATCGTGCGCTGAGATCTTTTTCCTTTTTCAACCCTTGGAAATTTAGTGAGGTTGGTTGTCGTACCAGTTGGTCAGATATTTGGCGATGCGGTCCCGGAATTCTTGTGTCGCGTAACTCTCCGCTTGGCGAGTCGCGTCGGATTCAAGAATTGCTTGGAGTTCACTTCGCTTGGTCCGAAGCGCCAGAATCAGTGGCCGCACGACTTCCCCCACGTTGGCGGCAATCTGGCGCGCTATCTTCAGCGCTTCCTCATGCACCGTGCCCCTCGGAGCGCTTTTCGCCACCAGGCTGCATTCCGCGGCTTCACGTCCAGAAAATCGCGCGCCCGCAACCATCAAGAGGGCCGCCCGTTGGGCGCCCACTAGCTTTGGAACCAGGTAAGACATCGCCATGCCTGGATACAATCCAATACCTGCAAAAGTGATTTGGAAATTGGCGGTCTCGTCGGCAATGGAAATATCGCTGGCGCAAGCGAAGATTGGCGCAACACCAATACAATCTCCTTCAATCGCCGCGATGACGGGAACCGGAACATCCAACAGTGTGAGCCAGCGGTCGTAGAAACTCAGCATGAAATTGTGGCGTGCTTCGGCAGTCATGCTTGGGTCGGCGAGCCGGCTCAGCATTTCCCGATGGCCTCCAACCGAGAAGTTCTTTCCAGCTCCCCGGACGATTGCCGCGCGCAACTTTTCGTGTTCTTTGAGTTGCTTCACGGTGGCGGAGAATGCATCGCCCATTTCCGGGCTCATCGGATTGCCAAGCTTTGGATCGTTCAGCGTGATAATGGCAATGGCGCCAGCATCGACGAATGCCAATCGGACTTTGGCGTCCGCGGTAGATTCGCTTGTGACTGTTTTATCAATGGACTCATGAACTCTTGCCATATGTTCTCCCAAAAGTACTCTATTCTCAGGAACGGCCTTTACAGAGCACTCTCGTAGTTGCGCAGCCAGTCCGTGTGCCCCCCTATGCCCCAATCAGCGATTTGGAGTTCGACGATAGTGACCCACACCCGATCGGCATCTTCCGAGAAGTGGGACTTGCCCTCGGACTGCATGATGATCTTGGTGAAATCGCTGATGAGGTGCTGCTTGGTCAGCGTGTCGAAACGACCCGCGGGCAGGCGCACCTCAATAAAATAGAAGGGATCTTTGTGACGAGGACTTCCGCCGTTGTAATCGGAGTCCTCATCTACCAAATAAACCCAGCCCTTCATCTTCTTGCGAGCCTCAGGTGTGTCTGGAATTTTCTCCCAAAACATGAGCGCATCGGTCAGCTTTGCCATCACGGCGTGCTGCATTTCTTGTGTAAATGTCCCGCGTCTTACCGTCATATTGATCCAGGGCATGGCTTCTCCTCACTTCGCGTCACGCTCGTCGTTCGCGATGCATCCACTTTCGTATGTATTGCGCGCAATGCACGATCTTCACGTCCTCCGCCTTACACTCTCCCAAGAACCGAACCACATCCACGTTCACGAGCGTCACTTCTTTCAGGTCCAAAACCAATTGCGTTCCATTCTTTTGGAGTTGCTTCTTCAATTCCCCGATATGCTCCGATTGAAAGCGACCAATCAAGCGGATCGTGGTCTTACCGCCGTGCGAGTCCTTTTCAATCCTCACTGTTCATTCGGCTCGATCCACGCGTCTGCATCTCAGGTAAAGCAAATAGACTGCCAAGAACAACTCATTAAATAAACTGAAGTTACGTCACAGAAAGATTGCTGACTTTTCAGAAATCCTGATCCTTCAGCAAAATGAGCTAGGATCATAGCTGCCGCTCTTTTGTAATGGGAGGGAACAAATGAGGACAGAGCTCGTGCGCATTGAATGCAAAAAAGTGAGTGCGAAGTTAGGCTACGCCTTGCTTCGAGGACCGGACTTTGAACCGCCGCTTGTCTATGCCGAGGCTTCTGATCTTTGATTCAAGGGTTTGGTGGGGTATTCCGAGCTTTGCAGCCGCGCCTCGCGGACCTGAAACCCGGCCCTGGCACTCCGTCAATGCTGCTTCGATCGCTTTTCTTTCACGAAAGGCGAACTCTTCTTTATCCTTAGCTAGAATGCCGGCAGGAAAACCCACCGGTCCATGCGGTTGGTTCGATTTCCGCTGCAGCCATGTCTCGTCGACTGAGAACGCTTCTTCATCGCACAGGATCACGGCACGCTCAATGACGTTCTGCAGTTCGCGGATGTTCCCTGGCCAATCATAGGCTTGAAAAAGATCTAGCGTCTTCTTCCTTATGTGGCGGATCCTCTTGCCGGTTTTCTTGGCATACCGTTCGACGAAATATTCCACGAGTAGAGGAATGTCATCCCTCCTCTCGCGCAAAGATGGTACTTGAATCGGGAACACGTTGAGCCGATAGAAAAGATCTTGGCGAAATGTGCCCGCGGTTACAGCTCCCTCCAAGTCACGGTTGGAAGCGGCGAGCACTCGCACGTCAATGGGGATCACTTGACTGCTCCCGACCCGCTCAAATTCTCGCTCCTGGAGCACCCGTAGTAGAGCACTCTGCGTCTCAGGCGGGAGTTCACCGATTTCGTCGAGGAAAATCGTTCCGCCATCGGCGGATTCGAAGCGACCTAGACGCCGGTGGAGCGCCCCCGTAAAAGCGCCCTTCTCATGGCCGAAAAGTTCGGAAGCAATCAACGAAGTCGGGATCGCCGCACAATTGACCCGAATAAATGCTCTCGCCGACCGGTTCGACCGTTTATGAATGGCACCGGCAATCAATTCCTTTCCGGTTCCGGTCTCACCTAAAATCAGAACCGTGGAATCCGTCGGGGCCACCTTGCCAACTTGTGAAAGTACTCTGCGTAGCGGCGCCGATGATCCCACGATCTCTTCGTACATCGAAGAACGGTCGATCTCTTCGCGAAGCGCAAGGTTCTCTTCTCGCAGCATCTCTTCGTTCCGCTTGCGATCTTCGATATCCGTTCCCGCGGCACACCAACGAAGAAGCGAACCCTGTTGATCAAAGAGAGGACTGTAACGGATGAGAAACCATCGATACTGGCCGTCTTTTCGCCGCACTCGCAGCTCGTTCTCCCATGGGACTCCTCGTGAAAATCCGTTCCGGCGCGTCTCGCGCAACCTCTCGATGTCTTCCGGATGGAAAACTCGCTCACGAAAGTCCGTCTCCTTCACTTCATCCATTGAAAGACCCGTGTAATCGAGTACTGTCCGATTCACATACACAACATTCCCAACCGGTCCCAGGACAACGATGGTCTGAGGTATTGCATCGACTATCTGTCGCAGTTGTCCTTCCGACTTCTTAACCTCTTCAAACGCGGTCCGCAGTGCCACCTGCGATCGTTCGCGTTCGATGGCGATTCCGGCGATGCGACCCGCGTAATCGATCAACTGAATTTCGCGCGGCGTCGGGCTGCGAACCTCTCGGTAATACATACCAAAGGTCCCCAGCACCTTGCCCTCGTGCGACATGATGGGGCTCGACCAAGCGGCGCGCAGTCCGGCCTGCATCGCAAAATCTCTAGACCTCACCCATTTCGGATCGGAGAGAATGTCCGCGGTGAAGACAGACTGCCGAAGGTATGCGGCCGTGCCACACGATCCGGCGTTAGGACCGATGGCCATTCCTTCGGTCGCCGCTCGATACGATCCCGGCAGGTTCGGGGCCGCTGCGTAACGCAGATGTTCGCCGTCTTTATCGAGAAGGAAAATCGAGCATAGCATCCCATCACTGTGAGCTTCGATCAGGCGCGTAACGCTCGTCAGGACCTCGTTCAAAGGTGCATCGATAAAAATCAACTTTAATGCATCGAGCACCGCCTCGCTAGACAGCGTTTGCTGAGAGGATGTGGGTGTTGGAGACACCTGATCCTGGATGTGTGTTGACATCTTGGCGTCTGCCATAATTGGTCGCTGATCAGTCGATGCTGGCACGATCGCTTAGATCCTGCAAACCCGCGGCCTCGTTGTCCCCTGGCAATAACTACGAATTACCGTGAGGAGAGATCCGGGGAACTCCACGCTCCATCACCTTGACGCGCTCGCTCTAGTTCGATTTCAGACAACATTGTGTACGACAGCAGAAACCTTTCAGCCGCTAGTCGTAACGAATTGGCAGCGCTGACGCTCGAACCGCTGCAATAGCCGCGGCCGAGTTAACGGTCGGCTCGGCCACGGACCGACCGTACGTCACTGTGGTGCCAGTGTGCCCTCCGGATTAATTGCATGCCATCGGCAATTACGTTTGAACCGGTATCTTTGATCAAAAGGTGAATGTCATTGCAGGTTACGATGTAGTTAAGTACGGAGAAACACCGAAAAGCTTTTTTGCTTCGGACAACCAGCGCAGATACGACCGGCGATCGCGCACAAACTTCAGAACTGTTGTGATTGTCGGCTTGAACTGAGCGGAGCGGTTGAACTGTTTGAACATAACGAGGAGCTGCGCAGCATCGGGTCTCTTAGACGTCGCTTTTCGCCCTCAAAAACGAGCTTCTAAGCACGTATCCGGAGCCCTTTATGCCAACTTACTTGGTTAAATCAATGAA
>Ga0126383_10003727_pt1 | contig 10163 bp, 9 predicted proteins | sample PanSoiMetPlot_35_FD_96882 | JGI IMG/M metagenome (GOLD analysis project Ga0126383, IMG submission 96882) | Tropical forest soil microbial communities from Panama - MetaG Plot_35 | ecosystem: Environmental > Terrestrial > Soil > Tropical forest > Bulk soil | place: Panama | collected 2016-02-17
CGGAGGTCACCGGCTGCAGCTTGACCTCGAGTTTGCTGAGCTTGAGGTTCGCCTTCACCGCATCGACGATCTTGTTGCAGAGGTCCATGGCGTAGCCGACAACCTGCTGCTTGTCGTCATAATAGGAGAACGGAACCGAGGATTCGCGGTGGCCGATCGTGATCGTGCCGGTATCCTTGATCTTCTTAAGTGTGCCGTCCTGTGCGGCGGCGGTGCCAGCGAGCAGGCCGACGGCCGTAATAGTTATGAGCATCGCCTTCAAACGCATCGAAACCCCCGTAATCCTTGCACATTTTATGTGTCCGGCGCCCTCATGACGCCGGTCGCGGGACCTTAACACAGCCATTGGCCCGAATCCCAATAGATCGCTGGGCCTTGCCCCTTGCGGTCCCCGTTTGCCCTCCCTGAGTGCCGGAAATGAACGGACATAAAGAGCGCGTATATGCACCAAGCTGCTGTGCGTTCCTCCACGCTATGCTTTCGATGGGGTAAGGAAAGCCGGTAGTATGACTTGTGCGACAGACACCGGGGCGGCGGCGCGGGTTCAACAGTTTTTGTCAGACATTGCGGAATCGATTCCGCCTGGTGCTCGCGCACGTTTCAAGCATCAGAAAGGGAGAGAACGATGAAAGCGCTTGTTTTGACGACGGCATTGCTGATGGCGTGCGGCAGCGCCTATGCGGATTCTTGCAAAGTTGAGGCCGGCAACAAGAAGCTCGCTGGTGCGGCGATGACGAGCTTCATGAAAAAGTGTGAAACAGACGCAAAGACTGCGTGCGCCAAGTCGGCGGCCGATAAAAAATTGGCTGGCGCTGCGAAAGACAGCTTCACCAAGAAATGCGTTACCGACGCCGTTGGCAGCTGACAAAAAAACGCCGACGAAAATATTTATCACCCAATCGGCCCTCAGCGGAGACAACACCGCTGAGGCCGCCAAGATTCTACTTGGCAGCCGCATCCTTCAGGATCGGCATCAGGCGCGCAACTTCGCTGTGCACCAGATCACCGAGGGCCTTCGGCCCGCGACGATTCGGCTCTGCTATGTCGGCGCCGAGCTCGGCTAAACGCTTCTGTACACCTTCTTCACTGAGGCCTTTGCTCAGGGCTTCGGCAAGCTTATCGATAATCGCTTTCGGCGTGCCCTTGGGTGCGAACACGGCATAGAAAGGCGCGCAATCGAACTCAGGCAAGCCCTGCTCGTGCGAAGTCGGGACGTCGGGCAGCAAAGGACTTCGCTTTTTCGTGGCGATGGCGAGTGCCTTGACGGTACCTGCCCGCACGTGCGGCAGCGGCCCGAGCACCGGATCACAGTCGTAGTCGACCTGACCTGCGAGGATGGCATTCATGACAGGTGCCGTACCGGTGAATGGCACCATGGTCGGCTTGATGCCGATCGCTGAGTTCAGGAGGAGGCAACCGACATAGGACACCGACCCGACGCCGGCGTGGCCCATATTGAGTTTGTTTTCGTTGGCCTTCGCGTAGGCGACAAATTCCTGAAGGTTGTTGGCAGGAAAATCCTTGCGCACGGCGAGCAGCTCGGGCTGCTCGGCGATCAGCCCGATCGGCTCGAAATCCTTCTCTGGGTCGTAGCCAAGATTGGGATAGAACGCAGGCGCGGCAGCGTGCGTGCCCATGTGTCCGGAGATGATGGTGTAACCGTCCGCCGGAGCACGCGCAGCGCGAAGTGCGCCGATGGTGCCGCCGGCGCCGCCAACATTCTCGACCACAAACTGCTGGCCAAGATGGCGCGTGAAAATGTCGGCCACGATGCGGCCGGTGATGTCGGCTGGTCCGCCGGGTGCAAACGGCACAATCACCGTCACCGTCCTCGTCGGATAATCCTGCGCCTGCGTACTGTTTGTCGCTACGAGCGCCAGAAGCGCTGCCGCGATCCATTGCGCCTTCATACTTCCTCCCTGATATGGCCGGCTTTTGCACCAACCATAGCCGCGCGGCGTTCCGAATTACAGGGAGCTCTTACAAGCCGTTCTATTCCGCCCGATAGAATGTTGCAGCATCCACGCTGAATGCCTTGCGCGATTGCGGATCGAGATAGAGCATATGCCCGCCGCGATAAAGCTTGAGCTGCACGCGGCCGGGCGGGTCGAATGTCGGCATGTGATCGATGATGTATCGCGTCATTCCGTAGGGCGTGATCATGTCGGAGTACCCGTGTGCGATCATCAGGCGGAATGACGGTCCGTATGCAAGCAACACGCGGAGGTCGTCTTCGGCGCTCGCCTGCACGCGGCCACCCTGCCAGTCCCAACGGCCGGTCACATCGCCAGCAAGAAGCGCGTAGGTCATATCGGTCTGGAATCCGAGTTCGTTGCGCGCATACGTTGCCATCGCTCCACCATAGGCGCGCGAGATGGCGTCGAGAATCGGATCCGGCGTGCGCGATGATCGTCTCTCCGGGTAAGGATCGTCGGCGGCAAAACTTGCGTCATATGGGCTGACGATTTTGCGCTCATCCGAATGCAGCGTCTTCACATATGCGCTGGCAGCAAAGCCTCGCGCCTGTGCGACTGCGTCCAACGGCAAGCCGCTCATTTGTGCCACGCGCTGATAGAACGTGCTTGCCTCGTTTCCTTTCAATGGAGGGCCGGCCAGAGTCACCAGATAGTCCGTCATCGCGAATTTTTCGGCCGCGGCGAGCGCCTCGGGCGTGAACGCTTTCCGGCGCTCCAGCTCGGCCGCCGCCAGTGACGGTAGTTGCAGGGCGGCCCGCAGCGCAGAGCTGTCGTCACCAAAAGTCAGCCAGCCTTCCAGCAGCGGCGACAACATAACGATGCCGGCCACCACGATTCCCTGATCGCGTTGCAAGGCACGTGCAGTCTTGGCCGCGCGGAAGCCGCCATAGCTTTCGCCAAAAAGATACTTCGGTGAATCGGAGCGGTTGTTCTTTGCAACGTAGAGCGCCACCGCCTTGGCCATGGAGTCGGCATCGCTGTTGACACTCCAGAAGTGCTTGGCGTCATCCGACTTAACCGCGCGGCTCCAACCGGTACCGATCGGGTCGATCAGCACGAGATCCGTGAAAGCAAGCCAGGTATCAGGGTTGTCGCGCAAGCTCGCGCGCGTGGCGTCACGGCCGTCCGGTCCGAAATCGAGAACGCGCGGCCCGACAAGGCCGAGATGGAGAAAAGCGGAGGCCGCGCCCGGCCCGCCGTTGAATACAAAAGTGAGCGGGCGGTTCTTTGCGCCGTTCTTCAGAACATAGGCTGTGTAGAAAACCGATGCGCTTTGCTCGCCTGACTGATCGAAAAAAGCGAGGGTGCCGGCGGTTGCCGTATAGGCAAGCTTGCCGCGCGGCGTGTCGATCGCATGTTCCGTAACAGAATCGGCCGGCAGAAGGCGGAGCACGCCTTTATCTGACGCGCGCCGCTCGGCCGCCGTATTCTGCGGCCGGTCTTTCGAGGCATCGTCAGCGTAGGCGGCGCTGAGGGTGCCCGCGATCAGGATCGCGAGCACAAAGCGCGAGAGAGTGGATAGTGGCATTGGCACGCCCGGCTCCAGTGATAGTTGCGTGCCCCCCAGATTTCTGCGACGGCCCCTCGTCGCCGACCTTCAACGTCTGCCGCGGAAGTTCGGTCGCCTCTGCTGCGGAGCCGGTGAAGGCGCGTCACCCTTGTGACGGAAACTGATGCGTCCGCGCTGGAGGTCGTAGGGCGACATTTCGACGATTACACGGTCGCCGACGCCCGTACGAATGCGAAACTTTCGCATCTTGCCGGCAGTATAAGCCAGCACCTCGTGTTCGTTGTCGAGCTTCACCCGGAAGTTGCCGTCCGGAAGAACCTCGGTGACCGTACCATCGAACTCCAGCAATTCTTCTTTCGCCATCCAGTCGTCTCCGGTTGCCTAGCGATTGCCAGCGTTGCGGCGCGGCTCGCCCGAGCGGTGCAGGAATGTAACATTTCCCAACCCGTTTGGCTCGCCTTTCCCGTGTTCCGCATGGTGGGGCTGCGGCCGGGCATTATGGTGGCCATGGCTGCCCTTCTGGCGGTGCTGTTGGTGTTTGCCCCGGTGATGGCGCCGGCCGTTCTTGCGGTTGGCGGCATGGTGCGGAGCCGGATGCGTCGGCGGCTTGCCGGTGCGACGGTCGGTCGCCGGAATTGTCATGCGGATCAACCGTTCGATGTCGCGGAGATAGGCCCTCTCTTCGTGATCGCAAAACGAAATCGCAACGCCCTCTGCACCAGCACGAGCAGTGCGGCCGATGCGGTGAACATAGCTTTCGGGGATGTTGGGCAGGTCGTAGTTGACCACGTGGCTGACGCCATGAACGTCGATGCCGCGTGCGGCAATGTCTGTCGCAATGAGGGTGCGCAGCTTGCCGTCGCGAAAGGCTGCGAGCACACGCTCACGCTGGTTTTGCGACTTGTTGCCGTGAATAGCTTCGGCAGTATGCCCCGCCTTTTGAAGTCCACGGACCACCTTGTCCGCGCCATGTTTGGTGCGGGTAAAAACCAGCACGCGGTCGATATTTTCGCCTTTCAGCACTTCGGCCAACAAAGCCGGTTTGGAGGCTTTCTCGGCCAGAATGACGCGTTGATCAACGCGTTCGGCGGTCGTGGCCTGTGGTGTCACTGATACACGTGCCGGGTCGCGCAGCATCTGTCCGGCGAGTTGGACGATTTGCTGAGGCATGGTTGCAGAGAAGAAAAGCGTCTGCCGTTCCTTCGGCAGCATGGCGACGATTTTCTTGATGTCGTGAATGAAGCCCATGTCGAGCATGCGGTCGGCTTCGTCGAGAACCAGAACTTCGATTTGTTCGAGCCGCAGCGCACGGCTGTGCACCAGGTCGAGCAGGCGGCCGGGCGTGGCCACGAGTACTTCCACGCCTCGCGACAATGCACGGATCTGCCGGTTGATCGGCACGCCACCGATGGCGAGTGCAATGTCCAGCGGGCGGATGTGACGCCCATACGCCCTGAAGCTGTCGGCAATCTGTGCCGACAATTCGCGCGTAGGGGAGAGCACCAACACGCGGCAGGATTTCTGGGCAGGACGCCGACGGTTGTTGAACAGCTGATTCAGGATCGGCAGCGCAAAAGCGGCGGTCTTGCCGGTGCCCGTCTGCGCAATGCCGATCACATCGCGGCCTTGGCAGGCAAGTGGCACGGTCTGCGCCTGGATCGGAGTGGGAGTGATGTATTTTTCGTCCGCGAGGGCGCGGGTGATCGGCGCTGCGAGGCCGAACTCGTTAAATGAACTCAAGAAGAGTCGCTTTCTTATATAGCGAAACGACCGTACTGCCGTTGCAGCCGGCGGAATCGCGGGGTTCTAAGGACATCCCGCGTTGCCAGGGTTGTCGTTTGGTTCAGTGATTTCGGATGAGCGGGGCGAAATTCGTTTTAAAGAGCTTCGTGCACGCGGCCCGCAAAACCCGAGACCGGGTCCTTCATCCGCACCTGACATATGACAGCCGGCAATGTCCTTTTCAAGGCGCCAGACACCCCTTATTCCTCGAAATGACGGATAAAGTGGTTGCAGCCGGCCTTTTCCGACCGATGGACAAGCCAACACAGATCGAGGAATGTCGGCCCGAATAGCCAGTTCTGAGCCAAAATACGTACTCCGGAGCCATCGAATGCCGTTCCCCAGGGCCTCCCAGGCCCTTTCGCGCTTTACCGTCCTCGACCTGACCCGCGTTCGTTCGGGGCCGACCTGCGTCCGCCAACTCGGCGATTGGGGCGCAAACATCATCAAGATCGAGACGCCGCCACATCTCGTCGATGGCGAGGGTCCAGGTGGCCCGCGCGAAGGCTCCGACTTTCAGAATCTTCAGCGCAACAAGCGAAGCATGACGCTCGATCTGAAATCGCCGCGGGGGATCGCAGCTTTCAAGCGAATGGTTGAGAAGGCCGACGTAGTGGTCGAGAACTTCCGCCCGGATGTGAAGGATCGCCTTGGGATCGACTATGAATCACTTAAGAAAATCAACAAGCGGATCGTGCTGGCCAGCATTTCCGGTTTCGGGCAGGACGGGCCTTATGCCAAGCGACCGGGCTTCGACCAGATTGCGCAAGGCATGGGCGGGCTGATGTCGGTCACGGGCGCTCCGGGCGGCGGACCGATGCGCGTCGGCATTCCCGTTGCCGATCTGACCGCCGGACTATTCTGCGCGCTCGGCATTCTGACGGCGCTGCTTGAACGCGAGACATCAGGGGAAGGTCAGTGGGTATCGACGTCGCTATTGCAAGCGCAGATTTTCATGCTCGACTTTCAGGCATCGCGCTTCCTGACCGAAGGCGTGGTCTCGAAACAGGCCGGCAATAATCACCCGACCTCGATTCCAACGGGCGTGTTCAAAACCAGCGACGGATATTTGAATATTGCGGTTGCCGGCGCCGTGATCTGGGAGCGCTTTTGCGGCGCGGTCGGTCGTCCGGAGTGGGTTACGTCTCCGGACTACAAGACAGGCAAGCTGCGGCTGCAGAACCGTGACAAGCTCAATGGCGAAATCAACAAAGCGACGGAAACGAAATCCAGCGCCGAATGGGTCGAGATTTTTAATAAAGTCGGTGTTCCGTGCGGTCCTATCTATTCGATCGATCAGGTTTTCGATGATCCGCAGGTCAAGCATCTCGGTATCGCGCAGGAATCGGCGCGGTCCGATGGCAGCCGGCTTGGGCTCGTCGGCCAGCCGTTCAAGCTGTCGCGCACGCCGAGCAAGATCGCCGCGCGACCGCCGAACCTCGGCGAACACACTGACGAGATTCTCAAGGAATTCGGTTTCACGGAAAAAGATATCGCCGAGCTGCATACGGCTAAGGCGGTTTAAGGAGTGAGTGGAATGTCGCAGACCGACAAGATGCTGTCGCGCAAGGAAGGCAAGGTTGGCTATCTGACCTTCAACAATCCGGAGCGTCACAACGCCGTCTCGCTCGAGATGTGGGAGACCGCCTCCGGTTTTCTTGAAGAGTTCAAAAACGACAAAAACATCCGTGTGGTCGTCGTCACCGGGGCCGGCGGTAAGGCGTTTATCTCTGGAGCCGATATTTCGAAATTCGAGAAAGAGCGCTCGACGCAGGAAGGCGTCGATCGCTACAACGCCGCTGTCGACCACGCCAACAACGCCTTTTACACGTTTCCCAAGCCGACCATTGCGATGATCCGCGGTTATTGTATTGGCGGCGGTGTTGGACTTGCCCTGTGTTGCGATATGCGAATTTGCACCGAGGGTTCGAAGTTCGGAGTGCCGGCCGCAAAGCTCGGTTTAGGTTACCGTTTTGACGGGCTGAAGAAGCTCGTCGATCTGGTTGGACCTTCCTTCGCGAAGGAAATTTTCTTCACCGCACGCCAGTTCACCGCTGAAGAGGCGCGCATGATGGGTCTGGTCAACCGTATGGTGCCCGACGCTGAACTGGAAAGCTACGTGAAGGAATATGCAGAGACCATCGCGGCCAATGCGCCCCTGACCGTCGATTCCGTCAAATACATCGTCGGCCAGACGGTCACCGACGAAAGCAAGCGGGACCTTAAGAAATGCGATGACCTGGTACAGGCCTGCTTTGCCAGCAACGACTACAAGGAAGGGCGCAAGGCGTTCATGGAGAAGCGTAAGCCGGCATTCACCGGCTCCTGAAGGGTGCGCGTGAACACAAGCGCGTCACCGATGTTGGTACATGACGTTTGGAATTATACAGCCGTGCAAAGCGGCGGATTCAGGGGAGGAAGCGCGTGGCGTCTGTCGAGTTACGGGATCTGACCAAACGATACGGTGATGTCGCAGTGGTCGACGACATCTCGCTCACAATCGAGCACGGTCATCTGGTCTGCCTGCTGGGTCCATCGGGCTGCGGTAAAACGACGACGCTTCGGCTGATCGCCGGATTCGTCGAGCCCAGCAAGGGCGAAATCCGTGTCGGCGACAAACTGGTTTCATCGCCTACGCATTCGTTGCCGCCTGAAAAGCGCAACATGTCGATGATCTTCCAGAGCTATGCGCTATGGCCGCACATGACGGTGGTCGAGAACATCGTTTACGGTCTGAAACTTCGCAAGATGGACCGCAACAGCATCGGCAAGAAACTCGACGCCATTCTCGCGACCACGCGGCTTGCGCCGCTTGCGCAACGTTACCCGGGGGAATTGTCGGGCGGCCAGCAACAGCGGGTGGCGCTTGCGCGTGCCCTCATCGTGGAGCCGGAAACCCTTCTCCTCGACGAACCGCTGTCCAATCTCGATGCCAATCTGCGCGAGGAAATGCGTTTCGAGGTGCGCCGACTGCATGATGCCTATCGCTACACGACGGTCTATGTGACGCACGATCAATCGGAAGCGATGACCACGGCCGATCTGATCGCGGTGATGAACGCCGGCAAGATCGAGCAGGCCGGTTCGCCGGAGGATATTTATGATCGGCCGCGCTCGGAGTTCGTTGCCCGGTTTATCGGCTCGAGCAACGTCATCAAGGGCAAGGGGCTCGACGCTTCTCACGTAGATTTCGCCGGCACGCCGCTTCGTTGCACTGGCGAGCAAATCAAGCCCGGCGCATCGACTCCGGTTTCAATCCGCCCGCATGACATCACAATCTCCGTGGCGCAACGGCAGGGCGAAAATGTCGTGCCGGCGACGGTGGTGCGGCAGGTCTTTCTCGGTGGCAATCGGGACTATATGGTTGAAGCCAAGGATGGCACGCAGCTGCGCATACTGACGGCCGCAGGCGAGAACATCCCGCAAGGCAGCACAGTCTGGGTACATTTGCCGCCTGAGCGCTGCCGCGCGCTAAGCGGCTAACGACTTCGCGGGGCGAAACAACAAGACGAAGGTATGGAGGATACGTCGATGAAAGGCTCGAAAATCTCTCGCCGCGACGTGCTGGTCGGCGCGAGTGCGCTGACTGCCGGCGCCGCGTTCTCAACAAGGGTTTTGTCTGCTGCACCGCCCGCGAGTCCAGTTACGCCGGCGCTTATTGAAGCCGCGAAGAAGGAAGGCAAAGTTGTCTGGTACACCTCGGTCGACCTCAAATTGTCGGAGCAGATCGGCAAGGCGTTCGAAGCCAAATATCCAGGTGTCGCCTGCAAGGTCGAGCGGACCGGCGCCGAACGCATCTTGCAGCGTATTGGGCAGGAGTACACCGCCAACGTTCATGCAGTCGACGTCGTGAACTCGTCAGACGCATCGCATCTCGTCTATTGGAAAGATCAGGGCCTGCTCGAAGCTTATGTTCCTGAAGATGTCGCCAAGTTTTATCCCGCCGAACACAAGGACGCGGACGGTACTTACGCGAGCTTCCGCGTGTTCCTGTGCATCATCGCCTATAACACCAACATGGTGAAGAAAGAAGAGGCGCCGAAAAGTTTCGCTGACCTGCTTGACCCAAAATGGAAGGGCAAGATGGTCAAGGCGCACCCTGGCTACAGCGGAACGATCATGACTGCGACGTTTCAGATGGCGCGCGACATGGGCTGGGAATATTTCGAAAAACTCGCCCAGCAGAACATTTTGCAGGTGCAGTCGGCTGCCGATCCGCCGAAGAAAATCGCGCTGGGGGAACGTGCGGTCCAGGCTGATGGCGTCGAATACCTGATCTTGCAGGGGAGAGAATCCGGTCAGCCTGTCGAGCCGGTGTATGCGACCGAAGGTAATCCGCTGATCATCGGGCCGAATGGCCTATTCAAGGCGGCACCAAACCCGAATGCAGCGCGCCTGTTCCAGAGCTTCTGCTTCTCGCCGGAATGCCAGCAGCTCTGCATCGATATCGGCGGGCTGCGGTCGGTGCATCCGCAGACCAAGGAGCATGCGAGACGCACGCCGTTGAGCCAGATCAAGTTGATGAAAGACGACGCCGCGGCAGTTCTCAAGAATGGCGAGCAGATCAAGGCGCGCTACACGAAGATCTTCCGTGTCTGACACCATGCGGGTGCTGACAGCCTCGACAAAGTCATGGCCGGGCCTAGCCCGGCCATGACGATCGTCTACACATCGGCAGGCCAGTCGAAATTTGCGAAGGCGACAGCATGACCATCGCTTTACCTGCATCGCCCGCTCGGCGCGGACTCGGGATCGACCTCTCGAAGCCGGTGCTGATCGCGTTTGCGGTGATCCTGTTTTTGCTCATCGCTATGCCGCTGTCGTGGCTCGTTCTCTACGCCTTCAGCACCAAAAGCGGGGAGTTCACGCTCAGTAATTTCTATCGGCTGCTTGCC
>Ga0126383_10003728_pt1 | contig 10161 bp, 4 predicted proteins | sample PanSoiMetPlot_35_FD_96882 | JGI IMG/M metagenome (GOLD analysis project Ga0126383, IMG submission 96882) | Tropical forest soil microbial communities from Panama - MetaG Plot_35 | ecosystem: Environmental > Terrestrial > Soil > Tropical forest > Bulk soil | place: Panama | collected 2016-02-17
GAAGATTGAGCTCCTCGGCCGTTGGAACGCGCGACGGAATGAGCCGGAAAACCGCGGCCGAGCCGCGCTCCTGGCGGAACAGATTCACGCGAAACCGGGCCTGCGAACCCATCTGGTAGGCGAAGTCCACGTCCCCGGTTTCCTGGAACGAGGCCCAGATTCGAGGCGGGGCGATCGGTCCGACTAGGTTGTAAAAGTCCCCTTCGCCCAGGGACCGGTAGCGGATGCGCTCGAGCTCTCCGTCCAGCCTCAGGACCGGCGGCGACCCGACCGCCAGATGCAGATCGGAGCCGTTGCGCTTGGGAAGGACCGAGAGAAAGCGATCGATGCGGTTGGCGCCGACCGAAAGGATGTCGATCTCGCCGATCTGGATCGTCTTCTCGCCGGGCTGCGGGGTCGGAGTCGGAGTCTGGGCGCTCACGGGGTCCTGGGCGCTCATGCGACGACCTCCTCCGCCGCCAGAAGGCCTTCGAATGCCTCCTTGCGCTGGGCCCGGTCGTAGCCGACGCGGGGCTCGATGATCCCCTCGTTGACCAGGTTCAGCAGGGCGTTGTCCATGAGCACCATACCCGACGCGGCCCCGGTCTGCATGGCGGTCGGGATCTGGAAGGTCTTGCCTTCCCGGATCAGCCCGGCGACGTTGGGGGTGTTGCGGAGGATCTCGAAGGCGGCGACGCGCCCGGCGCCGTCCCGACGCGGCAGGAGAGTCTGGGAGACGACCGCCTTCAGGGAGTCGGCGATCATGAGACGGATCTGGGCCTGCTGGTCGGGTGGGAACGCGTTGATGATGCGGTCCACGGTGGCCGGCGCGGTGGTCGTGTGCAGCGTGGCCAGGACCAGGTGCCCGGTTTCCGACGCGGTGATGGCCAGGGAAATCGTCTCCAGATCCCGCATCTCGCCGACCAGAATCACATCGGGATCCTCGCGCAGCGCCTGACGCAGCGCCTTGGCGAAGGAAGCGGAATGCGAGGGGACCTCCCGCTGATTGATCAGCGCCTCGCGGCTCATGTGCACGTACTCGATCGGATCCTCGATGGTGATGACGTGCGAGCGCTGCCGGTCGTTGATGTGATCGACCAGAGCGGCCAGAGTCGTCGTCTTGCCGCAGCCCGCCGGCCCGGTCACGAGAACCAGACCCTGCGAAAGCTGCGTGACTTCCCAGACGCTCTCCGGAAGGCCGACGTCGGTCAGGTTCGGGACGTCGTAGGGGACGACGCGGAAGACCGCCTTCAATCCTTTGCGCTCGTAGAAAACGTTGGTGCGAAAGCGGCCGTACTCGGCGTGTTTGTAACAGAAGTCGACCTGCCGGGCGGTGCGCAGCTGTTCGCCCTGCGCCGAAGCCAGGATCGGCAGCATCAGTTTCTCCGCCCGTTCCGGGGTCGTCTCCGGAGCGGGCAGCGGCTGGAGACGGCCGTGAATGCGCACGTGGGGCGGAACTCCCGCGGCCACGTGCAGATCGGACGCCCCAACGGCCCGGGCGTGGCGCAGGAGCTCCTCGATGGAGGGATCCGGCGTGGCGGCGAAGTCGATCGGAGCGAACATGCGGTTCGAGCCCGGACCGCTGTCCGCCTCCGTCTGGTTTCGTGCCGCCAGGAGCCGCACCGCTTTGTCCCGAACCAGAGGATCCGGATCCGCGCGGGTGATCGATTCGAGCAGGCCTGCGATGCGCGGGTCGTTGATCCGGGCGAAGGCGTCCAGGATCTCCAGGCGCAGATCCTTAGTCCCCTTCTTGTAGGCCTCCAGGAGCGCGGGCAGCGCCTCCGCGGCGCCCCAGATGCCCAGAGCATTGGCGGCGGTGATGTCCGACTCCGGGTCGCTCAAGAGCTTCAACAGCGGCGGCAGGGAGCGCGGGTCGCGAATCTTGGCCAACACCTGGGCCGCGCGGTCCCGCAGCCACCATTCGCTCCCTTGCAGAAAACGCACGCAGTGGGGGACCACCTCGGGCGACTCGATGGTGACGGCGATCGAGGCGGCCAGCATCGCGATGTCGGGATCGGGATCTTCGTCGCGCTGCAGAAAAGCCCGGATGTAATCCGACCCCAGCTCCTCGAGCGCGCTGACCGCGCGTTCGCGGTCCGGTCCATAGATCGTGCCGAACGTGCTCAGAAAGGCGTCGGCCACGCGCAGAGGATCCTGGGTGGCCAGAATGCGGGAGGCCAGCTGGCGGACCTTGGGGTTCAAGTCGGTCAGAAGCGGAAGGATCAGCTCGTTCCAGCGAGTGTCGGCCCGCGCGAGAAGCGGCGTCAGCGTGGCGATGGCGGCGTCCTTGATCCGGGACGAGTCGTGCCGGCAGTGCCGCAGCAGAGCCTCGATCTGCCCTTCGTCCGGAAATCTCATGAGGACCTGGATGGCGCGGAAACGCAGATTCTCGTCGTTGTCGTCCAGGGCCTTCAGCGCGAGCGGGGCGGCCTTGGCAGAGCTGGTGGCTTCGACGATGGCGAAGGCCTTTCGCCGCACCGCGACCGACGGTGAGGTGAGCGCCTCGGCCAGCCAGGGAAGGACCTGCTCGCTCGGGTTGCGCTTCAACCACTCCAGCGCGGCGTCGACGACGTTGGGATTGGGGTGGGCCAGAAAATCCTTGATGCGCGAGACGAAGGTCGGCCCGGCCAGCCACTCGATCGCCTGCATGGCCAGACGGCGCAGGGTCTCGGTGCGCGACGCGAGGATCGGAAAGAGCGCCTCGGCCCCCTCGTCGAAGGGAAAACGTTGCAGGATCTCCAGACCCGCCTGGCGCAGGTGGCCGTCGGGATCCAGGCACATCCAGGTGATGTCTTCGGGCTTGAGGGCCTCAACGGCGGCGACACGGCGCAGCAGGTCGCCGCGCTCCGCGTCGGTTTTCCAGGAGTGCGCGCGGAGCTTGCCCAGGATCGCTCGGGCTTCCGAGGGAAGAGAGTGGCGCCGTTTTCCCCACATCTCGATTTGTGTCCAGTTTCGAAAGTGTACGACAGGCGAGGTTGTCCACCCGCGAGACGGTCTCGGTCGCCCGCAGGAGAGCCCCGCCGCGGACGGCCGAGGTGTTACCGGGAGTAACGAGGAGGGACGCGGCCGGCGCCGCCCCGCGAGACGGCGGCCATTCTAATTACTCCATCCGTGTGACTTAGCGACGGGAGCGGGGGGCGGCACAGGAATCGCTCAGAAGGGGCGCACATGTTCCATGTCCATTCGAGTTGTCTCGTGCCCGCGGGGGCGGCGCGGGGCAAGGGTGTGTTGCGCGATCGAGAGCAAGGCGTGACGCTGGTCGAGCTTTTGATCGCGCTTGCCTTGCTCGCATTCATCCTCCTCGGAATCGTGCCCCTCTTCCTCTCCAGCGTGAAGTCCAACTACTCGGGCAACGAGTACACCAGCATCAACATGCTCGCGCGCGACAAGCTCGAGGAGCTTCAGAACCTGCCCATGAGTTCGCCCGAATTGGCCGAGGGCGCTCACGCCAACGATCTGCCGGCTTTCGTGGCGGATCCCAAGAGCGGGGTCCCGTACGTCTCCACGACCCCGGGCGCCGTGCCCAACCCGTTCCAGAGAACCTGGCAGGTCACCACCTTCAAGCTCCCGCAAACCGCCGCCGTCCCCAACGTGACTCCCTTCGTTCCCACTCCCGCGGCGGGCGTCGGAACGTGCCCGACCCCCACGCAGCTGGGCTGCTACGACTACAAGCAGATCGACGTCACCGTGGTCACCGATCCGGGTCACCTGGGGATCGGCTCGCGCCGGGTCATGGTCAGCGGCTACGTTCAGAATCCGAACTTCAACGTCGCGCCGCCGACGCCGACGTCGGCCCCGATCCCCACACCGACGCCATGACCCAGCGCTCCCATTCCCGCGCCTCCGCCGGCTTCACGCTGATCGAGATGATCGTCGTGACGCTGCTCCTGGCGATCGCCATGCTGGGCATCCTCGCCGTGTTCGACGCGAGCGCCCGCATCAACAAGAGCGAGTCGGAGGTCGCCGACGCGCAGGGGAACGTCCGCTTCGGCGTCTACCAGATGACCCGGGTCATCCGCATGGCGGGCGCGGGCGGCCTGCACGTGGGCCAGGCGATCGTGACCCAGACGCCGGCGGGCCTGCTCGGCATCACGGCCAGCAAGCAGTACGACAACGTCAACGGCGTCACCATCACGGACATCAACAGCGTCGGCCACACCGTCCGCAACGGAACGGACATGATCGAGGTGCGCGGCGTGATCCTCTCGCCCCTCTACAGCCTCCTCGGCAACGGCTGCGGCGGCTGCAATGGCGCATCCGCCAGCCTCGCGATCCCCGACCAGGTCAACAACGCCCAGCTACCGGCGGGGCTTCATTACAACAACGACGACACGAATCGGCCTCAGTTCAACGCGACCGTGGCCTACACCTCCACAGTCACCGCCGCGTCTCCGATGTTCTTCCTCGTCGCTTCCGGAGAGGACCAGTCCATCGGCTGCTCGACCCCGCCGGCGTTTCCGCGGTATCCCCTGCCGATTTACAACGTCGCAGTCCTGAAGTCCGCCGCGACGCGAGCGGGAAACACATTGACGTTCGCCTCCCTGGATTTCACCAACGCCCGGGCCGAGCACCTCAACGGGCCCGATCCGCAGGCGGGCGTTCCGCCCGGTCCTATCCGGATCACGAACCTCTCCCGCGGAGGCGTCCTGGACGACATCGTCTACTTCATCGACGACACGGATCCGCAACATCCGGCGCTGGCCCAGGGGACCCGGCGAGGCGACTCGTTCGACGTCGTTCCGATCGCCGACGACGTGGAAGACATGCAGATCGCGTACGGAGTCGACTTGAATGGCGACGGCGTCGACCCGGGGATCTCGACCACGTCCGGCGGAGACGAGTGGACGCCCAACGTCACAGGCGAGGCTTTCGGCAACATCCCGTCGTTCGTCAGCGCCGGCACGACCTGCCCGAACCTCCATTCGGTGATGATTTCCCTGCTCGCCAAGTCGCACAATCCGGACCCGGCCTATCGGGCTCCGAGCGCCACGGGGTTCCGGCTCATGAACGTGGCTCCGGCAGCGCCGGCACTTCCGATGACCGCGATGACGAATGGGAACTACCGCCGCCGCGTGCAGACGCTGCGGATCGCGCTGCGCAACTACTCGTTTGAGGAGCAATGAGGATGATCTCTCGAGGTGGTTTCAGAGGAAGACGCGCGGAGCGGGGCGCCGCGCTGGTGGTGGCCATTCTCGTCCTGGCCGTGCTGACGGTGATCGGCATCGCGCTGATGCTGATCACGTCGACGGAATCACGAATCTCCGCCAACGAGTGGTCGGTCAACCGCGCGTTCTACAGCTCGGACGCCGGGATCCGCTGGGCCACGGCGGAAATGACCAATCCCGTCGACTTCGAGAACAGGGCGGAGTTCAACAACGCCTTCGGCACCGTCCTCTTTCAGATGTCCAGCCACCGCAACTCCGGCGGGACTTTCTTCAGCGGTCCCGCCAACGACATCCAGGTCACGGTGGAGAAGCCGAGCCTGGTCGGCCGGCGGTTCTACCCCGGCGGGGTCATTAACGAGGATTCGGAGCATGCCCAGTACATCTACCAGTTCGAGGCGCGCTCCAAGAGCGGGCAGAACGACCCGCTTCTGCAGTACTCCAAGAACCTGGTCGCCGACATCGAGGTCGGCCCACTGCCAGCAAGACTGCCTTTCTAGGCGCTGCGAGTCGAAGCGGTTCGTGACGAGAGGATGACATCGATGAGATCAACGAGGCTGATCGGATGGGTGGCGCGGCACAGAGTCGCCGTCACGCTGGTGTTGCTTCTCGTGAATGCCTCCCCGGCGGTCGCATTCGACGACCGCCAGCTGCTGAAGACCAACTCGGGCGCATTCACCAACGTGTTGGTGATCCTCGACTCGTCGACCTCGATGTTGAACGACTTCGGCGATCGCTTCCGCCTCCCCGCCTACATGGACGACTTCCTCTATCCGCAGGGGACGTTCCAGGTGGAAGGCTCCAAGTTCGCCGTTGCCAAGAGCGCCTTGCGCGAGGTGATCGGGGCCACGCGCGGCGTCAACTGGGCCTTCAGTTACTACCGCAATCCGGACCAGCGCTACGGCGCCGCCTGGCGCACGGCCGGCGCGCCGAGCTCCGGCACTCCGGACAACGGCGCGACCAGAACGGGCGACAAGCTCCGCAACGGCGGCATGGAGTTCCTCTACATCGCCTGCGACTCGTCCACGATCCCGGCTCAGACGGCCTGCACGACCTCTCCCTCCACCACAGATTTCAACAATCCGACCAAGTACCCCGACATCCAGCCCGGGCGCTATCTCCAGCTCGGGCACAAGGTGATGCACAACTATGAGCTCGAGAACGGCGATCAGCTGCCCAACGGGACCTTCACCGGCAGCCGGCTGCAGGCGGATAACCGCGACCCCTACACGAACCTGACCGATCAGGTCGGCACCCCCCGCGTTGGTGATCCGGTGCCCGGCGTGTGGCGCGGCGCCTTTGGCCCCTACGGCGACGCGACCATGGTCATCTACCGCAACTCCAAGAACCCACTCGGCTGCAACCCCTCAAACGCCGACGCAGGGCCCGACGGCATTTTGGGGACTGCAGACGACGTGATTCCAACCACCAATCCTTGCAATGAGCTGCGGATGACGGTCATCAACCGCAACTTTCCGAGTTCGGGCTTCCTCTCGGACACCGGGATCGACGTCCAAGTGACGGAATACGGGCCGCCCACGGCCACGCCCACTCCCATTCCGGCTACGGCGACCCCCACGCCGACCCAGACCTTCACGCGGACCTCGACCAATACGCCGACGATCACCAACACCCCTCTTCCTCCCACGGCGACGTTCACCCGGACCGCCACGGCGACGATCACCGACACGCCGATTCCTCCGACGTCCACGAGGACCGCGACGCGGACGTCCACCGCGACCTCCACCCGGACGCAAACTCGAACCAACACTCCGACGCCCACGGTTACCGGGACTCCGCCCACGGCCACGGTGACCCGGACGTTCACCAACACGTTCACACGCACGAACACGTTGACGCCCGCACCGCCGACCAACACGTTCACACGCACGAACACGTTCACGCCGGTGCCGCCGACCAACACGTTCACGGTGACCAATACGCCCACCATCACCAACACGCCGGCGCCGCCGACCAACACGAGGACCCAGACGCCGACCAAGACGATCACCAACACGCCGGTTCCGCCGACCAAGACGTTTACGCCGACCTCCACCTCGACGCCGACGCCCACGCCCACCGACCAGCCGCAAGGCATGAAGCCGGCCGAGAGCCGGCTCCCCTTGGTCGCCAACTGGTTGAGCGCCGCGATGCGCGGGGTCCTGGCCATGGCGCCGCCCCCGCCGCCTCCTCCTCCGCCGTCCTCCACGGTCCCCTGCGTGGGCAACAGCGGAATTCCGTCCACGTACGACCCCAGCAGCAACCTGAAGTGCGGCCCGTGCAGCAATCCCAGCTACCAGCCGGGATGGATCTGCGCCTTCGCGGACGCGAACGCCAACGGCGTCGATGACGGCGCATTTGGGGGCGAGAGCCGGCCGCTACCGGCCGTCAACCGCGGCTTCGACGATCCGCAGGCGGACCCGAATCCCAGCTTCGTGCCGACCGGCCGTTCCGCCGTGATCCATTACATCCGGGCCGACCTGGTGGATCTGGGCGCGGACCGCAACGGCGGCGGGAATCAGACCGCTGGATCGGGCTACGTCGGCAACGCGAACGCGGCCAGTCCGCCCTGCCCGAGCACGTCCTGCGCGGACAACGGGAACCCGCCCTGGGGTTCCGGCTCCCCGGACTCCTCCGGGGTCATGCAGGACGTCGACGCCGATGGCGTGTTGGATACTTCTGCGATCCTGAACCCTGGCGTCAACCGCCACAACCAGGGGATGTACGGCGCCCACTTCGAGCAGGCCTGGAGGCAGAACAGCCAGGAATTCCCGATGGACGCGGCGGCGGCGCGGTCCTCCTGCTTCGGCGCGCCCGACCCCTGCAATCCGTATTCGGCTGATTGCGGCGGCATGGCGCACTTCTACGACAGCACCGGCACGACCTTCTTGAACGCGCCGGACAAGCCCGATGGATCGGGCAGTACCTTCGTCCCCTACACCACCCTGGTCCCTCCGAGCAAGCAGGACTGGCCCGCTGTTCCCTTCCAGCGCGGCGACTGGACGAACAACAATCCCAACGATGCGCCCAATGTCCCGGTCATCAAGAGGCTGATGCGGATGGTCTCCTCGCTCGTCGCCTTCGACCCCGACGAGTCGCACGGTGCGCTGAACGCCTACAGCCTCGCTGAGAACGCGAACAACGTCGTCATGCCCGCGCCAGGGACGCCCATCGCCGGAGTTCTTCTCGACGCGTACAAATATTTCAAGAACACCGTCTTTCCGGATGCGATGCCGGTTTCGGCGGGCGGGCACGGCGATCCGGCCGCGAGCTGCCGCCGTTACCTGATCGTTTTCATCACCGACGGAATCGACGAATGCAACTCCGGTCCTCCGGACGCGGCGCACCCGACGCGGGTCAACCGCTCCTGCTCCGGCCCGGGCGTGGAGACGATCGTCACCTCCGGCGATCCGAGCCTCGGCGACAACACGGCCGACGGCGTGGCCGGAGACCTCGGCCGGATCAAGCTGCCCGAGATCAATGTCGGGGATCGCGCGGCCGCGCATGCGAGCAATCCGCAGATCCAGACCAACGGCGTCCCCGTCTACATGGTCTCTCTGGGCGGCACGCCTTCGGTCTTCAACTGCATCGCGGATAAGAGCGACCCGCAGGAATCAACGGCGGTCGCGGATACCCACGTCCTGGGGGCCACGGACCGGGCCGGCCTGGTTTCCGCGCTCAACAGCATTCTGACCTTCGTGAATGTTCCCAGGTTCTTCGCGGCGCCCAGCGTGCCGGCCTTCGCCACCGGCAGCAGCGCGGTTTCCGAGATCGGCGCGGTCATCCCGAGCCACGTCAACGAGGACGGGAGCTCCTCCGCATGGTCCATCTGGGCCGGCTCCCTCAAGGCCTACAAGCTCGACGCGGTGGGACAGATTCCGACGGTGACACCGACCGGGACTCCGCCGCCCACGCCCACGCCCGGGGGCGCCCCCACGCCGAACTTTCCCGACGAGGGCACGCCGGACGACTCCAGCATCCTGACGCGGCGGCCGGTGTGGAACGCCGCGCGCGTTCTCGGATACACGAATCCCGCGACGCAGCTCGTTCCGAATTCGGGAGCAGGCGCTCCCGCCGCCCTGCCCTCCACCAAGCCGGGGCCGATCCAGGTCTGGCCGGGACGGCACATGATCTGGGCGAAGCCCGGATCCCCAATCGTTCCGATGTCCCAGCAGCCTTTCGTGCCGGACAACGGCTCCGGCAGTCCGGATCCGGCTCTCATCACCGCGATGAACCTGAATCCCAGCTCGACGCCGGACGTGCTGCTCGCCGAGCAAACGATCGAGTTCCTCCGAGGCGGGGCGACGAACAACAGTACGGGATCTTCCGCTCCCGGCCCGACGCCGACGCCCGCGGGCATCGGCGGCCCTCCGGGAAGCCGCGACGAGATCTTGAACCAGCTTCCGGGGTACACCTCCGCAGGCGCGATCGGACCCGGCTTCCAAAACCAGTACTCCTACTGGTTCTGGGACGATGCGCCGCCTCCGGGGCAGCCGCGTCCCGATGGGACCTCACCTTTGAGCACGCCCACGCCCGGACCGACGATCACGCCCGGCGGGCCCACGCCGAATCCCACGCCTGCGGGTGAGGTGGACGGCTATCCGCACAAGCTCGGAGACATCTTCCACTCCGACGTGGTCACGCTCGAGCCGCCGAAGTACTTCCAGTACCTGGTGAACAACCCCAACAACTACCTCGGATTCGCGACGACGAACCAGTTCCGCCGCAAGGTGGTGTTCGCCGGCTCCAACGACGGATTCCTTCACGCCTTCGACGGCGGCGTCTACAATCGGGATAGCGCTCTTCCGAACGATTTCGATCTCGGGACGGGACGCGAAGTCTTCGCCTATGCGCCTGCGTCCGGTCCGGCCTCCGTTCAGAAGTTTGCGAAGTTCCCGCCGCTGCTCAATTTCCCGCCGCAGCCGAACTATTTCGCCGACGGAGCGCTGAATCACACCGACGCGTTCGTCGACCCGTCCAATAACGGCGCCCCCGTCGCGGCCAACCGGCAGTGGCGGAC
>Ga0126383_10003729_pt1 | contig 10160 bp, 1 predicted proteins | sample PanSoiMetPlot_35_FD_96882 | JGI IMG/M metagenome (GOLD analysis project Ga0126383, IMG submission 96882) | Tropical forest soil microbial communities from Panama - MetaG Plot_35 | ecosystem: Environmental > Terrestrial > Soil > Tropical forest > Bulk soil | place: Panama | collected 2016-02-17
TCGATGCCGGCAAGGCTGGGGTTGTTGATACCGTTGCCGCGCACTTCATTGCGTTGGACAACCCATCCTGCGGAAGCATTCTCCAGCCCAATGCCCTTACCTTCGGAAAAGCCGATCAGGTTGTTCTGGATAGTGCCGTTATCGCCGCCAACGGAACGTACATTGTCGCCCAGGCCGCGCGTAGATGATCCAGGGTCAGCAAAGCTGGTGGCTGACGCGCCGAGCAGGTTGCGTTCGATCAGCATGCCTGTAACTGCGTTTTCGATCTGAATGTTGGCGCTGCCGTTCGTGTTCGCTGCGGTACCGAATCCGAAGATGGCGAAGCCACGAACGGTCGTGTTGTTGGCATTCACGTCCAAGCCCAGACCCATCGTGCCCCGAGCCGCGCTGATCTGTACTTCCGGCCCGGCCAATGCCGGCAGGCTCAGCGCATCCGTACCCACGGTTCCGCCCGTGCCCAGCGTTGCAGCATTCGAGTTGCCCACGTTCGTCGTCTGAGTGGTTGCATCTACTGCGGTATTGCTGTCAGTAATCGCCGGCAGTTGCGAGGTCACGACAATCGCCGCAACGCCGCCGGCGTTCAACTGGTTCACCAGCCCGGAGCGCAGGCCCGGCACTGCACTGCCGCTGGGGATCATGAAGATACTGGTCTCAACTCCGGCAGTTAGTCCCGCCTGGGCCAGGCCGGCGTTGGTGAGAGTGTTGCTGTTCACGATGAACTGGCGCAGCGTTCCCTGTCCGGAGTCCCGAGTGCTCACGATGGTGTCGAAGTTGAATCCGAAGTCAATGCCGGTAACGCTGCTGCCGGTGAGCGTAACCGTGGTGATCGATTGGGCGGTCGTGGTGCTGGACGTCAGCGCCGCCAGCGTGGTGCTGCCGTTGCCGGCGTCGATCTTGGTTGGGTCTTCTCCGCCCACGCGGTTGGTGTCCGCTGTGCCTGCCGTTCCGGTAAGGCCGCTGGTACGAAAGGTCTGAATGCCGACGAGCGTTGAGGTCGATCCCGGACGCGACGAGGTCACAGTCGAGTTCACGACACGAACCGTGTACGTGCCTGTCGAGGCGCCCGTCAATAAATAGGCGCCGGTGGAGTTGGTCAGAGTCGAGGCAATGAAGTTGCCGGCCGAATCGTAGAGCTCTACGCGCGCATTGGGCCGTCCCACGCCGGAAGAGCCGGACAGGCTGCGGCCCGCGGCACCGCCATAGTTCACATCTTCAAACACTGTTCCGGAAATCTGCACGCGCGGCCCGCTGCCCATATCGCCTTGCTGCGTGGACATAGTGGAAGCCAGCGGCGTGGCCACCAGCGTTGCCAAATTTACCGAGTATGCCTGGCTGGGAGAGGCATCGTCGCACACCAGCATCGCACCGGTAACGTCAAAGGCCATTCCGGAAAAGTTGGCGGCACCGTTGAGTCCGCTAAGCGGGCCCAGGTCGGTAACCGGACCGCCACTGACGGAGGCACGATAGATGTTGTGGCCGGCTCCAATATAAAGAGTGCCATCCGGAGCGAAAGCAATGTCGCCGCCAAAACCCGTGGCCAGGCCCGTGAATGTCGCAGTCACAGTGGCCGTGCCATTGGTCTGGTTGATAACGTAGAGGTTCTGCGTCGTGGAATCCATGCCGTACAACACACCGGCAGTGTTGAAGGCCAGCCGCGGCAACGCGCCCACCGCTGCTCCAGTCGTGCCGATCTGCACCGGGGCAACCGCCGGTGTCGCGGGATTCCACGCGAACACCGCACCGTTTGTGACATTCAACGTGAAATAAATGATCCCGTCGCTGGGACGCTGCGCCAGCGCGGCTGACGTGGTGCCCGAATAATTGGTGAACTGTATGGTGACGGAGCCGTTGGCATTCAGTGTGTAAATATTGTGGGTGCCCGAACCGATGGTATAGATCTGATCCTGAACGCCGGCAACAGCCTCGCCCACCCCGAACACCGCCACAAGCAGGCAAACAAACACTCGTGCCCACAAGGCGCTCGCCGCCCGAGGCAGTGCACGAATTGTCGTTTGTTGCTGCATCAATTTCTCAATCCGGCCTTCGGCGCAAAAATGTTCTCGTCAAACTTGAAGCGCATGCGTACGAAGGCGCCCCGCCGTGTAATGTCTTCTCCGGTCAAATCGTTGTCGCGGAAGCCCACAATGTTGTATCCGGTGGAGAGCCACATGTTGGCAAAGACCCGGTAGCCGGTTTCGAACCCCAAACCATATTGTTTGGAGTTGAAGCCAAGGCTGTACTTCGTGCTGGCGGCGAATCCAAGGTCCCAACGCCGGGTAACGTCCCAGGTCGCGCGCCCACCTACCATCTGCATGGTGGCCGAACTGGCCAGGTTGCTGTCATTCGCGATGCTCCACTTGGCGGCATAACGGCCGGAAAGTGTGAAAGGCGCGCTGACCTGGTAGTTCGCCGTCGTAGAAAAGATGCCGGTGGTCGAGCGTACTGGAGCCAACGGCTGAGATCCGTCATGGTCAGCCTTCAGCTCAAAGAGATTCAGTGCATTCCAACGATTTCGGGTTGCATCGCGGAGAGCAAATCCAAACTGCAGGCGATTCTGCAGACGAGATCCCGCGCTCGATCCTTTCGTCGTGGTTGTGGATAGAACATTGCGCCCCAGGAACGTCCAGGTATCGCTCAGCCTGGCGGCAAAGCCCAACGTATTCAAAATGCTGTTCGTGGTGGTGCTGCCGCGCCACTCCATTCGCGCCGAACTCTTCCAGTTGGGATGTGCCGTATATTCCAAGGCCCCGGTGAGCGCCAGGGAATCAGCGCTGGTGCCATTCAAAGTGCGGATGCTCTCCACGCCACTGTTGATCGCCAGGCCCTTGGCCAGGTTCCAGGTATTGCGCAAGCCGATGGCCGCTTCAGCTTCGCGGCCATTGGAAAGATCGCGTACCCGGTACTCGCTGAATACATGCGCATCTTTGTAATACGTGCTGTCGATTCCGATCTGCGTAGTGTTGCGGTGCTGGAAGCTGTTCAGGGAGTACACATCGCCTAGGGACGAAATCAACTCCTGGCGGAGGTAAACTCTGCCCTTTGCCCAGAACTGGTAAGCACCGCCTACAGCCAACACGTGCTTATCCATATTGGATACATCCTGCTCAAATTCACCGTTGGCGGTTACCCGGCTGAAGTGCGGCACCTGCCAGCTGATCTTGCTGATTACGGTGTTAATGGTGTTGGGCGTAACGCCGATGGTGGCCGGGCTGGCAGGAACCGTACCCTCTTCAACGTGACGAAAACCAAAGCTGGTGACCGTATTTCCGGGCAGACTCTTTTCCAGGGCAATGCCGCCACCCTGTCTGGTTCCACCGTTGTTAATGTCCTCAGTGCGGATAAACTCTCCCAGCAGACGAGTGGTCCCGTTCAATATGTAGCTCGCTTTGATGCCGCCCTCCCCTCTTCCCTTATTCAGGAAGGAAGTCGGGTTGTCGAAATTGGAGTCGGTGCGGGCGAAGTAACTCTTGGCCTTCAAGCGTGCGCCGTCGTGCTGCAACTCGAACCGGTACCCCATGCCGCTCCCCGTGCTTGCATGGTCGGTTCCCGCCAACTCGGCGGTGAAAGACGTCTTTTCGTCCATCTTCAGGCCCGCATTCACTGCAAACAGCTGGTTGGGATCCTGCGGATTGGAGTCGTTCACAAATGTCCCGCCAACTTGCAGCCGGTTGTTCAGCTTGATCTGAGCCGTACCACCGCCGATCCAGAAGCGCTCTCCTCCCTGATTGATCTCGTAGGTGATGCGAATCGAGTTGAGGTTGAAGCTCGAATCAAGCGTCGGCACCGGCAGCTTGAGGAGCAGCTGTCCGGTAAACGGCTCAAACTCATAATCGGCAAAGCGTGCCAGGGGCTTCACCTCCACAATGACGGCAGGCTGGTTGCGATCCCGCACCAGGATTTCAACCTTCTCGCTGTTTTCAACTCCGTTCGGATTCGTGAGCGTGAATGGACCGGAGGTGCCGTTGGCGGGAAACTCGTCAACCACCTGGCGCAGCGAATCGTAGCTGGCAAACCCGGTCAGGTTCACACGGTTGTTTTCATAATGTTCTTTCACGCCCGTCATGCTGCGGCTGTAGTTACCCAGGCTGTTTCCGGCGCCGGGCTCGGCCGTCAGATAATCGCCGTAGAGCAGATAAGTACGTCCGTGATCGATCCGAACGTAAGCCTTGGTGGTGGATTGTGCGTCATAGCCGCGGATGGAGGAATCTCCGTAGACCGGGTAGTACTGGTCGGGCTGGATGTCGCGGAACAAGCGATCGCCGGAAGCCTTGTCGGAATCGTAGGCCAGCGTCAGCAGGTTTTCGCCCTTGATCTTCCCTTTCAACAGCAACGCTGCATGTCCGCCGGCTCCCAAAGTGCCATCGGCGTTCTGCGCGGAGAAAAGCTGCATCTGGTGTTCGAATCCGTCGTTGAGCGAAGGCTGAATGGCGTTGTGGGCCAGCCCGCCAAAATTCACCTGGTATTCCACGATTCCGGCGGCCAGCATCGGCCTTAGCTCGGGAACGAATTCGATCTTTTTCTCCGCATTCACTCCTCCGCTGGAAACCCGAATCAATGCCGACCCCGGCTCGAGCGGAGACATCATCTCGAACTCGGCACGGCTGCCCTCGATGAACACCTGCGTGCCTGGCTCCTTCGGGTTGAGATCGTTTACCAGCCACATACCATTGCTCGATTCCAGAGTCATCGATGTGCGAACCGTTACTGGAACCCCGAAGGCGTCCGTTAGAAGGACGATGATCTTAATTGGCGTCTTGCCGTCAGCCGCGTAGATGCTACGCTCAGTTTCGATCTTCAACCTGCCTAGCTGGCTGGGCGCCGTGACCTCAATTTGTTGTGCGCCACGATTGTTTCCCCAGGGGTCAAACTGGCTTACCTCAATCGTGTTCTTTCCGGCGCGCAGGTTGACGCCGATGAATTCCCAGATTTCGCTCTTCTGCGTGGCCACCGTCGTCTTGTAGCCCACCTGTTTCGCAGGGAGCTCCACACCATTGACAACAAGCTTGAAGCTGTTGCCCAGCATGCCCTTCACGCGAATGCTGGTCTGCGCAAACGGCAATATGTCATGATCATGAAGGTCGACGAATCCAAGTTGATTATCGAGTCTGGAAAGCTCCGCCGGCTCGGACGCCGCAGCCGCCGAACCTGACCAGACTGCCGGAGGTGTCTTATTGTCCAAGAGGGATGAGGCCGTATTCGACAGTGCGGAATTGTTTTGTGCGCCTGGTTGCACCGGGCTCGAGCCTTCGACATAGCCGCTGGCAGCAAGTCCCCTCAGCTCGGTGGCGCTTCTCTCCACGCCTTCCGCGTGAAATTGAATCTTGACCGCCCTTGCCACTTCCTCTGGATTGCTGCTCAGCCGTTGCTTGCGAAGTTCGATCTCTGTGGCAATTCCCGCCGAACAATCCGAGACAGCGAAGTCTGCTTTCTTCATCTCTCCGAACTTAAGATCGATGAAGAGGCTGCCGCCATCGCCGGTGTTGCGGTTGGAGATAGCCACCAGCTTGGCCCCGTAAGGCAGCGTAAATTTGTCGACCTTAAGGATGTGGGTCCGCCCGGGAACGCCATAGATGCTGTACTTGCCCTCTTCGTCGGTGATGGCGAAGGTGCCATCGTCCAGATACAGCCGCACTCCTGGAATGCCACGCTCGCCGCGGTCCTGCATGCGGTTTCTGTTGCAGTCTTGAAATACCTTGCCCACGATGAAGCCGTTGTCGCTGAAAATCCCGCCCTGAATCCGGACCTTCGCTGTAGCCACATTGGACTGAAGGCTGCCGCTTGCAGCTGACGCGCGGTTCACCGCATCGCCCGTACCTGATCCCGGACCAACAAAGACGCGATAAGTAAGCTTGACATCGGCGTTGGCTGCGAGCGTTCCGATACTGAATGTCAGCCCAGGCCCTCGCCCTCCGGCGGGATCGCTGATTGCAATTCCATCCAGACGCGCCGTCTTGAGCTGGTAAATGAAGCCCGGCGGCAGGCGGTCGCTTACCAGAACATTCGGCAGCGCCGTCGAGGTCAGGTTCTTGATCTCCAGGGTGTAGTTGAGAAAGTCGCCTTGCTCCACAATGCTTCGATCCACCGCCTTCTGAATGAATATGGCGGTGCTGGCTGTCGTATCGACCGGAACATCAAAGTTGATCGTTCCAGCACTTACGACAAAACCACCGTTGTACGAAGCAACCAGATCCACGTTGCGCCCTGGCGGCAGCTGCGCCGGCGGGACCGTGGACGGGAAGATGTAGTTCACCGGAGGAGTCACTGCAATGCGGTAAGTGCTGGGCAACACCTGCGGAAATTGGAATTGTCCGTTGCCGCCGGTTACGACCGGGTTCGGTGCTGGAGTGGTTCCATCAAATTGGAAGACCGAAGCCGGAGCGTTAGGATTGCCGCCGTTACCGCCTCCCGTCACATCGATGAGTGTCACCGTGGCGCCGGCCACCAGCGCATTGCTGCGGCTATCAAAGACCACGCCCTCCGGATCCACCAGCACCACGGCGTTCACGCTGGAAGCGCCGCAGCCGGCCAGAGTCGCTGTCAATTTGTCATTGCGCAGCGTCTCCATAATCTGGTTGCCCGAGACCACAGGATTCACCGAGCCATCGCGCATAGGGATGGCCGGCAGCACTCGGAAGATTCCGGTATTGGGCCCGGTTTCTGTGGCAACAAAACTCTCCGTGTCGCCGGTGAGCGTCGACTTGAGAGTAACCGGATGCGTCTCCGCCACGGCTGGATCCGCGTTGCAGGCTGCCGCATCCACCTGCACAAAAAGGGGAGAAGTGATGGGCGTTGCCTGAATGGTCTTGGCGAAAGTGTTGTCGAAGTAGTACGCAATCTTAGGAGCCGGACCGCTGACGGTCACATCTACTTCGTTCGAAGTCGATGACGCGTCGCTTCCGTTGTTGAAGTAGACGACCGCCGTGTTGCGGACGGTCCCGCTGGCGTTAGCGTTAACCGCAACGCTGAAGCTGAAACTCGCGCTGGCTCCGCCGGCGAAGGTGTCGAGCGCAAAGGCCACGGCATCCACTGTTAAGACATTGGCCGGTGCAACACTGACATAAGTCTGTAGCGGCGAACCGAAAATGTGATAGAGCGGCGTAGCCACGCCGCTGCTGACAAAGCTGGAAAACCTGGTGTTGTTGGGAATGACGTCGCGGACAACGATCTTGGCTGCGGCAGACGCGTCAATCACCACCGACACTGGAACCGCATCGCCGCCCGTGTTGTTGACCGTGAGGCTGTAGGTGAGCTGATCGCCCGGGTTGGCGGTAGATTTTGAAACTGCCTTGGTAATTGAGATCGCGGCGCCGCCGGCCTGCGCGATTACATGGACGATGTTGGAGCTCGCCGATGTAGCCTGCCCCGAAGATGCCTGGTACGAGGCGCTGGCCTGGTTGTCGATGGAGGTCCCGGGAGGCACACTTCCGCCGGCCACCGTGCTGATGCAACTCAGCAGCAGGCAGGACAGTGTCAGAATTACGCCGGCCTTCCTCATCGGAACTCCACGAGACTGCACCACTGCAAAGCGCTGGGCCGCCGCTACAGAACAGCGGCCTGCGCTTCATCGAGGGTGGGGAGGCGTTGACCGAAATCAACGCCCCTGTGGTGCCTGTCCCTTACTGGATCTTCACTGCGAAGATGATCACGGCCGACTGTCCAGGAGTCAGCGTGCCTACTGTCGCACTGATGGTTCCAGCAGTTCCGTTCGCGGGAGCCGTAATGGTTCCCACTGTCGTGCTTGCCGGCGGATTGTTCGTATAGACCGTGAAGGCCGGTGTGGCATCGCTGGCAACAACGCTGGTGATGTTGGCTGTCCCCGCGTTGGTGGCAGTGATGCGGTAGATGACGCAGGCTCCAGGCACTGCGCCGGTGGTGATGTTGCTCTGCACGAAGGCGCCGTCAGCCACGCCGTCGCAATTGGCGTCGAGCGCCTGCTCTTTGAGCAAACGCAGCTCGCCGGCGATGACCGTGGTCTGATCCTGCGCCGTCGCGAAAGTTGCGTTGTATCCGGCGCGCGCCGTGGTTGTATCGATTGCGCCCACCGCCGCCCCGGCTGGAGACGTAACCTTTACGAACATGGTCACGCTCTGGCCCGGACTCAGCGTAAACGTGGTCGAGGTTGTCACTGCCTGGTCCGCAGCATCCAGGATGCCGTTGGCGTTGGTGTCCTGATACAGCACAGAACTCCAGCTCGCCTGGTTATCCGCGGTGATTGGGCTGGTGAAGGTAATCGCCTCGCTCACGTTGCCGTTATTGGTCAGGCTGTGCGTGTAAACCACCGATCCGCCCGGGAAAATCTGGTTCGAGCCATTCGGGGTCAGCGTGACGTTATGGATCGTATTGACCGTTACTTGATCGTGCTTCTGGTCAAGCGCGCCCGAGGTCGGCGACTTGGACTGGAAGTAGATGGCTTGCGCGCCCGCGGGCGCGCTCGCTGGAATGCCGATCGCCGCGCAGACCAGCTTTGCCGTTCCGCCGTTCACCACACCCGTGTTGCTGATGACCGCCCCAAGGTTGGCCGCGGAGCAATCGCTTCCCAGGCTGGCGTGGAAGGTAACCGACCATCCCGCAGGCAAGGTGCTGCTGGACGTGAATGTTGTAGTCGAAGAGGCCAACAGATCATAACTATCTGCCGTGCTGGCGCCGCTGGTGTTGTTTACGTACAGCACAAATGTAGCCGTCGTTCCGGGATTCGCAGCGATATTCACTACCGCGGAAGCTTCCGGACCCGGGCCTACGCCCAGAACTCCGGGGCTGCCGATGGCTGCATTGTTGGTCAAGTCAACCGTGTTGGTGGTAATCGCCACCAGGCGGTCGATCATGCTGGCGTTGGCGCCCGCATTGATCGCACCCAGGACTGTGGAAGTCGCAGTCACGGTAGCGTTGAATGGACCACCCGTCGCGCCCGCCGGCAGTCCTGCCTTCACAATCACCGTGTAGCTGGCTCCAGCAGCCAATGGTCCTGTATCCGGAATGCTGTTGCCGGTGGTGTCGATCAGCGGCGTGACGCCGTCGCTCTTGTATAGCGTGAACACGGTGCCTGCCGGGAAAGTGTTGCTGGGAATGGTGATGTCGAACGAGTCGGTGCCATTGCCGGTGTTGGTCACTACGTCGGTAAATGTCACCGTAGAGCCCTGGGCGGCGGAATTGATGGTGTCGATCCCGTTGATGGTTCCGTCGTTGTCGTTAGCAGCCACGCCGGTATCGCTGATGGTGACCGACGCGGTCTGGCGCACCGTGAAGTTAAAGGTATTGCTGGTTCCGTTCACGGTCGTGCCCGATCCATCGTTATAGGAAACTGTGGCCGTATTGCTGAGCACGCCCGGAGCCACGCCGGAGGCAATGTTCACCTGGAAGGTAATCTGTCCGGAAACGCCGGAAGCCACCTGGTCGATGATTGCCGTCACCGTGTTGCCGGTCACGCTGTAATCGATGTGCGGCGATCCCGCGGCTGGCTGAACGTCGCCCGTGGCGTCAGTCAGCACCGTGGCGCCCGTCACGCTCCACCGCCCGCTGCCGGCTACGTACGTCATGCCCGCAGGCAACGCGTCGCCAACATTTACGGTTGATGCCGTGTTGTTGCCGCTGTTGGTGTAGGTCAAGGTCACCGTGTACGGTCCGCTGGGTGACGCGCCTGTATTCGAGCTGATCACCTTGTTCAGGTTGATCACCGCGTTCGAGGTAACCGTAGTGGTATCGGTGTTCGAAGCGGACTTGGTGTTATCGAACACCGAGGTCGCCGTCACCGAGAAGTTGTTGGTCTGCCCGGCAGTCGCACCCGCGGGTACTGTGCCTGTGATCACGAACTTGAAGGCATTGGCTGCTCCCGGAGCCACCACTACCTGCGTTCCCGTCAAATCCACAAAGTTGTCGGGAATGCCATCACCGTTCGCATCGATGTAGATGTGGGTTCCGGTGAGTGTAAAGGCGCCGGACTGGGCTGGAGCCAGCGTCAGTGTAAAGCTGTCTGACCCGTTGCCCGTGTTGGTCAATGTGTGCGGGTAGAAAACCGGCGAGCCGGGAGACGCCGTCTTGGCGCCGTTGGCCGTCAGGGTCAAGCTGGCCACCTGCTGAACGATGGTGTTGACAACGTTCGAAGTCGCCGTGCGTGGAACAGAAGAGCTGTCCGTGTATGTGGCCGAAGCCTGGTTATCAATGAA
>Ga0126383_10003731_pt1 | contig 10153 bp, 10 predicted proteins | sample PanSoiMetPlot_35_FD_96882 | JGI IMG/M metagenome (GOLD analysis project Ga0126383, IMG submission 96882) | Tropical forest soil microbial communities from Panama - MetaG Plot_35 | ecosystem: Environmental > Terrestrial > Soil > Tropical forest > Bulk soil | place: Panama | collected 2016-02-17
GTCGCGTTGCCCGGACCCAGACGGATGACCTTGCCGACAACCGCCGGATCGGAGTGGAGCACCGTTGTCCAGAAGCGGTGCGTCAGGACCGCGACCGGCTGCGCTTTCGGGCCGTCATCGCCCGCATCGATCAGGCGCCCGAGCGCCGGGCGAAGACCCATGACCTCGAAGAACGATCCGTTGACCACGCCCGCCGTCACGACGCGAGGCTCCCCGCCGAAACCGATCAGCGTGAACTCGACGGTGGAGAAATCGCCGAACGCGGAGATCGACTTCACGCGCGATTCGAGATCGCCGATCTCCGGCATGGAAAAAGTGAGGTTCTCAGTCCCGATGCCCCGGGCGGTCTGGCGGATGTAGAGCAGGCGATCCGCATCCCGATTGACGAGCGGACGCAGGAGCACGCTCCGAACGACGCTGAAGATCGCAGCGTTGGCGCCGATCCCCAGCGCAAGCGTCACGATCACGGTGATGGCCAGCCCTCGGGTGCGCAGGAGCGAACGCAAGCCGATTCGCATTTCCTGGAAGAGCAACAACATGGCGTCAGACCAGCGGCTGTACCAGACTCGATGCATCGAATCGCGAGCCGCCGCAATCGATCCGAATTCCTCGAGCGCGGCTTGTCGGGCGGATCGCGGGTCCTCGCCACGCTCGATCCGTTCCTGAATGTTCAAGGCCAGGTTGCTGCGGATCTCTTCGTCGAGCTCTGCGTCGTCAGGTCGCATGGCTACTCCTCGCCGGCCGCTGCGGGGTTCATGATCCGACCGATCGCGCGGACGAGCTGTGACCAGCGATCCTGCTCGCGGATCAGCTGGGCCCTCCCGGCAGGCGTGAGCCGGTAGAACTTCGCCCGCTGATTCGCCTCGCTCACTCCCCACTCGGACTTCAGCCATCCGCGTTTCACGAGCCGGTGCAGGGCAGGGTAGAGGGAGCCGGTCTCGACCTTGAGCAGCTCCTCGGACTGCCGACGGATGGCCTGGCCGATCCCGTGGCCGTGCCGAGGCCCCCACTGGAGGGTCCGCAGGATAAGCATGTCGAGGGTGCCCTGGAGGAGCTCGAGGCGCGGATCGTCAGGCGTTCTGGTCATTGTCGTAGACCGTCTACTGCTCTATACGTAGAATGTCTACGGCTTGTTTCAAGGGGTCCGGGAGCCGGTGGTCTCGGACGGCCAGTTCAGCTCGGAAGGACCGAGCTAAGCACGACTGCTCGGGCAATCAGGCATTCGCGATCACCGGCGCATGTGGTCGAACCCCAGGGTCGGACCCAATCTCGCACCCATGCCCAAATTCCTTAGGAAAATCGCGGAATGTCCCGGTTTCGAATCCCGGCGTCCCGACCAAATTCCCGAAAACGAAAAAATAGAAGTCGTTCTTCTCTGTGACTTCCTCACCGGGGGTCTTCCGGGGGGCATGGCCTGTCCAGCGAGGAAGTGGGTGTATGCGGTGTTCTGTCAACTGTGGCTATGAGTTCCAGCTTTCGCCGTAGTTGCAGCCGGGACCGGGACGTAGGGACCCAGGCTCCCGTCGGACCATCTCGGCGCCAACACGAAGAAGGTCGTGATCGGTTCCACGCTGCTGGTGGTCGAGAAGATCGGCCCGCCACGACCATTGGCGCCCCATTTCGAGGCCTCGGTGGCGGGCACGAAGAACATCACATGCGGATACCAACGTGACTCCGAGCCCGGCTGCGGGTCATTGATGTACTGGTCCTTCGACAACATGTAAGCCATGGACCCCGGAGCGGGTGACCCGATCTCATGGGCCGCCAATGCCGCCTTCGTCCGAGCCAGCATCTCCTCCTTGGAGACTCCCGCCAGCACCCATTGCGCGCGCTTGAGATAGTCCGGGAGTAACGAACTCGCCGCGGCCGCATTCCAGCACTGCGGCGTGCGGATCTTTGGGTTCCAGAACTCGGGCTGGTCGAAGTCCTTCCCCCACGACCTCTCCACGTAACATACAAAGCCATTGCTTCCCTTCACCGCCGTCTCGTAGCCGTGCGCACCGAGCACGAGGATCTCGGCCTTGTCCGAGACCGCAGCGGGTCCTGCGCTACGCGCCAGAGCGATCTCGGCGGCCTGGCTTGCGGGCATGTACTTCTCGGGAGGAGCCATCACGGGATACGCAGTTTGAGGGGTCTGCGAGTTAACCGGACCACTCGAGATCAATGCACCAAGGACGGTTGAGGCGAGAATGCCCATAGCCTTTCGTTGATCTGTCATTGTTCTCCTCGTAAGGCTCTGAGTGAGAGCCATTCCTCCGACGACACTCCGCGCTATGAGCAACGGTCGCGCCAAACGACTCTCGACGAGGCGTTACCGGTGAATCGGCGAGAAATCCTTCCGATGCTCAAGTTACCTGCGGTCGAGATCTCATGACGTTGGGATGGCCAGCACGAATTCTTGAACCGGGAAACGGAAGCCCGGATTCAAAACTGAATTTTGAGGCAGGAACGAGGCCGGCTCGGCCAAGGACGAATGGGGCGATCAGTCGGATCAAACCCCAGTTTTCACGACCCCCGCGCGGAGGGTCGAGATACTGAGCTGCCGTGTTCTACTTTTTCGGACGTATCCGAAAGGGCTCGCTGTGAAGCTCCCCAGTTTCGTTATCCATTCGCTGATCGTTCTCGGGGCGGCCGCCGCTTCTCAGGCCAGCTCGACGCCCGTGCCGGTCAACGTGCCGGATCCGGACATCGGCGTTGCCACGCTGGCTGAGCGGGCGAAGGCGCAGCGCGAGACGGCCGGCCAGTTCAAGGTCTTCTACCAGTTCCAGTTCCAGGACAAGGTCAAGGATCGCTCGCTCCGCGCGGTCGTGGCCGTCGACGTTGCACACGTAGAGGTCGAGGAGGCCGTCCCAAGCGGCAATAGAATCGGTCGTCCGAAGCGCTGTCGCCGCTCTCTTCCGAGCCATCGCCTATGGCGGTTGAACTACTGCAGCAGGGGCCACTCCCACGCGTGACCATCGCGGTCTTGGCCCATCCCCGGGATCCGATGTTTGAGGTCACCGAGGGGGTTCGAGGGCGACCGCGAAGGTCAATCCGCACACTCACTCTCGCGTTAATTCTCTGTGCTGCGCCGGATCTCGCCGGTCGCGCCCCTGCAGCGCCCTCCAAAGTCCTGGTTTTGGAAGGCGGCACTATCATTGACGTCTCACGCTTCGGCAAGTCCGGCGCGGATATTCAGGACGCAGTCGTCGTTATACGCGGCGGCCAGATCGTTGCTGCCGGTTCGCGAACGACGGTGAGCGTTCCCGCAGACGCACGACGAGTGACCGTAAAGGGGAAGTACATCACGCCCGGGCTCGTCGATGGTTTCGCGGCGCTGGGTAATCAGGCTGAGGCCAACGCCTATCTCTACATGGGCGTTACATCCATTGTCGGCCTCGCAGGCGGAGACGCGCGGCGGCCGCCTCTCTTTCTGAAGGCGAAACCAAGCCCCCGGATTTATCGGCTTGAGCACGTCGGATACGAGTGGACCAGAGACGACAGGCCGCGAGAGTTTTCGGAAGTTGAAACAACAAAGCAAGTCGATGCCTTTGCTAAGGCCGGTGTGAAGGTGCTCTTGATCAGTTTCGCGATCACCCCGGAGCGAACGAGGCAGATTGTTCGACAGGCGCATGAGCTGGGCCTTGCAACGCTAGGAACGCTGGGCCTCACGTCGTATCGGGAAGCCATCGAAGCTGGCGTCGATGCCTTTGTCCACACCAGTCGCTACTCGCTGGAACTGGCGCCGCCGGAAATGCACGAGGCTGTGGCCAATTCCCCGTTTGGTCAGCCGCGTATCGAGTTTTACAAGTTCCTTACGGCCATCGATCTAGAGGATTCGAAGTTGAAGCGCTACGCCGCTTTGCTGGGTTCGAGCCGAGTAGCTCTCGTCCCAACACTGAGCCTTGAATACCTGGATTTGCCAGGACACGATAATCCCTGGAAAGAACCCGTTGCGGCGATTCTCGATCCGAAGGATATACATCTGCCTGCAAACCCGCTGACCGGAAATCGCGACGCCGGTTCTGAGGATCTGGCGGATGCTTCGCCTCCAGGTTTCCCCCAAAAGGTGTTGCGGATCGAGGAACGGTATCGGCGTGCTGGTGCTAGGTACCTGACAGGTAGCGGGACCACCGCGTTTGGCACGATGCCGGGTATCTCCTTGCATACCGAGGTGCAGCTGTTGACCCGTATTGGGTTGACTCCCCGGCAGGCACTCGCCGCTTCGACGAGTAACTTTGGTGAGATCTACCGCTGGTCGAGGGTTGGTCAGGTAAAGGCTGGCTACAACGCCGATTTGCTAGTGTTGGACGAGGATCCGGTAAAGGACGTCCGCAGCCTGAAGAAGATTCGTATGGTAATTCTAGACGGCGAAATTCTCGATAGAGAGAAACTCTTGGCGAAGGAGTAGTAAGCCGTCGCCACGGCGCGCCGCTGAGTCGCGACCGAGCATGATCTCGATGAACCGACCGAGACCGCCAAAGAGCACCGGGCGCCGGACCCGGGGCACTTCGATAACCTGGCGGCAGTAGGTTCAGGCTCCGCGGGCCGAAGGTTGTAGAAGAAGTTGATCGTGACCCTTTCACTCTGGCGGGGGAAATCGGTCGGGAGCGGTTTCCCTGAGAAAGACAGCCATTACACCTCGGAGAGCTGACGGACTAAGTCGTCGGTCTCATTTACGGGATCAGGTGCGTGGGCTGGCTTGAAGGGTCGGTTGGCCCGCCTGATCACCGATTCGACCCGGCAGGCCGGTTTCTCGATCCAGAATCGAAAGAGTTCGAGCATAGATCGCATCGGCCTCCTGGTGGCTGTTGCCAATGGCGGTCAAACCGATCTTGCCGTATTGCGAGAGAGCTCCGATCATGTGGAAGAGGGCGCCCGTCTCTGTGCCGTGATTGTAGTGCACGCGGTTGGCGGTCGTAATGTCGATCAGGTCCTCGGGGCATAGGCCGCGCAAGCCCTCGGAATGAAGGTTGTCGGTCGCGCGGTAGAACTTGGGTCGGCCACTGGGCGAATGGAAAAGACCTGTCTCGGGGTCCAGTCTCCCTCCCGTGAGAAACTGCAAAGCAAGAAACGGGTGGGTAGTACCGCCGACCCGCAGATTGATCTCGATTGCGAACAACTCCCAATGGTTCCTGCGCGGTGATCGCCTCGCGAGAAAGTCGACTCCAAATCGGCTGACGACGCCGAGAGACGCAAGAACCCCGCCGATCCTTCTTCCCGCCTCCTGAAGATTCGCACGGTAGGATTCCGCGCACGGGAAGCGGCAGGCCTCATAGGTTTGCCCCGTCGGACCTCCGAGGATCTGATCGTGTGTCGAGAGTAGGACAACATCTCCTTGGGGCTCGATCCGTAGCTGAACGCTCGGCGATGCCGTCTCGGTGCCTTCGACGCGCTCCTCGACGATGCCACCCATCGAGGAAATCTTGCCGAGGTAGCTAGGGACAGCCTCGGTGGGTTCGGAAAACGCCAGGCCTCGAAGGGCAGTGCGGATCGCGCGGCGGCCGTTCGTCTTCGGGTACGAGAACACGGCGTTTCCGCCGCCGGAGAACCCCTCGTTCAACTTTATGACCGCCCGGCGAACCCTCGGCCGGCGGTGTCTCAAATCCATCAGGGCACTGACGACGTCTTCCTCAGAACGGAGATCCTCCGAACCTTCCGGACAGGCGACTCCGGCCTGACGAAAGACCTTTCGGCTTCCGGACTTCGTCCAGAGCATCCTCAGCTGCGGGTCGACGCCATTGAGGGGGATGTCCAGGAGCACCGCGAGCCGGCGCTCGAGTTCCGTCGAGCAGAAGACCGTCATGTAGGCCCGGGAGACATCTCGAATCCCGTAGCGGATTCGTTGGATCAACCGCGGCCGCTCCAAGATCTTCTGTGTGAGAGGACGCGGCGAGGCGTCGTGCGCGCAGAGCAGAGTCAGCCTCGATCGTGCATGACTGGCCGGCACGCCAGCCAAGAGCTGGAAGTAGTAGTCAAGAATCACGGGGTGAATCGGCTGTGACGTAACGTAGACCATATGAGCCTGAGGGTTGCGCAGGCGGATGAGCAGCAAGAGGAGGCGTTCCTCGTAGAAGCTTGCTCCCGGGAGTTTCGTTAATTCCGTCTCGTCGAGCGTCATCGAGGGAACCACGACCGAGGTATATGGCTCTTCGGTCCGTGCCGAGAGCGCGTTCCACAAGCTGGCAAGTCGCGGCTTCAGTTTCTCGAAGAGTTGAAGCTCACTTCCCGGGTTCAGGTCCGATTCGAAGGGAGGCTTTGGGAGCATTCGTCAACCTCTTTGCGCACTATAGATCCGACCGCCTCCTTCTTCGACGAAGTGTCGTCCCACCGCCCGACGAAGCCCCAGTTCTAACCGGCGAATTCGGTCCGGCCGCTCAGCCATCTCGGGCCCGACGTTCGAGACCCCGATCGAGTCTTCCCGCCTGCACGTCCCGCGGAAGACGGTGACTTGCCGAATCCGCGGTTGCAGCGGACGCCGGCGGAGCTTGGCCGCCCGGCGTTAGGCGTCGGGTCGGAGATTCGCGCGGCTTACGTTGCGGAAGAAGATGGGGAGACACAGGTAGGTCGCTGACCGCCAGTCGCTGCCGATCCGCGTCCACGCGCACACACCGACGTCGAAGCCAGAACCGAGGCTGTGGGTCGGCAGATGGGCTCCGGAGCTGTGAGACTGACCTCGGGCGCCTCGCGCATCGGTACCAGTCGGTCCCGAGCGAGCGCGACTAACTGGCCCTTCCTATCTGCCCGAATGGACAACTTGCTGGCAGCTTTGCTGAAGGTATCGTCGGCAGCATAAGCAGGCTCAGCCACGAGCCAGAGAAGGAGGTCAGAATGGCGATGAGGGTGAGACGAGCGGTTGCCCGGAGGAGAGTGCGGCGAGCCGTCGCCCGCAAGGCCGTTGCCCGCAGGGCTGTGCGGCGGAGGGTTGCCCGCAAGGCCGTTGCCCGCAGGGCTGTGCGGCGGAGGGTTGTCCGCAAGGCCGTTGCCCGCAGGGCTGTGCGGCGGAGGGTTGCCCGCAAAGCCGTTGCCCGTAGGGCGGTACGACGGGCTGTTGCACGCAAGGCTATCGCTCGCAAGGCCGTGCGACGGGCCGCTGCGCGCAAAGCGCTGTTGCGAAGAGCCGCCGCGCGCAAGGCCCTCCGACGGGCCGTCGTGCGCAGGGCATTGTTACGAAGAGCCATCGCAAGCAGGGCCCTCGGAAGCCCCGAGCCGACGCCCTGAAGCCCGCCGCCAGCCAAACCGGGGGATGCCTGCCGTGCGGGCCGGCGACGGCGCGCACCCCCGTTTGACGCGGTCGTTCCCGTCGCCGAGTTTCGGTTTCGCTGCAGAGGACGCCGGTCGGCCCCTGGTACGGAACAGTTACAGAAATCGGCATCCGCGCTAACCACGGGCCGGGCCGGATTACCGTTCGCCGAGACAATGGGGACATCATCTCTCAGGCTGCACTCGCACATGGATTCGAGCCCGCGTCAGAAAGATGATTGGAGTGCTCGGTCCGCGGCTGCAGCGGACGCCGCCGTTTAGAGCTTCGGCGTTTCGTTAATTAGCTCGCGAATCATCCAGCCAGTTCCTTCTGGACGTGCTCGTCGGCGAGGGTCGCGGGCGCGGCCGACGCCGTCGAAGTACGCCGTACGCTGAGCTCAACCGCAGACCTCAAAAGGGAAAGCGTCTCAGCTCGGCGCATGCCCTTGTTTCGGCGGAGTGCGCCATGAAGGCGGGGAGGAAAAACGAAATGACCAAGCTCACGGCCGGTCGAGCCCGACTGCATGCGCCGCTCTTCTTCCTGGCTCTGGGACTCGCCTTCGCGCCCATCTCGGCATTCGCTCAGAACTACGTCTTCGATTCGGCGAGCGTTTATGCCCGGGCGAGCGCCCAGGCCGATGGTGTTGCCGCGACGGGGTACTTCGACGCCGAGCAATGTAATCCCGGCTGTTCGGGGACAAAATTGAGTTCGTCAGGCTTCAAGGACAGCGGCAAGGCGACCCAGACGTTTGCCGACGCCAAAGCCTCTGGCTCGTCGACCAACAGTACGACGGCCACCACAAATGGCGCCAACGGAGTCAGCCTCACGATCAAAGATGTCGGGCACGCCGAAGCATTCGGATTGGCAGGCACCGGGTACGCCTCCTCTCCCTTCCCCTATAAGGGGCCGGATCAGCCGTGGTTCGACGGGGCCAACATGTCCATGGCCTGGAAAGTGAACAAGAACAGCACTTTGAAGGTCAACAATCTCAAGTGGACCACCTCAACGACGCTGAACGGTGGGACTGGTTTCGCGGAAGCCTCGTGGACAATCACGGTCACCACTCAGTGCTGCGGGATTGTCATCGCGACCTACGATCAGGAGACCAACGGATCCACCTTCAACGCCGATATACCCGCCAACACGGTCGTCAAAATCAGTTGGTCGGCCACGACGGGGGCCAAGGCCGCTTTCGACCCCGTCAACGGGGCAACGAGTGCCACGGCCGATGCGTCTGTCACAGGATCGTTGACGATCGGACCGTAACTGGGCGAAAGCGGGGATCTTGGGCGGGCCCGGACCGAGCGGGCCCGCTGCGATTCCTCCGGGGACGCAAGGGCGCGCGGACGAACCGGGCGAGCTGAGCTCCTGTGGCCGATCACCCGCTAATCCGGCAACCAGGTTCCGGCCGCTCGGATCCCGAGTGTCACCCCACTCCGTGACCCAGCACGTTTCCGACGCTTCGCCGTCTCGCCAGACCTGAGAAGGAGCTCCTGGCGGAACGGCTTGGCGCCGACCTCTCCGAGAGCTCCTCTTCGAAATTCCTCATGCGCGCGACCAAACCGTGGCTACACCGGACGCCAGTGCTCGCACATAACGGTGCGCGACTAGGATGGACCCGCCAACTCGGCTGAGTCGGTGCAATCGCGCGCGCACTGCTCGCCGGTTCGCTTTTCCGGCCGTGCCAGGCGATCCTTTCAACTCAGCTCTTGGTCGCCGGCGTGTTTCAGGCTCGGCGAATGATGTCCGGGATTCCCCGATGTCTCACCGTCGAGACTGAGGGCAAGATCTGCAAGTCGCACCGAGCCCGGTGCGTGTCGTCACATTTCTACCGGCAAGCGAACAGGGACCTCGCGCTCGTTTCGCTGTTCGAAATTCTGTCTTCTGAATCACAAAACTGAATTCAGCATCACACAGACCATGGAGTTCGCTTGAGAAAACCTGGCGTAGTCCCTTAGAGCGGGCATCTCATCACTGAGACCTCGCTGGCAGCGAAGTTGCGAAATGACGGCCTGTGAAAGGAGGCACAACTCATCGTGCTTACCAAAACACCGCAGGCCGGAGAGTCGCTTGAAACAAATTCGCGATCGTCGCGACTGTGGAGGTGCCGCGTTCGCGCTTGCATCTGTTTCTGGTCGGCCTGCCTTGCGATCGGAATCGGTCTTGCCGTGCCATCCGTTCTGCTCGGCCAGGGAAGTCAGAGCGGAAGCCTGACCGGCACCGTCACCGCCGGCGGCGTGGGTCTTCCGGGTGTCACCGTTACCATCGAGTCGCCTGCGCTTCAAGGCAAGCGGACTCAGACGACCGGCGCCCAGGGCGATTACGTCTTCAAGTTCCTGCCACCCGGGGACTACACCATCACCTTCGAGCTCGCCGGAATGCGCTCCGTCGAGCGGAAGGCGTCGCTCGAACTGGCGGCCATCGCCCGCTCCGACGCGGTCCTCGAGCCGGCTGCATCGGAAGCGGTCACCGTGACGGCGGCGGCCACCGAGGTGCAGAAGTCGGCCGTCCACGAGTCCAGTTACGACTCCAAGCAGGTCCAGGCGCTTCCCGTCCTTCGGACGATCGACGAGATCGCCGCGCTGGCGCCTGCGGTGACTCAAAACACGCCCGACGGCGGGCAGCTCAAGATCAACGGCGGCTTCGCGTACGACAACGTCTTCCTGGTCGACGGCGCGGACATCGATGATCACTACTTCGCCAATCCGACCAACGCCCTGGTCATCGAAGATGCGGTCCAGGAGACCCAGGTCTTGACGTCCAACATCTCCGCGGAATACGGGCGCTTCACCGGCGGGATCGTCAACGCCATCACCAAGAGCGGCGGCAACACGTACCACGGCACCTTCCGCACCGATTTTTCCAATGACCGCTGGAAAGCGCGCACGCCGTTCGAGAACGACGCGGCCAATAATGTCCCGGAGGCTCCGA
>Ga0126383_10003732_pt1 | contig 10152 bp, 8 predicted proteins | sample PanSoiMetPlot_35_FD_96882 | JGI IMG/M metagenome (GOLD analysis project Ga0126383, IMG submission 96882) | Tropical forest soil microbial communities from Panama - MetaG Plot_35 | ecosystem: Environmental > Terrestrial > Soil > Tropical forest > Bulk soil | place: Panama | collected 2016-02-17
CATGGCGGCTGCCGACCATGACCGCTGGGTCGCGCTGGTCTCGCACGCGCCGCACGCGGTCGCCGCGGCCATGGCCGCCCGGCTGGAGCAGGCGCCGCCGGGCGCCCTCGACCTCGCCGGCCAGGGGCTGCGCGACGTCACCAGGATCGCGGCCGGGGATACCAGCCTGTGGACGCAGATCCTGGCGGCCAACGCGGCGCATTCCAGCGAGGTGCTCGCCGCGCTGGCGGCCGATCTCGGCGCGGCCGCGGCCGCGCTGGCCAGGGTCGCCCAGGGCGATGAGGAGGCGGTCAAGCACCTGGCCGGGCTGCTGGAACGCGGGGGAGCAGGGGTGGGCAGGATCCCGGGGAAGCGGGGCGGGCCCGCGCCCGCCTACGCCATCGTGCAGGTGGTCATCGGCGACCGGCCCGGCGAGCTGGCCAGGCTCTTCCAGGCGGCGGGCGATGCCGGGATCAACATCGAGGACGTGGGGATCGAGCACTCGCCCGGACTGCCGGCTGGCGTGGCGGAGCTCGCGGTCCGGCCAGAGGAGGCGGAGCGGCTCGTCACCGCGCTGGCCGCCGGCGGCTGGCCGGTTCGCCGGTAGCATCGCCTTCGTGACCAAGCACCCCGCTGCGGAGCATTCGGCCGCGGAGCATTCGGCCGCGGAGCACTCGGCCGCGGAGCACTCAGCCGCGGAGCACCCAGCCGCGGAGCACCCGGGAGCCGAGCACCCCGCCGCGGAGCCCCCGGCCGCTGAGCAGTCCGGCCTGGTGATCGCCGTTGACGGCCCGGCCGGATCCGGCAAGTCAACCGCGGCCCGGGGCGTCGCGCGCGCTCTCAGGCTGCGCTACCTGGATACCGGCTCGACCTACCGGGCGCTCACCTGGTGGCTGCTCTCGCGAGGGCAGGACATCTCGGATCCGGGCGTGGTGGCGGCCAGCGCCGGCCGCCCGGTGATCGAGGTGGGCACCGACCCGGACGCCCCGGAGATCCGCGTGGACGGCCGCGACGTGGCGGGACCCATCCGGAGTCGCGAGGTGTCCAACGCGGTCAGCGCGGTCGCCGCGATACCGGAGGTCCGCCGCCACCTCATCGCGATGCAGCGGGCGATCATCGCGGAGGCGCTCGCTGCGGGGGCCGGGATCGTCGCCGAGGGCAGGGACATCGGGACGGTGGTGGCGCCCGACGCGCCGGTGAAGGTGTTCCTGACCGCCAGCGAGGCGGTCCGGGCCCGCAGACGCACCGCGGATCTTGCTGCCGACCCGGACGTCACGGTCGCGGTGACCCGGGCCGAGCAGGCGCAGCGGGACCGGTCCGACGCTGCGCAGATGGCCAGGGCGGCCGACGCGGTGGAGATCGACACGACGGCCCTGGATCTGGCCGACGTCATCGGCGAGATCGTCGCTCTGGCGGACCGCAGGAAGGCGGGCGCGTGGACCACATGAGCACCCCGCCGCAGAGCCCTCCGCCGCAGAGCGCCACGGCGCCGGGCACGCCGGGGCCGGAGGAGGCAGCGCCCGAGGGGCCCGCGCCGGTCGTGGCCGTCGTCGGCCGGCCCAACGTCGGCAAGTCCACGCTGGTGAACCGGATCCTCGGCAGCAGGCAGGCGGTCGTCGCGGACACCCCGGGCGTGACCAGGGACCGGGTCGCCTACGACGCCACCTGGCGCGGCCGCGCCTTCACCCTGCTGGATACCGGCGGCTGGGAGCCTTCCGTAGAGGGCAAGCCGGCCCTGGCCGCGCGGGTGGCCGCCCAGGCCCGGATAGCGGTGGACGCGGCCGACTTGGTGCTGTTCGTCGCGGACGCCGTCGTAGGCGTGACCGATGCCGACGAGGCCGTCGCCGCGGTGCTGCGCCGGTCGCGCAAGCCGGTCGTCCTGGCGGCCAACAAGGTCGACGATGCGCCGGCCGAGCCTGCCGCCGCCTCTCTCTGGTCGCTGGGACTCGGCCAGCCGATTCCCGTGAGCGCGCTGCACGGACGAGGCAGCGGCGATCTCCTCGACGCGGTTCTGGCCGCGCTGCCCGCCGCGCCGCGGGAGCCGCTCGCGGCGGAAGGCGGCCCGCGGCGGGTAGCCCTCCTCGGGCGTCCCAACGTCGGCAAGTCAAGCCTGCTGAACAAGCTCGCCGGGCAGGAACGGGTGCTGGTCGACGAGGCCGCCGGCACCACCCGCGACCCGGTCGACGAGCTCGTCGAACTCGGCGGCCGCGTCTGGCGGTTCGTGGACACCGCCGGGATCAGGCGGCGAGCCCGGGAAGCCCAGGGCGCGGACTACTACGCGGCGATGCGGACCGAGCGGGCGCTCGAGCGCGCCGAGGTGGCGGTGGTGCTGGTGGACGCCAGCGAGCCGCTGGCCGAGCAGGACCTGCGGATCGTGTCGATGGTGATCGAGGCGGGCCGGGCGCTGGTCATGGCCTACAACAAGTGGGACCTGGTCGACGCCGACCGCAGGTACTTCCTGGACCGGGAGATCGACCGGCAGCTGCACAACGCCCGGTGGGCGCCGCGGGTGAACATCTCCGCCGCCACCGGCTGGCATGTCGACCGCCTGGTCCCGGCGATCGAGCTGGCCCTGGCGGGCTGGGAGACCCGGGTGCCGACGGGCCGGCTCAACGGCTGGCTGGCCGGGCTGGTCGCCGCGACCCCGCCACCCGTGCGAGGCGGCAGGCAGCCAAAGATCCTCTTCGCCACCCAGGCCGGGATCCGCCCCCCGCATTTCATCCTGTTCACGACGGGCTTCCTGCAGGCGGGCTACCGCCGGTTCATCGAGCGCAGGCTGCGCCAGGAGTTCGGCTTCGAAGGCAGTCCTGTGCACCTCTCGATGCGGCTGCGGGACAAGCGCGGGGGGTCGCCCGGCCGTCAGACACGCGCGGCCCGGCGCTCCTGACCGGGCCGCCCGGCGAGGAACGCGACCTCCACGCAATTACCGCCGGTGGGGCCGCTGTGCCGGCTCTTGATCCACGTCACGCCGACCAGTTCGCTCGCGTCCATCCCGTTGCGGACGCTGCTCATGGGGATCGCTCCAGCTCCTCGCGCAACGCGCGGATGATCTGCTTGGCTGCCTCGGGCGGCGCGGCGATGGCGCTGAGCTTGTCCATGACCGCGGTGTAGCGCTCCACGTCGGCGGGCTTGTCCAGGTACATGGCGCTCGTCAGCTGCTCCAGGTAGACCACGTCGGGCAGGTCGGGGACGGCAAAACGGAGGATGCTGAAGCTTCCCGGTACCACATAGGCGCCAGCGGAGTCCGGCACCACCTGCAGCGCGAAGCCGGGCTGGTCGCACATGTCGGACAGGTGCCCGAGCTGGGCGCGCATGATCTGCGGGCTGCCGACCGGGCGGCGCAAGGCCGCGTCGTCGACGATCGCCCACAGCTGGAGCCCCCCCGAGCTGAACCTGCGCTGTCGCTCTTTGCGCAAGAACACGAGGCGCTCGGCTTCCTCCAGCGAGAACTCGCCAAGCGCGATGACCGCGGCCGCGTAGTCCTCGGTCTGCAGCAGGCCGGGTATGAACTGCGTGTCGTAGCTGCGGATCGATTCCGCGGACTCCTCCAGGCCGATGTACGCCTGGAACCAGCTGGGCAGGACGTCCTGGTACTGATGCCACCAGCCGGGCCGGTTCGCCTGGGCGGCCAGGGTGAGCAGCTCTTCGCGCTCAGCGAGGTCGGTAACCCCGTAGAGGCTGAGCAGATCGACGATGTCTATTTTCCTGACCGAGGTCCGCCCCAGCTCAATGCGGCTGATCTTGGACTCGGATCCCCGGATCGCGCGCGCCGCCTCCTGCGCGGTGATCCCGCGTGCCTCGCGCAGGCGGCGCAGCTGCGTGCCGAGGAGGATACGCAGCACCGTGGGCCCGCCAGCCCCCTCCACCATGAGTCCTGCTCCCTCCTGCTAGCTCCCGGCTGCTCCGGATGCTCGCATGCAGGCGCTTATGCTGCCGTCCCGGTACAGCATGTGGCACGCGGCGAGTGGGGCTGGCGGCACTTCCGGATCAGATACCCGGGCAATTGCGTCACGGATGTGCTCAGTTCGCCCTCTTACCACACGATATCGCATATGCGATTTCACGCGTACCCGTAGTGTCTTGCGTCCGGCCGGGCCTCACCGGCCTCCCGCCTGCGGGCTCGCCGGCGTCCAGGCCCCTGGCCGGGCGCTGACGCCAGTGACGGCCGTGACCGGTGTTGCTCGGTGAGCCTACGCGTGGTTTCGCCGGCGTGCTGCCCTATCGTTACGATCGGCAGGCAGTGAATCCGTGCCGCACCAGGAGGATACGCGGGCCATGCGCTACAGGTCGCTGGGCAACTCGGGGCTCGTCGTATCAGTGGCCGGCCTGGGCGGCAACAACTTCGGCCGCAGGCTGGACGTTGACGCGACCCGCGCCGTGGTGGACGCGGCCATCGACGCGGGGATCACCCTGCTCGACACGGCCGACAGCTACGGCGGCGGGCGGTCGGAGGAGATGCTCGGCGAGGTGCTGGCCGGCCGTCGTGATCAGGTGGTGCTGGCCACCAAGTTCGGTCACCGGAATGCCGACATGGGGTACGGGTCAGCGGCTGGCGCCAAGGGCGGGCGCGGCTACATCATGCGGGCCGTCGAGCAGTCGCTGCGCCGGCTCCGGACCGACTACATCGACCTCTACCAGATCCACACGCCCGACCCGGCCACGCCGATCGAGGAGACGCTGACCGCGCTGGGCGATCTGGTGACCCAGGGCAAGGCGCGCTACATCGGGCATTCCAACTTCTCTGGCTGGCAGCTCGCGGAGGCGGCCGGCGTGGCGCGCGAACTCGGTACGACGGGATTCGTTTCCGCGCAGAACCACTGGTCGCTGCTGGAGCGCGGCATCGAGGCCGAGGTCGTGCCCGCCGCCGTGCACTACGGCCTCGGCGTGCTGCCCTACTTTCCGCTGGCCAACGGCCTGCTGACCGGAAAGGTCCGGCGTGGCCTCCCGCCGCCCGAGGGCAGCAGGCTAGCCAGCCGGCCCGGCTACATCACCGACGACAAGCTCGACCGGGTCGAGAAGCTGGCCGACTGGGCGCAGCAGCACGGCGTCACGCTCCTCGACGTGGCGGTCGGCGGCCTGGCCGCCCAGCCGGGCTGCTCGTCGGTGATCGCCGGGGCGACGTCGCCGGAGCAGGTCAAGGCGAATGCCGCGGCCGCCAGCTGGGTGCCGTCCGCCGACGAGCTCGCCGACCTGGACCGGATGGTGCCAGGCCCCGCCGGGTCAGCCTGACAGGGAGACCAGGCTTCCCGAGGTCGCGGTCCGGTACAGGGCCAGGACCGAAGCGAAGAACCTGGGCGAATACGAGATGTCCGGGGTGTCCCCGCCCTGCTGGTAGCCGCCGATCACGCCGGTCACCCAGCCGTCGCCGGTCGTCGGGTTGACGTGGGCCAGGAACGGCCCCCCGCTGGTGCCGTTGGTGTAGCCGTCGCAGTCGAAAACCATCTGGCGGGCGCCGAACGCGCGCGCCCGGGCCGTGCAGGTGATCGGCCGGTTCGTGGCGTTCGGGTAGCCGATCACCTGCACCATCTGCGGTGGCCGGTCGATCCTGAGGATCTCGGCCCCGGTGTGGCGCTGGATGTGCGTGCCGGGCCGTCCCGCAATCAGGAACGCGACGTCATCGTCGGGATCCTGGTTCTCGGCCCAGGCGCTGTCGACGTAGACCGCCCTGACCACCCAGATGCCGTGAGGGAACCAGCCGTTGTGGTAGCCGGGGGCGAAGACGATGCTGCCCACCGGGCTGACGGCCTTGCCCTGCAGGCAGTGCGCGGCGGTGATGAGCAGGTTCCCGGCGGGACTGCTGACCACGCTCGCGGTACAGAAATGCGCGCCCAGCTGGCCGCCGGACCGGGTGAACAGCGCGCCGACTGCAGGCGTGCCGTTGAACGGGACGCCGCGCCCGACGGCAGGGTTACCAGCCGCCCGGGCCAGCGGCGACACCGCGTATCCTCCGAGCGCGACCACCATGAAGCTGGCCAGCAAGACCGTCCGGTGCCAGGCCAGGACCGACATCGACCGCGCGCCGGCCCGCGGATACCTGATGCCTCGGCGCATCCAGTCCTCCGTCGTGCCGGTCGATCACCCGCGCTTGGCGCGCGCGAGGCATTACTTTGCGGACCCTTTAGGCGATTGTGCCGACCGTAATCGCAAAGAGCCAGAGTCCTTGGCTGCGAGGATGCTGAGACGTTACTGGGCGCCGGCGTTACGCTGCGGCACCGCTCGGCGCCGTGACGCCCATCGAGGTTTACGCTACGTAACGACCGATCTCGCGCTGCGTAACGTTCCGGCCACCGGTGGTTGCAGACCGGCATGACGTGAGCAATCATGAAGTAACGCCTGCGCGCCCAAAATGAGGATCTGGAGATCGCGGTGGATGGTGCGGCACAGACCGCCACGACCCACGCGTCCCCCGCTCATGGCAAGCCCACTTACCACCATATTTTCGCGAACCCCGAGTTCCGCGCCCTCTGGCTGGCCCAGCTGCTGTCGGTGGCCGGCGATCAGCTGGCCCGGGTCGCCATTACCGTGCTGGTCTACGACCACACACGTTCGCCCTTCTGGACGGCGCTGACCTACGCGATCACGCTGCTGCCCTGGGTGGTCGGCGGCCTGGCCCTGTCGGGACTGGCCGACCGGCTGCCCCGGCGCCAGGTGATGGTGGTGTGCGACATCGCGCGGCTGGTACTGGTCAGCCTGATGGCCCTGGTGAGCCTGACGGCGCCGCCCGGGACGGGGCTGTGGATCATAGTGGCGCTGCTTTTTGTCGTGACGCTGCTCGACTCGCCGTTCAAGTCCGCGCGGTCGGCGATGATGCCCGACATCCTGACCGGGGAGCGATACGTGCTCGGCACCGCGGTCACACAGACCACCTTTCAGGTGGGCATGGTCTCGGGATACGTGCTGGGCGGTCTCGTGGTGGCCTTCCTGGGCGTGCGGACCGCCCTACTGGTCGACGCCGCCACCTTCGCGATCTCGGCGGTGCTGGTCTGGTTCTGGGTACGCCATCGGCCCGCTGCGGCTGGATCGGCCGCCAGTCGCCCGTCTCAGTTCGCGGAGATGGCGGCCGGGGTGCGTCTCGTTTTCGGCCACGGCACGCTGCGGACGCTGATGCTTTTCGGCTGGCTAGTTGCGTTCTACGTGGTGCCGATGGGCCTGGCCGCACCGTACGCGGCCAGCCTGCATGCCTCGCTGGCCATCCCGATCAGCACGGGGCTGGTGTTCGCCGCAGGGCCCTTCGGCACGGCAGTCGGCGCGGTCGTGCTCGGCCGCATGGTGGCCCCGGCGGTCAGGCAGCGCTGGATGGGTCCGCTGGCGATCGCCGCCTGTGGCGTGCTGTTGTTCTTCGCGCTGCAGCCGGACCTGACTGCCGCGCTGCTGATCATCGCCGTGTCCGGGGCGTGCGCTTCCTACCAACTGGCAGCCAACGCCGCCTTCGTCGCCGCCGTGCCGCCTGAGCGCCGCGGCCAGGCCTTCGGCCTGGCCAACGGAGGCATGCAGGTGACTCAGGGCCTGTGGATCGTCCTCGCAGGCGCGCTCGCGTCCTCACACGCGATCACACCCGCCACTGCCATCGCCATCAGCGGCGGCTTAGGCGCGGTCTTGGCCGCCGCCCTGGCGACTAGCTGGCGCCGTAACACGGCGCACCGTGGAGCGTTCTGACGGCAAGCGCCGCGCTCGGGTCAGTGCCATTCGTTACGCATGACTACTCCTGTTGGGGGTTTGGCTCACTTGTAGTTACAGACTGTGAGCGCTGGCTTAGAAGCTAGATGCCTGGATTCGGGGGTTTTAATGCCATTCGTTACGCATAGCGCCTCCTCTCTGGTCAATGAGACAAACGGGGCATCTGGCAGATTCCGGACGAGCGTCTTGTCAGCCTTGACATGAGAGTTACTGACTGTAACAATGCGACATTGACCACTTACCATCTGTTACCTACGGATTAGAGTTGCTCCGTTACAGCAAGGAGTGCTCATGCCTGCCCTCGGCCTGCCCGGCGCCGTGGTGGACGGCATACGTCAGGGCGCCCGGAGCGTGCGCGGCTGGCAGGTTTGGACACTTCCGCAGTCACTGCGCGTATATATCCTAAGTATCACCACCTTCTCATTCATTGTGGCCGCGATCGCAGCGTCGCGCACCCGATGGCAGCTCACCGACGTCGTGATCTTCGTCGGGCTGCTGGCGTGCGGCGTCATAGCCATCGAGTCAACCAGGAACGTCAGGGAAGTTCAGGGCACAGTAGGCCGAGACCTGCAGACGGTCTGGTACCTTGCGATCGCCGTAACGTTGCCCCCCGCATATGCGCTTCTTGCGCCGTTGCCGCTAACCGCATACCGCCTCTGGCGCGTACCCCGGGCCTTCGTCTATCGCAGGGTGTTCAGCAATGCCACAATTAGCCTGGCCTATGGCAGCGTCTCTCTCCTTTTCCATTCCATCCCGGACTCGGTGGCGGGACAGACGCCAGGAACAGCTTCGCACGCGCTCGTCTGGACCGGCGTGGTGGCGGGCTGCGGCGCCCTCGCGTGGCTTATCAATAATGGTCTCATCCTCGGTGCGATCATGATCGCCGATTCGCAGGCACGCGTCCGTGACATGTTCGGGAATAGAGAAGCGATCACCTCCGACCTCATCGAGCTAAGCCTTGCAGTTTCACTTTCGCTCGTTGTCTCCATTAGCGCACTGCTTATGACGCTAGCTCTTCCTTCGGTGGTCCTCTATCGGCGCTATCTAATGAATTCCCAACTCGTCGCGCAAGCGCGCATTGATGCGAAGACTGGTTTGCTAAATGCGGGGACATGGCAGAGCGAGGCTGAGGTAGAACTTCTGCGAGCGCGGCGCGGCCATACGCCGCTTGCCCTGGCGATGGTAAATATAGACCATTTTAAAGATGTTGATGACATGGCTGGCCAGCTGGTACATGATCAGCTAATTCGCGATATAGCGGGCATGCTCAAGGACCAGCTGCCAGGCGATGAGCTGATAGGGCGGTTTGGTAGCGAGGAGTTCGTCATCTTGCTGCCGCAGACCGGGCGTGACGAAGCGCAGCGGATCAGCGAGCGGCTGCGTGACCATATCGCGGCGGAGCCTATCGCCATAGAGTCCGGGAGCCAGGAAGGCTTCGTGTTCCGCCTGACGGTATCTATCGGGGTGGCCGTCTTGAACGAGTCCAGGCGCGCCCTGGCCGAGTTGATCGGCGCCGCGGATACTGCCCTCGGCCAGGCTAAGAGCACCGGATGGAACAAGGTGTACGTGCTGCCTGACGGCCTGGACGGGTCAGAGACGTCGTGACCGATCTCGGGGCGACCGGCCAGGAGAAACCTCGCGGGCTAGGTCAGGCGCCCTGCGGAGGACCAAGGTCAAGGTCAGGTACCTTGCGGTTGGTCGGAGGCGGCGCGCTGTTTGTCCTGGCAGATGCTGAGCGTCTCGCGGGCGCGTTCGGCGTAGTGGCCTAGCTGGAGCTGGTCGAAGATGGCCAGGCTGTCCCGCAGGTGCCCGATCGCGGCCTGGTAGTCGCCCATCGCCTGGTAGGCGTATCCCATCTTGAGCAGGCACAGCGCGTGGTGCCGGCGCATGAAGTGGTCCCGATAGATAGGCAGTGCGCTGCGCAGTGACTCGGCGGACTCCCGGTACCGGCCCAGACCCTGGTAGGCATCGCCGCGAATGCCCAGCCATTCGGCCGTTGCCGTCTCTAGCCCGATGTCTCGCATCAAGCCCAGGCCTTCCTGGGAGACTCGCAGGGCCACGTGGTGGCGGCCGGCCAGGTTGTTCACATGAGCGACTGTGTGCATGGCTTCTTGCTGGAAGGCGGGTTCGCCGAGTGCCCTGGCCAGCGCGAGAGCCCGCTCCGCGGACGCGATAGCGTCCTTGCGATGGTCCGGCAGGTTGGCCTGCGCGATCGCCAGCAGGCGCAGGGCCAGGAATTCAGCCTGGTGGTCGCCGGTGTCTTGGGCGAGCCGGAGGGCGCGCTGCGCGGATTGCCGGGCGTCGGCGTAGGCTCCCAGATTCCATTCGCAGACGGCGTGCCAGTACCAGGCGGTGGCGAGGGCGTGCTGGTCGGCTTGTTCGCCGAAGGCGGTGACGCACTGGTCCACGATCGGGCTGGCCTCGGCGTGCCGCCCCTGGCCGCAGACGGCGACGGCCAGCCGGAGCCGGGCGCGGGCGGCCGCGGCCGGATCACCC
>Ga0126383_10003733_pt1 | contig 10148 bp, 10 predicted proteins | sample PanSoiMetPlot_35_FD_96882 | JGI IMG/M metagenome (GOLD analysis project Ga0126383, IMG submission 96882) | Tropical forest soil microbial communities from Panama - MetaG Plot_35 | ecosystem: Environmental > Terrestrial > Soil > Tropical forest > Bulk soil | place: Panama | collected 2016-02-17
AAAGACGACGTGCCGGCATCGTTGTTGCCGCTATTGACAAGGAATGGACTAACGATAGACTCCGGCCGGGACTTTCGCGCCCACATTGCCCGGCTGATTGAAGGGATAGAAGACGTTCGGCGCCGATGGCCGTCTTTAGCCTCACTGCGTCTCCCGAAACCGGCAGGCTCTCTCGCGCATGAGGGCGGACGTGCCGCATACGGCGAGCACGCCTCCTCTTCTGAAACTGAGGACGACCTGGGGTTCTACACTGCGGCGGGCGCAGCGACGCTAATCCAGTCGAGGTTCAATGAGCATCCCAAAGCCCCATTGCTTCTCTTTCAGACCGAGCGGCAGCGCACCTGGATTGTCGCCACGACTGATCATGTGTACTGCCTACTGGACGATGCACGAACGCGTCAGGCAGATCGCACGGTGCAATGGCGCCTCTCGAAGTCACATGCGCAGCCGATTCGAGCCTATGTCACGCCCAAGGGTAATCATGTGGTGGACATCGGAGAGAAGCGGCGCTGGCTCTATTCCAAGCGACTGCACAGCAACGCGAGCGAGCTGGAAGGAGTTCTCCGAGCCCTCGTACGCGACTAGCTGCCCAACATCCGCTTGCAGCCGTCGGCGGCTGGGGACACCGTGGGCCGCCGCGGCTGAAGCGGCGCGTTGGGCCGGTGTCGCGAGGCCCTGAGCTTCACAATGCCAGAGTGGCTATTACACTTTTCTTCTTCGTTAGCAGACCAGGCCGGCACATGGTTTGTCGGCCTTATTCTGGCGGTGCTCGGGGTATTTTCTGGACGCCTCGTTGAAACAATAAAATTCGCTCTCAATCGTGCCGATCTTCGAGCAAAGTACTATGAGGAAATGGCGACTGACATTAGCCACTTTGTCTTCATCGTAGACCGGCTTGCCAAGGTTTACTATGGAAGCAACTGGGCGAGTGATGATGATAGAAGCGCTATAGCCAACGAATACAATGAAGTGATGAACGCAATTTGCCGGAAGGAGTATGTCTACCTCTCGTGGCTCCATCGCTACTGGGGCCAGAATATGGCCAATGCGTTCACCGTCGTCATGGACAAGATCAGGGCTGTGGATGTTGAGCTAATCCGCCTGAACGCGAACAGTGACGAGAAGAAAGAGCTAGGGTCTGAATGCACAGGGCAGCTAGAAACTGTATTTCACAATCTTCAGAAGGCAGCTCACGCTCTTCTAATGAAGAGTATTTGAGGATGAATACGAGAGTACTTCGGTCTGGTTCCCGGCTACCGCACGATCTGCGGGTGAATACCCCCGTTTTGGTTGGCTTACGTGGTCTTTCACCCTTTTTGTTTCTGGCGCCGGCCCAACAAGGCGCTCCAGCCGACAGTCCGTCCGCCACTTCGCGTCGGCCGGCCCGCGGCTGAGCTGATGCGTTGGGCTCTTAGCATCCCTTCCACCGGAGCGGTTATGCGGTAACCCCGAGGGCACAGGAGGAGAGGATGACGCGTCAGATTACACCGGAGATGATGAAAGAAGGCTTGAGAGAACTAGATCAATTTGCTGTGACGGAGAATGGCCGTGCATTTCCTGACGTAGCAGCCTCCCTTGACGACCGATGCTTTCGCGCTCTCAATGCTGGCGCGGGCTTACAGCGTTCTTATGGCAGACCTGGCTTAGAAGGCGGCATTCTAAGCCGTGGTCCGGCAGTGCCGTTCGGGCCCTCGTACAACTGGCGTCTTCATGCGGGGCAACCGAACGCAATCGGCTACTGGAGAAGGCGTGCGCGATCGCGATGAGCATCTCCGTGGAGGGCGGCAAGTTCAGTCTGATCGATCCGAGGGAGACAAAGGCCCGTGCGCTTCTACATGTGCCCCTCTACTCTCGGAGGACCGACGGCGGGAACTGCTCCTCGAGGCGTGGCAGCTAAAGCCCAAAAGAGACGGGTTCGGGGAACAGCGCGTGCTCAAGGACTTGTCGCCGCACCTTGGGCGCCTGTCGTCAGGGGATCTGCTCTGGCCTGGGCAAGAAGATCTAGCTTTCGCGTCTAAGCATCGCGCCGCCGTGCTTGAGGAGCTAGCCTCGCTTCCTGACGTGGTAGAGCGCCTTGGTGGCCGAGTTGCAGTCGGCGAGATCGTTACTGCTGTTGAGGACATCGCTCGGTGGTGGTCGGATGCCTAGTACTGGTTTCGTCGTGCGATCAATGATATGCCGTTGACCGACTTCGCTAGGAGGTGGGTATGGCTGTATTTACGAGTGAGGCACAGGATATTGCCAAGAGTATTCTTGCCGGGAAAGGTATATCTGCCACAGAGGCCTTGGCGCTAGTCAAACGGCTCAAGAAAGAGCGCGCCTTCGGTTATGCAAGAAAACTTCTTGCTTTGGTTCGTAAAGACCCCGTTGCGGACGAACGTTTACGCACTCAATTGGCGCAAGCCCATGCTCTTTGTACCTACAAAGATCCGGACCTGCCACCGGATGAAAGATTCGATCGCGCGCTCAAAATTTTAACGATTGATTGTATGCTAGCCACAACATCCGACCAAGAAACCTTGGGTCAGGCCGGCGCCATTTATAAGGAGAAATGGAAACTGGAGGCTCAAAAACAGCATCTTGAGCAATCTCTGACATATTATCTTCGTGGTTACGCACAAGGTCCGGAGCGTGACTATGGCTATACTGGCATTAACGCCGCTTTCATACTAGATCTTCTCAACGAATCCCCGGAGATAAGAGAGGTCTGGCATCAATCTGCAATTGCTCGTGCTGAAAAGGCGAAAGAGATTCGGCAGGACCTCACCACAGTTTTGCCGAAGCTGTTGGATAGCGTTGAGAATAAACGGTTGGAAAAGGAGTGGTGGTTCCTCGTCACCGTGGCTGAGGCGTATTTCGGGCTTCAGTCCTATCCGGATGCACAACAATGGCTCAAGAAAGCGGCCGCATTGCCTGATGTCTCAGATTGGGAGCGCGAGGCGACAACCCGGCAACTTGCGAAGTTAGCTCAACTGCATGATCCGCAAATAAGAGTCGGCAAAGCCACACGTACCTCGGCGGCCTGGGCCGTTCTTCAGGAGTTTCTTGGCCAGGATGTCATTGCGGTTCGAACGGCGTTCTTGGGAAAGGTTGGCCTGGCCCTCTCAGGCGGAGGGTTTCGTGCTTCCTTATTTCATATTGGGGTCTTGGCAAAACTAGCGGAATGGGACGTATTGCGTCATGTCGAAGTCCTGTCCTGCGTCTCCGGAGGATCCATTATTGGCGCCCATTATTATCTGGAGGCGCGGAACCTCCTCCAGACCAAACCGGACGCAGCCATTACCCGCAACGACTATATGGCGATTGTCCAACGCTTGGAACGTGATTTCCTCGCTGGGGTACAGCGGAACCTGCGCACTCGCGTGGCCGCCAGTTTGGCCACGAACCTCAAAATGCTTTTTTTGCCCAATTATTCTCGAACACGTCGGCTGGGAGAACTCTATGAAAAGAATCTTTTTGCTAGGGTGCAAGATCGCGAAGACGGCAAGGAACGATGGCTGAACAACCTGAGGATACAGCCTTCGGGAGAAGCATCAAGTTTCTCGCCCAAGGACCATAATTGGAGACGACAAGCCAAAGTTCCCATCCTCATTTTGAACGCCACTTCTCTCAATACAGGCCATAATTGGCAGTTCACGGCAAGCTACATGGGAGAGCCTCCTTCGAGCATTGATTCTGAAGTCGATGGCAACTACCGATTGCGGCGTATGTATTATGAAGATGCGCCGGACGGCTTTAACAATATACGGCTGGGGCAGGCTGTTGCGGCGTCATCATGCGTGCCCGGCCTGTTCGAACCCTTAGCGTTCGCAGGCCTGTACCCCGACAGGATTGTTCGACTGGTGGATGGCGGCGTGTATGACAATCAGGGGACGTCGGCACTCCTCGAACAAGGCTGTTCTCTTATCTTCGTTAGTGATGCGAGCGGTCAAATGGAGTCCCAAAATTATCCTAGCACAGGGTTACTTGGCGTGCCGTTGCGCTCGAATAGCATCTTGCAAGCGCGTGTTCGCATTTCGGAGTATCACGATCTGCAGGGCCGGAAACGTGCCTCTCTTTTGAAAGGATTCATGTTTGTGCACTTAAAGAAGGATCTGGATGTCGAACCGGTAGACTGGTTGCATTGTCACGATCCATCAGACCCGTTGCCTGGTAAACCTTTAACGCCCTACGGCATCAACAGATCCGTTCAGCAGCAGCTTGCCAGCATCCGCACGGATTTGGATTCTTTCTCAGAAACGGAAGCGTATGCCCTTATGGCGAGTGGTTATCGAATGACGGAGTTCTATTTTCCCGATAGTATGAGCGAGGCCGAATTGTCCTCTCCACCACAGCGGTTCCCCTGGGATTTTCTTGTGATCGATAAACTGTTAAGGGAGCCAAAGCCATCTGGTTCGCTAACACAGCAACTTGAAGTCGCAAAACATATTCCTTTTAAAGTATGGCGAATTTCCCGCATCCTTCAGAGCGCAGTCGGTGCCTCCAGTGTGCTTCTCTTACTCGGGCTGTTCGTGTATCGCGATGCTTGGTGGAGTGTCCCGCTGGTTACCGTGACAGCCGGCAGTATTGTGAGTCTCCTCATCGTCACCGTTGCTGCAAGAATGTTCCCACCAATGGTAATGAAAGGCATCCGCTATCAAAAGACTTTGCAAGAAGCTGCCGTCGGGTTGGGGATGGCTATAGTAGGATGGCTCGTGGCTGGCTTGCATCTGCATGTCTTCGATCGGTGGTTCTTACGACAAGGGCGGATCAGGCACCAAGTGGGACATCTTTTCCCGGGCCGTGTCGCGATGTTCACGGGGCATATGGTGGACGCTCCGGATCGCCCGCTACCGCGCTTTCCTGAATCCAGGGTTGAAGCGGTTCGGGCGGAGATCGCAAGGCGGCTGAACAAACTGGACGTCCGCTATGGATTTGGTTCGGCGGCTCGTGGGTCGGACTTGCTCTTCATCGAGGAGATCCTCAAACGAAGCGGGGCCGTTCGTGTCACATTACCTTTTTCGCGGGAGCTGTTCGCCAAGACTTCGGTCAGCTATGGATGGGATGGGCGCTATTCGACCGTGCTAAGCGATTCAAATGTGAGCGTGATGGAGTTGTCGCAGGATGATTTAGTGCCCGATCAGGAATCTATCGCATATCAACGTTGTAACAATGTTCTAATGGAAGAAGCGGTACGCTACGCGGGTATTTTAGGCAAGAAGCCCGTTCTGATAGTCGTTTGGGACGGCAAGCCAGGAGATGGTGCTGGTGGAACTTCAGAAGTCATCCGAGACTGGCAAGGCAAAGGTTATGAGCTCGAGCATATTGATATAGAAAGGTTGTAGACCTTAGTCGCGATTGCCCAACACAAGCCGTTCCTCGTGTGGTCATGTGAAGCAAGAGGGACTAAGTAAGTAGTTACGAGGTGGATATCCCGTCTTCAGGCTCACCTAATGCCCTTGACTCGAGACCTTGGAATCGATCTGTGGGATGACACGAAGATCAAAAGCGGGATGAATTGGCGGCAGGCCGTCAACGACGCGATGCAGACCGCCAGGGTAGCAATCCTTCTGGTGAGCGCCGATTTCTTGGCTTCCGAGTTCATAGTGAAGAATGAGTTGTCACCGCTGCTTGCCGCGGCGAGCAACGAGGGGACGCTTATCCTTCCAGTTATTCTTAGTGCTCAACGAATTAGCAGTACGGGTCAGGTCGCATTTCTCAAGCTGACTATGAGCATAGAAATGATTCTCACTCCCGAGCGCGACTTAGTAGGAAGCGATCGGTTATCTACGAATTGTCCAATACAAGCGGTCAGATCGTAGCTCCATCCGTAGCTCAGTCGATGTTCAGACTAAAAGCGTGTGTGATACCTCTTGAAAATGGGCAAATTTTCACAGATTGGTGTCGTAGACGGTGTTCTACGCCATGAGTGGATTTAAGGAACCTGTTCGCCCAGACCTCTGAAGCGCTGCTCAGATTTTTGGGCAATTTTTTGGGGTCAACACGCAAGCTAGAACAGAATGAAGGAGCGCCCTCAACCTATGCCCTTCTGAAAAGCCTGTAATAACTCAAAAACTGCATATCTCCTCTGATCATTGTGGACTGCATCCGTACCTTCTGCTTGGAGTGCTTGAGTTACTAATGGATGATATTCATTATCTATTTTTTTGACAAAATCCTTCACCAGTTCCTGGGCCACTGGTGAACCATTTGTCCGAATATCTTGACCGAGCAAGTACGCTCCAGCATTCTCCACCCTCAACTCGTCCTCGATAACATCAAATCTCCGTGAATCTTTTGCCAATGGCTCATAATTAGCCAGAACGTAGACAATGTCTCCCACATCTCTAATCAGCTTCCGATCTGAGTAGGCAGCCACTTTCAATACCGCAAATAGCCAAAGCGGAATTACTGGGACGCGAATGCCCGGTGCAACTTCAGTTTTCTCGGCATATTTGAAAACATCTGAGAACCCGGCCAGATTCATTGTGTTGCCGGACTTGCGCCACACTAGCACATCGTCAGGTCCCTCCTGAAGTCCATAGGGAATCAGGTCGATTTCGGCTGTCTCAAAGTATAGTCGGTGTTCCTGGCCTCTGTTCCCGCGTCTGAATCCCAATGCTTCCAAGTCATTAAGAACGCGATCCCATTCGCCCCACGATTTCAGTGACACGACGTGGTCAGCATCTCGCGTTTCCCGCGTACCTATCGAAAGCTTCTCCTTATCGGGTGAGAGCAACAATGCAGGAACCAGAGCGCCGACGAGTGCAAACGATACCTCGCGACTCTCGAAATACTGCACTAACTTCTGAAGAGCTGTAGCTAGGTCTCCCTCAATCTTCCCCAACGATAGGCTCCAAATATTCTGAATAAAGCATCCGAGCTGTTTCTAATTCCCTTTCGCCACCGACGTAGACTAACTCGGCATAGATCAACAACGGGTGTGCAACTGGATAATCTGATTTGGATGACCAATCACTGAATATCTGGTGCGAAAATGCTCTGAGGAGCGTGATAGGTCCTCCGTCGACAGGTGCCCAATTCAGATCTTTTAATGCCGAATCCTGCATCCAGTCAGAAACGAATGCTGTTAAATAAGGACCACGATAATGGTGAATGACTTCATCAGCCGCAACTCCGCCCGTAAGGGCCCATCGAATTCCGTGCACTAGAGCAAAATGTTTGAATGCCGATAAGAATCCTTTCTCCTCATTTGCAAAACTCCGATAGCTATTTATGACGAGGCGCGGACGCAGCTTGGTTCCGTACTCTTCAACCCAACGCCTCAACAGTTCCTTCCGACGAACCAATTTGAATTCATTTTTTGCCGTCGGGTGTAGGTAACCTCCTTCTTTTAGATTGCGGATTACCCACCCTATGGCTCCTAAAGAGACATCAGTAGAGCTTGCGAGATCTCGATAAGGCTGGTTGATAGCTTCAGGATGCAGGAGCAACCTATATAAGACACGAAGTCCGGTATTCCCCCAGAGTCTTGGTGGCTTCATTACCGATAGGACTCTGGCCCTTTTCCCTTCTACGTAGAGGTGTAGATTCTGTGCGTTCACAAAGAGGTTGCCAGCTGTATCAATGAAGTTGATTTTGGATTGCTTCAGCATTCGAGCAACGGAAGGGTTGATGTAATCTGCAAGTAGTAACAAACCATCGGTTTTTAGATGCTTAGCCTGAGCCACCTGAACCAGCAGCTGATTCACTGTATGGGGCTGCACGTGTTTTTTTACTACAAAAATAAAACGAATTTTCTTCTCGCCCGTGTCAAAAGTTAACTCTCCATCCCAGACACGATTCGAATTTGACTGCTTGACTTCGCGACGAACATGAAGATGGTTTAGGGGCAAAATAGCCTTAAGGTGCTCTAGTGCCTGAGTCGTTATGTCAGCTTCCTTCAACATTGTTCACGATAATACCATGTTCACAATTTGTGAACAAATGAATTTTGTGAACATCGTGCAGGAAAAATTTAATTAACATGTTGAAAACATTGTACATTTATTCAATTCCGCTTATTCGGCAAAGCTGCAGCAGACGTCATGCTTACTTGGCGATGACGTGGCGGGTGATGATGGGCGTCGCCGTGATGATGATCGTCATCCCGTTGCGGACGATCACCGCCGGGCGCTTTTCGCAGCTTGTCGTAGCAGTTGGCGTAGCACAAACAGCTCTGGTGCATTGCACATTTAATGATTTCCCCGAGTTGTGAACAAGGGGGTTAGAACGCTGTATACTCTGCCGCGGTTAGGCGGGCGAGCGGTAATTCGATGCCTGGCTGATATTCAGGCCAGAGGCACAATCTGGCAAGAGCGATGCTGGTGTTTATTAAAAACGCGAGGGGCCAAGGGGGGCAATCTGTACAAATTGGCCTTGGATATACCCTGAGAGATTTTTCACCTGAATATTCGGCCATGCGATCAAACGAACCGTAGCGTATAATCCCTGCCAAACATCCAGCATTAGTCGATTTCTATGGTCGTTGACAAGTACCACTTCCGCCTAATGTATGCGACTGACTTCAAAAAGACAGTCGATTACTATGCCAGAACTCTGGAGGAGAAAGTCCTGATCGCATTTGAAAACGTTTCGGAAGAGGCTAATCAGGTAGAACAGCGGACGTTCGAGAGGCTTGGCCAATCCGTCGATCCAGAGTGGTATGATCCAGCAGACTATGTCGAAGCGGCGCGAGATGCAGCAATCGATTTTTATATTATGGTCGATGGGATTAAGCGGGGGCTACTTAATCTCTTCTCGGCAGGATTGTATCATCTCTTCGAACAGTGGTTTTTCAAGTTTCATCGACGCGAACTGTTGTACTTGGGAGAGGACGGGAAGCCGAACCTCATTAACTGGAAGGAGGCAAAGGATCGACTGCGAGACAATTACGGAATCGACGTTGAATCATTCAGTAGTACCGGCAAGATTAATGAGCTACGGCTTGTCGCGAACACTGTGAAACATGCGGACGGAAGTAGCTGCTCTGAACTCAAGAAGATTCGTCCTGACCTATTTGTCCAACCCGATTTAAAAGGGGATCGACCTGACATTGGTTTCGTGACTATTCGTGAAGTTTTCACGCCACTGGCCGGGGAAGATGTGTATATAGGGATTGAGGACTTTAAGAAGTACGTTGAGGCAGTGAAAGAGTTTTGGGACGAGTTAGCCGCTGCCTTCGACAAGTTTGAATATCCAAAGACATAGGTCGTTTTCCTACTGCAAGACAATGACTGCTACTTGATCTATGTCCCAGGCGTGTGCAGGAGGGAGGATAACACGATGCTCTGTGTGAATGGGCATTACCATTCTTCCAGCCAGGTGAAAGTGGCACGATTCAATCCCACAGAACCGCACGGCATTCGACCGTTTCACTGCCCTGAGTGTTGGCAAGTCTCACGCGCAGACCATAGGAGAGACAACTGGGACGATATGACTCTTGCATCGGCCACCAGTGAGGGCCGTCCGCCCTGTCGAGATTGCTTCCCACGGTAACTGGAGACTCTGGAATCTAAGAATATCATGGGCTATTTTCAGTCAAGGTCTCCCAGAAGGCTGCCCACCCACGTTTTAGGGGATTGTCAAAGTGAGGAGAGGGGCGCTACAGTTTCCGTCATGTCAACCGCTACGGTTTCCTGCGAAGTGGCTCCCAGTGCGGCTTTTCTGTAGTGCTGTCTGAGTCTCCCGTTGGAGGCACCAGCAGTACTAGGTAAGCCAGCATAACCAGCGGCGACCTTTAGGGATTCAGCGTGTAAACCTTTGCCTCCCACGGATAAATTGCTTCACGGCCCACCCAAAGCGGATTTACAGTGCGTTCTTGAGTTATCTCTATCCAAATTTTGCCCGGTGGCGAGCTAGGCCAGTTATTGACAAAGTAATCCGTCCCTGGCGCTGAAGCAAAGTCTGAGAAGTTGGCGACTACGACTACGGGGTTGACTGATGTATTACCTCGTTTCCAGACTAGCACTCGCTTCCCGGGGTCAAAATCAATATGAATAAAATCCGTCTCATTTTGGGCGAGTGCAGGGGCATGCGTACGGAATTGAATGAGTGTACTGACATATTTAAAGACGCGACGGCGCATCGGGCCGTAGCGAGCGTCTTCGTCCGCTGAATCGGGATTTGAGTTGGTCAGACGGCTAAAGTTCACGGGATCGATCTGTTTC
>Ga0126383_10003734_pt1 | contig 10148 bp, 7 predicted proteins | sample PanSoiMetPlot_35_FD_96882 | JGI IMG/M metagenome (GOLD analysis project Ga0126383, IMG submission 96882) | Tropical forest soil microbial communities from Panama - MetaG Plot_35 | ecosystem: Environmental > Terrestrial > Soil > Tropical forest > Bulk soil | place: Panama | collected 2016-02-17
CGAACTCAAACAGCTGGTCGAAGCAATTAATAAGACGCGGAAGAATGACCGGCTATATTTGAAATTGTTGCGGCCCGCGCCCGGCGTCGTCATCGGATCGAACGAGTTGCCGAACCTGCCGCCCTCGGTCGTAGCGACGCTTAACAGCGAGCGGACATCCGGCGGTTATACCGCGCTGACCCTTTCGCCGCTGTATGAAAAAGAATTGCCGCCCGCTGATTTTGTCATCACCGGGCAGCAAGTAATTTCAGTGACAGTGAAATAAGATCGCCGGGGTCAGCGCTGCGTTCGAGCTGGCACGCTGGACGCGCGCGTACCACTTACAATTTCCGTTTTCGTCGCTGGCGAAGTTTCGCCGCCGTTCCTGCCAGTCCCAATCCCAACAATGTGAGCGTCGCTGGTTCCGGCACCGCCGTATTTGGAATCACCTTGATCTTTGCCTCAAGCTCGCCCGTACTCATGCCGCCCGTTCCTTCGATGTTTACCGGAATTACATGAACGACAACTGAAAAAGTGTCGAAGGTAAAGGTCAGCGTGTCCGCGGAGATGATGCGAGCAGTATCAACCAGATGATCGATATCGATGCTGCCTACGATGTTGAGCGTCTGCGTCTGACCGTTGATGGTCAACATTTGCGTAAAGCTGAATGGGTGCGCACCGCCCGAATTGTTGCCGGTGAATCCGGTGGTGAAATTCAACGGATTAAGCAGTGCGACAAAGCTTCCCGCGCCGTCAAAATCGTGCGTGAAAGTGTTCGCGGCGCCGCTGAGCGCGTCGTTGTTCGGGTCACCGGTGCCGTCGTTCCCCAGGCCTGTGAGCGAGAAGCCGCTAGCGGTACCGGTAATGGTAATCGTATCGGCTTTTGCGGCAGGCGCGAGCGCAAAGGCGATTACGACGGCCGCGACGGCTAAACTGACTTTTGTTAATTGGCGCATTTGAAAGACCCCCAAAAATTGCGAAGTGTCAGTCGGCTTTGAAATCCAGACACACCGATGACGTCAACCTAATCGGCACCCTGATCGTTTAGTTAGCATAGAGTGAAAACCGATAATGGCGTGCGGCTTCCAAAAGATTTTCGGATCGAGACAAATAAATCGGCTACGGGGTTGTGTGCCCTAACTTTGAATTATTTTCTTGTAGCCCAGGCGGTTACGCCTGGGGCAGGGGGAGGCGGCGCTTTCAACGCCCTATTAATGGGCAATTACATACTTGAATGACCAACAGTGCGCGGAGCGAACGATGGCGTAAAGACTGGGGTGGAGTCCCGATTCATCGGGACGGAACCCCAGGTCACCGATCAATTAAGACGATGAGCCCGCGGAAGCGGGCGGCAGCGTTGCGGTTGCAGAACCTCTCGTTCCGATCCGCTGCCGCCCGCTCCGCGGGCTGGATCATGGTTTGTGATACCTCCCGGGGCTCACGCCCCGGGCTTTACGCTGTCGTGCGCTACGCGCACTGTTGGTCAGTTGTTTCTTACCCAGGCCTGAACGCCTGGGATAGAGAAAAACGCAAAGATGAAAATTGGACAACTACCCAATAACTCAGGGCTCTGGTTTGTGGCCGATGATCAGAAATCGCTTTTGCGAATGAGGTATCTTTTCGATTTCAATGGATGGCAGGGCCGCTTCAATCTGCGCGCGAAGTTCAGCGCCGGCAAAAAGCAGCAGCCTGGTTCCAGGGTTGGCCCATTGAATCAGGTCTGGCAGCAGGTCGCTGAAACGATCGAGCGCCCGGCAGGTAAGCACATTTGCCGCGGGTGAATCGATCTCTTCAAACCGGTTCGCCAGCACTTGCGCGCGATCGACCGGGGTTACCGCACGCAAAACCTCACGCAGGAAAACGGCTTTGCGATGCGAGGCTTCAATCAATCTGGCCGACAGATCTTCGCGCACCAGCAGGCAAGGGACCGCCGGCAATCCACCTCCCGAGCCCACGTCGACCATGGTTGCGGAGGCGGGTAGATGTCTCAGCGCCAGCAAAGACTCAAGCACGTGCCGGACGGCAAACTCAGACGGAGCGCAGGGCGCGACCAGGTGCAGCCGCTCATTCCATTTCAACAACAGCTGATGGTAATCAGTCAGCCGCCCTATTTGGTTTTCATTTAGTTGAAGCCCGAAGTCCGCCGCATAATGCCTTATCGCGTTCGCAAATTGTTCGCGCTCCGTTGCCATTTGTTTGTGTCTTCTGCTTAGATCGGTGCTCAAGATAACATGACGGCCGAATCGTTAAGCGCACAACATGAAGAAATCGGGAGCGCGGTGACGCGTTTGATCGCCGCGCACGCAGCGCAGCTCGATTCGCTGCCCATAAATTCCGGGACCACTCCGGACGACCTGAAGAAACTTTTCGACGAACCGCTGCCGCTCAACGGCATTTCAGCCAGAACGATTCTCGATCAATTCGCAGATCAGATCGCGCGTCATGCCCAGCAGATCCCGAGCCCTCGTTACTTTGGCCAGTTCAATCCGACTCCGCTGGCCATTGGCGTCTGGGCCGATGCCTTGTGCGCATCACTCAATCAGAACGCCGGCGCCTGGCGCAACGGTCCGACCTCGGCCATGGTTGAGTGGCAAACCATCCGCTGGCTGTGCGAATTGATCGGGTACGGCAAAGACGCGTTCGGGGTCCTGGCCAGCGGCGGATCGGAAGCGAACCTGATCGCGCTTAAGTGCGCGCGCGATCGCGCCGGCAACGGATCCCAACCGTCGAGCGCTCAACCTGTCGGCCACCAGGGCGTGCGCGCTTTGGAAAAAGAGCTGACCATTTACGCTTCCGAGCAATGCCATTTCTCAGTTGAGAAGAGCCTGGACATTCTCGGCCTGGGCCGCGAAAGTCTGCGGAAGATTGCAACGGACGAGCGCTTTCACGTTCGGCTGGATCGTTTGAGAGAGGCCATCGCCCGCGATGTTGACGCGGGCCGTCAACCCTGCTGCATCGTTGGGGTCGCCGGCACGACTTCGACCGGCGTTATCGACCCGCTGCCGGAACTTGCCGAGCTTGCCGGCGAGCATGATTGCTGGTTCCACGTTGACGCGGCGTATGGCGGCGCGCTCGCTTTCTCAGATAAACATCAGGAGAAGCTGCGCGGGATTGAGCTGGCTGATTCAATCACCTTCGATCCGCACAAATGGATGTTTGTGCCGTTCTCGTGCGGCGCCACGCTCGTGCGTGACGGTGGTCAGGTGCTGCGCAACTCGTTTGATATGTCGCCTGAGTATCTCAGCGAGGACCGCGGTTTCTCTGACGCGGAGTACGATTTCTTTCGCTACGGGCAAATGGGCACGCGGCGCTTCAATGCGCTCAAACTCTGGATGTGTCTTAAGTTCATGGGCAAGAGCGGGTACCGCGAAACTGTCGAACGTCACATCGAATTGACACAGTCTCTCGCCCGGCGGCTTGATGAGTTGGCCGATTTTCAACGGGTCGGAGAAGTCGAGACGGCCGTCTGTTGCTTTCGATATTTACCCGAGCGCGTGCGCCGGATGTCTCCCGGCGATCAGGATCGGGTCCAGCAGAATCTGCAACAGCGGATCGAGCGCGGCGGCCAGGCCTTCTTTCCCTCGACGGTGCTGCACGGCCGGCGCGTGTTGCGGGTCAATGTCAATAGCTATTTGACGGAACAAAGACACATTGATGATTTGGTAGAATTGCTGGCGCGCGAGGCGCCAATCAGCCTATGAAGATACGACTCATGCTCGCGGTGTTGGCGGGGTTGCTGCCTGCCTTGAGCGCCCAGGCTCAGGGTTCTCATCTCCAGATCAGCTATGACAAGACGAATGACCGGACCATTGTTCGGAGCGATCTGCTTTACGTGATTAATTCGCCGACCCAATTTTTGGAGATTCAGTTGGTTGGCCGTTATCGCGGAAGCGGAAAACCAAAGCAGGCGCCGGACAAATTATATATTGAGCTTTCCTCGTTCAGCCCTGATCCGCTTTATCAGGAGGACGCGAAGCATCGGCTGAAGGCGAAGGCCGGTGATCAGGTAATCGATTTCGGATTACTGTCTTATTCGCGCATCGATGAAGCCGGAAAGGACCCCAAGGACAGTAGTAATCCCAAACCTTTAAAATCCAATTTTCAGTTTCGGGTGAAACTGCCGGAGGCCGCGCTGCTTTGGGGGACGGCGCGGACCCACTTACTTACGCTCGAGACGATGACGGTGTCCGAGGTGCAAGTACCTGATCTTCAGGCTCTTTCATCTGCCGACAATGTGGTAATGAAGTTAGGCGACAACGTGTTTAGGATTACTCCGGTCCAGGCGTCGATCGTGCGAGAGTTTACCAATTCCATTACACCTCTCGACGGTGCTGCGCCAGTGGTCCGGGTTGATAATTCAACGGCAGTACCCGCTGATGTCCCTTCGGATCGAAACAATGCCAGCCTGGCAAACACGTTGGAGTGGCTTCAGACTCATCTTGAACGAGACGCTTCGACAAAAGATATAGTGGTCGCGAGAAAAGCCGAGCCCATTAGTTTTAAGAGCTGTCATATCGCCTATCGAGTCGCCCCGCTGGTTCGTAACTCGCCGGTGTCCGCGACGCTCGTCTACGCGATCTTCGAATACCAAATCGATCTGGCAGATCTTAATTCGGAAGCGGTCCGGGTTTCCGATCAGCGGGACTTTTCGATGGTGGAGATGACCACCCGCGATAACAAACCGCGAATCAAGGTCTTCAAACACGCGAACGACGGAGGCATTACCGGCCGGACGCTGGAAGATGGTCTCAGTGAATCAGCGGTAATTAATCTGAAGAACCACGACGCGGCGCTGCAATTCAAAACCGCGCTGACGCACGCGATTAATCTATGTCAACCAAAGCCTTAGAAATATGAGAACACCTCGCGCCATATTCGGAATTGCGGTGATAGCCGGCTTGATTGCGGCTATGGCCGTTGCTCAGACCAGCGGGCCCAGATCGGTATCGGCAGTTCGTTCACGCGCCGAATTTGACGTGCTCGCCGTAACGTACGACGCCGACACGCCGTACGCTTTGCCGCACGCCCTTTTCGTTATCGATCGCCAGAGCAATAACCGTATCTATTACGTCAATACGAAGCTTTATAAATTTCACAAGGACTTCGTTAACGGAACCTATCTGTCGTTGGAGCGGGGCCAGGAATTTTTTGAGAACAACTATTTGAAACCCAATCGCCGGTTCATTCTCGGCACCATCGCGTATCAAAGTCCGGTGCAAAAATGGACCTACGAGTTTTGGGAAGGCGATCTGATTCCTCCCGAGCAAATCAAGCTGGCCTCCGAGGTGATTAACAAGACGTTCTTCACGCCGGTGGCCTTCAAGCCGAACTCAAACCGGCAGGATGAGGCCACCGCAAACCTGGGACTGAGCCGCGTCCTGCAGACTGAGATTTCCCGCAACCAGGAATACGAACCGCTTAACATCGCCAAAGGCCTGGGGCGGATTCACATCATCCCGAAACTCGACGACCACGTCGAGATTGGTTTCAACGAGATTCTGGTGCTCGATGAAGTGCCGGTGCAGCTGCCGCCGGTCGCCGGCATCATTACCAGCAAACCCTCGACGCCTTTATCGCACATCAATCTGCTGGCGAAGGGCTGGGGAATTCCCAATGTTTACATCAAGAACGCGCAGGAATTGTTGAAGCCTTATAACACACGCTGGGTGGAATTTGACGCGCGCCGCGACAGCTATTCGATCAGGCAGGCCGAGAACAGCGCGCTGGATGAATATCAAAAGCGCCTCAAGCAGCGCTACGACCTGATGAAGCCGCGCGGCGATTTGTCAGTCACGAAGATTGCCGGATTGAACGAGCAGCGCGCCTCGTCGGTGATCGCTTACGGGGCCAAGTCGGCGAACCTTGGCGAACTGACGCATGCGCGCATCCCGGGTTTTGACGTGCCGCCAGGATTTACCATCCCGTTCTTCTATTACGATCAGTTTCTGCGCGAGAACAACCTTGACGACGCTATCTACCGGATGCTCAACGACCAGAAATTCGTTCACGATCCGGCTTACCGGCGGACCTATCTCACGCGATTGCGCGAAGACTTTCAAAAAGGGAAGTTCAACCCGCAGCTCAAAGCGGAAGTGCTCCGGCGCGCGCATGCCGAGTTTCCCGGTAAGGGTCTGTTCGCACGGAGTTCCACCAACAGTGAAGACCTCCCGAACTTCAACGGCGCCGGCCTGTATACGACGATGCCGAACCTCAAGACCGATGAACAATTAATTGAGGGAATCAAGAGCGTGTGGGCGTCGGTATGGAACTTTGAAGCGTACGAAGCGCGTGAGCGCGCCGGCATCGAACATCCCAAGATCTATATGGCCGTGCTGATTCAGGAAGGCATCAACTCTGAAAGTTCGGGCGTCATGATCACCGCCGATCCCTTCAATCGGCAACCCGATCCAATCAACCGGGGGTCGGTTTACATCAGCGCGAAACGCGGCCTGGGCATGCGCGTGGTCGAAGGGCAGAAGATTGCTGAGCAGGTGGTCTATCGACCGATTGCCAATTCAGTCCAGGTCCTCACGCGCTCTGAAGAAGACAGTTTGTTGACGTTTGATGAGCACGGCGGCATTAAGGAGATCCCCATCAGTGGCGAACGCGTGGTGCTGACCGATGAGGTGGTGCGCCAACTGGCCGCCGCCGCCGAAAAGATCAAGTCCGTCTTTCATGGGAAGGACCAGGACATTGAGTGGGCCTTTATGAAAGGGCGGATCTACATTGTGCAGGCCCGGCCTTACATCCCCGGCTGACCTGTTAGGCCGGGGGCAGTAGCCTCACCGTCAGGGAGGGCTCCTTTCCGGCGGCTTCATGAGCCCTTACGGTCGGGCTGTGCCCGTCTATTTGCGGCGAAAGCTTTGCTTCGCCGGATCCGGATCAATTTATTGATGGCGGCTCAGCCGCCGGCGGCAAAGCCGCAGAAGAAACGAGAGCGATGGCCGGAAAAGCGGAGCTTTTCCGCAAATAGATCGGCAGAGCCGAATGCTGGTAGATCGACCCAGCCGAATGCTGTTAATGGAGCACTTGGGTGGTGAACTATTCAAAATTCGATCACCGCGCAAAGGTTGGCTATTGGGTCAGCTTGGAAAAATGAACCAGCACCACAGGGTTGACATGGTCTCGCTCCTCGTTTATAAACAGTCACCGTAATGAATACGCATCACAGCACCTGGCATCACCATCATCATGGCGCGCCGCTGGCTGTGTCTTTGCGTTAATTCGGTTTTCATAGTTTTCGCAAACCCGCTGCCAGTGACGAGAAGTCAGGCAGCGGGTTTTGTTTTGGTTGAAAGCCCGATGCACCTATCCAGAATCCCAAGCGGCCTGCGGTATTACGTAGGCGAGGCGGCCCGCCAAAGACGCGCGGTTGAAGACTGCGCGATTTCGGTCTTTTCCGGCTGGTCCTATCAGGAGATCGATACGCCGGCGGTCGACTATTATTCGCTGTTCGAGCAGGGCATGGGGCCCGAAGCCCAGAGCAGTTTCCGTTTTGTCGATGCCGATGCCCGATTGCTCGCCTTGCGTCCAGATGTAACGTCCTCAGTTGCGCGCGCGAGCGCTACTCTCCTGGCCGAGACGCCCCGGCCCCTGCGTCTCTGTTATGCGGCTTCGGTTTTTCATCAGCAGCCGCGCACGCAGGCCGAGTGGCGGCGCGAAACCACTCAACTGGGCTGCGAATTGATCGGGGCCGCGGGCATCGCGGCCGACGTCGAACCCTTGCTCATCGTGGTTGAGACATTGAACCGGCTTGGACTGGCCGGGAACTATCGCATCACCATCAATAACATCGACATCTTCAATGGCATCGCCGACCACCTGGGTCTGGACCGCGATTCCCGTGAGCGCCTTCGATCGCTGATTGATGTGCGCGACACTTCGGCGCTTACCGAACTGCTCACCGGCCTGGCGGTCCCCGAAGACGAGCGAGATTTGTTCGTGCAGGTAACCCGCCTCTCTGGTAAGCAGGGCATCATCGAGGCAGCCAAAAAAGTCATTACCAATTCCCGATCGAACGCGGCCCTGAAGTCACTGGAAGAGACCTGGAGCGTGATCAGCGGGCTGGGTCTGGCAGAGTCATTTGAAATTGATCTCGGCGATGTCTCAAGTCTCGACTATTACACCGGATTGCTTTTCAAGGTTTATGTTCGGGGTTCCGGCATTCGCGTCGGGCGCGGCGGTCGTTATGATGGGCTGACTTCGAGGTTTGGGAGGGCCGAGCCGGCAACGGGTTTTGTGCTGGATTTGGACGAACTCACGCGGGTGGTCAGGCCCCCGGAATTCACGGCGAGCCGGCCGTCAGCTGCCGCGGTTGCTTTAGCTGAAGACAATGTTGCCGCTTTCCGGGAAGCCATGCGCCGGCGCGCGGCGGACGAGCGCATCTGTCTGGAGCTGTAAAATTTATGTTGACGATCGCAATTGCCAAAGGAAGGTTACAGGGAGAAGCGCTGGCGCTGCTGTCGCGGGCCGGTGTGAATCTCTCGGCGGCCGACCTGGCGTCGCGGAAGCTCACCGTGGAAGACGAAAGTCGTCAGTACCGGATGATCTTTGTGAAGCCGTCAGACGTCCCCGTTTACGTAGAGCACGGCATCGCTGACTGCGGCGTCGTGGGACGTGACGTCGTGGTCGAATCAAACGCCGACCTGCTGCTGCCGCTGGATTTGCAGATTGCCCGGTGCAAGATGATCGTGGCGACCACCAGCGACGGCGAATTGATGAACGGCGGCATGCTGCGCGTGGCCACCAAATATCCGCGCATTGCCACGGCATATTTTGGTGAACGCGGCGTTCCGGTAGAAATTATTCCGCTGGTCGGATCAGTGGAACTGGCGCCGGTGCTCGGCCTCGCCGATTGCATCGTGGATCTAATGGAAACCGGCAGAACTTTGCGCGAGAACGGACTGCGGGTGGTGGCTGAGATTCTGGATTCTAGCGGAAGGTTGGTGGTGAACCGCGCTGCCTATCAATTGAAATCAGCCGCCATTGCCAATCTCGTCGAGGTGCTTAGTCAAGCGCTGCGGAACGAACGCCATTGCGGAAATGATTAAGGTCTTACACACAAAGGACGCCCCGGCCTGCGGGCAGATGCTCCGGAAGATCAAGAGCCGCAGCATCGTGTCCGACGGCGAGTTGTTGAATGCCGTTTCCGCAATCGTCACTGACGTCAGCGAACGTGGCGACGCCGCGCTCATCGATTACACCCGGCGCTTTGACAAGCTGGAATTATCACGCGAAGCGTTACGCGTGGATGGCGAAACTCTGCGGCAGTCGGCAGCGAAGGTTGAGGCGCGGGTCCTGGAGGCGATGCGCGAGGCCATCGCGAATGTGCGCCGTTTTCATGAGCGGCAAGTCGAAGCTTCGTGGGAGTACAGTCCGGCGCCGGGCATCCGTCTCGGGCAGATCATTAGTGCGCTGGAGAGTGCCGGCGTTTACGTGCCGGGGGGGACCGCGGCTTATCCGTCTTCGGTAATCATGAATGTTGTTCCGGCGCAGATCGCCGGCGTCAAGCGAATCGTCGTGACCACCCCGCCGCGCACGATGATTGAGAATCCGGCAGTGGCGGCGGCGCTCGTGGAACTGAACGTCTCTGAGGTCTATGCCGTCGGCGGGGCGCAGGCGATTGCCGCGCTGGCATTTGGAACTGAATCGGTCCCGCGCGTCGACAAAATAGTCGGACCCGGCAACAAGTACGTCGCCGCTGCCAAAAAGCTGGTTTTCGGCGCGGTGGATATCGATTCAATAGCCGGGCCGACTGAAGTAGTGATCATCGCCGACGGCACTGGCAACGCCGCGTTCATCGCCGCTGACATGCTGGCCCAGGCCGAGCACGCTGAGGATGCATCGGCAATCCTGATTACGAATGACGAGGGCCTGGCCCAGGCTGTCGCCGGCGAAATCAGGACGCAGACGGAAAGTCAGCCGCGGCAGGAAATAATTCGCCAGTCGCTCGATGGCTTCGGCGCCATTTTCGTCGTGCGTGACCTGAACGAAGCCTGCGGCATCGCTAACGATCTGGCGCCGGAACATCTTCAGGTGATCGTGGCGGATGAAACCCTCGTATCGGAAATCAAACATGCGGGCGCGATCTTCTTCGGCTCGTTCACGCCTGAGGCGGTGGGCGATTACTGGGCCGGGCCAAATCACGTGCTGCCGACCTCCGGCGCCGC
>Ga0126383_10003735_pt1 | contig 10148 bp, 10 predicted proteins | sample PanSoiMetPlot_35_FD_96882 | JGI IMG/M metagenome (GOLD analysis project Ga0126383, IMG submission 96882) | Tropical forest soil microbial communities from Panama - MetaG Plot_35 | ecosystem: Environmental > Terrestrial > Soil > Tropical forest > Bulk soil | place: Panama | collected 2016-02-17
CTTCAGCAGCAGCGCCGCAAGCACCGCCCGCGGCTTTCCCGATGGGATTGGCACCTCGGCCTCGCCACAGCGCAAGGCTAACGGCCCGAGTAACCCAAACTCTATCCCCGTCACCACAGGCCTCCTACCAGCCGTGCCTTCGACGCGCCGCGTCATGCCCGACTATGCCAGCGGCGCGGGCCAGGCTCAACGTATGTCAGCCGCCGTCCACCCACGAGCCGGGACGCAACCGATCTGCGCCCGGGCCCACGACTGCACCACGACCCAGCCACGACTCAGACAAGAGCCAACACTCCCGCGTCATCGTGACCCAATATGACTCGCCCCGGTGAGTCCGGAGGTAGCCACACCAGCCCTGCTCACGGCATAGTCAGCACCAGCCCACTGACCGGATCACAGTGAAGATCACCTACGTCACGCGGCGGGACGCGACCAGAGCATCACCGAGCGGAGTGCGGGAGTAAAGCACCGACCGGCCTGAACGAATACGGCGAAGCAAACCAGCGTTACGCAGCACTGCCAAGTGATCGCCGACCGATCCGGTCGCCATAGCGAGGCTCTTGGCAAGCTGAGTAGTGCTAGCAGGTGTTTCAAGGGCCTCCAGCAAACGGGCACGTGAGTCACCCACCAACCGTGCGAGGGCATCAGCCCGAGCTCCATCCGGTACACCCCACAAGGCAGCGATCCCGCGTGCTGGGTAGATCAGCGTCTTGGGCCACGGGTCGTCCAGATGGGCGGCGAGACCTGGCCAGATGAACATAGAGGGGACGAGCAGAAGCCCTTCTCCGGCAAGGTTGATAGTAGCCTCGCTCGAACTTGGAAGATTGATACCACCGTCACGCCAAGTGACTGCAGGATGCAGCCCGTCGAGCACGGAAGCCCATCCCGTCCGTCCCATCAACCCTAGGCGGTGGACGATATCTCGTTCGCAGATTGCCCGCAATTGCATCCAGTCCTTGGCCATGAGGCTCAGCCATGCTTGATCGAGAGCGCGAGCGACGCGTTCAACCACATCATTGCTGCTTAGGACGTCTATGACCCGTGGATCGGCAGTCTTTTGGGTGGCCAGACTGCATTCCACCTGCCGGTACGCTTGGTCATGGGGCGTGCGCCGAATCGCAGTTAGATCGTCATTCCAGTTCTGGGAGATCCCCTTCGGTGGCGGCGCGATCAGATCGGCTCCAAAATTATCACTCTGCAAAGCCAGGACGGCATCAAGCTCGGTTTCATGGCACAACCGCTGAAAGGTCGGTATGAGGCGGGCTGACCAGGACGGCGGTAAGCGCTGCCCGCTCTGCCCGCTCAGGATACGGAGCAAGCTGCACAGCTCGAAGGCTGGAGACAGCGCAAACCGGCTGAGCGACAGGCCGTCGCTGGTGACTTCCAGACGTATCATGGCTCCAGGTTACGCCCCCCAACGAATCATTCGCCGCGCGCACCATAAGCGGGGCACGCTGCTGCACATGGCTCTCAATACCGCCTCACAGCGCCGCACCACGTATCGGCACGTGCTGGCTGTGCCGCGATTCCGGCTGCTGCTGGCAACCACAACGTTAGCCATGGCCGCCGACTCGCTGCGGATAGCTACACTCGCGATCCTGATCTACACCAGAACTAGATCCCCACTGCTCAGTGCCGTCACCTACGGAATTGGCTTCTTGCCGCAACTAATAGGCTCGGCGCTCCTCGGGAGACTTGCAGACAGCGCCCGCCCCCGGTTACTCATCGCCTCAGGCTACGCGCTGGAGTCTGCGGCAGCGGTTACCCTAGCTCTAGCCGAACTCTCTACCGCTGCAAGCCTTGCCCTCGTGGCATTAGTGGCGTGCGCTACTCCCATTTTCGGCGGCGCGGCTAACCGTTTGGTCGGACAGTGCCTGACCGGCGATGCTTACGTCGTGGGCCGATCGCTGTCAAACATGGCGAGTTCGGGTGCCCAGTTGGGCGGTCTTGCCGTCAGCGGCATTGCCGTCGCCACAATGGGCCCGCATCGTGCTCTTCTGGGCGCTGGTGTCGGCTACGCCGCCTCCGCCCTCCTAATACGGATTAGACTGCCCGACCTGCCCGCACTGAAGCAGCCAGCGGACGACAGAGTCCGGCCTCTGATACGCGGCAGCATGTTGCTCACCAAGCAGATGCTCACCGTCCCCCGATTACGTCGGCTACTCATGGCTTTCTGGCTCCCAGCAGGCTTCGCCGCAGGGGCTGAGAGCCTAGTCGTGCCCTTCTCTGGGAGGAGCGGTTTTCCGGCGGGTTCGTCTGCCTGGCTGCTTGCGTGCCTGCCGGTTGGCATGCTCATGGGTGAACTTGTCGTCGGACGCCTCGTACCCCCCACCGTCCGTGAGCGTTCAACTGCTCCGCTCATGATGATACTTGGGTTGCCGCTGACTGCCTTTTTCCTTGCCCCTCCATACATGGCCTGTGCGGCGCTCCTCGTAATCGCGGGGACTGGCTTCGCGTACAATCTGGGATTGCAGCGCCCGTTCTTCAACTCTATTGCGAAACCGATGCAGGGCCAGGGGTTCGCCCTGCTCGCGTCTGGCCTGATGAGCGTGCAGGGAGTAGGCCCGGCTCTCTTCGGCCTACTCGCCCAGCTAGACTCCACGGCTCGAGCCATCGCCTACGCAGGGCTGGCGATCGTCACTACGGCAATATGGGTGAAGGTCAGTCTCGTGATCGGTCACGGAATTGACCAAGCTTGAACGATCTTGCCACAGACCAGGACGACATGTTAATGATCTGCAGTCCTTATGCTGCGGCCTCAGCCGCTCATCGGTGGGCCAGTGCAGCCGATGGGGCCGGCCTCCTTGGCTTACCTGTCAGAGCAGGTCGCCCGGGACCGGTCCGCCGACCGATCAGATACCCGCCTTCGGTTGTTCGCCTCCCGTGACGCGGATGATCGTCTTGCCGGGTATTCATCGCCGGCCACGAAGGCGGCGCCGATCCCGGGAGAGTGCGCGCGTTCGATCAGGCTGCCAGCCAGTTGTGGCTTGGTGGCGAACATGACCTCCTCCGGGACGCCGGCCAGCTCGCGGTGCTCCTCATCAGCAGCGCACGTTTCGGGCAGGTACAACGCCCGGCCGATCAGCGCGTGCCCGCGGCCGGTGGCATAGGTCAAGGTGACCGCCACCTGGCACAGCGCTATGCCGCCCACGGTGCCGCTGTACTGGTGGGCAGCGCCGACCGCGTCGGTCGAGGATTTCTCATCGGCTGTCTCATCCACGGTCAGCACCGCATCGCCGTCATTGGGGTGCCCGGCCGCCCATGTCGAAGCGTTGTCCAGGACCCGCTGATCGTCCCAGACCGCGCGGGACAAGAAGTGCTGCAGCCGGTGCGGCCCACGCCTGGCCGCCTCGGCGATCGTCCAGCAGTTGTGATCTTCCAGCTCCATCAGCAGCCCGTTGACCGTCTGACCGCAGCACTGCCGGGTCTCCCGCCGGGGAAAGCACTCGGCGACCTGTCCCAGCAGATCCGCCAGCAGCGCGGACCGGGCATCATCCGCTACCGTGGCAGCAGCGACTGCCGCGTCTTGATTGTGTCTCACAACCCGTCATGATCGCGGCAGCCGCGCCCTTTACGCGGCCATCCGCCTGATCTGCAACAACGACCCCACCGTCACGAACTACAGCTGCCGTAGCATTGGGCCTGACGTACTGCTATTCGCTTCTGCCTCGACTGCCGTCCGTATTCATTAGCCAATCTTTTCCGCCAAAACCCAGTAAGGATCGTTCCCTATACACCCGGTTCGATGCATTCCCACAGCGTCTAGATTTTGCTCCAGTACGTCCTGCGAAAATTCAAAGACAGTTACATGCTGATGCCATATTGAATCAGCGAAGTGCCATGTGAATATGGCCGATGTGCATTGACTATCGAGCTTGACGACACTATGAAGTCGGAATATGAATTCCTCTGCACAATGTTCCACCGGTGCCGCCGCGAAGTAGGCCGGATCATGAAGTTCCAAAATGAGCCGTCCACCGGCTACTAGGTGCGCCGCGCTGACCTCCAGAAAGCGCTGTTGAGTGAGCGGGGGAACTAGGTTGAGCATATGGCTTACCAAGATAACCGCATCGAACCGCGCATCTAGACGCAGATCCTCAATCGCTGAACGTATCTTCGGCGGTTCCACGTGCTCTAGCATCTCGCTTGACTCGTCTACGGCCGTCACGGCATGGCCAAGCCGCCGAAGTTCCCTGGTTACGTTGCCGGTTGCACATCCCAGCTCGAGGATAGAGGCACCTCTAGGAAGCACGCTATCAACTATACGGGGAACCTGTCCGGGACCGATGCGCAAATACACGTCCACCGAGCTGCCGTCGGGGGCTATGTGGCCAGGGCCGCTGCCCCACTGGCCCACGCGTTCCCCTGCTCCGTCACCCATATGTTCGGGTCCTCTCGGATTAGCGCGGGATTAGTCGAACCGGCAATAGGTCGAGGCCGCGCAACGTCCCGCTCGGGCGCCGCACCGGTGGCCCGGCCGACAGGACCAGATATTTACTGGTAAGCGCATCCAAGACCCGTACGCCGAGCGAGACTGCTAATTGCGCCCCAGTGCACGCATGTGCACCTTGACCGAATCCGAGATGCCGGATGGGAGACCGATCTAACCTTATCTCGTCAGGGCTAACGAAAGCGGTCGGATCGCGGTTCGCCGACGCCAGTACGGCTACCACAACATCACCTTTGCCAAGACGACGGCCCGAGGGAAGGCTGGTATCATCAGTCACGGCACGGCTAACTGCCTGCACCGCGCCGCCATAGCGCACGAGTTCATTAAAGGCCACAGGGCTAATGTCCACCTTCTGGCTACCAGAAAGCAGGCCATGCCTTAGCAGAACTTCGGTCACGTTACCCAGTGTGCTGCTAACCGACGAATAACCCGCGACGAAGAAGTTCCTAAGTGAATTGACGAGGTGTGATCGGATTTCAGTTCCCTGGTCGAAATCCACATGCCTGATGAGCCCCCGCTCCGGCGGGCTTTCTATCCAAGGTCTGATCATTTCACTCAGGGCGGCACGTGCCTGGACCCCCGCAGAAGCCCGTTCAGGAGCCAGTCCTGCGTCCATACTAAGAATGAGATCTCGCTGTGCGCTCCTAAGAGCCTCCTCATCAGAAGGAACGGGAATCCCGAGGAAGGTGCACATCGTGATAGAAGATATCCGTTCGGCAAACTCTATAAAATCGAATCCGTCCTGATCGACATCCCGAATGATAATCTCGAACGTGGCTACAGTATTGGACGCCCACTCGGCGCTGCCCATCCTTTTCAGCGCCACAATGAGCGGTCTGCGAAGGGCCTCATGGAGTGGGGGATCGATAGTCTGTATACTCAGGAATTCTTCGGGGACAGTCTCTCCTATCTTCCGAAAGTCGCAGCTGAAGGCGCGAGAATCTTTTAGAATAGCCAGGCAGTCCCTATAAGTGCTCACCACCCAGGCGCCAAGCAACGCATGCCAATGCACAGGATCCTCGGACCTAAGGCGCGCATACACCGCATATGGGTCCTCAAGCATGCCCGGACCCAGAGGATCAAACAAATCCATAGCACATCCCATCATCGTATCTCATGGAGACGGTTTCATTTACTCCTAGATGATCGATTCCTTGGTGATGGTAGTCAGTGGTCGTAGGACTTGAGGCTGCGCTTGTCGGGCGCGTCGATGGTCCAGTTGCGCCAGCTGGCGGCGGCCAGGCCCAGCGGCCGCTGGCCGATGCGCGTGAAGAGGCCATATGGGTGTGGGCACCGTGGCGTTTCAGCCCGGGCTGGCCTTTGAGGCACCAGGCGATGGGCATCCCATCAGGTGCGGTGAACAGGTAGAGCTTCAGCCCCCGTAGTAGCGGGAGTGGGCGCTGAACCCGCCGCCGCCCGTGGCGGCCAGGTCGCTGCGCGGAACTGCATGCCGCGACCCGGCGCACGGCACCGGGGTGGCATCCAGTAGCTGCAGCGAGTCGTACCACGGCGGGCTGACCTTGCCCAAGTGGCTGATGGCCGTGGTGAGCGGGCGCGGCGGGGCCGCGTGATCGTCGATCTCCATATGCAACGTGGTCAGGAGGGTGTCCAGGTTGTTCGTCACAATCGATCATGGGCATCTTCCCATCGCTGTCGTGCCGCCTTAAGGAATCGATCGTCTTCTAGGGGCCGCGAAACGCTTTAGAAGTATCCCACCATGCCGCACGTTGCGCTCATACCATCTTCCGATCCAGTGTCCTCCGGATGGTATTACCACACCCTTAGGTACGGAGCATAGCGTTGTGACTATCACCGCACCTGGTGCGGCACCGTCAGAGGAGGAGGTGTGTTATGCGCTACGTCCACTGAACTGGAATCCACCCCCGCCTCGCGGGCGGGGGTGGATATCTTCTGCAGCTAGCCCGCGGGATCGCTCTGAGCTATGACGGACATTTCCGCCTAGGTGCCACGTTAACCACTAAGCCGATCTTCTTTAACGTGAGGATGACAGATGCGAAGCGTAGATCCCTGGCCGGCGGCTGCGGTCCTCCGGCGACTGCCTCCCGTGGCACGGTTGCGCACGGATTTCGATGTCGAGGCTATGCGAAGTGACTTAGACCTCCTTGAGTCGCGGACCTGGTCAAAGATCCGCATCATGACCGGCGACGGGTTAGGCGCAGCCGCGACCAACTCAGATTGGCGGACTATTCCGTTGCGCAGCATCGGGGGCCAGGCGTCGCGGACTGATCCCGGAGGCCCGGACCTGGCTGACTTCGCTGATACTCCGCGGCTGGACCATCTGCCTTATTTCCAGCAAGCCATTGGCTCGCTTCCGCACCCAGTACGATCGGCCCGGCTCATGGCTCTCGGTCCTGGAGCCCGATCACCGCTTCATAGCGACACAAAATTAGGTCTGCCATGGGGTGTGGTGCGCTTGCACGTCCCAGTTGTAACGGTACCTGAGGCGACTCTTTCGTTCGGTGATAAGCACTACTGTTGGCCGGCTGGCCAGTTGTGGTATGCAGACTTCACCCGGGGTCATACGGTTCAGAACACGGGCGCGTTGACACGGGTTCATCTGGTGGTCGATGTGGAGGTCTCTGATTCCCTTATCGGGCTTTTCCCGCCGCCATTCATAGAACGAGAAAACATCAAGGAATACCTATTCCCACTGCCGCCCATACCGCTGACAAGAGGCCCCGCTGAACTTGAGTGCGACTTCGCAGCGCCGACGTCCTTCCTGTCATGGGAGGAGCTAGACGATGTGTTTCTGGAGGACGCAAGCAGGACGCCAGTGTCAATCAGGCAGGTGGCTGGTGAGCTTGTCGTTTTCGTAGGTGGGAAGCCTCGCTTTGGGCTCGTACACGTGGGATCGGATGAGTTCAGGTGGGCAGGGTGGACCACCGAGCGCTCTATACAGATGTGCCTCTATGAAGCCACTCCACATGTCGTGCTGCGCACTCGTCGAGGCAGTCAGGCCTGGTCGCTTGTTGCCGAAGCAAGGCGAGCTGCTGAGGTTGCCGGAGACATGTTACTTGCTCCTCAGCAAGCTGGGATCGATCAATGAATACGCTAGAAGCAGAAATCCATGAGCTGAACGCCTCGTTCCTGGAATACTCCCTTCGTCATGCAGAGGAAATAGCCGAGTACTTTGCCCCCGAAGGGCCCGGGCTGGCCGAGGCAAGAAAATGGCAAGTGCGCTGGAAAGGCGAACTCCTGCCGGTACCGCCAGCGCTCGTGCCCGCCCGCTTGATAGAATCGATCGCCTCATGCCACTGGGCCCTCTGCAAAAGCCTTGATTACCTCTTCGATAACCGCCTGCATGGGTCCTGGCAGTGTCTTGCCGAGGTGCTCCGACTCGAGGAGGGGACTCTTCGCTATATCGATACCAGACGCCGACCCAGATGGCTGACTATCTGTCGGCCCGATGTAATACTTGACGGCGACGATATCACCTTAGTTGAGCCCAATGCTGGATCGAGCTGCGGATGCATGCCCGAGGCTGATTTATTAGGGCGAGCCTTCGAATCGTCTCCAAAAATCGGCGATTTCCTTAGGGGGGCGGGCGCTCACCGCAAGGACGCGGTGTCTGCTCTCTCGGCCCACTTGAGTCGCTGTCTGCGAGACAGCGGTGCAGAGCAGTCGGATCTAATCGCCGTTGTGGAATTCGCGGCCGACTTGCAAGAGTCTGAGGCAGGGTACGAAGTAATGGCGCAGGAGTTGCGACGACAGGGGTTGCGCGTCGAGGTAGCCGCGGTGGAAGAACTGGAGGTCGGCTCCACCGGCGTGTTCCACCATGGTGAGCGGTGTGCTGCGCTATATCGGTTCGCTGCGGATGAGCCTGACCCCATCGGCAACTATGAGCGTCTGGCTCCCTTGCTCAAGGCGTCCAAAGACGGACGGGTGCTCATCGTGGACGAGCTCAGCGATGCCATAGCGGCGAATAAAACAATTCTCGCACCTCTATCAGAAGAGCTGGACGCTGGCCGTCTGTGCCCGGAGGTGGCCCGCATCCTCGCGACCTTCATTCCCTGGACGCGCGTTCTTGAGGAGTGCTTCACCCAGGTGGATGGGCAGCAAGTCGATCTACCGCAATGGTCGCTATCTCACCAGCCAGAGCTGGTCCTGAAGCCGGGAGCGGGGTTCTGCGGTCGTGGGGTCGTAGTGGGAGCCGAGGTGGACGACGTCGCGTGGAGCAAGGCAGTCGGGACAGCCCTGCTGTCATCAGAGGCATGGATCGTCCAGCGGCTAGTGGTATCACATCCCACACATTGTTCCATCGTAAGAGACAGTCGGCTGCTTTCAGAGGAATCATATGTCGATTATGGATACTTTGCCATCGCGGGCCACGTTCCTGCTCTCATCCGAAAAAACGCGCCTTTCGGGACCAAGACCCGCAGAGTGAAGTTGGCGGCTGTTGGACCCGCATATGTGGTTTAAACCGCTCGCCCCAGCGCCCTCAATAGCTCCCGGCACTCGCCGGGCTCGATGACCCCGGGACGAAAAGGAGGTGAAGAACAATGGCCACAATCAAGAAGCTGGCCGCGACCCTGACCGGCAAGGCTAGGCGCCCGCGCCGAGTCGAAAGCGTGAAGTACAGCGTGGCCCGGTAAGTAGGTGGCCGTGCGGCGCCGTCTCTGGCAGTGCCGCACGGCTCATCCGCCCGTTCCGTTCGTTCCGCGACGGAGACGCAAATGCAACATATTTTGGAACTATGCGTGACCATTGCAATACTTCTACGAATGCTATATGCCGGGCTTTTTCCGCCCGTGGGTAGAGTTTTCAGCTGGCCCATGTATGCCTGGGCCACCGCTGTCGTGGCTACTGTTCACGTATCGAGCTCCTCGATAAACTCTGGCGGATGCGAAGCAGAGCTCAATCCGTACGATGTTCTGCCAAGAGGGGAATTTATGGTCTCCCTGGATCAATTCGACGATTATCTACAATTCGTCGGTACCCGGTACCGAAACGTGCGCTGTTCCGGTTGGATATATGGTCTCTTTGGAGAACGCAGTCTCGAGCTAACGAATCACCATGTGGCTACTCCACAGCCTAGTTGATGGATTTTCGGTGCCGGTACATGACGCCGATGTCCAGCTGTACCGGATGCTCATAGCAATCGCCGTCCTGCTAAAAACGGCGGCCACACTCTTTCTCGGCGATTGGAACCGTCTCCGAAGCGGGTCGTTCGGGCGATACCAGATCGAACGCCGAAGAGGGGCTGAGCTCGCTGCGATCATCAGCATGCTGCATAAGCCGCTGATTCTTATCCGTTTCGCCGCGGCTCTGTTACTGCTAGTCGGGATACAATCAAGACTCGCGATAGCAGTAATCATTCTCGGTCTCGTGGAAGAACTGTCATACGAGTACCGTTTTAACACTATCTACATGACTCTATGCCTGTGCTTCCTTTTGCCAGCGCAGCAGCTCGGATTCGGGTTCAAACTATCGGATAGCGTGAGTACGGCAAACTCATGGAGTCAATTCCTCATTGTTCTGCTGACGATTGACGTTTACTGGAACAGCGCCTACCATAAGATTCTCTCTCCCCAGTTTCGCACGGGGCTCTCTCTGGCGCAGCTGTCTTATATTGCTACCGTGGTCAGGCCACGAATGGCCAGCTGGGAATACTGGCACCCTCCGACCGGGGTCACCCGCGCCATGGCAGCTGGCGCCGTGCCCCTCCAGTGGCGCATTC
>Ga0126383_10003736_pt1 | contig 10147 bp, 6 predicted proteins | sample PanSoiMetPlot_35_FD_96882 | JGI IMG/M metagenome (GOLD analysis project Ga0126383, IMG submission 96882) | Tropical forest soil microbial communities from Panama - MetaG Plot_35 | ecosystem: Environmental > Terrestrial > Soil > Tropical forest > Bulk soil | place: Panama | collected 2016-02-17
CGGGCGCCCTATGATCCCTCGCGCCTCGTTGCCACGCTCGCCACAATTTCCCCTTGACAGTCATTGGATGATCTCGTCCGCCCGTGCCAGCAGCGAGGGCGGGATCGTCAGGCCGAGAGCCTTGGCGGTCTTCAAATTGATGACCAGCTCGAACTTGGTGGGCTGCTCCACAGGCAGGTCGGCGGGCTTGGCGCCTTTGAGGATTTTGTCGAGGTATTCAGCGACGCGGCGGAACATGTTCGAGAAGTTCACGCCGTAGGCCATGAGCCCACCTGCGTCCACGTATTCCCGGAACGCGAAGCTCGTCGGTAGCCGGTCCTTCAGGGCGACCTGCGCGATTTCCCTGCGCACTCGGAAGATGACTGCAGACTCCAACACAAAAAGCGCCTCGGCGTGTGACCGCATGACGACTCGAAACGCGTCCTCGAGATCCGGCGAATTTTGCAGCTTCAACGGCTGGAGCTTAAGACCAATCGACCGGTTTGCCGCTTCCACCTTCGCGAGTTGGTCCGCCGCGACAAGATCGGTGAACACCGCAACACGTTTGACCCTTGGCAGCATCTCCTTGAACAGGTCGAACCGTTTGGCCGTCAACTCCAAGTGGAGAAAGAACACCCCTGTGACGTTTGCGCCCGGCCGAGCGAGACTGGCGACGTAACCCAGCGCGACGGGGTCAAAGTTGATTCCCGCGATGAGGATGGGGATCGCGGTCGTTGCTTCCTTGGCGGCACGCGTCGCGGCATCGGAGGCCGCAACGATGACATTCACGTTGAGCCTAACCAGCTCTGCGGCGAGGCCGGGGAGCCGATCGAGCTTTCCCTCGGCGTCCCGGTACTCGAACGCGATGTTCTGACCATCGACGTAGCCCAGTTCCCGCAGTCTTTGCTCAAAAGCTTGGTAAAAGGGCGCGGAGCGGGGGTTCGCGGTCGCCAATACGCCGATCCGGGACACCTTCCCCGGTTGCTGCGCCTCGGCGGCGAGCGGCAGAGCAAGGACCACCGCACCCGCACCAGCGAGGAACGTGCGGCGATCCACTACTGGATGACCTCGTCCGCCCGTGCCAGCAGCGACGTCGGGATCGAGAGGCCCAGCGCCTTCGCGGTCTTGAGACTGACGATAAGCTCGAAGGTGGTCGGTTGCTCAACCGGTAGTTCGCCTGGCTTGGCGCCCTTCAAGATCTTGTCTACGTACCCGGCGGCGCGTCGACACAGGTAAGGAACATTGACCCCGTAAGCCATGAGGCCCCCGGCGTCCACAAACTCCCGGAATCCGTACACCGCCGGTAGTCGGTTCTTCGCCGCAAGCTCGACGATTCGTCCGCGATAACGGACAGTCAGCGGGTCAACCACTACGACGAGGCCCTGCGCACGCGCTACGACCATCGCCGCAAAGGCGTCGTCCAACTGGCCCGGGTCCCGTACGTCCTGCGGCTGGAGTGTGATGCCTAACTTTTGAGCCGCACCTTGCAGAACCTTCAGGTACCCGACGCTCGCCGGATTCGCCCGGTTCAACAGAACGGCTACGCGGGAGATCTTTGGAATCGCCTCCCGCAGCAATTCAAGCCACTTGCTGCTGAAGTCCTCGCCGAGGAAGAGCGAGAAGCCGGTAAGATTTCCGCCCGGCCGAGCCAAACTGGGGACGAGCCCCGAACCCAAGGGATCGCTTGCGATGAAGACAATTGGAATCGCAGTGGTTGAATTCTTGGCGGCCAGGGCCGCACCCAGGCTTACCGTCACAATGACACTTGTCTTCAGTCGGATCAGCTCGCCGACGAGTTCAGGAAAGCGTTCGCTTCGGCCATCGGCCCATCTCGCCTCGAGGATCATGTTCTGGCCGTCGACATAGCCGCGCTCCCGCATCCCTTGGCGAAATGCGTCGAGGAAGTGCTGATTTGTGTACGAAGACTCCGCGCCGAGGAATGCGACGCGTGGGCGTGCTGTGGATTCCTGCGCCTTTGCGGCGAGCGGCGCGGCGAGGAGGCCACCCGTCAGGGCACTCATGAATACGCGACGGTTCACTGAATTACTTCGTCCGCCCGCGCCAGCAGTGATGGCGGAATTGTCAAGCCGAGCGCCTTCGCGGTCTTGAGGTTGATGACCAGCGCGAACTTCGTGGGTTGCTCGATCGGGAGGTCGCCGGGCTTGGCGCCCTTGAGGATCTTGTCAACGTAGGTGGCCGCGCGCCGGAGGAGGTCGCCGAAATCCGGGCCATAGCTCATCAGCCCCCCGGCCTCCACGTGGTCCCTCTCGTGGAACATCGTAGGCAGCCGGTACTTGATAGCCAACTCGGCCAGGCGCTGTCTTTCGGCCTGGTAGATTCCGAAGGCGAGCACCTGAACGGCCCGCGCGTGCGCGCGAGCCATGGCCGAGAAGGCGCTCTCCAGGTCTGCCCCGGTCCGCGCTACTACCGCCTGCAGCTGCACCTGGAGCGTACGCGCTGACTCCTCCAGCGCCTTGAGTCCCGGGGTATGGGAAGGGGCGTCTGGGTTCCAGAGAACCGCGATTCGCTTGGCCTTTGGGACGACAGAGATCAAGATCTCGAGCCCTTTGCGATTGATCTCCGTCTGAAGCAAGGCCAGTCCGGTGATGTTCCCGCCGGGCCTGGCGAGGCTTGCGACGTGGCCGGTCCCTACCGGATCTGCATGCATTGTGAAGACGATGGGGATCGAGGATGTCGCCCTTTTCACACCCTGCACATATATCGAGCCGCGCGTCACGATCAGGTCCACTCTGAGCCGAACTAGGTCGGCCGCGAGTTCTGGGATCCGAGCGTAGTTTCCCTCAGCCCAGCGGTCTTCAATCAGAATGTTCTTGCCTTCGATCCAGCCGAGCTCCCTCAAGCCTAGCCGGAAGACCTGCCACAGACGAACTTCCGATGGGTCTGAGGCTTTTTCCCCCAAGATCCCGACGCGGTACACCTTCCCCGCCTGCTGCCCCTCGGCGTCGCGCGGTGCGGCGATGAGGCCGCCGGCGAGCGAGCCCAGAAAGACCCGCCGGGTGAGCACTCGATCAGCTCATCGGCAACGTGAACGTGAAGGTCGACCCCTTGCCCAGCTCGCTCTTCACCCAAACCCGCCCCCCGTGGAGTTCGATGAACTTCCGGGAGAGCGCCAGCCCGAGCCCCGTGCCCTCCACCTTCTTGTCCGCCGTCCCCACCTGCCGGAACTCCTCGAAGATCGCCTCCTGGTCCTCAGGGGCAATGCCGACCCCGGTATCCGCGACGGCAATTTCCGCAGCACCGTCCTGTAGGTGGGCTGACACATTGATCCGGCCTCCCTCGGGGGTGAATTTCAAGGCGTTGGAGAGGAGATTCAGGAACACCTGTTTGACCTTGCGCTCGTCCCCGCGAACGATTCCCAGCCGATCGTCAATCGTGCGCCCGAGGGTGATACCCCGCCGTGTGGCCCGCTCCCGCACCAGGGTCAGCGCATTGTCGATGGCGCTCGGCAGATCGAAGTCGGCCGCCTCCAGCTCCATCCGCCCCGCTTCGATCTTGGAGAGATCGAGGATGTCGTTGATGAGGGAGAGCAGGTGGCGACCGGACTCCAGGATGTCGCGCAAGTACTCCGCCTGCTTCTCGTTGATCTCGCCGAACATTCCCTCGGACAGCACTTCGGAGAAGCCGATGACGGCGTTGAGCGGGGTGCGCAGCTCGTGCGACATGTTGGCAAGGAACTCGGACTTGTGGCGGCTGGCCGCTTCGAGCTGGCGGCTCTTGTCCTCGATCTCCCGGAACAGGCGCGCGTTCTGGATCGCCAGGGCCGACTGGGTGGCGAACGTCTTCAAGACGTCCACAACCTCCGGGGGGAATTCGCCCGGCTCTTTCCGGTTGAAGGACAGGCTGCCGATGATCTGGTCCTCGCGGAGCAGGGGCACAGAGAGGAGGGCGCGGTAACCGAACCGCACGAGGGTGTCCCGGACGCTACTCTGGTAGGCCCCAGGTTGAGTGATGTCCGGGATCTGGATGGGCTCGCGCATCTCGGCCGCCCGCCCCATGAGCCCTTCGCCCTTCCGGAGCGGCGCCGACCGGAGGGCCTTGATGAACTCCGCGTTGTAGTGGTGGGTCGCGTGCAGCTCGAACCGCTCGGTGCCCTCGTCGTACTCGTAGATCGAGCAACCATCAGCACCGGCGAGTTGGCTGGCCCGCGAGACAATCGTGTCGAGCACCGTCTCGACGTCCAGCGTCGAGCTGACCGACCGGCTAACCTCGCCGAGCGCCGTCAGCTTCTCCACCGATTGGGTCAGTTGGTCCGTCCGAGCTTCGAGTTCCTTGAAGAGCCGCGCGTTCTCGATGGCGATTACCGCCTGGTCCGCGAAGGTTTTGAGCAGCGCGATTTGCTTCTCGGAGAACGCCGCCACGTGGTCGCGCGCCACCAGAATGTACCCGATGGCCGCTCCCTCCCGGAGCATGGGCACACCGAGGACGCTCCGATAGCCCACGGTCGTCGCTCGGGGCAGCGTGTATTCCGGATCCGCGTCAACGTCCTCCACGTGCACGACGGCGCGCGACGTCACGATGCGGCCGCTCAGGCTTCCCCGATCCGCTGGACGCGGATACGCTTGCCGGAGCGCATCAAGTCTCTCGTGGGCAACGTTGTGGTGCGCAACCATGTGCATGAGCTGCCCATCGAAGCGACCGACCAACCCGTTGACCGCCCCGCAGAGTCGGGTGGCGGCCGCCGCGATGGCGTCGAAGACGGGCTGTACATCGGTGGGTGAGCTTGAGATGACCTGCAGAATCTCGCTGGTCGCCGTCTGCTGCTCCATGGATTCGGTCACTTGTGCGTGCGCTGTCGTGAGCGCCTGGTTCTTCTCCTGTAGCTCCGTGAACAGCCGGACGTTCTCGATGGCGATCACGGCCTGATCGGCGAACGTTTCAACGAACTCGATTTGCTTGTCGGTGAACGGTTCGACCACGACCTTGAAGAGGATAATGACGCCGACGATCTCATCACCTCGGAACATTGGGACGCCCAGTTCAGTACGGATCGGTTCCTCGTCTCGCAAGACGTAGCCGTACTCGGGGTCCGCCTGGACATCGGCAACCTGGATCGTGTGTCGCTCGAGTGCAACCCTGGCCGTGATCGTGTGTCGGCCCGGGGAGATAGGATGAGTCCTAACGAAGTCGATCGTGACGGGAGACGTATTGAAAAAGGCGACTCCGTGGTAGTTATTACTATCCCGCTTGAAGATTACTCCGCGCCGCGCACCGCATAGCCGTGCGGCATTCTCAATGAGGGTGTCGAGCACTGGCTGAAGCTCGAAAGTGGATCGGCTGATCACTTTCAGAACCTCAGCGGTCGCCGTTTGTTGCCCCAGCGCTTCGGTCAGTGCGCGGTTCTTCTCTTGGAGCTCCGTGAACAGCCGCACGTTCTCGATCGCGATGACGGCTTGATCGGCGAAGGTCTGGAGCAGGGCGACCTGCCGCTCGGGAAACAATCCGACGGCGGAGCGCGCCACCACGATCGCCCCGATGGGTTGGCCGTCGCGCAGCATCGGCACCGCGACGGTGCTCCGGTAGTTCGCCGCCAGGGCGACGTTCCGGACACCGTGGGTGGGGTCCTCCAATACGTCCGGGATCTGGGCGACCATGCGACGCAGAACCGCCCGGCCCGCCGCGTTGTCCTCGCTGACCGGCCTGGGCAGCGCCTGCCGGAACGCGGCGAGTCCCTCGGGCCTGAGACCGTCGGAGGCTCCGAAGTGGAGACGTTCCCCATCGAACGATTCCACGATGCAGTACTCGCCGTTGCAGAGCTGCCGGGCGCTCTCCGCGATCGCGTCGAACACCGGCTGCACGTCGGTCGGCGAGGTTGAGATGACGCTAAGGATCTCGCTCGTTGCCGTCTGCTGGTCCAGGGCCTGGGTGACCTGCGCGTGCGCCTCTGTCAACGCGCGATTCTTCTCCTGCAGTTCGGTGAACAAGCGCACGTTCTCGATCGCGATCACCGCCTGATCGGCGAAGGTCTGGAGCAGTGCCATCTGCTTGTCGGTGAAAGGGCGAACCTCGGTGCGGCGAATGGATATTGCTCCGATCTCCGCACTCTCCCTGAGCAGGGGGACGGCGAGGCTCGTGCGATACCCGAACTGGCGCGCGGTGGCGGCGCCCAATGGGAACTCTTCGGTCTCCGCCTGCAAGTCGGTAACTTGCACAGCCCGGTGTTCAATGATCGAGCGGCCGACGAGTGACCCGCGTGTCAGTGGAATCGCAAACTCGCCAACGCGGCCAAAAGGAATCGGGCCATGGTGGGCGACTAGGAAAAGCCGGTCGCCGTCCCGGCGGAAAATGGAGGAATCAAACGACTCGCACAGGCGGGCAGCGTTTTCCGCCACCGCCTCAAGGACAGGCTGGACGTCCGTGGGAGAGTTCGAAATGATGCGGAGGACCTCGCTTGTCGCGGTCTGCTGCTCAAGCGCCTCGGTCAACGCGCGATCTTTCGACTTCTCCCGCTCCAGGCTCTCTGCCAGCCGCTTCTCGAGGTCCCGTACCAAAGCGGACTCGTTCTCCGGCGGCTTGCGGACAGGCGATCGCTTGGGTTCCGCCTTCCCCTTCGAGGACTTCGCACGCCGACCCATTAGCCTGTCCTGGCCTCCCAGGGCGCAGCTATCGACGCCGACCGAGGGTAATCGGATCGATCGGAGCGAGCCACGGGCGGCATATTAGCCGAAAGAGAGCGAGTGGGCGGCGTCAATCCAACCCAGGGTTACACCAGACGCTAGAAGAAGAGAAGGCGGTCGGGCTGGCCACCAGCCGCCGAGAGCTGGCGTTCACGGGCGATGAGGTGCGGAAGAGTCTCGCTCTTGGCGGGTTCTCTTGACGCTACGTTGGTGGATGACTGCCTCCCGGAGTCGCAAAATGTTTTCTCCGTTCGAAGGGGAGGTTTTCGACCCGGGGTCGGCCACATGAGTAGGCTGACGGGGGTAATGGGCTCTGACACGAGGGAAGTCCAAGTGTGGAAAGTCGAGGACATCTGCCCGATTGACCGCCGAGGGCCGCTGGAACTACAGTCTCGCCGGAAACCGACCCTCGTGTCATCTTCGTACATTGACCCGAACCATTGGCGCTGAACGCCCAGGGAGAGACATTGCGTGACCGCAAACCCAAAGCAACTCGCGCTGCAAATCATTGAGGATCTCTGGAATCGGAAGACCCCTGCGCTGATTGGTACCCTCTACGCTGCGAACTGTACTATCCACACGCCAGACGGGATGCTGCACGGACCCAGCGGCGCTACCCAGCTTTACACCGCCTACACCACAGCCTTTCCGGACACACACTACACCGTTGAAGACGTTGTCGCCGAAGGAGAGAGAGTGGTCATTCGGTTTACCTTTGTCGGGACGCACCGCGGCATCATCCGCGGCATTGCCGCTACCGGTAAATCGGTGGCCGTAGCGGGAAATGGTGCTGTTCCGCTTTGACCACGGGCAAGTGATTGAGCAGCGTGGCGTCTCAGTGCGATGCAGCAGCTCGGAGTCGTCCAGGGTATCGGGTGAACATGCGGTGCCGAGCGGGGGCAACACCCGGCGGTGACTGGGGCCTTGTGTCACCTACGATGCGAGACTTTGCCCGCTAGCCCACTCGGGCCTTGGCTGTTTTGTACAAACTCAAGGGCCAACGACGTCGCCCCGAAAGCGTCCCGGGATGCCCCAGATTTTATTCGCTCCGAATGGGTCCCCCTTTTCGATTTCGGATTCGACGCGTGAGTAGGCTGACGGGGGGCACGGGCTTGGTGCCGGTTTTGGTGCCGGTTCTCCATCAAATCGGGTCGATGTCAGTGGTGCTCGGTCTCGGGCTCGCCGGGCGTAAGTGTTGGTGATTGCGTGCTCTGTAGCACTCAGTTCGAGTCGGTCGTCGGCAGCTCGGACGCGCTTTAAACCGGGGGTCGGTGGTTCGAATCCCACCACGGCTCACCATTCCTTCAGTCACTTCAAGATGACGCTCCCGCGAAGTCCGCAGATCGTTGCGAGGCGACCTGGCGGAGCGGCAGTACACGTTGCCGATCCCAAGTGCACCCAGGCGGAGGAAGCAGGCTCGATCGCAGCGGAGGCGCGCACTCTGAGCGCGTGACGCCGAGAGCGTGTTGCCCTTACGACGGCAGCATGGTCACCAGCGGCTCGAGGTTGGCGGGATCGGGCTTCAGGGTGCCGGGCGGCACCGCTGTGATCAACTCGACCACCTTGTCGTTGAAGGGTGTGGAGATGCCGACCTTGCGTCCCTGCTCGGACACGTAGCCGTTCAGGTACTGGACCTCGGTTCGACGGCCTCGCATGACGTCCTGGAGGAGCGAGGGCCGCCCGCCGGCCAGCTCCTTGGCTTTCGCGGCCATGTCTCGCTCGACATCCTCGATTCCTTTTCCCGTCCCGGCATCGACGAAGCGCTGTGCCTCGATGCCCCACATGGGCTCGACCTCGTGGCCGCAGGCCCGGCCGACCTGGATCGCCTCGGCGGCCAGGTTGATGGCCACGCGCCGCACGCTCGGGAGCGTCCGCACTTCGGCCGAGCCTAGACCCGAGAGGCCGGCGAGGCCATTGGCCATGCAGTTGACGGACAGCTTCGACCAGCGCTCGCCCCACAGGTTGGTCGTCACCTTCGTGGGAGCCACGTCACACATGATGGTGGCGAGGCGCTCTGCCCGCTCCGTCACCTTGCCATCGTGCTCGCCGATCTTGAACCCGATCGCCGTCCGGTCGGTTCGAATGGCGTGGCCCGGCTCGTACATCCCGGCGCCGATGGTGATGACGCAGCCGAGACACCGCTCGCGGCCGGCCAGCGCGGCCACCCGCTCGTCGTTGATGCCATTTTGGAAGTCCACGAGAAAGCCGTCCGGCCTTTTCAGATACTGAAGGGCCATCGCTACTGCCCACTCCGTGTCGTAGGACTTCACGGCGATGAAGATCGCGTCGAAGGGCTCGGCGATCGACTGGAGCTCATGGATGTTGAGCGCCCTCACGGGGATCAGATGCTCGCCGCAGGTGCCGGACAGCCGGAGCCCCACCTTCTTCATGGCCTCCACGTGGTCGGGCCACTGGTCGATCAGGGTGATGTCGTGCCCCGCCTTGGTCAGCATCCCGCCCACCACGCCGCCTATCGCTCCGACTCCGATGATGCCGATGCGCATGCTCGTGGAAGTGGCCTCTATGCTCTCGGCTTCTTGAAGGCGGGCATGACCTGGGCCGAGAAACGCTCGAGCTGATCGAGGATCACGGCCTGCGGCGTGCCCACCACTTGGCCCACGTTGACCACCTCGAGTCCCGGGTACTTGCGCTGAATCTCCATGAGCTGCTCGGTGATGAGCTCCGGCGGTCCGATCAGCCACGACCCGGCCTTCAGCGCGTGGCGCAGAGTGGGTGGGTTGGCGGCCCGAGCGCGCTTGGGATCGCCCAGGGCCTCGATCTGCTCGGGGCGGAGACCGGGCACGAACCCGAGGGGGGCGAACATCTTCATGTTCTCCTCGAAGAAGGGCGTCGCCTCTTTGATTCCCTGCTCGACGCTGTCGGCGATGTGGAACGAGAAGCCGATGCAGAGATCGCCGCCCAGCTCGGTCTCGCGTCCTGCACGAGCACGCGCCTCGCGGAACGCGTGCACGACCCGCTCGTTGGCCCCGCCCTGCGCCGCGCCGCCGCCGATGATGCCCTTGATGTTGTGCTTCGCCATGAAGTCGAGCGCGCGCTGGCTGGCGCTGACGACCGGCTGCCAGCACTCGACCGGCAACGTCCTCGGCCGAGGCACGAGCGAGATTTCCGATACCTCGTAGCCGCGATACGGCACCGGGATCGGAATCGTGTAGTGCTGGCCCTTGTGCGAGAACGCCCGCTCGTTGAAGGACTTGAAGATGATCTCCACCTGCTCCTCGAAGAGCTCGCGATTCGCGTCCTGATCCAGCATCGGCGCGCCGAACGACTCGACCTCTCGCGTGTGGTAGCCGCGCCCCACGCCGAAGACGACGCGCCCGGCGGTCAGCCAGTCGACGGTCGTGTAGTCCTCCGCCATCCGGATCGGGTGCCACATCGGCGCGATGTTGAACCCGCACCCGATCTTGATGTTCTTCGTGAGGTGGCACAAGTGCAGCGCCAGCATCAGCACGTTCGGGATGCACTCGTAGCCCTCACGCTGGAAGTGGTGCTCCGCGAGCCAGAACGTGTCGTAG
>Ga0126383_10003737_pt1 | contig 10146 bp, 6 predicted proteins | sample PanSoiMetPlot_35_FD_96882 | JGI IMG/M metagenome (GOLD analysis project Ga0126383, IMG submission 96882) | Tropical forest soil microbial communities from Panama - MetaG Plot_35 | ecosystem: Environmental > Terrestrial > Soil > Tropical forest > Bulk soil | place: Panama | collected 2016-02-17
CGGCATGCTGGGTGTTTTCATCTCGCCCCGTTACGCTACGGACCAGAGTATCTATCTCACCTACGTCGAGCCGGGTGACTATGGCGGCGGCTTGGCGCTGGGGCGCGCCAAGCTGAACGCCACAGCCACCTCAGCCAGACTGGAAAAGTTCGAGGTGTTGTGGCGCCAGATGCCCAAAGGCAGAGGTGGGCAGGAAGGCGGGCAGATAGCCTTCTCGCCCGACGGTCAGTATCTGTTCCTTACCGTTGGTGATCGTCAGCGCTTCACGCCCGCCCAAGATCCAGACCAGCCTGAAGGCAAGATCCTGCGTCTGACGCTGGACGGCAAACCCGCTCCCGACAATCCCAACTTCGGCAAAACCGGCGCTGCCACCATTCCCCTGATCGATCCGCCCAGTGACACCGAAGCCGCCAAGACCGCGAAGGTAGTGAGCACTTATACTTTCCCCGGCCCTAACTTGACGCCGGCTGAAACCTGGACGAGCGGCCACCGTACCCCGTATGGGATGGCGTTTTCGCCCACCGGCGAATTGTGGGAGGTCGAGCATGGCCCGCGCGGGGGCGACGAGCTGAACCTGATTGAGAAGGGGAAGAATTATGGTTGGCCGCTCGTCTCCTATGGCCAGAACTATAACGGCGTGTCGATCGCCAGCCCCGACACGCGTGCCGACTTGGCCAAACCGGTAATCTATTGGGTGCCTGTGATCGCGCCGGGCAATCTGATGTTCTATCGGGGGACGGAGACCTTCCCGGAATGGAACGGCAACGGCTTCATCGGTGGCATGGGGACCATGACGCTCAACCGCATCGTGTTTGACGGCCATGGCGGCGCCAAAATCGCCGACCGCTGGGCCGTGGGATACCGCATCCGCGACGTGGAAGAAGGTCCCGATGGCTCGCTATGGATGCTGGAAGACTCACCTTCCGGCGCGCTGATCCATGTGACTCCCAAGGTGATCAGTTCGCCTTAGGGAACAAAGCAAAAGGGCGGGCGATCTCGGGGCGGCGGCGGCCCTAAGATACAAGCACTGCGGAGATAGGCTGCCCTACGTCACGCGCTCCGTTGAAGCGAAACGCGTGTTGCTCGCTAGTTTGGTTTGGACATCGAGTTTGGGGAATTTTGTCGGAGTCTGCGGGTCGAAATATCCGCGCTGGACAATTCGCAGATCTTATCGGGGTTCGAATCCCTGCCGCCCTCTTGCAGAGCAATTGCGAAGCAATTCGGATCAGGCTGCTTCGATGAATCTGGCATCGTCTACGCACTTCAGGTATTCAGCCGTCGCATTCTGCAAATCGATGTGGTGCATCGCCAAAGAAACCTCCAGTGCCTCGAGCTTCGCCAGGCTGCTCTCTGCCTTGATCACATGCTCTTCGATGTTATGTGACTTGAGTGATTGCGAAGCGACTGTGGCGATGGCGGAACAAACGGTAGCCGAGGCACAAAGAATCCGCCACGAGGGCGCATTCAGATTGAGCATGTGCGTGAGCCAAGCTGTAAAGGGTTGGCCGCCGATTGCGGGAGCTGCCGTCAAAAGCCCAGCGAGACTGCCTCCAAAAATCGATGTGTTGTGGAGCCGCCGTTTGCGGGGCCGGTTCTTTGCAAGAAAGCGTTCCAGCTGCGAACGCTTTTGATGCATGCGACTCAGTAGTTCCTCGCTGGGTCCTAAATCCGCCATATCCTTTTTTTGCAACCTCACACGATACGAAGCACTACAGATATGGAAAGCTTCCTTGAAACAATCTTTGCCTTCGTTTCAGGCATCTATGGGTAAGCAATCAAACTGCCGCGGAAGACGGTCCTCGATGCGGTCCGAAATGTGGCCGTCCCTTCCATTCTGTTGCCGTCCGGAGCTGAAAAGGTGAAGCTGAAATCCCTGAACAAATGCGGAACTGCATGCTCAACTCCGTACCGAGTGGCCATCAAGTGTGCGCATCCATTCAATGAAGGTGGCCCAAGACATGTCCGGCGCCTGCCGCGTGCGATTGCTTCTTCTGGCGGAAAGCGTCCGGGTCGCAAACCCCAGGTTGTATCTCGGATTGGGTCGTTCCTTTCTTATACCTGCCAAATGCAGCGATGGTCACCGAAGTCGATCGTTTGAGACTCCCATCGGGACTTGACGATTTGCCGATCCGCCCACGCATTAACTTGATGGCGTATCTCCTCCAGATCGGAATCCGGGAGTCTCGGATCAAACTCGATATGCCGGCGTAGCGTGCTGGGTTTCACATTCGCAGCGCGCTGGCGATTCCAGAATGTAATCGTCACGCTTAGGAACTGCGCCGGCATCGCTTTCAAGAATGACATCGAACAAGAATTTTCGCTCCTTCTGGATTGCAGGGGTCACCAGGAGTCGATGATCGATAAGGGGAGGGAGAGAAATTCAAGTGGCATCGTGGTTCCACAGCGGTCGAGCGGGTTAGGAATGTCCAACAAGCTCTGAGCACGATTGTGACATTTCTGTGACCGCCGGACAGTTCCGCCTGGTGGAACCGAGGAACCTCCGCGTCCAAAGATTGCCACTCGGGGGGTCTAGATTTGATTGAAGCATCTGTGCTCGGACGAGCAAGCACTTAACGATTGTTACAACCTAAATTGAATACCGCACGCAACCTCGTTGAGTTGGTTGGGCAAAAGCAGGTCGATAGCTCCACTCGAAGCCAGAGGAGGAGAAAAAAGTGCAAACGAGATTTTCAGACCTGCATTGAAGGTATCCGTGACTGGTGCTGCTAAGTAACCCGGCCTGATTGGATCTAGGCGATTTATCAATGTTGTTCAAGCCTAGCGCCGAACGGAAATCGAGAATGGTTAGATTAGCCATCAGGACATTCATATTGGTCATAACGATCGTGCCAGGTCTCTTAATTTCTCCACGTCTGGAGGCCCGACAACAACAAGGGGCTTCGGTTGAGCCGACCATCGAAGAAATCCCTTCTTCAACAGCGGCATCCACCCAGCCTGCGACAACCCTCGCCGAACCACCACCCTCAGCGACCGCCCAGTCTTCCGATCAGTCTTCTCCGCTGCAGTTCAAGATCGGCGACGCTACCATTACACCGTCGGTTTCATGGATTTGACGAACACGTTTCGTAGCACCAACTCGGGCACGAGTCTGCAAACGAATTTCGGAAGCATTCCATATAACAACGTTCTGCAAGGTCGACTTACGGAAGATAACTTTAGCGCGGCGAACTCACGAATTGGATTTCGGGTAGACGCAAAAGTGAAGAATGTGTACGTCCTTGCTTACTATGAGAGCGATTTTGTCGGTGGTATCGGCAATGCCGCCTTCAACACACAAGTTTCGAGCAACAGCTTAATCTATCGGATCCGCCTCTATTGGGTTGACCTACGTAAGGACAAGTACGAATTTCTCGCCGGGCAGTCTTGGAGCATGATTACTCCGAACCGCAAACAGATTTCGCCTTTGCCCGCTGATATCTTCCATTCGCAAGTGGTCGATGTGAATTATATGAATGGCTTGACGTGGGGCCGCATTCCGGGATTACGTTTCGTCTATCACCCAAGCGAGAAAGTGACATTGGGTGTGGCTCTGGAACAGACCACGCAATACTTCGGCGGGTCAGGCGGTGGCGGTACCCCTGTCCTGCCAGCAGCATTGGCAACACCAATCGCTCCCCAACTGGACCAGAACCTGATCAACGGTATCCAGATCCCCAGGGTCGCTCCTGACGCAATCGCCAAGATCGCGTTTGATCCTAGTTCCCGTGTCCATTTCGAATTCGCCGGCGTAGTGAGCCAGGTGAGACTTTTCAACCCTCTCACGCAGCGTTACTTCTATCAAGCTGGGGATGGAGGTTCCGTGAACGGAAACTTCGAAATCATCAAGGACTTTCGCCTGATCACGAATAACTTTTGGAGCGCGGGCGAGGGACGGTACTTATTCGGTGTCGCTCCGAACTTCATTGTCCAGGCCAACGGCAAACCTTCCTTCATCCACTCCGGCTCAACGGTTTCCGGGTTTGAGTATCAGCGGAACAACTCAATGTTTTATGCCTATTACGGTGGAATCTACATTAAACGCAATACGGCTTTGGACGTCGACGGCACGACACCCATCGGGTACGGTTTCACCGGATCGCCGAACAGCCAAAACCGGACTACTCAGGAAGGTACCGCCGGATTAAACCAAACTATTTGGAAGGATGGAAAATATGGCGCGTTGCAACTGATGTTCCAGTATGCTTACTTCTTTCGCAATCCCTGGTTTGTCGCGACAGGCGCACCTAAGAATACACATCAAAACGCGGTCTGGTTCAACATTCGTTACGTCCTGCCTGGTAGCGCGCCAACAATTAAGTATTGATGGTGGCCCTTAAAGATATTGTGGTCTTTTTGCTGAGTGCAAACACTTAGTCATCGATCTTCCTGCCAACTGGACCGAGTCGGACTAATCGCCTTTTCAGCAGGACTTCATTAATGTCGACGGGATTTCTAAGGATTGATCGGAACGCAATGGGGTCTCACTGTTCGGATCGAAGTCGGGCGAGTTCCATCAGTGTAGCCTGGGTGCCCAAAGCCGCGCAGCGCTCGGTTGATTCGTCGGGTTCCAATTGCGAGAAAGTACCGTCGCTGTCAAGCGTCCAGGCTTGGCGTTGGTCGCGTAGGCAGATGTCAAGGATCTCCCACAGCTTTGCTTTCGGGCCACGCGCCGTGATCGGAGCGGCCACCTCGACGCGCCTAGACAGATTGCGATACATCCAATCGCCCGAGCCGATATAGAATTCGCCCTCCAACGGGTCCTCGCAGCCGGCGGCAAAATAAAAAATTCGAGAGTGTTCGAGAAATCTCCCAATGATCGATCGCACTCGGATTCCGTCAGTTCGGCCCGGGACGCCGGGCCTCAAGCAGCAGAAGCCACGCACAATGAGGTCAACTGGAACACCGGCCGTCGCCGCTACACAAAGCGATTCGATAATTTCAGGATCTTCAAGCTGGTTCATTTTGGCAATGATTCGCGCCGGTCGTCCTGCTCGCCTGTTTTCGATTTCTCGTTCCACGAAGTTCAGAAAGCGCGGCCGCATCGTTGTAGGCGCGACTAGCAGCGAATTGCAGTCGGGGGTCCGGGAATGCCCCGTGAGATAGTGGAACAGCTCTACTACGTCATGACCAAGTCGGGGATCGCACGTAAGCAGCCCGACATCTGTATAAAGCCGCGCCGTGCGCACATGGTAGTTGCCAGTGCCGATGTGAACGTAGCTCCGCAGGCCATCTGCCTCCTTCCGAACTACGAGAATTAGCTTTGCGTGTGTCTTCAATCCGCGCACGCCGAATGTCACGTGAGCTCCGGCGCTTTCGAGTTCGGCGGTCCAGTGCAAATTTCGCGCCTCATCGAAACGCGCTTTAATCTCGATTACGCAGGCCACCTGCTTGCCCGCTTCTGCAGCCCTGATCAATGACCTGACAAACGGAGTATCGTCACCTATACGATAAGCCGTCATTTTGATCAGAACGGTCTGAGTATCGTCGGCCGCAGTACTGACGAAATGCTCAATACTGGCATCGAAACTGTCGTACGGGTGGTGTAGCAACAAATCCCCGGCTCGAATTATCGCAAAAATGTCAGACTGACCATTCGCGAGTGCAGGCGGAGGAATTGGTGTCCATGCGGGATAACGCAGGTGAGGAATATCCATTCCAGCAACTTCAAAAAGCGAAGTGTAGTCAACCTCTGCCGGCATGTCGTAGACATCCAAAGATTGCAGTTTAAAACGGGCGCACAGCATCTCGCGAATGGACGTGTCGGGAGCTGGACCAAACTCCAGACGGACCACGGGTTCATATCGACGTTGTCTGATTTGTTCTTTAACCAGCTTGCTTAACTGCTCGTCGCCTTCGTCATCGATTTCCACCTCGGCATTGCGGGTCAGTCGAAATAGCGTGGCTCCCGAGAGATTCATGCCTTTGTACAGCTTCTGAACATTCCCGCGGATTAGTTGATGTAACGACAGGAACAAAGTTTCACTCGATCCAACATCAGCCTTCAACGGAATCCACTGCTGCAGGCCCGCAGGTACTTTGACGCGTGCGTACATCAAGGTGTCGTTAGCGGGATCGTCCAACAAGAAAGCCAGCGACGTCGAAAGGTTTGAAAGAAATGGGAAGGGATGTGCGGTATCGATCACGAGTGGTGTTAGAGCTGCCGAGACATGTTCATCGAAATATTGGGCAGCCTCATTCTGCTGTGCGGGTGTGAGCTCTTCCCAATCACAGAGGTAGATGCCATGAGTAGCCAGTTCCGGTAACAGCCTACCTCGAAAGCACTCCGCCTGGCGCTGAAGCATAGGAATGAGTTTTTCGCGAATCTGTTGGAGCAGTGCGAGTCGTGCCGGATTGAGTTTCTGACGTAACACCGAGATTCGCTTCATGAAAAACTCATCGAGATTCGAAGTGAAGATTGCCAGAAACTTCACCCGTTCAAGCAACGGAGTTCGCGGATCTAATGCTTCGGCGAGTACGCGCTCGTTGAAATCCAGCCAGCTCAGATCCCGGTCGATCCACAGGTCCGAGAGAGATGGTGCGGGTGTAGCATTGAGAACCCCCTCATCTCCTATAGACACTAGATGTCGTGCTGGAACGGTCATATCAACTCGCGCGAAAAAATGAATCTATTATGAATTGGGAGCGCTGCAGTTGTGAATTTTGTGTTCCACTTACTTGTTGTATTTGTGAAATCCCTTACAATCGAATCCTTACGCATGCAATCGTACGATCTGATTGTGATCGGGTTGGGCCCGGTGAGGGGGACGAGATCGCCATCGTCGGAGCCGCGGTCAACGTTGGTACAGCCGCCAAGCCACCGATTCCTGCCAATGCTTAATGACACCCGCAGCGGCTAGGACTCCGCTTTCGCACCGCTCGTTGAAAGCACTGCCGCGTACTTCTCTGCAGGGACGAGTCTGAGGGATTGTTCAATCTGATAGATAGTTTGATTGAGGGTCACCGAACTGGCTGCGCCACAGCCGGGCAACAAACCTGTTGGAGCGCGGGACCGATCTGAAGACGATTCAGATACAGCTCGGTCACTTCGATTTGGAAACAACGACGAGCTATCTCCATCTGTCACACGGTCATCTGCAGTCGGTCAACCGATCGCAAACAGAGACAAGGACCTCAACGCCGCGCGGAACATCACCCACAGGCGCCAAAGCTTCGGAACCTCTGGCCGGGTAAACAATCCGAAGTATGGCCGGAAGAATCTGTTGTAGCAAACCATGCATCGCCACGGAACGATGAAGAAGCGTTTGAGTACCCACTCCAACGGGCCGTGTCTTTTAGAACGACGAATGTCGGAGGACCCACATTTCAAGCAGACCAAGAGTTTTAGTTTCATGGCTGCCTCCATCCGTACCTTGCTTCCCGCTATGGTGCGTAGACATCACAAACATTCAAAGAGAGTCCCCACAGGGGGTCTGATCTGTGAGGGAGAAGGAGTAGGCAAAGACTGTCTACGACCTAGATATACAGTCGAGGCGTCCTAATATTTATCGCGAATTGGTGAATTTCTCGTGACAGGTCAAAGGCCGATAGAAGCGGGAATCGCTGGCGCCAGGCTGGACCAGTGTGTAATGGCAGTGAAATATTCTTACTTTATACTTACTCCAACGCCGATTTTGGAGGACACATGAAATCATCTGCGCCCTTGGCCGTGGCTGGAATCGTGAGTTGCATTCTGATTGTGGGCTGCATTCAAAGTCCTCAAGCGGGTGTCTCCAACCCGCCAGCCAGCAGTTACCAAGTCGGTTCATTTGAACTCCAGGACAGCGGAGGCTTTCAGAAGGTTCGTGGTGCTTCAGTTACTGCAACGTTTTTTCAGATTGCGAAAGTGATGCCTTTGCTCGGCCGTAGTTTCCTTCCGGAAGAATACAGCTCAGGTCGTCAGCAAGTTGTGCTGGTTAGTCAGCGTTTCTGGCAGCATCAATTCGGCGGAGATCCACGAATAGTCGGCACGACTATGCACGTGAATGGGCAAAGCTTTACTGTGATTGGAGTCATGCCGACAATGTTTGATGTGCCTTCGGGCGTTGATATCTGGCTGCCCAAGGCAGGTTAGCTCAACGACAACGTTAAACGTTTAGCTTTTGAATAATCTCGTTTAACTACTTTCCACACGCGACTGGCAAGCACGGGCCGCATGAGTTTCATGCTGACAGCGCACCTGCAATCCGTCACACCCGATTTACGAAAATTCAACAAGTGTTAAATCGCCGCCGTTAGCCTTGACCCAATCAATGCCGTGAGGAGGAAACGGTGTTTTCAAAATTCAGGTTGGCTTCCGTCGTTCTCGTTAAGCGTGCTTCCATTGTGAGTCGTACCAGAACCTCACAAAAACGACCGAATTTAGATTGTTACTTGATCCCCATGCAGTTTGCATAATACGTAACAGTTCCCGGCCAGTCGGAGAAGATACCCAAAATGCCCACCTGCTTCGCGAGGACATCTAGAGCTTTATACATATCGCTATCCTTCTTTACGGCGAGGCCATGAGGATCGAAGTAATAATAGAAACCCGCATCAGGTGAACCGCGACGAAGGTCGGCTCGCTCAAAGGTCCAGGTAATAATGTCAAATCCCATCGACTTGATCATCTGCGCATAGGCTGAGGGAACAATCTCTCCAGCCGCAGTCACAGACAACAGAGCAGGCATTGGGGGCGCGATGATCTTTACTCCTTGTGCCTTTCGCAGCTGAAGTTCTTGCGGGCTGAGTCCCGGTACAGGTGGAATGGCGGTCGGATCGATATCGTCGAGGTACACGGCTTGTTTCCCAAATCGCGGTTCATGTTGAATCCAATACACTATGTCGTCCGCGTTAAACGATTGTGCAAAAACATTGTTCGGATCAACTCCGGCTGCTTTGAGTTCATCAATCATCTTCTGCGCATACTTTTCCTGGCCCCCGAAGGTGGCGGTGATGCGATCCGGATTGCCCGCTTTCAATTCAGGCGTGTGTTTCACGCCGAGTTTTTCGTTAAGTTCGATACTTTCCTTTAACGTCATCAAGGTACCGCGCCCAGTATAGAGATCCGTGCGCCATGATGGAGTGCCTCCGAGATAGTCTTGAACGGTCAATGCGCCAGGATTCGATGCGTCCATTTTTCCGCGCAGGCTTTTGAACTGCATCAGCGTCAGGTCACTTGTGCAACACTTCGGCGCAGGATTCTGATTGGGTCCGGTCCACGGTACGGTGCATTGCTGATTCAGCGCAGTCGCGACGATATTGGTCGTCGTATGCAGGTCACACTCGTCATGCCGGCAAACCAGTTCGCCATCCCTAGTAAAGGTCACATCGCATTCAACGATGCCTGCTCCCAGCCGCGCACCAGCTTCGTATGCTTCTTTAGTGTGTTCAGGAAATTGCAATGCCGCCCCACGATGGCCTATTGAGAAATCAGTTCTATAGAACGGACCATCGCTGCAGGACAGAAGCTTATCTTTCAAAGGGCCGTCATCCATTCCTCGCACAAGATAGAACGGTCGTGGCCCGACCTGTACTCCTTGAGCAAAGCCGGTTCCCGCAAATACCGCTGTCAGAAGGAATACCCCAATCGCAAAATGCTTCGCAGAGGTTCTACGCATTGATATCTCCTCGAAATTTCGGTTGTAAATGTGCTGTGGTGAATTGCTGACGATTTGGTATGCGCGAAGGCGCCCGATACTGATACTAGAACGCTCACACGTACGGCCTATGACGCCTCAATGACTAATGTGTGACGCTGTGTAAGTCGGTGGCCACTCTTTCCGAGCAGCGCGTTGAATTTGTAATTCAATCGCACCTGGCCTATTCTTCTAACGTTTTCCAACTCCCTCCACGTTCGTAGGGCAATTTTTGAGCTTCTTATAGAAGACATAAGGAGGCGAGTATGGCGTGCTTCCGTTTCACGGAACAGGTCTCGCTCCAGTTCCGGTCGGAAATCTTTAATCTCGCCAATCACCCGAACTTCGGGCTACCGAACCAGAGTGCGGCAAGCAGTTCTTTCGCGGCGATCTCTCGCGCTGCATTCCAGTCGCAGACCGGTGCGCAGCGTCAGATACAGTTCGCCGCCAAGATTGTGTTTTGAAGATGGGTTTAGAAACACAAAGACGCTCGGTTCACCAAGGCATCGCGCCACGGAATCCGGAATCCTGA